>Ga0187875_10000076_pt1 | contig 87680 bp, 79 predicted proteins | sample June2016WEW_17_1_2_FD_132978 | JGI IMG/M metagenome (GOLD analysis project Ga0187875, IMG submission 132978) | Peatland microbial communities from SPRUCE experiment site at the Marcell Experimental Forest, Minnesota, USA - June2016WEW_17_10 | ecosystem: Environmental > Terrestrial > Soil >... | reverse complement strand
CTTGCAAAGCAGGTGCTCTCCCAGCTGAGCTACACGCCCACAGTAGTTCCCTTGATTTTAAAGTATTGGCCGTCGTTCGCACAGCCAGAAAGCAGCGATTTTCCAAGCCACAACTGCGTTGGAAAGCTTTCCGCGTTCCGCGTCTCTCTCAACCGGACCAGCGCGTCCCGCGAAGATCCTTCCACGCGCCACCATCCGCGTAGCGCTCGGGGTGCAGAATTTTCAAGCGCGGGTCTTCCGCGGTGTCCAGTTGCAGAACCATCCACTTCGGGTACGGAGTGCCCGGATCCGACGCCGAGTCCAGTTGCCGCACGTCGTCTTCCGAAAGTTGCAACTCCGACGCGCGAAGGTTGTCCTCCAGATGTTCTGCTTTGCGCGCCGCGATGATCACGCTGCTGATCGCCGGCCGCTGCAGCAGCCACGCAAGCGCCACAGCAGACGCGCTCGCGCCATGCCGCCGCGCCACTTCCTTCACCACGTCAATGACGCGATAGCCTTTCTCCTTATCGAATGGCACGAACTGCCCGGCCTCCGCAAAACGCGTTCCGGCCGGAGTGGGATTCTCCCGGCTGTATTTCCCGGAGAGGAATCCGCCCGCCAGCGGGCTCCACACCAGAATGCCGATGTTGTAGTACTCAGCGAACGATTGGAATTCATACTCCAGCTCGCGCCCCACAAGGCTGTAGTACATCTGCGCCGTCACGTATTTTTCCAGTCCCAATCGCTCTTGCAGCATCACGGCCGTCGCCGCTTGCCAGGACATCAGATTGGAAAGGCCGATATAGCGCACCTTTCCTTGCCGCACCAAATCGTCGAGCGTGCGCACGGTTTCCTCAAGCGGCGTGATGCTGTCCCAGCCGTGCACTTGGTACAAGTCGATGTAATCGGTTTGCAGCCGCTGCAGACTGGCCTCCACCTCGCGCATGATATTCACGCGCGTCGCCCCGCTGGTGTTCAGATTTCCGTCCATTGGCAGCCGGACCTTCGTCGCCAGCACGATTTCATCTCTGATGCCCTTCAAAGAATTCCCCAGCAGTGTTTCGCTCTCTCCCAGGCTGTACACATCCGCTGTATCGATGAAGTTGATTCCGCGCTCCAGCGCCAGTTTCACCATTCGCGTCGTGTCTTCTTGGCCCAGACTGCCCAGGTTCATCTTCTTGCCGAACTGCATCGTCCCCAGCGCCAATTCGCTCACGATCAAGCCGGTATTTCCGAGCTTTCTATATTTCATTCGTCGCGCTCCTTCTTCCACGAAGTTCTGCGCTGGTTTCTTGCGCCGCTCTTTGATTTTCTCTTACGACCTAACGCCGCAGCAACCACAGCGTTCGAGTGTGCGCAGTTCAGGACTTGGACGGCGTGTCGGGGTCGTCAGGTTTCTTGATGTCGGAGGTTTTATCGGAAAGTCGATCGGGGGCTTCTGTCTCGGCTGCGTCTTCCTGCTTCACTTCCGCTTCGGTAGCTAGGGCTTCCTCTTCCGCTCGACTCGCAAGGTCCGCATAGTAAGCGGGCCGCGTGTGACGAAGATGATCCGCCGAGGTTTTTCCTGTGAGCCAGGCGCGATCCATCGGGTACACATCTGGATCGAAGACAACCATATACATATGCCAAATCAGGATCGAGAACGTAGCCAGAATGGCCTCGTAGAAATGCAACGCCGTGGCTGCATCGATGATCCACTTCGGAAAATGCCGCAGCACGAAGCTGTTGAACCACATGATGAAGCCGCTCGCGGCCATCACCACCGTGCCCCACAAAAATGCCCAATATTCCATTTTCTCCGCATAGCTGAACACGCCGAAAATTGGGCGTTTCCTCGAAAGTCCCAGGTTGTAAAGCAGCATATCGCCCAGGCTTCGCAGATCGCCGAGCTCTGGCAGAAGGTAACGCAAAACCTTCCGATCGCGGCGCACCAGAATCAAATGCACGAAGTGATACGCGAGCGATGCCAGCAGCACAACCGCCGCGATGCGGTGCACCGTGCCGCGGAACGCAAAATGATGTTCCCAGTGCAGCATTGGCCGCGCCCACCACTCCTCCGGATATTTCAGCGCGAATCCCGTAATCACCAGCACCGGAAAACTGATCACCGTCAGCCAGTGCGCCACGCGGAAATTCAAATTCATCCGCCGCACTTCTTCGCCCGAATCGATTCGCGCGCCCTTGCGAAGCAGCTTGCGCAGATAGTCGAGCAAGTTGTGGAAGAACATGAAGCCCAGCGTGATCGGGATCAAAACCAAATAGAGCAGCCGGATGGCCCTCACCGCCGGATGCTCCGTTCCGGCTTGTGCGCGCTCGTGGATCGGGCCAATCGCAAACGTCTGCCCCGCGCCGGGATGGCAGCCGCCGCACGTATGCGCCAGATTCGCGGGGTACACGGTGGAGCGCGGATCGCTCGATTTAAAAATGTTGTGCACGCCGTGGCACGACGCACAATTCGCCACCGTCTGCGAACCGGCCTGCGCCGCCAATCCATGAAAGCTTTCCGCGTACGTCGGCACTCGATCGAGCGGTAGATTGTAGCGAGCGTTCAGGCTTTCGTTCCCGTGGCAACGCCCGCAGGTCACAAGCGAAACGCTCCCCGGATTCACAAGTGATTCGGGCTCGCTCGGCGCCAAAATGTTGTGCTCGCCGTGGCAATCCGTGCACACCGGCGCGTCGGTGGCTCCCGCCAGCACAGCCTGCCCATGCACGCTCGAAAGATAAATCTTTGCGATTTCGCTGTGGCATGCCCCGCATGTCGCGGGCACGTTCCAATGATTGATTTTCGAGCGCGGATCGCGTGCCGGAAAAATCTCATGGCTGCCGTGGCAATCCGAGCACGTCGCGGCGTTTTCATTGCCCGCCGCCACCGCGCGGCCGTGGACGCTCATCTTGTAGGATTCAACAGGGTGTGCGAACGGAATATTGTGGTTGGCCAGAAACGATGGATTCGAGTGGCACGCGCCGCACGTGTCCGGCAGATTCTTTTTGGCGACCGGCGAATTCGGATCGTCGACCCCCAGTATTTTATGCACCGAACCGTGACAACTTTCGCACGTCGGCGCTTGCGCATCGCCTTTCTTGGCCGCCATCCCGTGAATGCTCGCCAGGAATCCTTTCACATCGTCGGTGTGGCATGTGGCGCAAAGCTTCGGCATCAGCCCAGCGGCGGCCTGCGCTTCATGCGCCGAGCCGTGGCAACTCGTGCACGATTCCGCGCCCAACATCGAGTGCACGCTCTTCGCCATGTCGGATGCTTCGTCCGCGTGGCACGTGGCGCAGTTCGGTTTTACGATTCGGTCGGGGTGTGGGTAGCCCGATATATTTGTGTGGCAATCGGCGCACGCGAGGATCGAATGCGCGCCCGCTTTATGTTTCGCTTCGTCGACGTAGAGGCTGCGGCCGGACGGAGATTTCAGATCCTTCTGTCCGTGACATACCAGGCAATCGGAATCGGAAGGCCGCGCCTTGCTCTGCGCGCTGGCAGGCCGCGGCAGCAGCGCTAGCGCGATTGCAACCGGGAACAGCAGCGCCCAGCGGCCGATCTTCCGCATTCGATCGCTCGCGGATCTCGCGTGCATCTCCTTAGCGATGAACGTGCCATTCCGAGTTTTTGCCGCGCGCGTGCCCGCGCATCGTTTCCAACGCTGCGCGCCGCGGCGGAATCCATCAAGTATGCACAATGTAGTTGGAACGGTACTAGTTCACGCCTAAATCGGCCAGCACTTTCGGATTTGGTTCTTCCACCGCGAGAATCGTGTGGCAGGTGTCGCAATCGTTCGGGATCGTCTTGCCGTCGGCGCTGGTATGGCTGCCATCGTGGCAACGGAAGCATCCCGGAAAATCCATGTGGCCCAAGTTGTTGGGATAAGTGCCCCAGGTCACATTCATCGCCGGGAAAACGTTGCGGTCATAGGCTGCTTGCACTTGACCGATGGCCGTGTCCAGCAGCGCCCGCTTATCGCGGTACACGTCGGGATAATACGCCTGGTAGAAATTATCCAGTGCCGCTGCGATTTGCCGCGCGGCTGTTTCTCGATCCGGGTAATTCACCTTGAGCACTTGCACCGCTTCTTTCCTGATATACGGCAAATCGGGGCTGATCCCGCCTTGTGCCATTACCTGGTTGATAGCGCTTTCCGGCAACTGAAATGTATGGGTAGGCCGATTGTGGCAATCGATGCAGTCCATGGTTCGATGTTCGCCGGCTGCAAGTTGCGCGGCAGTTGGATTGGTGTCCGTCGCCGTGAAGACCGTGCGCTGGCCCGCGATGTCCGTGTAACTCACCTGCGCGATGGTCTGCCGCTGGCGATCGGTGGAAATGTATTCGATCGGCGCCTTGGTGTCCAGATGCGCGCCGTGGATTCCCACCGCGCCGTTCCACGTGCGCCCGCCAATTTTTAGCAGCAGCACCGTAGTCACTTCGGTGTTCTGCTCGTCCTCGTTGAACTTCCGGATCACCACCAGCTTATTGCCGGTGAACACCTGCGGCCAATGGCACTGCTCGCACGTTTCGCGCGACGGCCGCAGCTGCGCCACCGGCGTCGGAATCGGGTGCTCATATGTATGGAACGTTACGGCGTAAACCTGGCGAAGCCCCGAGAGTTTGGACCGCACAAACCACGATGCCCCGGGGCCGATGTGGCATTCCACGCACGCCACGCGCTGATGCGACGAATTTTCGTACGCCGTGAACTCAGGTTGCATCACCGTGTGGCAGGTTTGCCCGCAGAATTTCGCCGAGTCCATGTACTCCACACCGCGATAGGATGCCACGCTGAATATGATCACGTTTGCCAGCGTCAGCCCTCCCACCCAGAACACCGCGTGCCGCACGGCAGACATCGACAAATCGACTCTCGGATAGATCGCTGGAAGTTTTCCGGCCTTCACGAGGCCCATCCGGCGCCACAGCACGCCGATCGGCATCAGCAAAAGTCCAATTACGAATATTCCAGGGAGAATCAGCAAGAAGATCAGGCCGATGTACGGGTTGATCGTGCCCCCAACCACGATATCCAATAGCCAGAAACTGATCAGCGTAACCGCGGAGCTGGTGGTGAGGACGGCTCCCGCAAGCGTTAGGCGATTGCGGCCCAAGTAAGCCGCGGGACGAAACCATGGGCCGATTCGTTCGAGAAGACTCATAGAGAAGAGATGGGACAATCTTCCTGGTCGCCGGCGCAAGCCGATCGCCCGCGACTTACTGCCTCAGAAATAATCGAGATTGCGGCGCGCGCCGGCGTTCCGCCGCTTGTTTGGCGCTTTCGCCGAAGCTACTTCTTAAGGGAGCGGATGAATTTGACGAGTTCTGTGATTTGATCGTCCGTCAGCTTGCCCTTGTACGCCGGCATTTTCCCGCCGCCCATGCCGTTCGTGATGGTGGCATTCAATTGCGCGTCGGTCTGCTTCTGCACGTCATCGGAACGCAGGTCCTTCACGCCCATGGCCTTTCCCATCGATGTGCTGCCGCTGCCGTCGGCGGCATGGCACGCGACGCACTTGGTCTTATAGAGCGTCGGTCCATCCTGCGCGCGCAGCGTGCCGCTCACAGCCAGCGCCAGCAAGGCCAAAAGAATTGCACTCCCGATTCGCCGAACCACGGAACCAATCATCGTGCGCTACCCCCTTCGGTCTGTCATCAACGGCGCATACCCGCCAGCGGGCATTCTATTCCACTTGGAACGAATAACGAAACGAGAATGTTAGGTTGTTTCTGTTGAAATCTTGAAGTGGAATCAGCGCCAGTCCGATCGAACTCGCAACTCCGTGGTCATCATATCCGCAGTGTTTCCAGAACACTTCGTCGCGGTCTGCTGAGATGGCAAATGCATTGTGTCGCGTGCAGGGGAAGCGTACGATGGCCGAGCCGGACGGGCCACGGGCAGACGCAAAATCATCGCACCCGAATAGGCCGTCGATTGGAACTTCCGAGCGCGTGGAGAATAGGGTTGCAGAAATCCAACTCGAATGATCCTAGCAAGCCGGAGCGGCGCGGCTTTCTCGAAACCTTCCTGGGGATCAGCGTCGTCGCGTCGCTGATCTCGTTTCTTTATCCTGTTTTGCGTTACGTGATCCCCCCGAAGCAAGCCGAACTCGGTTCGGATTTAGTTCTTGCCGGGCATGTCGGCGATCTGAAACCCAACACCGGGAAAATCTTCCCCTTTGGCAGCCGCCCCGCGCTCCTGATCCTGACTTCAGATGGGAATTATCACGCCCTCTCCGCCGTGTGCACGCACCTGGGCTGCACAGTGCAGTACCGCTCCGATTTGCGCGAAGTGTGGTGCGCTTGCCACAACGGCACTTATGACGTGGACGGCCGCAACATCAGCGGGCCACCTCCGCGGCCTCTGGAAAGCTTCGGCGTGATGTTGAAGGGCGATGAAATCTACGTTCAGAGGCAGCGGAACGCATAGATGGGAACCGCGTCCAACCTGCGCAATTGGCTCGACGAGCGTTTTGGATGGGATCAGATTGTCACCTTCGTCCGGCACAAAACGGTTCCGCAGCATCGCTTTTCCTACTTCTATTTTCTTGGCGGGATGACGCTGTTCCTGTTCGGAATTCAGGTTGTCACCGGAATCCTCCTGCTGCTTTATTACCGCCCGAGCCCCGACGGCGCGTTTGAAAGCGTGCAGTACATCATGACGCAGGTGCGTTTTGGCTGGCTGATCCGCTCGATCCATGCTTGGGGCGCGAACGTCATGATTTTGACGGCGATCGCGCACATGTTCAGCGTGTTTTTCCTGAAATCGTATCGCAAGCCACGTGAATTGACCTGGCTGAGCGGAATGATTCTGCTCTTCCTGGTTCTCGGCTTTGGGTTCAGCGGCTATTTGCTGCCGTGGAACACGCTCTCCGTCTCCGCAACCAAGGTTGGCACGGACATCACCGGGCAAGTCCCGCTGATGGGCCACTGGTTGCTGATTTTTCTGCGCGGCGGCGAAGACGTCACGGGCGCGACGCTGACGCGTTTCTTCGGCATCCATGTCGCGATTCTCCCCGGATTGGCGACGATGCTCATCGGTCTGCATTTATGGCTTGTCCAGCGCTTCGGCATGAGCGTGCCGCCCAAGATCGACGCGGAATGGACAGCCAATCCCGCAAAAGTGCACGAAGTCCGATTCTTCCCCAATTTTTTCCTGCGCGAATTGATGGCTTGGTACGTCGCGCTGGCCATTTTGGGGACGCTGGCCGCATTCAAACCCTGGGAATTGGGAGCCAAAGCGGACCTATTCGCTTCCGCGCCGGCGGGCATCAGGCCAGAATGGTATTTCATGTTCATGTTCCAGACGTTGAAGCTTCTGCCCTCCAAATTTCTGGCCATTCCCGGGGACGTTCTCGGCATTCTGGCGTTCGGACTCGCCGCGGCCGTCTGGACGCTGCTTCCCTTTTTCGATCAGGGCAAGCAGGGCCGCGGCAGCAGGTGGGTTGCGGGAGCCGGGGTGTTTGCGCTGATGTATGTCGTGGGCATGACGGTGTACGCGTATCTGGCGAAGTGATCGTGATGAATTTGGCGGGCCAATGCCGAATGCAGGAGAACCTGTTGCAGCCGCGTGATGATTCGCGGGGCAAGCAAATGCATCCAGACGATAATGGCGCCGTGAGCCGCGTACTTTTCGCGCCGCTGCTGATCTGCGCCGCCCTGCTTCTCCTCTCGCCTGCCGCTGCCTTCTCGCAAGCGAAAAACACATGCATCGCGTGCCACTCGCAGCTTGACGATCCGCTCCACGTAAATCCGGACGAGTACGCGGCCGGCATCCACGCGCAGAAGGGCATCACGTGCGTCAGTTGTCACGGCGGCGACCCCACTGCGGACGACATGGACAAGGCCATGAGCAAGGCCGCGGGATTCAAAGGGAAACCTGAACGCAAGGCCATCCCAGCGTTCTGCGCCAAGTGCCATGCCGACTCGGCCTACATGCGCGGCTTCGATCCTTCACTTCGCACCGACCAGCTTGCGCAGTATCTGACGAGCGTTCACGGGAAGATGCTCGCCAAAGGCGATGACAAAGTCGCGGTGTGCGTCGATTGCCACGGCGTGCATGACATCATGCCGCCGAACGATCCGCGCGCCCACGTCTATCCCACAAACGTGGCGACGACCTGCTCGCGGTGCCACGCGGACGCGGCGTACATGAAGCCGTACAAGATTCCCACCGACCAGTTCGCGCTCTACAACTCGAGCGTCCATCACGCCGCGCTTATCGACCGCGGCGATTTGAGCGCGCCCACCTGCACCACATGCCATGGCAGCCACGGCGCCGCGCCGCCGGGCGTGAAATCCGTGGTCAATGTCTGCTCAACCTGCCACGTCTTTCAAGCGCAGCTATTTGACTCCAGCCCGCACAAGGAGGCCTTCGATTCTCTGGGCTTTCCCGGCTGCATCACGTGCCACTCGAACCATGGAATTCAGCATCCCACCGACGCCATGATCGGCACGGGCGATGGCGCCGTCTGTTTGAAATGCCATTCAGCCGGCGACCCTGGATTTGAAGCGGCCGGCGCTATGCACGACCAACTGGTGAATCTGGATTCGACGATCGCCCGATCGGACGCCATTCTAAATCGCGCCGAACTTTACGGAATGGAAGTGGCGCAGCCCAAACTGCAATTGGCCGACGCCCGCGACGATTTGATGAAGGCGCGCGTGGCGATTCACAGCGTTCAGACCGCTCAGGTGGATGTGGACGTCCAGGCCAGCATGAAAGTCGCGCAGCAGACCTATCAGGCCGGTCTGGCGGCCTTGGCAGAGCGCTCCTACCGCCGCAAGGGACTTTTTGTTTCACTCGGCATTTCGCTGCTTGTGCTGATCGGCATCGCGTTCCTGATCCGGAAATTGGAGACGCCTTCGCACGAATAGATCCGCACGCAGAAATCAGGAAGCATTCGAGTGGAAGTTTTAACCGCAGTGCGCGGATGTTCGACTGCTTAGTCTATGGCTTCTTGGCCAGACTTCGTACGTAAGTGACGAGATCCTTGATCTGCACGTCCGTCAGTTTGCCCTTGTAGGCCGGCATTTTCCCGCCGCCCATGCCGTTCGTTATGGTCGCGTTTAACTGTGGGTCGGTCTGCTTCTGCACTTCTGCGGAGCGCAGGTCCTTCGCGCCCAATTGCTTTCCCATGGCGCTATTGCTGCTGCCGTCGGCGGCGTGGCACACGGAGCATTTGGCCTTGAACGTTGCCGCCGCATCTTGTGCGTGCAGCGGCGTTAATAGGCACAGGGCGATAATCATCAGGAGCCCTGCTCGAGTTACCGTAACGTTTGCACGAATCATCTTGCCCCCTAAATGATTGCCAATAGTGAGTGCATCCTGATTGCGCCGCCTCACACCATTTCAAAATGCATAGCGAAGTGCGAATGTTGCGGTGCTGCCATTGAAATCTGGCGCCGGGATCGGCTCAAGTGAGTACGTCCCGCTGGCAGTCCCGTTCATGATGGGGATGCTGGTGTTCATCGGTGATTTCGAGTTGTATCCGTAATAGTTCCACGTCGTCTTGTAACTTAGCCCCTTGTGAAGGTCGATTTGGATCGTAGCGAACGGCTTCTGATAATTGAAGTCCAGCGTGCCGGCAGGTTCCAGCGGATCCAGTTGCAGCGTATTGCCGTTGGCAAATGTCGAGACGTATCCGAAGCCAATCGTCACTCGATTCACCGGTTTCCAGACCACGTCGCTGTACACGTAATTCTGTTGGTTCGTATAGAACGCCAGGGCGCTCTGATTGTTGTTCGACGTCGTGTTGGTGATGGGGCAGCTTGCAAATGTCGGCAAGCCCATGCCGCCAGGGACGTTCGTCATTGTCCCGAAAGTGTCGTCGAAGCAGATGAACGTCTGCAAATAGATATCCGTGTAGTTGTATCCGAGAGTGTAGGTCAGCTTGGTACTTCGCGTCAGCGTGAGGTCAAAACTGTACGTCCGGCCGTGCTCGGCATTGTCCACCTGATAGACGTTGTCGCGGTTCTCGTGAATATCCACCGCGCCGTCCAAGGTCGCCCAGGTCCGGGGTCTATAACTTACGTGAACCTTGTAGCTTTGGATTTGCCGCGGCCAAACTCGCGTATACGAATAGCTGTTATATCCGAATTCGAAATCGCTGCTGATCTGCAACGTGTCCATCGGCCGCCACGTCACGCCGGCCAGACCGACCTGTTCGTCGATCGTGGAAATCGTGCGCGGCACATTAAAGGCCGAACCTATCGTGGAAGCGGAAGCAGCCCATGTGACTGAGCCGTCCGCATTCTGGGTGCATGCACCACCAGCCGCGGGGTTAAACGTCGTCGTTCCCGAGGTATATGGGCAACTTCCGCGCGCCGCAAAATAATCGTTCGCCGCCGTGCCCCCGGTGGTCGCGCCGGGGTAATAGATATCGCTCAACGTTTGACTGGCGAAGTAGTTGCCGATTTGTCTGCTCTCATAAAGATAACCGATTCGAGCGGTGATGCGGCTCGTGATATCTCCTTCGAGCTGCAAGGTGTCCGAGACCAATCTTTGCCCCGCAAACTCCGAACTCAAAGTGTCTGCGGCGTCTGCGGCCGCACTGCTGCTGTGCTGCGGGCAGGTGAGCGCGGTGTAGGGGCTCGGGCAGATGCTGGCAAATGTCGATCCGCCGGCAACCAGCGGTGCAAACTGCGCTTGGGGCAGCAATATACCGGTAGCCCCTGACCCGGTCGGGGCAGCCGTGGCGAATACATCCGTGGTCGTCTGATTATTGTATCCAGGATTTTGCCAGTGATCGTAATTCACGGAATCGACGATCCGGATTTTTGGGATCAACGAATAAATGCCGGACCAATTCGCGTGCACAAAGATTTCCTTGGCGTCGGCCGGACCTGAAACGATGGAGTCACGAACCTGGCTTGTCGTGGAGGCCGTCCATTCGTTTATGGAATCGTACAGATTCGGTGCGGAATTGTTGCTGTTGCTGTAGCTGGCCGAACCGGACATTTCAAACCTGGGGATAGAGGTCGATTGAAAGCTCAGCCGCTCGATGGGCATGAAATTCCGCGTCGGGGCGGTCCTCGTATAGGACGCCACGATCTTGCAACTCGTGGAAGCACTGCTGTTGTTTACGTAACCTGTGGCGAGAAGCGGCGCCGCGCAAGGGGTGGTCGCAGCAGTAGGGGGATAGTACCAGTTGATCCCCAAACTCACGGGCACTGTGCCGGGGAACTGGCTTGTTTGGACTAGAAATGGCGTGCTCGCCAGCGAGTCGCTCGTGTCGTTCTTGTTGTATTCAAGGAACTGATCGTAGGAGAGTGTCGTCCTCTTCAGAATTTTGAAATCCACGCCGATGCGATACGCGTTCGTCGTCATCCGGAAATCCTGCGCCATCAGGATTTCGTCGGTGGCGTCTTCCGTAGTGAGTGCAGGCCCTTCGCTCACGTAGCGCGAATATCCCAGCCGGAAACGCACGCGGGACTGCGGCAAGAGCGTCAAGTCGTAATCCTGCATGCGATGCACGAGGTCGAGCGAATGCGGCGACTCGGTAGAGGCAAACGCAGGCATCGTCGCGGACGCCGTGAACGGGACTGGATTTAATGGATTCGCCAGCAGGCTGTAGTCCCAGAAATATTTGTCGCGGCGGAACATCGCACTAAAGTCGTACAACTTGTTCTTGCCGATCCGCAGGCGCGAGACGTCGTTGGGATCGCCGCCATACCCGAAGTTGCTGAAGTTCAGATTGTCGAACAGAAGCCCCTGGTGGTTGATGGACCTCATGTCCAACGTGTAATCGAGCAAACGCGGGCCGGAGGCCAGATCCACGAACGTGTCGTACGTATCCTGATTCCCGCCAATCCAGTCTGACCGATAGCCAACCTCAACCGTTTGTTGGATCTCATAATTGTTGGGCGAGACAGTACTGGTTGGGGTGGGCTGCTCGGAGCTGCTCGTCTGGGCCCGGCACGCTGGCGAGCAGAAAAACACCACCGCCGCCAGCAACGATAAACTGAGCCGTCTGACGCCCATAAGTTCAGTCATGATTTTTCGCCCCGACGATTTAAGAACTGCGATTTCCGCCAGCCAGTTCCATGACTTAACCTTCTGCGTGTCTCTCATTTCCAAATATTCGTTACATTCCATCTATCGGAAAAAGATGTCGCTAAAGTTGGAACCGTGGATTGCCGTATGGCAGATCGTGCATCCCTGTATATAGTTAGAGTTGTTCGGAGCCGGACCATTCATTACCGGCATGCCGGTCCCTGCCACCGGTCCGAAGTGGGCTGCGGTGTGGCATTGCAGGCAGAGCAGGTTGATGTCGCTGTACTTCAACATGTGAGGATTCGCTCCTCCGTGCGGGATATGGCAGGTCGCGCATCCTTCCAACCGCACGGCGGCGTGTTCAAACACGAATGGTCCTTGCTTGTCCTTGTGGCACTTGAAACAAGCCACATCGCCGGAGTTTGAATTCTGTACCTGCCGCACCAAATGGTCGGACTGCCACGTTCCATCAGTTCCGTGCTGGTTGTGGCAGTCGGTGCACTGAATCAAACCCTCATTGACGCGATGGTGAAAAGGCATATTGAACTGGGATTTCTGCTGCAGGTGGCAGGTGTAGCAAAGTTCCGGCTGGGCCTTGACCAGCAAGTGTTCCGGCGTCGTCGCGTGGTGCGGCGAGTGGCAGTCGGTGCAGCTTACCTGGTTTAGCCGGTGGAACGAATTTGAGGCATTCATCTGGCCGGTCCCGGAAGCATGGCACGTCAGGCAGCGCGCGTTGATATCTGTGGCGGAAGCCTTCTCGAAAATAAACAGGCCCGATGTATCGCTCGGATCGGCGACGTGGTTCGCGGCCGGTCCATGGCACGCTTCGCATCCTTGCTTAGAAGGTCCGCCCTTCGTGTCCAGCGACGTCCGGAAGTGAAGACTCTTCTCCCAACTCGAATATTCGTCCGCGTGGCACGTTTTGCAGGCATCCGATCCGGCGTAGGCGGAGGGGGCGGGCGACGCAGCAGGTGCGCTGGCAGTCTGCGCAGCGCTCGCAGGCGCCTGCTTATCTTGCTGTGCTTGTGCGCTGATTTTTTTTACTACGAGCGATGAAGAAACAAACAGAAGAATGAGTGCAAGTCCGACGACATAGGTCCCGTTGCTGTTCCTGCGTTCCCCCATGCCCCCTCCGACCTGCGATTCGGCGTCGCGGACCAAGCCTCGCGCGACAGTTGCAGATTATTTCTGTTTCGTGCCCGCCACTCTGTGACGCGCGTCACGCATCGCCGTGTCCAGCGTCACACCACAGGAAGGGGATCAGTGTGCTTCAACCAGCGCTTCAAGGCCAGCTTTATCTTTCACCACCAGCGTCGAACCATTCACCTCAATTAGTTTCTTCTTCTTGAAGCTTGCGAACAAGCGCGTGACGGTTTCGCGCGAAGAGCCAATCACCTCAGCGATCTCCTCGTGCGTCAGCGTCACCGTTGCGCGAAGGGGGCCATTTCCGCGCTTCTCATGATCGGTCAAATCGATGATGAATCGCGCCAGTTTCTCGGCTGCGGAGCTTGAAAACCCAAGATACTTAACCTCTTGATACGTCGCGTGATAGATGTGGCACAGCATCTCCGCCACGCGCACCGCCGCATCGCCGTGCTCGCGCAAGAATCGCAGCAGATCCTCGCGGCGTATGAAATTCGCTTGGATCGGATCCAGCGCCTCCGCCGTTACCTCGTAGGGCTTTCCCGAAATTGAACCGGGAAGTCCCACTACTTCTCCCTCTTCGGCAATGCGCAGGATTAAAGACTTGCCTTGGGCCGAGTTCGCGGAAAGTTTCACTCGTCCGTTGCAGATGATAAACGCGCCCCGTGGCTGTTGGCCTTCGACGAACAGAACCGCGCCCTTCGGGTACGTCGAAGACGCCGAAATCGAATCGAGCTCGGCAAGCGTCTGCGGAGAAAGGTCACAGAAGATTCTGTCCCGCAACACAGGGCAGGTAAGGCAGCTCTCGATGACCTGCAGGCCGTATGGTGTTTTCATTTTATTTGCCCGTATTATACGCCGCTTTCGGTTTAGCACTGCGCTAATCCTTTGGCCGTACGTTAACCGTCTCGCGAAGCCCTTTGTCCTCAGCGTTCTGCGACCTCATTCTCATGCGCTCGACTTTCGTGTGACGCCATTCACGCGGCGTTGTGACCCCCATCACAGCACGCACTTGTGGAAAGGAACACACTCAAGAAAAGAGGATGAACAGGGGAGGTGGGTTATGAAAAAAGATGAGCGTGACCTTCTGGATGTTCTGAAATTCGAGCTCACTTTCCTTGAAAAAGGCGGCTATGGCCGCTCCCCGCGCGAGCCGTGGAGACCGACATTTATTTTCGAGGATTCCCCGACTTGCATGAATTATGACTCCAAGGATCATCCCGATCCCTGCGTCGAATGCGTCTTGATGCCCTTGGTTCCCGCGGCGTTTCGCGAATCCGAAATCCCCTGCCGCCATATTCCCTTCAACGTCGAAGGCGAAACCTTGGATTCGCTCTATCGCTACGCGAACCAACCGGACACGGAAGACGTTTACGCAAAGTGGCTCCGCGCCATCATCCAGAGGCTCGAAGAGAAACGCAGCGCGCACGGCGGCCCAGACGACCTGGCGGTTCTTGGCGAAGGCGGAGGCAAAGGGGAACCGCTTTTCCAAAGTCTGCATCCGAAATGCGCCAATCCAGCCTGCCCCACGGATTTTCACTGGCTCGCGGGCGGCAAGTTCTTCCGCTTCCAGCCCGAATCTGCGGGTGAAAAAGCGCAGCAACCAGACGCGCAAGCGTCGACGCAAAATCTCGCGGCCAAACACTATTGGCTCTGCGAGCGGTGTGCGCACGTTTTCTCGCTCTCATACGACGATGAAAAGGGCGTTATCCTGAAGCTCCTCTGGCCCGGCGGCGACGCCGAGGAATCGGCGAAACACCTCACCGCGAAATAGCCGGGGGTCGCGCGCGGTTGAAAGCCGCTCTCGGTAAAATCGGAGCAGATCTCAAAGCAAGTTAGTTCTCACTTTTCTCCACGATTTCTTGGGATATTTTCTTCCGGGGCTGAGGTCAGCCATGAGGCGAGCAGCGGCACTAAACCGCTTTTCGCCTTAAGTTGTTTTACGTGATTTTTCTGTCGCGTGGAATGTGCTAGAAGCAGAGGCCTCGAGAGCCGCCGTCTCCGCTCGAGGATGCCTAGGTGGCTCCTCGCGGCGGCTCTCGCTTTATCCCCGGACGGTCATGACAGGGCACACCGCATGAGCCACGACGTTGTGCGATACCGCTCGCTCCAAGTGCGTCAATGAACCCAAATGCCCGGCGGCGTCGCGGACACCCAGGACGATAAGGTCGGCGTCGCGTTCCTTCGCCGCCTCCACAATTCTCGTCGCTGGTTCCCCGTACGCGACCACCGCCTCCGGCCGGCACCACAATTCAGCGTTCTGCGGAACGATTTCGTGCAGTTCGTACATCACGTTGGCCACCGAGTCCTTGGCCCGCACGCGCCCGGGTTCCAGATCGCGCTCATGTACCACGTGGATCAGCGCCAGCCGCGCCGCGTGTTCCTGCGCCAGGGAAATCGCGTAGGGCGCCGCAGCCAAAGATGCCGGCGTAAAGTCCGTGGCATAAAGCACGCGATGGAAGTGCGCCGCGTTGTGAATCCCTCTGCGCGCCCATGGACCGATGCTCAGCACGGGAACGCGCGCGCGCCGGAAAATTTCCTCCGCCGTCGATCCGAGCAGCAACTTCTGCGCGCCGGTGCGGCCGTGCGTGCCCAGGACGATCAAGTCGGCATCGCACTCCGTGATCGTTTGTTCCAGAGCCGGCCACACGCCGGCCCCCCGCACCACAGCCACTTCATGCGGCACGTTCGCCAGCTGCGCTTCCACGCGCTGCATTTCCGCTTCGGCGGTTTCCTCCTGCGCTTCCAGAGCGGCCGCGATCGTCTCCGGCAGGGCGTGGACGTAGGGCTCCGGCATCAGCACATGCAGCGCGTGAATCGTCGCGCCGTATCCGCGCGCCACAGCGATGGCGAATGGCAGGGCCGCCTGGGAAGGCTCCGAGAAATCCGTGAGAAACAAAATATTTTTCAGCACGATGCGCGTGCCAGGCTCGGCGGTCTTCATGCCCCACCTCCAGCGCCCGTAACTGTGCACCCGCGGCCCCCTCGCCAGCAGTGATCGAAGTCACCCTCCCGAGTGATGCGGGTCACCAATCCTCCGCTCGCCCGCGCCGTACCCCGCCCCGCGCAAGATGTTTGTCGTGGGGCTGGTCGGAACCTGTCCTAACGGAATCGTCCCAGGCGCGTAGGGTGGGCGCAAGAGGGGCAGTCTAGCTGATTGGGGTGCTGGTAGAGGCCAACCCTACTGGCGAGCGATGGGGACAACATTCATCTGCACGAAGGCATCGTTCGGAACGACAAGATTCTTGCAATCCGTACCCGCCGGACAACTCGCGTGTGCCTGGGAAAACGGCTCCACCATGAATTGCTCCACACCCGCAACTCTGAGGGCGAGACCATGCTCTCTGAACACGCGATCCCACTCCCTGTATGCACCGCTTTCGTTGATGAACGCCGTCACGAGCGCATGAGCAATGGACACGTTGTTGTTGCGCAACGCTTCCCTCCATTGCTTTGACGACGCTGCGTAGGCCGCTACCCTGGCAACAGCGTCTGGTTCATTAAACCGAAAGAGAATCCGATCGATTGACTGGACGCTTACACCTATCTTCGGCAGATCGTTCAAAACCGTCGAAAGAAACTCCGCCTCCTCAACTTCCGACCGATTCGCTCCCCCAGGAGAGTAAATCTCCAGAACACATGTTTTTTTGCCAGCGCTGCCGCCGACCTGAGACGCTTTTATTTGGACCTGCCCGCGCGCCCCTTGAAAACTCCATACTTTCAGCTCAGTGGGTGCCTGAGCACACATTTGAACGGTTCCGATTAAGAATAAGATCGTGAAGAGCGAACACATTCGCCCTATGGCATTAGCCACAATAACGCCCCCCTTCGACACGCTACTGTAGTTCTTCTGAACGTCCCGCGGGTGGCCCGCCCTTTGCAGCGCCAGGATGGGCCGCCCGAAATTCAAAGGCTGCGACACCGCCCCTCTCAACTTCAAGGCGCCATTCGATACGCTTCTGGCAAATCTCCCAAGTCAACATGGGCGGGTGGCCCACCCCTTCCAGGCTCTTTGAATTCCACAATCTGCACGAGCGGATGACACCACTGGCAGTCTTCACCGTGGAGTAATATGCGGCGCCTTGAGGGCTGCGCGAATTGAATACCGGGGTGGCTCATCCTTTGCCCGCCGCGGCGGCCAAAGGATGGGTCACCCTCACTTCAAAGCCTGCGCCACTCGCCCCCATTTCTGTTTGTGCGCGTTCTCCATGCAACTGAAATTACTCTAGGTGTCCCCGATCCTATTTGAAGACCTCGTCGAGCCAGTCGAATTCGATCTGGTGCTTCAGACTCGGGTTATTCATTGTGCAGTGAGCGTCGCCGCCCTCCAGTGAGCTAACCACACGCTCCGTCTTCGGGCAGGTGAGCTTCTCGTAGAACGCGTGCCCCTTACTCACCATCAGCGGTCCCTCGCCCTCGCCGGCTATGCTCAGCAGCGGGCACGTGATCTTCCCCTCAAGCCCGGCCAAGGTGTAACTCCCGATGTTGTCAAATAGTGCCCCGAGCGGCTTCCCTGCGAACCCGCACCGCTCTTTGACGTTCGTCGTCATGAATTTCTTCATCGGCTCGGAAATGTCAATCTTGTCCTCCATTCCCTCAACATAGGGCTTGGTTGGGTCAAAGCCCATCAAGGCCAAAAGTACGGGCTTAAGTTCCGGTATCAGCGAATTCGCGATCACGGCCGTAATGCGTTTTTCGTAGGCTACGGCACGCGGGGCGAAGTATCCGCCCATGCTGTGCCCCGAGAGCGCCAGCCTGGTGGCATCCACGTCGCCGCGGGATAGAACGTAGTCCACGGCATATCGCGTCGGGACTTCCCAGTCCGGGCGATACGTCAAATCCCGATCCATGGCGTACGCGCCGACTTGTCCGGGGCCCTCCCACAAAAACGCGTTGTAGCCGCGGCGCACCGCTGCCGCACCGCCGCCAAAGTCATACAGTTCCTCGCAAGTCGTGTCGCCACCACCGAGGATCATCACCGTCGCACGCGGTCGACCGGTTGCGTCCGCGCGCATGAAATACCCAGGCAACACTTTCCCGTTCTCGTAGGGAATGCTGACGGGTTCGATCTGCGGATCGAACAGCGCCGCTGCGTGCCTGAAGCATGCGCGGTGACTCTTGTACATCGCGAGCTGGCGTGGGTCGTTGTTGTCAAGGAAGAAGAGTCCCGTTCGCCAATACAGGGACGCCCGGAGAAACGCCTCGCGCGCACTGACGGCATGGCCGCCGCTCAAGGAGTTGTGGGCTATGGCCTCGACCCTCTCCGCAGTGCCGCCCCATTCGGCAGTCCAGCTCTCTATGTCTCTGTCCACCACTCGCCTCGCTGTCGAGTACAGCTCACCGAACGCGCCGCCCTCGCCATAGGCGCCGGCGAGCATCCCTCTCACAAGCTGGTAGTCGAAATTTGACTTGAAGATTCCAGGCATCCCCGGCGTGGCGCCGAAAACCGCTCCGGTCGTTGTCGTCGGTTTTGCCGAGGCTGGCGCAGCGGCTGCTCCACTCGCAACACTTCTCGATTCGGAAGCCGGATTCGTTCTTATTTCAGTCACAGGATTCATTTTAGTTTTCTCCAGTTCTTGTTCTTGCTGAAACCGCGCTTCCTGAAGGTTGTCTGTGTGAGGCGAATTACACGCCGTGCCGCAAACTATCCCACGGCATGAACGAGCAAACTGTCCGCAATGGGACAAGGGCCAGACAAATATTCCGCTGAGCCCGCTGCGGCGCTGCGCGGCCGACCATCGCTGCGCAAGCGTGTTCTAGGCTGGAGTGCCGATCGTTGCTATACTTTCAGCGTCTAGCGGGTCTTAGAACATTCCTCGAACCCTGCAAGGAGCAGAGATGGCACAGAAATGCGAAATTTGCGGAAAAGGTCCGCGGTATGGCAATGTGATCAGCCACGCCAATAACACGCGGCGCCGGCGCTGGAATCCCAATCTCAAGCGCGTTCGGGCGGTTGTAGCTGGCGTGCGCAAGCAGGTGCGGGTTTGCACGTCGTGCTTGCGCGCGGGTAAAGTCCACAAAGCAGCGTAAGCGATCTTCGCGGAGCGCGATCACTGGCGCGCCCAGCCGGAAAGCATCTAGAGGCGGAAATGCAAAAGCAATTGTTGGCGGCAGGGCTGATCGTGGCGACGCTGGCTTGGGCCGGCGGTTGCCGCAGGGGAGAAGCGCCTTCGCCGGACGTGTGGGCGCAAGTCAACGGCACGGATATTCCGCGCAGTGAGGTCGAGCAGTATTACCGCACCAGCGTCAACCCCGGCGGACAGTTGCCGTCGCATGAAGAAGCGCTCTCGCTGATGCTCAACATTCTCGATGAGCTGATCAATAACCAAATTCTGCTGCAACGCGCGCAGAAACTGGGTTTGACGGCTTCCGACGGCGAAGTCGAGGACAAATTCACGGAGTTCAAGAGTCCTTACACCGAGGATGAGTTTCAGCGCCAGTTGAAAGATCGCGGCGTCACGGTGGACGACTTGAAGAAAGACATTCGCCAAGAACTTTCCATCCAGAAACTGATCAATCGCGAAGTCGTCTCTAAGATCAGCATCACCGATCAGGATGTCTCCGACTTCTACAATCAGAATCGCCAGCAGTTCAACGTCGCCGAAACGCAATATCATCTCGCGCAAATCGTGGTCACGCCGACCAAGGACCCCGAGGTTCGCAATCGCAAGAACGACGACGCTACGACTGACGTCGAGGCGCGCCGCAAATCCGCCGCGCTGCTCGCGCAATTGAAAAACGGCGCGGATTTTGCGGAATTGGCCATGGATTATTCCGAAGATCCGCAAACTGCGGCGTCCGGCGGCGACTTGGGATACGTTGCGGAATCCTCGCTGCAGAAAAATCTCGTCCTCAAGGACGCCGTCATGGCGCTCAAGCCGGGCGAGTTCAGCGGCATCATCACCGTGCCACTGCCCGGCGGCAAGCCGGGTCAACTGCCAGACTCGTATCGGATCTTGAAGCTCATCGCTAAGGAAGCTCCTGGCCAGCGCGATCTGAACGATCCCACCGTGCAATCGACCATCCGCGACGCGCTGCGCACGCGCAAAGAGCAGTTGTTGCGCACCGCGTATCTGACCGAAGCGCGCAACGAAGCCAAGGTCTCGAACTACCTCGCGCAGCAAGTGATCGAATCCGCCGGCCGTCTGCCCGACATCTCATCCATTTCCACGCCGCCACCGCCGTCGCCATCACAATACATCCCGCCGCCGACGCAGTAGCCGTCGGTCGACGCGCCGCCGCAACTAGACTGTCGCCGCACTGTATGCCGCCGCGATTGGTTTGGCCCGCGCGATGCACGTGCAATCGTTCAGGATTTTCGCGGCTGATTGTCTGCCGTGAGGCCGAAGATGTGTACGGCGAAGCGCGTGGCGACATACACGCCGGCGAGGAGCAGGGCCGCGCCGAATATCAACTCGGCGCCGGCGGCTGCGGCGTGCGCCAGCGGATTGGCGATGCGCTCGATGCGCAGCGTGGCGAATACCAACGCGACGGCTGTGGCCAGCAAGATCACGAACGCCACAATCACAGCCATCGCACCGAATGTGTACCGCCGCATCATCTAGCTCAGGCCCGACCACTCTTCGGAAACCAATATGGAATTGCTGGGATTCGCGGGATCGTACTTCACGCTTGCCAGTTGACCGGACAAAAGTTGCCGCGCGCGATGTTCCAGTCCAGTGATGTCCTGCGCGGTTTCATAGGTCACGCCGGAAATCGAATAGGTGTACCAGAGAAGTTTGCGATTGCGCGCGGGGCGGACGCCGGATTTTTTTTCGGCGCCGCGAAACATTGCGAAGCGGCCATTCGATATTGCCGGCGCCGGAACTTCGGCAAGCTCGGTTACGCGCCCTTCGGCGATGCGCCCCACTTGATTGACGTGGGCGCGGCGGCGGCGCTCAATCTCATCCGCATCCGGCCGGCGGCGAAATTTCCAATACGACGTGGCGGCGATAGCTACGGCAACGGCCGCGCCCGCTGCCGCCAGTAGCCTCCAATCGTCGGTGAGCGCCTTCAATTCCCGGATTTGCGCGCCGCGCCGGCGGGCGTGGCAAAAATATCGCCCAGCGTTTGGCGCGCGTTCTCCCAATCCTTCAGGAATCCTGCCAAGCCGCGATCGGTCAGCGGATGCAGGAACAATTGCTCGAAGACTTTGTAAGGCATCGTGCCGATGTGCGCGCCCATCTTCGCCGCTTCCACCACGTGCAGCGGATGGCGCAAGCTGGCCGCCAGCACCTGCGTCGGATAGTTGTACGCTTTGTAGATTTGGCAGATATCGCGCAGCAGCACCAAGCCGTCGGAGGAAATATCGTCAAGCCGCCCCAAAAACGGGCTCACGAAATATCCGCCAGCCTTGGCCACGATCAGCGCCTGCGACGCCGAAAACACCAGCGTCATATTCACGCGAATCCCTTCCTTTGAGAGGATGCTCAGCGCGCGCACGCCCGCGGGGATGCACGGAATTTTCACGATGATGTTGGGGTGCCACGTGGCGATCTCGCGCGCCTCGCGCAAAATATTGTCCGTGTCGGTGGAGACGACTTCAGCGCTGACCACGCCGGGCTTCACCACCTCGCAAATTTCCAACACGTGTTCGCGGAAGGGTTTCTTTTCTTTGGCCACCAGCGATGGATTGGTGGTTACGCCGTCAATTACGCCCAGGGCCATGCCGCGGCGGATTTCATCCAGATTTGCGGTATCCAGGAAAAATTTCATGATCTCTCCACTCTTTCCGCGGTGGCGGAAAGAAAGCTCTAAGAATCCGCCGCGCGGACCGGGTTCCGCAGCGTGCCAATTCCGCTCACAACCACTTCCACGATATCGCCCGCGGCGAGCGGGCCCACGCCAGAGGGCGTCCCCGTGGCGATGATGTCGCCCGGTTCGAGCGTCATCACGTGCGATATCCAGCGAATTATAGCATCAACGGGAAAAATCATGTCCGTGGTGCTGGCGGACTGCTTTTTCGCGCCGTTCACGTAAGTCTCCACGGTCACGTGTCCCGGATCGAGTTCGGTCTCCAGCACCGGCCCAAACGGGCAGAACGTGTCAAAGCCCTTGGCGCGCGTCCATTGCGGATCGGAAAATTGCAAATCGCGCGCGCTGATGTCGTCCAGGCAGGTGTAGCCCGCCACGTAGGCCAGCGCGTCGTCCGTGTCACTCAATTGCCGGCAGCGCCGCCCGATCACCACGCACAGCTCGCCTTCATAATCCACACGCTTTGAAATCGCCGGCAATACGATCGCCTCTCCGGGCGCCAGAATCGCGGAAGGCGGCTTCAGAAAAATCAGCGGCTCCTTGGGCACGTCGTTGTTGAACTCCGCGGCGTGATCGGCGTAGTTCCGCCCCACGCACACGATTTTCGTCGGCACCGAAGGCGGCAGCAGCGCCACCTCCGCCAGTTTCCAATTGCGCCCCACCGCTTTGGTCTCGCCCAGCAAGCTGCCCGAAAGCTCCTGCACCGTATCGCCTTCGATGCGCCCAATGCGCGGCTCCGGATGCACGCCTTCGCCCGCGCGGCTCGCCGCCCCCGCGTCAAACTCCAGCAATTGAAATCGGCAGAATTTCATTTCGTCCCTCGTGCGCCCCTTGTTTTCGTAGGAGCGGAGCTTGTCTCCGCCCGCATTTCGTCACGCCCGTCGCGCCGAAGCCCTCGCGAAGACGCCGGTCGATAGTGTACCGGAACGCTCCCGGCCGTTCCACGCACCCAGCCCCGCCTTGATCGATAAAAGAGCCCGGGAGAGCGCCGCTGGCCTACGCCTCGAAGGGCTGCCTGTAGCATCGCCGCCGGATCCCGCGGCACGTCGGACGTTTCTTGACTCTAAAGGTAAGTTGGCGAATGATTAGGCGCAAAGCTGCAAGGAGCCCACTTGGGGAGGGCCGGTCTTCTTCTTCGCGGGAAAACGGGTCAGGCGCGGCTGCTGCGCTGGGCACATCCGTAGCGGTTCCGCCGTGGGGGCCTCGTCAAAGCGAGGAGTTGCGGCTGCGTTCGAAGGCTTTCAGCAGCACCTTCATCTCCCTCTCGGCGAAGTTTTGGCAGTCGGAGTATAGCTTGGTCAACGAGGCCGGAAGGGTTTCCACGAGGGCAGGCATAGCCTGCTGAAATTCCGGAAACGCCATACGGAAAGATCGAATTCGCTGCAGATTTTCGCTCAATCGTAGTGCGCGGTCCGATTCATCTTCCCAGACAGTTTTCCAGTACTGACAGGTCAAGCAGGAGGCGGCACAGCGGGAACCATCGTGCGATAGAAATGACTCCCAGCCGGTTTTCGCAAGCGATAGCACCCTCTGCGAATCGTCCCTCCGTTTTTCGCTGTTGCATTTTTTGCAGGCGACCAAGACATTCCCTGGAGCGTGGAGTCCCGCCCGGTACCGATTCATGCCGTCGAGGTGTTCGACGACTCGGATCGTCGTCGCCAGATCGCAGGAACAGTATGGGCACCGATTCCTAAAGCACCTCCGTACGAGCTCCTCGTACTCCTCGCCGTCGACCCTAATTGGCCAGTTTTCGCTGATGCTGCGGCTCAACTCGTGAAGAAACATGCTGACGAGTTTGTTCGCGACGTCAGACTTGGCGCGCCGTGTCGCGAAGCGTAATTGCGAAGTGGCGTCCTTCACTTCTTTTCATCCCCGAGGAGCCAACTAACGCCCACACCCAACACCTCTGCGAGGCCCTTGAGTTCGTAATCAAGTACATGGCGGCCATTTCCTTCGATTTTCGCAATTGCCGCCCGGTCGAGCTGGATACCGGCTCGAGCGAGTCTCCCGGAAAGGGCATCCTGTGTGAGTGGTGGCTTACAGCGGTGGCGCGCCTCGGCTACGCGTCGGCCAATAATGTTCTTTCGGCCTAGCCTCTTGATCACGGCGAAAGAATACCTTTCGAACCGGTCGGGAATGTTCTAAACTAGAACATCGGAGCGGAGGGCTCTGATGAGGACAAATAGCGATTTTGTGTGGAATGGTGGGGAGCGCAATCGAAAACTTGGGGTCTATCGCCCTTGTCGGTGTGGTACCTGCATGAGGACCCAGATGGGCGTTGGCTATCTATCCTTCTCGGACGCTAGAGGCCGCGGACTGACCGTGTCGATTACGAGCGAACAGGTTTTCCAGAGACTCGATCGAGCGATTGCGACCTTCCAGGACGGTCGTGAAAAGCAATCCGAGAATAGCCGCATACGAAAGATACTCTCCGAGAACTACTTGCCGGGGCCCCTGGAATCGCTACCACTCAAGTCGTATTGCGAAATGTGCGGGGAGAGATCGGGGCGGGATCCCCTGAATGGCGACCTTGAGGCTGGCTTCGACCCCTCCGGCCAGGCAATGACGCTGTGTCGCGCCTGCCGTGTTGGGAGCGCTGAATCGCGCGAGGCGCAGTTCACAAATTTGCTGGAAGCCTTTCAGGCCGTTGTCTCGGACTATCAACGCGCGGCCCAGCAGTATCCAAAGCACAGGTCGGTTGGGTTTGCGTAGGCAACTCCGGGGCTTTTTTTGTAACCGACGTGATTGCGGAACGACGTAGAGCAGATCCGTTGTCGGAAGCGACCACAACCGTCCTGGAATCACCACGAACGACGGCGTTTATCGGAGTGCATCCGTCACAAATTCCCAGGCATGAATCGAATTGCAGATACGTCTGAAGAGGAAACCGCTTACGAGACCACGGCACTGGGCCCGCTAAAGTCCCACTTCGGAAGCGGCTCCGGACGGAACGCTCCCATTCTGGTCCTCGAACTCAACGACGGCCTACGACAGCGCGATGCGTTGCAACGATGTGGGAGGGCGAGGTATTCGAACACTTCTATTCGAATACTATCCCATAAAGATATATTGACATAGAGTAATCATCCGTGCTATGATCTCGCATGAGTCTGGCACAAATCTCGCCGTTCGCCACGGAGCACCCGACCAAGGGTGCAAGTCCCGAGCCTGCCCGCCGCAGCGCGCGAGCTGCGAAGGAAGCCGCCGAAAGCCGAAGGTCCGTCGCGGCGGAGACGTCTTCGTATCTCCCGCACATCTACTTACAACAAATTCTTCCACTACAGTTGCAACTAGCAGCATTTCTCAGAAGTGTTGATTATAGAGGACTTAGGTGGCACTTAAGTCTCTTTAGAATCAACACTTCCAAGAATTTTTGCGCATTTCGTATCTCGCTCATTAGCGGCCGCTTGAAGTCTCCTATAATCAACACTTCTGTAAATTTCGACTTTAAGTTTTCTAGAATCAACACTTCCACAAAAACGGGGGGGTGGGGGGTCCAGTTGCAACTCGAGCTGCCACTACAGACCGGGCGGATCCCGGACAGATTGGACCGGGGCGCCTATCTTGGTGGCGAGGTGCGGCGGCGGACGGCGATGGCGGGCTGGTGGCGGGCGATGCTGATCATGCTGACGACCCAACTGAAGACGGAGAGAAGGCCGTAGGCTACGGCGCCGAGCATGAAGAGCTGGAAGGGGCCCATGCGGCTTTCAAGGCGCCAGAAAAACAGTTCGAGGCCCATGTAGGAGAACGTCAAAATCGCCCAGGCGAACACGCCGGAAACGAACAGGGCGCGGGGAGATTTCAGGAAGCGCGTCACCGGGATGGCCATCAGCATGACCAGCGCGGCGACGGCGGCGACGTTGCGCGCGAGCGCGAAAGGCTCGAGCGCCGCGACGCGGTTGGCAACGACCACCCATGAGACCAGGACCACGGAAAGGGCCGCGCCGGTGAAAATGCCGGTGCGCAGCGTGGCTCCGTGCGGCGAGAAGAATCTCACTATGCCCGAGAACGGGGTCCGGACCATGCGCACACCTTTCGATTTGCTTTGCGTCGCTTCGGCGCTGGGGGCATCAGCGCCTGCGGTACAGAAACAACTGGAGGCCTGAAGGCCTCCGCTACATAAACCTTGCGCCGTGCGGCGCTGGAGGCGTGACGGCTTCCCGCGCGGGAAAAGCTGGAGGCCTGAAGGCCTCCGCTACGAAAGCATCGTGTTGCTTCGGCGCTGGAGGCACGGCGGCCTCCGCTATAAAAATACCGCGCTACGGTGTATTCACTGGGGCTTCCGCTGCTACCGCGGGACTGAGGGGGCTTTCATTGCCGGCTCGATCCACGGCGGAAACCGAGTAGAAGTAATGACCGTTGGCGATCACATCCATATCACGGAACGCGGGGCTGGGCAACAAATCCGTGTTCAATTTGCGGCCGGGCGTGCCCGAATGTTCACTGCGATAAATGTTGTAGCCGGCCAGGTCCGATTCAGGGCTAATGGCCCACGAAAGCTCGATGTCGGCGGGCGTGGTTGCGGTTGCCGGGACGTAAATCGCTTCCAGGCCGCGCGGCGTGGCGGGCGGGAAAATGTCGCGCGGTGTGACGATGGCCACGGCGGAATCGCCGGACTCGATGGAGTCCGGGCCATATTGCGCGACGCTGCGCACGGTGTAGACGTAAGTGCGGCCGAACTCGAATTGCGGATCGTCGAACGCGGATTCCGATGCTGGCCCGGCGAGCGCAAGCGGCGACGCGAATTTCATCTTCGCGGGATCGGTTGCGCCGGGCGGAGAATCCGGCGCCAGCTCTCCGCGATACACGCGATAGCCGGCGATTGCGGCGCCGCTGGGCGCGGGCTGCCACGCGAGCTGGATGGCGTGCTCGGTGACGGTGGCGCGGAGCGCGGCGGGCGCGGCGGGGACGGCGTAAACGTGGGCTTCGGCGACGTTGGAATCGGCGGAGGCGTGGCGGCGCGCGGCGCTGGTGCGCACCATGTAGATCATGGTGGCGCCGGCCTGGCGCGCGAGGTCTTCGGCGTGGAACGGATCGCGGAATTCCAGCCGGTCGCCGGAGAGATACGTATCCACGAGCGCGGCTGGGATCGTGTAAACCAGGCGCGTGGAAATTTTGTGCTCGGGTTCTCCGGCGGCGAGCGTGCCGCGATAAATTTCGACCGTGGGATATCCGGCGAGCGTTTCGTTGTCCGTGGAACGCGCCGGCAGAGTGAAGGCAAGAACGACGGTATCGCCCTGCTGATGCGCGGCGAGATCGGTGACGGCTTGCGGGATGACGGGTTTCGGCGGTTGCGGTTCGCCGGGCGCGCCGCATCCTGCGGCTGCCCACACTGCGAATGCGAGAACCGCTGCGATTGCCGCGCGGCGGGCGATGCGAACGCGTTCCGAGATTTGTGAATTGCGACGCGGGCGATGCATATCGGCTTCGCGAGCCGTCAGAGAATGTACCGGCTGAGGTCCTGGTTCTTGACGATATCGGAGAGCTGCTTCGTGACGTAGGCAGCGTCCACTTTCACATTTTTCTTTTTCAATTCGGGCGCCTCGAAAGAAATTTCGTCGAGCAGGCGCTCGAGAATGGTGTGCAGGCGGCGCGCGCCGATGTTTTCAGTTTGCTCGTTGACCTGCACGGCGAAGCTGGCCACGGCGGCCACGGCGTCCTCGGTGAAACTGAGCTTCACGCCTTCGGTTTCAAGCAGCGCGGTGTATTGCTTCAGCAGCGCGTTTTTCGGCTCGGTGAGGATGCGCACGAAATCTTCTTCGCGCAGCGCGGAAAGCTCGACGCGAATCGGCAAGCGGCCCTGCAACTCAGGGATCAAATCGGAAGGCTTGGTGACGTGAAACGCGCCGGCGGCGATGAATAAGATGTGGTCGGTGCGAATCATGCCGTAGCGCGTGTTCACGGTGGTGCCTTCGACGATGGGCAGAATATCGCGCTGCACGCCCTCGCGAGAGACGTCGGGGCCGTGACCGGATTCGCGGCCGGCGACTTTGTCGATTTCGTCGATGAAGATGATGCCCATTTGCTCGGCGCGCTCGACGGCCGTGCGGGTCACCTGATCCATATCGATCAGCCTGTTCTCTTCCTCCTGAATCAAATACTCGTAGGCGTCAGCGACGGTCATCTTGCGCTTTTTTTTCTGCTGGCCGAACATGCCGGAGAGCATGTCTTTGACGTTGATGTCCATTTCCTCGACGCCCTGATTGGTGATGATCTCGAAGGAGGGCATGGCGCGCTCGCGCACTTCCACTTCGACCATGCGCTGATCGAGTTTGCCTTCGCGGAGTTGCGCGCGGAGTTTTTCGCGTGTGCGGTCGGATGTCTCGCGGCGCGCGGCATCCGTGGTCGCGATCGCGGATGGGAACTGCGCGTCCGGCGATGGAGGCGGAGGCGGCGAGGGCGGGAGCAGTAGATCGAGGACGCGCTCCTCGGCGGTTTGGTCGGCGCGCTCGGCGACTTCGTCGAGTTTTTCTTCGCGGACCATGTCGATCGAGGTTTCGACCAGGTCGCGGACCATGGATTCGACGTCGCGGCCGACGTAGCCGACCTCGGTGTACTTCGAGGCTTCCACTTTTACGAATGGGCAGCCGGCGAGACGCGCGAGGCGTCGCGCGATTTCCGTTTTGCCGACGCCGGTCGGACCGATCATCAGAATATTTTTCGGCAGGATTTCCTCGGCGAGTTCGGCGGGAAGTTTTTGGCGGCGAACGCGATTGCGCAGGGCCACGGCCACGGCGCGCTTGGCGGCGGCTTGGCCGACGATGTACTTATCGAGCTCGGCGACGATTTCGCGCGGCGTCAGCTCGTCGAAGGACGGCTGCGGCTCGGGTTCCGGCTCGCGCTGCTCACCTGGAAGATAGATCACCATAATTGGGGACCGCTAAAGCTCCTCGATCGTGACGTTGCCATTGGTAAAGATGCAGATTTCGCTGGCCACGCGCATGGCTTCTTGCGCGATTTCCTTGGCGCCGAGCTTGGTGTGGCGCGCGAGCGCGCGTGCGGCGGAAAGGGCGTACGGTCCGCCGGAGCCGATGGCGCACAGGCCGTCGTCGGGCTCAATCACATCGCCATTGCCGGAGAGCAGAAACGTGCCTTTGGCATCGGCGACGATGAGAAGCGCTTCAAGATGTCGCAGGGCGCGATCTTTGCGCCAGTCTTTGGCGAGCTCGACGGAGGCGCGCTGCAGATTGCCGTGAAATTCCTGGAGCTTGTTCTCGAAGCGCTCGAAAAGCGAAAGCGCGTCGGCCGTGGAGCCCGCGAAACCGGCCAGGACTTTACCGTCGAACAGGCGGCGAATTTTTTTCGCCGTGTGCTTCATCACGTGCTCGCCTAAAGTTACCTGGCCATCCCCGGCCAGGACAACTTTGTTATCGCGGCGCACGCAAAGAACGGTGGTTGCGTGCATCGCGATGTGCGAGGGAGCGTCACTTCGGGGCGAAGCCATTCGAGCATTATACCGCCTGGGTGAGGCAGGGGCGAATTGCGCGGCGTCCGTGGGAGATCGAACCAGCTGGCTGAGCGGGGAAAACCATTGCAACGACGCGCTGGGAAACGGGAATTGTCAGGGCGCGATTGAGCGCCGCGGCGGCGCGGCTCTCCGGAACCTTCCGAGCGTGCATGCCCGCGGTCTATTGGGCCCCTAGTACTTCCCCCGCCTTCGGTACTGGCGCAATTAAGAAGCCCGTACCATGGGCGTTGGCGGGCACCTTCGGCAGAATTATTCGTGAAGTCAAAACTGAGGGGTGCCATGAAGAATTTCGCGAGGATCGTGTTTCTTGCAGCAGGCATTCTGCTGTTTTTGATTCCATCCGCAAAGGCCGACAGCATCGTTGCATTCAATGGAAGCTACGCCTTCGGAAACAATGGCGTGGGCATTCCGCCGTATGGCGGGACGTTGAACGGCCAAGCGGCTGAGTTCTACTGCGTGGATTTCAGCCACGATATTACGGGCGGGGACAGTTGGAATGCGATTGTCACGCCGGTCACGACGAACCCCGCGGGTTACGGCTCGACGTACCTGAAGAGCGAGACGGATTATCTGGAATTTGCCTGGCTCCTTACACAGGAGCAAGGAACGACGGACCAGACGCAGATCGCGGCCGACCAATGGGCGATCTGGAGCGTAACCGGCGCGTCCGATCCGTACACCGGAGCCGACAGCGCGTCGGTTCTGCTGGGAGACGCGCAGACCGCAGTGAACGACGGCTTCACGGGCCAGGGTTGGGAGATTCTGACTCCCGACGCGGGGCAGTACGGCCAGGAATTCATGGTTCAAACTCCCGAGCCATCGGGGCTGGCGCTCTTGGGCGTCGGACTGTGCGCACTGTTCTTGCTTGCAAAGCGGCGCGAATGGTTTGCGTTCGGCGGTTCAGCGTCGCGCAGCAACTAAGACATTACTGCGGCCCTGTTTTGCTACCGCGCCAGCGTGTGGGGACATGCTGGCGCGGTATTTTTTGTGCGCCGCGCTATGCGGCAGTCAGCTCATGTACCAACCGCCGTTGACGTTGATCGTCTGGCCGGTGATGTAGGCGTTTTTGGCGAGCATCACGGCGACTTCCGCGACCTCGCGGGGCAAGCCGAATCGGCCGATCGGGATGCGGTCTGGCCGCGCGTTGGGATTGCCGGTGACCATTTCGGTCTCGATAAGCGCGGGAGCGATGGCGTTCACGGTGATGCCTTCTTTCGCCAATTTCTGCGCGTAGAAATGGGTGAGGCCGTGGATGCCGGCTTTGGACGCGGCGTAGTGCGGTCCGACGACTCCTCCGAGCTGCGCCGCGACGGAGGAGAGATTGATGATGCACCCCCATTTGCGAGCGCGCATTTGAGGCAGCACGGCTTGCGTCACCAGGAAGCAGGATTTCAGATTTGCCGCAATCACTTCGTCCCAATCGCGTTCGGTGATTTCCTCGATCGGCTGTGGGCGAGAAATGCCCGCGTTGTTCACGAGGATGTCGATTGCGCCCAGGCGCTCTTTAGCAGTTTTGACGAGCCGCTCGACATCGATTGAAGACGAAACGTCAGCCTGGATGCTGATGCACTGTCGCTCCAAGCGACAGATTTCCGACTCGACGGCCTGCGCCTCAGCTGCGCGGCTGAAATAATTGACAGCAACATTCGCTCCGGCCCGCGCAAGCGCCAACGCGATCGCGCGGCCAATTCCTCGGCTCGAACCCGTAACCAGCGCCACTCTTCCTTTGAGGTCATCCATGGCACGAGGATACACCCATGGAATTTGGACTCAATGCCGCAGAGTTCGCGCGTTTAGATGTATGGGCGATTAGTGCGGCGGGGCGGGGTGTGTTGGCGCGGGTTTCGGCTTTTCTTTTGGTTTGGGTTCTTGGGCGAAGCGATCGTCGAGAGATTTCTTCGTGAAGAGAGCGGGATCCAGGTCCGTGTTGTATTGGCAGTCGGAATAAAAGGCCTGGTAAATGTTGCGGCCATCTTGGGCGCGCATCACTTTGCGCGGGGTATTCACGCCATCGATCGGGAGATACTCGGAATAGATCATGTCCGTTTCGCTGCGTTCGCGCGTGGTCGAATTGCGCGTGATGATTTCGTAGCGCAGCGGCAAGTGCGTGGACTCATCCAGGGCGAAACGCAGGGTGGTGTCGTCACGATCCACCAACTCCACCCACTCCACTTGCTGAAGGTCCACGATGTCCGTTCCGGCGTAGCGGAAGGTCATGCCGTCTTCGTTCAGGCGAAAGCGTAGGACGTTGTCCATATCGGTTTTGACCTGTTGCACGAAATCGGAGATGACCGTGGCCGGCTGATCGGAAACGCCGCTTTTATCAAGCGACCAACCCTGATTGCCCGATTCGATATCCACGATGGTGGCGTGCTTGTCCCATTCGGTACGGTTCTTGTCCGGCAGCATCCAGAAATCCTTGAACGGCGGATAGCTGTTGAGGTCTCCGGAATGCGCGAACTGGCCCAAGCGGCCTTCGCAAACGTAATTGTGCACGCCGAGATACGCCGCGCCGCCGAGCGCGGCGATTTCTTGCTGCAGCAAGGCTTTGGCTTTGGCGGTGCTTTGTTCGGGCATCATCCCTTCGTCGCCCTGCGCGCGGGCGATCTGCGGCGCGGCCGCCAGCGCAAGGGCCGCGACGATTGCCAGCACTGCCGCCGAAATGGGCAATTTCATCCGCACAAGACCGCTCCTCCATTCACATTGAGCACTTCACCGGTGATAAAGGTTGCCAGGTCGGAGGCAAGGAACAAAATTGCGCCGGCAACTTCTTCGGCTTTTCCGGCTCGGCGCAGCGGAACCGACGCGGCGAGGAGCTTCGCGCCTTCCTTGGTCGCCAGCACCGGCCGCGATATATCGGTATCCACCCAGCCGGGCGCAACGCAGTTGACCAAAATGTTGTGCGGAGCAAGTTCGGTGGAAAGCCCCTTGATGAAGCTGATGATCGCGCCTTTGGTGGCGCCGTAATGCGAATGGAAGGCTTCGCCGCGTTGGCCAGAGGCGGAACTGATGCCGATGATGCGGCCCGAGCGCTGCGCGATCATGGGCGCGGCGGCGAAGTGCACCACGTCGTAAACGCTTTTCAGATTGACCCGCACCATTTCGTCCCACTCGCGCTCGGTGAGTTTTTCGATGGGCGCCTCCACCGTGTTCCAGATGCCGGCGTTGGCCACCAGGATGTCAATCCGGCCGAGGCGCTCGACGGCGTGGCCGACCAGGCGTTTGGCATCGGCCATGCGGCCCAGATCGGCTTTCAGCGATTCGATGCGCGTGCCTTGCTTGCGGGCTTCTTGTTCGACTTGTCCCGCCGCCGCGCGATTGCGGTTGTAGCTGAAGACCACGTCGGCGCCGGCCTGCGCGAAAAGTTTTACGGTGGCCGCGCCGATGCCGCGCGAGCCGCCGGTGACCAGTGCCGCCTTGCCTGCGAGTGAAATCATGTGGTGCCTCTTTGTGTTGCTTCGATGCGAGGGCCGCGCCACCCTCGCGGAATATTTTAGCCGCTGCGCTTTGCTCGGCGCGCGGCGGATTCGGAGATTAGCTCGCGGAAGAGCGCGCGGGAAAGCTCCGCGCCGCTGGCGCTATCGGAGATGCGCTCCGGGTGCCATTGCACGCCGACGATCCAATCCGCCGGGCCCGCGTATTCGACGCCTTCGATCGTGCCGTCGGTTGCGTGCGCAGTGACGCGCAGATTGCGGCCCGGGTCGCGCACCGCTTGGTGATGCGAACTGTTGACGACAAGCTCCGCGGATTCCTTCGCGCCGGCGCGGCGCGCGAGTTCGGCCACGCGGCCGGCTTCGATGCGCGCGGGATGCTCGGAATCGGGCGCGTCGTCTTCGCGATCGTGGCGCGTGGGGCTGGGCGCTTCGCTGGGCAAATCTTGCACCAGGCTGCCGCCCATGTGGACGTTTAGAAATTGCGTGCCGTAGCAGATGGCCAGCAGTGGCTTGTGCGTGGCCAGCGCGTGATCGATCAGCGTGGCGTCCATGCGCTCGCGCGCGGCGTCGGCATCCGCGGTTTCGGCGTGTTTCGGCGCGCCATAGCGCGCGGGATCGACGTCGGCGGGGCTGCCGGGGAGCACGAAAGCGTCCAGTGCCTGCGCCGCGGCCTTCAATTGCTCGGGCGATTGATCGAGCGAGAGCAGCACCGGCTCGCCCCCGGCGGCGCGCACGGCTTCGAGATACGGATCAATTTTCGGGCGCTTGTTTTTCGCCTCTTCAGAAGTCGTGCGCCAGGGTACGCCGACGCGGGGTTTGGTGTTCGTAGCGGTGGCCATCGGAATCGGCCATCGTAGCACCCGCTCGCGGATGCGGGCAACCGGGGGCCGATTCTGCGGAGGAGCGGTTTCCAATTACCGAATCAGTGAGACCTTCGCGGCAAGGACGAGCGTTGCGGCGTCTTTAAAAGGATTGTGAGCGGTAGCGTATGACGGCCACGACGCAGAGCATCGCAAGGGTAATGACGAGTAGCGCCGCTTCCAGGTGGGGCAACCAGGAAAGCTTCACCAATATGCCGGTCAAAAGGCCACAGCCGAGAGAACCGATGTAATTCTTGCGGTCTCGTAGCCCCGACGGCTCTCCCCTAAAGAAAGGCATTGCGACGGTCAGAAGAAAGGCTACAACTCCCGTCGAGCAGCCCCACCATAAGGCATCTCGCCAGTTGGAAGGCACACTCATACGTTCTCTCGCAGGGCGTCAGTCCGCACAGGATACCTCAGATTGTTCCCGGCCGGTGTCAGCCCGAATGATTCCTGCATAGTGGGACCATCCGAAACTGACAAGCTGGCGCCGGTGGCGCGTCGCGTTACCGCGAAGCGCGGCGATCCGCGGACGTGGGGCCGCTGGCGGAGTGGAGATTGGCCCTACACCAGCAGTCGTCTTCGACGAGGCAGTGAGAGCCGGGGATTGAGGTGCCGTAAGACTGGGCGGCAACACGCGGTCGGCAGTTATTCCGTGATTGGGCCATATTCCTCGAATCGATTGCTTTCGAGAACGCCGGTCATCATTCTGTCTCATGACGCGCTTACAGATTTGTGCCGATTGGCCGAGTAACTCTTAAAGTCCGCGTACGCCTGGCGATTCAACTGGAGATTCTTTCGGTATGAAAGGCTGCCGACGAGATTGATTAGCGGCTTGCGGCGCTGCCACAAACTGCTCCACACGCGGCGCAGGATGCGCGGCATGGAGTAGAAACCGCGGTCGCAGACGAGCATTTCCTGAATCACGGCGGCAAGAGAGAAGTGCTTATAGCGGGCGACGGGGAAGGTCAGCGTGAAATATTTCCAGTCTTCGGGGAAGCGATTGAGGGCGATGCGATCCTCCGATTTCAATTGGTTCCACAGGCGCGTGCCGGGCAGCGGCGTCAGAAACAGTGTGTTGAGATTGTCTATTCCGTATTGGCTGGCCATCTGGGCGGTACGTTTGCCGATGCCCGGTTCATCCACATCCAGGCCGATGATGAAGGATCCTACGACCAGTATTCTGTGGCGCTGGATGCGCCGCACGGAGGCGCGGAAGTCGCGGCCCTGCTGCATGTTGAATTTCTTGCTGATTTCCTGAAGTCCTTCCGGCGATGGCGATTCAAAGCCGATGAAGACGCCGCGGCACCCGGCCTTCGCGGCCAGCGACAGGAGTTCTTCGTCGTCGGCGAAATTGATGGTGGCTTGGGCCACCCATTCCTTTCGCAGCTTCGCCTGCGCCATGGCGCGGAACAAGTCCTTGGCGCGGGCGATATGTTCAGGGCGCGTGCCGATCAGATTGTCGTCCACCACCAGAACACGTTTCTCGCGGATCAACTGAAATTCGCGGACGACATCCGCGATGGGGCGCAGCCTGTAGCGAGAGCCGTTGAAGGTTGTGACGCTGCAAAAGGTGCAATTCAGCGGGCAGCCGCGTGTGGTTTGAATCGCTCCGAAGGCGTATCCGCTGTTCAGCAAATCGTGGCGAGCTGCGGGGACATCTTCGATCTTGGCGAGCCCGCCGTCATACCGGGGCTTCAGATTCCACTGCTGAACATCCTCGAGGACCTGTTGCCAGACGCTCTCAGCTTCGCCCGTGACCACCGAGTCCACGCGCTCCATGGCTTCCTCGAGGCACATGGTGGCGTGAATGCCGCCCATGACGACGGGCACGCCGAGTCTCCGGAAGTAAGCGGCCACTTCATAGGCGCGATTCGCTTGGGAAGTGCAAGCGGTGATGCCCACCAGGTCCGGCCGCGGCATCGCTGAGTAGTCCGGCACGCCGAGGTTCTCGTCCAAGATCGTGATTTTCCACTCGGGCGGGGTCAGTCCGGCGAGAACCATCAGGCCGAGGGGTTTCCAAACGCGGAAACGGTTCCAGCGGCTTTCCTTTACTTTGGTGATGACGACCAGCGGATTTGAAGGGTTGATCAGATAAAGTCGCATTGCGTGTATTCACTCGTGGACGCGGAAGAGTCTGGCTTCCATTCTTTCTGGCTTCCCCTTTCGTAAATGGATCTTGGTAATCCTTGACGACACACAACCAGTCTTCACTTTATACCACGCTGTGGCGTGCAATTTGCGGCGAGTCGAATAATCGGAAACTGACTAGATACCGCGGTGTGGCGGCGGATTAACGCGAGCTTTTGCGCGGCGTCGGCGATGAATCGCGGGCGGCGTGGAGATTGGCCCAGCCGCGGCGGTAATCCTCGACGAGGTAGAGCGAGCCGGTGGCGAAGACGGCGTCGTCGGGCGCGGCGCGGCGGATGGCGCGCTCGAGGGCTGCGGCGGGATCGGGGACAATTTCGATGCTGCTGGCGTGATGCGCGGTCATCGAGGCGAGGACAGAAGCTGAGAGAGCGCGGGGCTGGTGCGGCTCAGTAAGGATCACTGTGGCGGCGCGGGGGAAGAGCAGGCCGCAGATTTCGTCGACGGGTTTATCGCGCAGCGCGCCGTAGACCAAGTGAATCGGCACGCCGGCGAAGTGCGCGTCCCAGAAGGCTACGAGTTCGCGGGCCCCGGCGGGATTGTGCGCGCCGTCGAGATACACGGCGGGGCGATCGCCGATGCGTTCGAGGCGGCCGGGCCATCGGACATTGGCGATGCCGCGGGCGATCGCGTCGTCGTCGATTTTGTGGCCGCGCTCGGCGAGCAGGCGCGCGGCGGCGAGCGCGGCGAGGGCGTTGCGCTGCTGGAAGCGGCCGGGGAGGGGGAGGGACAGCTCGATCGCGCGACCGGAGAGTTTTTCGATGGCTTCGAAGCGTGTTCTGCCCGGGGATTCTCCACTGCCGAGTTGTTTCACGTGGAACAACTCATCGATTTCGATTAGGCGCGCGCGCTGCGTTTCGGCGCGGGCGCGAATCACGGTGCGCGCGACGGGGTCTTCCGCGGCGCTCACCACCCACGCGCCGGGCTTGATGATGCCGGCTTTTTCCGCCGCGATTTCCTGGATGGAATGGCCGAGATAATTTTCGTGGTCGAATGCGATTTGCGTGATCACGGCGATTTCGGGCTCGATGACGTTGGTGGCGTCCAGGCGGCCGCCCATGCCGACCTCGAAGACGGCGAACTCGACGCGCTCGCGGGCGAATTCATCGAAGGCCATAGCGGTGACGCACTCGAAGAATGTGGGATGGGCGGCGAGTGTGCCGCTGGCGAGGAGTTCCTCGATCGCGCGGCGAATGCGCGCCAGGGCCGCGGCGAAATCGTCGTCGGAGATTTCGCCGCCGGCGATGCGAATGCGTTCATTGATGCGCGCGAGGTGTGGCGAAGTGTAAAGCCCCGCGCGCAATCCGGCGGACGCGAGGATCGAAGCGAGCATCGCTGCGGTTGAGCCTTTGCCATTCGTGCCGGCGATGTGCATGGAATGATATTTGCGCTCGGGATGGCCCAGGCGTTCGGTGAGGGCGCGAATATTTTCAAGGCCGAATTTCGTGGCGCGCGCCTGTTGCGGCGAAGCCAGCTCTCGGCCGAGAGAGAGCAAGAATCGGACAGCGTCGTCGTAATTGGTAAGACGCGTCGTGGGAGGAGTCATGAGGGAAAACCCACGCGCGGCGCGCTAGGCGAGGAAGAAATCGAGCGCGGAACCGATGTAAGCCTTCATGTCCTTGCGATGGACGACGGCATCAAGAAACCCGTGCTGCAGCAGGAATTCGGAGCGCTGGAAACCTTCGGGCAATTTTTGGTGGATGGTTTGCTCGATCACGCGCGGGCCGGCGAAGCCGATCAGCGCGCCGGGCTCCGCGATGTTCAGATCGCCCAGCATGGCGTAGCTGGCGGTGACGCCGCCGGTGGTGGGATCGGTGAGCACGGAAATAAACGGAAGGCGCGCTTCATCCAGGCGCGCGAGCGCCGCGGAAACTTTGGCGAGCTGCAACAGGCTGATGGTGCCCTCCATCATGCGCGCGCCGCCGGAGCAGGAAATGACCACCAAGGGCAGGCGGCGCTCGATGGCCAACTCGATGGCGCGCGTCACTTTTTCGCCGACGACGGCGCCCATCGAGCCGCCGATGAAGCCGAACTCCATCGAGCAAACAATCACGCTGCGGCCGTTGAGCAGGCCCTCGGCCGTGACGATGGCGTCTGCCATGCCGAGATCGCGCTGGGCCTTGCGCAAACGCGCGGCGTAGGGGCGCGTGTCCGTGAATTGCAGCGGATCGCTGGAAGCCAGCCCGGCGTCGTGCTCGACCCAGTGTCCGTCGAGAAGCAGCTCGAGGCGTTTTTTCGAGTTGACGCGGAAATGGTGCTGGCACTTGGGGCAGACGAAGGCGTTGGCTTCGAGATCTTTTTTCCACACGATCGCGCGGCAATTGGAGCACTTCGTCCACAGACCTTCGGTCTTCACCGTCCGCTCGTTGGGCGGGGTCGGATGGTCGACCGATTTTTTTTCGCGCTTGAACCAGGCCACCTGGAATCTCCGTTCTACTACCTAGTAGTCGATACCGCGCTGCGCCAGCAGGCCCTTGGTGTACGGATGCTTGATCTCGCGCATCTCCGTCATCAGGTCCGCAAGTTCCACCAGTTTGGGGTGAGCGTTGCGGCCGGTGCAAATCACGTGCACGCGTTGGGGGCGCGCCGCAAGGGCAGCGACCACTTTCTCTACATCGAGCATCTTGTAGCTAATCACGTAATTGATCTCATCCAGCACGACCAAATCGTACCGCCCGCTTTCGATTTGCGCGCGGCCGAATTCCCAGGCCTGCTCGCACAGGCGCACGTCTTCCGGGTCTTGCTGGCCCTGGCCTAGCTTGACGAAGCCGCGGCCCATCGGCCGAATCTCGAAACGCCCCTCGCCTAGCATTTCCGCGGCGTCCAGCTCGCCGTAATGCCACGAGCCTTTGATGAACTGTACCATCAGCACGCGGAGACCCTGACCCACGGCGCGGAACGCGGTGCCTAAGGCGCAAGTGGTCTTGCCCTTGCCCGGGCCGGTGTAGACGATCAGGAGTCCCTTGTCGTCGGGCATGGGGATTTTGCCATCAAGCGGCCACGCTCTGCGGCGCGGAGGCGGAAGCCAGCAGCATACCACGGGGCGGGGCCGGGCCACACGGCAGCGGCGGGGCGGTAGCGCCTCAGTTTGAGTTTCAGCTTCCCACTAGTTGGAGCGGTCTGAAATGGCATGACCATGACAATGCAAATGGCGGAAGCCCGCTCGGTACCGATAAGCGGTGCGGCCGCTGGAGACAATTGCGCGTTCGCGCAGGCTTTCCTAGACTGGAAAACATGCGATGGCACAATGGCGTTTCGAGTCACGGCGCGCTGAGCCGTTTTTGCCGGTCGCTTTCCGTAACACAGCTCGCGATTATCATTTTCATTCTGGGTGCTTCGATTTACGCGCTTTCGCCGCAGGGCAGACCCGCGTTCTACGATCTGACGCACGGCGGCGAAATGACGCGCGTTGCATTGAGCCTCGCGCAACGCGGAACCTATGCCGATCCCTACCAGGCGCTGCCAACCGGGCCAACCGCACATACGGCGCCGGCCTATGTGTTTCTTTATGCGCTGATCATGAAGTTGTTTGGGATAGGCGCGGCCGGCGCGATCACACTGTGGCTTCTGAATATCGGTTTCCTCGCGCTGCAGTTGGCGTTGCTGCCCGTCCTGTCCAAGCGGCTCGGACTTGGTGTTTTGCCGGGCGTCCTGGCCGCCGCGTTTGGAATCGTCTTTCAACCATATCGCGTGCTTCCCGAATGGGAGTCGCTGTTCACCGGCGCTCTGATGGTTTCTCTAGCAGCGCTCACGCTGCCGTACTTCGACGCGCCGCGTGAATGGCAGCGCTCGGCGCTCCTCGGATTCTTTTGGGGCATCGCGATATTGGCAAATCCGGAGTGCGTACTGTTGCTCTGTGCGTGGCTGATCGTCGCCGTGCTTGGATACGCACCAGAGCGATTGATGCGGGCGCGCCAGGCGATGGCGGTGATCGTCTTGGGAGCGGCGGTGGCGTGCCTGCCATGGTTCATTCGGAATTACGAACGGTTCGATGCGATATTTTTTGTGCGCGATAATTTTGGGCTCGAGCTTTCCACATCGAACAATTCGTGCGCCCAGCCGACGTTGCACGGAAACCTGGAGGCCGGTTGCCATCAGATGACGCATCCCAATGCCAATCAGGCTGTGGCCGGGAAAGTATTCGATGAGGGGGAGATTCGGTTCAATCGAGAAGAATTGCGCCAAGCTCTGGTTTGGATTTCATCGAATCCTCGCGCATTCGCGTCCCTGACACGCCGGCGTTTTCTGAAGTTTTGGTTTCCTTACCTCAACAGTCTTCGCTACGCAATTCCTGGAGGCATTCTCACGATTGTTTCCTTCGCGGGGCTCGCGCTTATGTTCCGGAAGAATCGCCGCGCCGCTTGGTTGTTCGCTTCGACGTTGCTGCTCTATCCGTTCGTTCATTACTTCGTGCAATTTGAGGCGCGCTACCGGTATCCCGTGTTCTGGGCCACGTTTCTGCCCGCCGCTTATGCGATTCTCGAGCTCATTTATTGGTGGCGGAGAACATATCGGCCGGATGTGAGCGTCGTTGAACACCATCGCGAGATGGCTCCCGCTGTGAGGTAAGACGACGATGCTGCGTAAGCGGCAGCTCGAAGTCCGCGTGATGTTTAGGCCGCAAGCTTCCAGGATAGGCGGGGCCGGCCACACGGTGACCACGAATCTAGAGCCGCAAACAATTCTGTAGGGGCTTTTTTCGAGCGCAAAACACCGCTGTGTACGAGTCAACAAACTGGCAAAGTACCGTTACTACGTACTATTACTTTTCTTCGGCATCGCAGTTTCAACGTGGGAAAACAAAAGGAACGCTGTGGCAAATCGCGGAATTCAGTTTCCCGTGCTCGTTCGGCGTCACGCCCGTAAGTCCATTGTTTGCAGCACATTGAGATCGGCACGGGCCGTGCGTATTAAAGCTGCGAAGGCTGAGGAGAACCGTCTTACGCCGACGGCGGCGAGGAGGATTTGGAAGATGCGAAAGCTTTTCGGAATCATTGGCATAGTACTCTTTTTTGCGATCGGAGTGACGGTCGCCCGCGCGGATACGACATCCACGATCGATTTCACCGCGACGTATGGCCAGGCGCCAGCGTCGGGCGTGATCGACTGCGATTCCGCAGGGTGCCCCAACTCCATCACCGCAACTGTCCAGTGGGAAGGGCTTACTTTTGATTTTTCGGACGCGGCGCTCACGAGCGGTCTCCAGGCCAACATTTCGTCCATCTACCCCAATTGCAGCGCGCCCGACCCTTCCTCGGCGCTCGCCTATCAGACGCTGGACTCGTGCTCCGGCGTCGATGGTTGGGATACGTATGACAACGCTGGAACGTGGATCCTCTCGCTCGATTCCGGCACGCCCGGGAATTTCGCCGAAGCGAACGGAGTCGGCACGGCGAACGAAGACGCTGTTGCGTCGGGCGGTTCATTTGTCGATCCCGTACCCACGCCAGAGCCGGGCTCAGGTGCTCTGATGCTGGCCGGGCTGGCATTCATGGGATTGATGATCGCGCGCAAGCGCATCGCTTAGGGCCACCGTCCGGGGGCCTGAGAGCGCGGTCTATTCTCGCTGTGAACAACCGAAACACCGCCCACGGCTTCGACTACGAAGATATGCTGAATGCGGCGCGGGATCTTCTCCCGCGCCGCATTTTGCGTTTCAGGCTGACGGTACCTTTCCAGCGGCGCCTCAACCTGACCGTCGCGCACCCTCCACACCTGTTCGATACTCCCGCATTCGAGAAAACTGAATCCGGTTACCGATAAGCCCTGCCGATCGGAAACCGATTCGTGACTCACTGGACTGGGCGCTGCGCCGGGCGCTACACTGAAGACACGCGAGACGCCACACGGAATAAGAGAGTGTCAGGCTGTCATGAGGAGGGCCAATCCATGCCACACACAAAATTTTGGAAAGAACTTGAGCGGCGCACCGAGAAGTACCACCTGCTCTGCCACCCGTTTTATAAGGCGTGGGCCGCGGGGGAATTGACGCGCGAAGACCTGCGGGAATACGCGCGCGACTATTATCACCACGTGGCGGCGTTCCCCGAGTATCTCGAAGCGCTGGCCGGGCGTTTACCTGACGGGGAACTGCGCACGGCCGTGCTTGAAAATAGGGCCGACGAATTGGGAATGGACGCAGCAGGCGGACGTCCGCACCACGCGATTTGGCTGGAATTTGCGCGCGCGATGGGCGCGGAACCCACCGAAGTGGTCACAAGCCGCCCGCTTCCTGAAGTGCTGGATTTGATCGACACGTTCGATATCGTGTCGCGGACGGGCCGGCCGGCGGAAGTTCTCGGCGCGTTCTATGCGTACGAATCGCAAGTGCCGGAGATCGCCGTCGAAAAAGCACGCGGATTGCGCCAGAAGTATGGCGCCGATGAAGCGGCCTGCGAGTATTTTACTTTGCACGCGACGGCGGACGTGTACCACAGCCAAGTGTGGCACGATCATCTGGAGCGCTTGATTGCAGCGCATCCCGACCAGGAGCAGCCGGCGCTGGACGCAGCAGAGAAGGCCGCGCACGCGTTGTGGCGGGCGTTGGACGGCATCGAAGCGCGCCGGCACGCGCCCGTGGCTTCGTAGCCCAAATATTTTTCAGCAACGCCGCGTGATTGCTCGGGCCGCCAGGGCTCACTTCGGATAGGGATGGCCCGAGAGGATCGTGAACGCGCGATAAAGCTGCTCGGCGAGCACGGCGCGAGCCAGCTCGTGCGAGAGCGTCAGCGCGGAAAGCGAAATCTTCATTCCCGCGCGGCGCCGCCACGCTTCCGGAAAACCTTCGGCCGCACCGCACAGAAAAACCAACTCCCGCACGCCGCCGTCTCGCGCTTCCCGCAACCATCCGGCAAATCGTTCGGAGCTTAGCGTGCGCCCGCCGGCGTCCAGCAGCACGACGGTTGCGCCCGGCCCGGGTTCGGCGCGGCGCATGGCAGGCGCGGAATTTTCACGCAGCTCGATCCAATCCACTTCAGCGTAGCGGCGAATGCGCGCCACATAGTCTTCCACGAGGGCGCGGATTTCGGGGCGCCGCGTTTTGCCGAGCATCACCAGGCGAATGCGCATGGCGGATTGGCTCAGTGCAGGCCGTGCTTTTTGCGTTTGTCGAGCAAGGTTTTGCGGCTGATGCCGAGGATTTCGGCCGAGCGCGTGATTTTGTAGCGCGTGGCTTCGAGCGTGGCGCGAATCGCTTCCTTTTCGATTTCGTCAAGAGAATGCAGCCCGGCGCCGAGTTGGCTATCGGCGGCGCGCACGCTTTCGGGAAAATCGCGCGGCTCGAGCTCGTCCGCGGCGGCGAACACCAGGGCGTGCTCGAGTGCATTCTTGAGTTCGCGCACGTTTCCGGGCCAGGAATAGCCGGCGAGCATGCGCCGCACGGGCTCGGTTAGTTTCGCCGCGGGCTTTCCGTGAACGGCGGCGAGTCGCGCGAGCAAATGGTCGGTGAGCGGCACGATGTCACCGGGCCGCTCGCGCAGCGGGGGAACGCGAATCGTCAGCACGCTCAAACGGAAGAACAAATCTTCGCGGAAGCGGCCGGCGGTCACCAGGCGGCCGAGGTCGGCGTTGGTCAGCGCCAGCAGACGCGCGTCGATGGTCAGAGTTTCGGTGCCGCCCAGACGCTCGAAGGAACGCTCTTCGAGGACGCGCAGCAGCTTGGATTGCGTTGCGGTGGAAAGCGCGGCGACTTCGTCGAGCGCGATTGTGCCGCCGGCGGCCATTTCCAGGCGGCCGCGTTTGCGCTCCACCGCGCCGGTGAAAGCGCCGCGCTCGTGGCCGAAGAGTTCGGATTCCACAAGTTCCTGCGGCAGGCTGGCGCATTCGATTTTGAGCAGCGCGGCGTCGCGGCGCGGACTCATCTGATGAATGGCGCGGGCGATTTGGTCTTTGCCCGTGCCGCTTTCGCCGACGATCAGCGCCGTCGTTGCCGTCTGCGCCACGCGGCGCGCCAGCTCGAACACGGCCGCGGAGGCCGGATCGCCCGACACCCAGACGCTAGCGGCGTCAATCACGGCGCCTCCTGCGCGGCTGCGGGTTCGACGTCAGGGATATCGATGCGGTGCGCGGCGCGCCAGAGGCGCTCAAGATTGTAGAAGTTGCGCGCGCGCTCCGTGAAGATGTGCGCGACGACGTGGCCGAAATCGAGCAGGACCCATTCGGCGCCGGCTTTGCCCTCGCGATGCGCCAGACGAATGCCCTGGCGCTCGCCGGCTTCCTCGATGGCATCGCTGATAGCTTGCACCTGGCGCGTGCTGAATGCGCTGCACAGCAAGAACGATCCTGTGAACGCGCTGAGATGGCTCAGGTCGAGCAGCGTCATGGCAGCGGCCTTCTTGCTCTGCGCTGCCTCGACGGCCCAACGCAGTTCGTGTCGAAGCGGGTCCGTGGTCACCGTTGGTAAAGGCCCTGTTGCGTAATGTATTCCTCGAGGCGGGCCGGCACAAGCCCGCGAATGGTTCGGCCCTGCCTGATCCGCCGGCGAACGTCTGTGGCGGACGTTGGATCCGAAACCGCGTCCAGCAAAAACACCGTGCTTTGGCGCAGCGCAAGAGTTCCCGCGACGTGTGCCGCCGGAGAATCTTGTGTGCGCGGCAGCACCGATGCCGGAACCGCGCGGCGCAGCGCTTCGCTGGCGAAGCCGGGCCGGCTGGCCACGATGAAATCGCACAGTCCCAGTAGGATTTCCGGCGTGCGCCAAGTTTTGATTTGCAGAAACGAATCGGCGCCCATCAGGAAGTAAAGATGATCGCCGGTCTCGAGCACAGTGCGCTGAAATCGCCGCACGGTGTCCACCGAGTAGAACACTTCGCGGCCCGCCAAGTCTTTTCCCGCTTCAGCCAGCGATGCCACAAAACGATTTTGTCCGGCGCAGGCCAGCGCCACCATCGCATAGCGATGCGCAAACGGCGCAAGCTGCCGGCCGCGCTTGTGCGGGGGCTGGCCGCAGGGGATGAAATAGATGCGATCGAGATCGAAGCGGCGCATCGCGGCGCGCGCCACGGCGATGTGTCCGGAATGCACGGGATCGAACGTGCCGCCGAACAGCGCGATGCGTTGCCCGCGGCGGGCGCGCGCGTTCAATGATCCTCCGTCCGCGCGGCGGGCTCAGATTCTTCCGGATCGGAGTCCGTGGGGCGCTCGGCGGCGGGCAAGCGGCCCAGAGCGTCAGCCATGGCGTGGACCAGCGCGGCGACGCCTTCGCCGGTGACCGCGGAAATCGCGTGGAACTCGAGCGAGCGCTCAGCGCAGAAATCGCGCAAGCGTTCGAGGCGCGTGCGGTCGGACGTCACGTCAAGCTTCGTGGCCACCACGAGCTTGGTTTTTTCGGCGAGGCCGGTGCTGGTGGCGGCCAGCTCGCCTTCGATGATTTCAAAATCGTGCACCGGGTCGCTGGTGGATGCGTCGCTCGTGTCAATCAAGTGCGCCACCAATCGCGTGCGCTCAATATGGCGCAGAAAACGCGTACCAAGCCCCGCGCCGGTATGCGCGCCTTCGATCAGGCCGGGCAGATCGGCGACAACGAATGTGCGCGCATCGCCGCGGGCCGGATCGCCTTCGGAGACGACGCCCAGATGCGGCTCGAGCGTGGTGAAGGGATATGCTGCGATTTTGGGGCGCGCGGCGGAAATCCGCGAAATCAGGGTGGACTTTCCGGCGTTGGGGAAACCGACCAGGCCGACGTCGGCCAGCAACTTCAATTCCAGGCGCAGGTGGCGCTCTTCGCCGGGCTGGCCGGGCTCAAATTCGCGCGGGGCTTGGTGCCAGGGCTTGGCGAAATGCTGATTGCCGCGGCCGCCGTGTCCGCCGTGGACCACGGTGACGCGCTGGCCCGCCTTGGCGAGGTCCGCGAGCACTTCGCCGGACGTTTCGTCGAACACCAATGTGCCGACGGGCACGGTGAGGATCATATCATCGCCGGAGTGACCCGTGCAGTTGGAGCCTTCGCCGTGTCGGCCGCGGTCGGCGCGGAATTCGCGATTGAAGCGATAGCGCAGCAGCGTGTTGTCATGCGGCGTGGCTTCCAGCACGATGCTGCCGCCTGCGCCGCCGTCGCCGCCGGAGGGTCCGCCGCGCGGCACGAATTTTTCGCGGCGGAAGGCCATGCAGCCGTTCCCGCCGTTGCCGGCCTTCACGTAAATTTTGGCTTCGTCGACAAACATTCTAAGTGACGCGCTCCGAAGACCGGCGTGCCGGCTTGCCGGGACAATCTGCAAAATCGCGCAGGGATTAGAATACGCTACCGCACGGCCGGATTGCGACCTGCCCCGGGGCCGGCAGCGGCTAAATTAAACATCCGTGATTCGCGCAGCCCGGCAAGAGTATAATGCCCCCGGCGTCCCCGCCTGCTATGAAGCTATTGTGTCAATTGGCGGGTCTTTGTGTATTCGCGCTGGCCGCTATGCCGGCTGTCGCGCAACATGGCGGCGGCTCGAGTCATGGGGGCGGCGGCGGATCGCACGGAGGATTTAGCGCCGGAGGCCATTCCTCCGGCGGTGGCTCCGGTCACGTTTCCGGCGGCTCGAGCGGTTCGTATGGCGCGACGGGGCGTGTTGCCGAATCCGGCGGCTTCCACGGCTCGAGTGGTCCCTCCTTCACTCATCCAGGAACAGCAACGCATATAGAAGCAGGCGCGCGCGAAGCGGGCACCGGCGGAGGCATCAGCGGCTTCACGAATAGTGGGGGCATACGCTTTAGCGATTTTGGATTTGCCGCCAGCCCGCGCTTTACCGCGCAGATGATTCCTTCCCGAGTCGCCGCGCCGCCATCCCGCGTGTCCGCCTCTATCGTCGAGGCCAATCATGTATCGGAAGCTGACCGCCTGAAATGGATCAGCCACGCTTCCGACGATCATCGCTCGTTCCGAAACGGATTTCATCGGTACCCGCATTTCGGCGTTTGGTTTTTGGGCGCGTACGGCGGACCGTTCTGCGGACCGTTTGTCGGGGATGCGTTCGATCAATCGTTCATCAATTACGCCGGCGCGTTTGATTGCTACAGCGGAGGGACGTTTGGAATGATGTTAGGGCCCACGGCCGATTGGCTGGGCTCGGACGTTGGCGATGAGGACGCCGGTCCGTACGCGGCGGGCGACGAACCTGTCGCGGATTCGACTGACGACGCTGCCGAGACGGATGCGACCACCGCCGCGGCACCGCAGGTCACGATGCTGCAGCTCAAGGACGGCTCAATCTACGGCTTGACGGCCTACTGGGTGGAAGGCGGCGAGCTGCACTACTTCACAAATTACGGCGGAGCGAATGTGATTCCGCTCGATCGCATCGATCTTGCGAAGACAGTCCAGTTGAATGCCGCGCACGGGCAAGCGTTTGTGCTCGCTGCAAAGCGCGGCGCAAGCAAATCCACGCACTAAACCACGCAGACGGGAATCCTCTAGTAGTTGTTGGCTGAACGCAGAAGGGAAAATTTCGCGAACGCGGTTTACGCTTGCGGCGCGGGCTCGGCGGGCGGCAGCACGCTGATGTAGCGGCCGTCGCGGCCTTTGTCCTCGAACAGAACCACGCCGTTGATGGTGGCGAACAGTGTATCGTCCTTGCCGCGGCGGACGTTGCGGCCGGGTTTGTGGCGCGTGCCGCGCTGGCGGATCAGAATCGTGCCCGCGTGGACCACTTCGCCCCCGAAGCGCTTCACGCCGAGGCGCTGGCCTTGTGAATCGCGTCCATTGACGGATGAGCCGCCGCCTTTTTTGTGTGCCATGAGGAATCCTCTTTCCGATTAAGGCAGCTTGATTTCGCCGACTTGGACGGCCGTGTAGTTCTGCCTGTGTCCGGTGCGAATCTTGTACTGTTTGGTCCTGCGGAATTTCAGCACGATCACTTTTTTCGCGCGGTCTTGCGCGACGATCTTGCCGGTGACGGTGGCTTTGCCCAGGGCGTCTCCGGTGACGAGTTTCGGCTCATCGGTGCGCACGGCGAGCACATCGTCGAAGGTGACCTTGCTGCCCACCTTGCCGGGCAGCGTTTCGACGCGCACGGTTTCGCCCGGGGCCACACGATACTGTTTGCTGCCACTACGAATGACGGCGTACATCTTTCCTCCTGCAAGTTTGTGGGAACCAACATTATACGGGGCGGCTTCGCGCGGCGTCAACCGCGTGTTTCCGCAGATCATGGTGCTAATTCCTTTCTCGTACTACAATTCGGTCCTCATGACGAAGCGCCGAAAACTCGTTTTGATCGGTTGCGCTGTGCTGCTGCTCGCCGCCGCGGGGACTTGGTGGAGCTATGTGGTGAACGGCATGGCCTACGGGGACCTTTTTGTCCTGGGGGGAAATGATTCCGACGTGAGGCGATTGGCGATCTACACCTACGTTTCCTTGGGGGTTGCCCTGAGCTGCGAAGCGTTCCTCGTTGGCATGGCTTCGTGGTTGTTTGCGTTCAAGCGTCAAAAAGTTTGGCTCAGATTATGTGTGTGCGCAGTGTTGGCTTTGCTCGCGGACTGGCTTACGTTCGCGCTCCTGAACACCTGAAACCCAAACGCACCATCTTCCGCACGAGCAGGGACGCCACGCCGCGCGCCTAGCGCTGAATTTTAATCAGCAGCATCCAGGCGCTGATTCCTACCGCGTGGCGGGCTCGGCGGCGGGATGCATTCCGTGTTGCGGCACTTCGTGGATGCCGCGCGGGGGCGCCTCGTGGTGACTGCGGTAAAAATGGTCCAGCGAGCCGGGGCCTTTGCCGATGGGGAATCCATATTCCATCGCTTTGGTGACGTAGGCCTTGGCCAACGTGGCCGATTCCGAAAGCGAGCGGCCGCAAGCGAGCTGCGCGGCGAGCGCCGCGGCGAACGTGCAACCGGTACCGTGGGTATTTTGCGTTCGAACGTGCTCTCCGCCGAGCGACATGACTTCCGTGCCGTCGAAGAGCACGTCCACAGGCTTATCCATGTGGCCACCCTTTACGACGACGGCGCGCGCCCCGCGCTCGACAATCCTTCGCGCCGCGGCTTCCATCGCGGCCGCATCGTGAATTTCCATTCCGGCCAGTAATTCGGCTTCGGCGATATTGGGCGTGACGACTGTCGCGCGCCGAAGCAATTCCTCGGCTAGATAGCGCAGGCCGGAGGCGTCGAGCAAGTCCGCGCCGCCCAGCGACGGCTTCACCACGGGATCGAGCACGACGCTTGCGCACTTCACGCGATCGAGAAATTCGGCGACCACCACGGCGTTTCCGCGATTCCCCAGCATGCCGATCTTGATGCCGGCGAGCTGCACGTCTTCGGCCAGCGCGTCAAGTTGCGCGCGCAGCGTGGCGGCGGGAGTGATGTGCGTGGACTTGACGCCTTGCGTAGTCTGCACGGTGAGCGCGGCAATGGCGGCGACGCCGTAGCAATTGTGCGCCGCGAAAGTTTTCAGATCCGCCGCGACGCCCGCGCCGCACGAAGGATCGAAACCGGCGATGGTCAGCACAATCGGCGGAGCTGCGTGGGCTTGATTGGACAACGGCGATGATCTCCCGCGAAAAAATCATCCGCAGAAAGCGGAGCCGGCGTCGCTCGTGCAGCGGAGCGAGCCGGCAACTGCAATGTACGCGCAGCAATCCGCTGCGCGCAAGAAGATTCTTTCGAGGAGCGCCGCGACGCGCACGCACGCGCGCCGCAGCGAGAGCTTCAGGGGAATAAACCACGGATCAACGTGGCTTCCGCCACGCGGCCCACGGCCAGGATGTATGCGGCAGCGCGCGAGTGCACATGGAATTTGCGCATCGTTTCTTGCACACCGGAGTAAGCGCGCTTCATCACGCCTTCGAGCTTCTGATTGATTTCGTGCTCTTCCCAGAAATAGCCTTGCAAGTCCTGCACCCACTCAAAGTAACTCATCGTGACGCCGCCGGCATTGGCCAAAATATCCGGCAGCACCAGGACGCCTTTGCGCGCCAGCACTTCATCGGCGTGCGGCGTGGTGGGACCGTTGGCGGCTTCGGCGATGATGCGCGCTTTGATTTGGTCGGCATTGTGCAGCGTGATCACATTTTCGAGCGCCGCGGGCACCAGGATGTCGCACTTCAGGGTGAGCAGATCGTCGTTGCTGATGCGCGAAGCCCCGGGCATGCCCACGACGGTGCCGGAGCGTTCTTTGTAGCGCAGGGCTTTGAGCGGATCGATGCCGCGCGAGTTATAAACGCCGCCGCGCGAATCGCTCACCGCGACAACTTTGGCTTTCTTCTCCGCAAACAATCGCGCGGCAATCGAGCCCGCGTTGCCGAATCCTTGAATCGCGACCGTCGCGCCGCGCAATGGAATCTTCTTCACCTTGCAAGCTTCCTCGACCACCATCACGCAGCCGCGCGCGGTGGCTTCCAGGCGGCCCAGCGATCCGCCGAGCGAAATCGGTTTTCCGGTGACCACGCCCAGCGCGGAATAGCCGACCGTCATCGAGTAAGTGTCCATGATCCAGGCCATGGTTTGCGCGTCGGTGTAAACGTCCGGCGCGGGAATATCCTGCTCGGGCCCGATCAGTGGCAGAATTTCAGACGCGTAGCGCCGCGTCATCCGCTCGAGTTCCCCGCGGGACATTCGCTTCGGATCGCAAATCACACCGCCCTTGCTTCCGCCGAACGGGATATTTACGGTTGCGGTCTTCCAGGTCATCCACGCCGCCAGCGCCTTCACTTCATCCAGCGTCACATTGGGATGGAAGCGGATGCCGCCCTTGGCGGGGCCGCGCGCGATGTTGTGCTGCACGCGGTAGCCGGTGAAGACCTTCAGCTGGCCGTTGTCCATCTTCACGGGGATGGAGACTTCGAGTACGCGTTTGGGCGTGCGCAGGATCTGGCGCAGGCCCGGATCGAGCTTCAAATATTCCGCCGCCATATCGAACTGGATCTGCGAAATGCGGAAGGTGTTCAGATCCTCCCGCGGCGCCATTCGCGGAATCACCGGTTGGGGTTGGGCTTTCGCCACAGTGGCCATCAGCGTTTTTCTCCTTGGCTCCCGGACTGCGCGGAGCACATCGCTTAGAACTAACCGGCCGCGCGCCGGTCCAAGCGCGGATCATGTGCCCGGCGCACAGCCGAGCGGAAATGAATTCTCTGGTCCCCGGTTTCCACTTGGCCCAACTGTTGCCGTGGAAAAGATGTCTTCTGCGAAACGCCCGGACTGATCCAGTTTCGCAACGGGCGCAGTTTAGTCAGCGCCTCCACGAGTGTCAACAACGGCACGCGTGTAGCGGACTGAATGATCCCGGTCTTGGGCCGACGTTGAAGAGCAAATCAGGCCTGCCCAAACACCGTAACTGATAGTAAATACACGCGTTAGCCAAATTTACGGGTGTTGCTCGGTCGTCATTGCTTTTTCCACCATATCAGTGCATCATTTTTCCCGAAGGCGGCACCTCATCCAGCTATTGTCGCCCTTCGTAGTTTGCTCAGGGGGATGGTTCGCGGTCGGCGTATTTCGGAGGCGGATTGTTCGCCGGGCGACTTTCGATCTCACACGTTGAATCGGAGGAAATACGAAATGAGAAAAGCGATAAGCGTTCTGGTGCTCATGACGGTGGTGCTGGCTGTGGCCGGGATCGCGGTGAAGGCTGCGGACAGTTCCATGTCGTGGACAGGCTGGATCAGCGATAGCAGCTGCGGAGCGAAGGGCGCGAACGCCGGTCACAAAGCGTGCGCCATCGATTGCGTTAAGAACAAGGGACAGTCCTGGGTTTTCGTCGACGACGCGTCCAAGAAAGTTTTGACCATCGACAACCAAGGCATCGTCAATGCTGACGCCGATCTCGGCAGCGAAGTGACGGTGACGGGCACACTTACGGCGAGCGGCGGTTTGCACGTGGATACGATCACGCCGGTAAAGTAAGCCGGATCCACTCGTCGCGAATCGCGACGAATCGGACCGAACACGAAAGTATTGGATCGAGGGCCTGAGCGGTGCGCCTAAGCGCGGCGCTCAGGCCCATCTTGTTTTGCGTCAGATATTTTGGGACTGTGACTTGCTCGGACGTGCCGCCGGGCTAGCCCGCGGCGGGGATGCGGTCCGTGCCGAGGTAGGGGCGCAGGATTTCGGGGATGGCGATCGAGCCATCTTCCTGCTGATAATTTTCCACGAGCGCGATCCAAGTGCGTCCGACGGCGAGGCCTGAGCCGTTGAGCGTGTGCGCGAATTCACTTTTGCCGCCCTTGGGCTTGAAGCGGATGCCTGAGCGGCGCGCCTGAAACGCCTCGCAATTCGAGCACGAGGAAATCTCCATGTAATCGTTGGTGGAGGGCAGCCAGACTTCGATATCGTAAGTCTTGGCCGCGGCAAAGCCCATATCGCCGGCGCAGAGTTGAACGACGCGGTAATGCAGCCCCAGCTTTTGCAGCAATCCTTCGGCGTCCGCTACCAGCGATTCCAATTCCGCGTAGCTTTGATCCGGCCGCGTGAATTTGAACATCTCGACCTTTTGAAACTGATGTTGGCGCTTGATGCCGCGAGTATCGCGCCCTGCGGCGCCGGCTTCGGAGCGAAAACACGCGGTCCACGCGCAGAGCTTGATCGGCAGCGCATCGGCGTTCAGAGTTTCTTCGCGGTAGAAGCTGGTGAGTTCGACTTCCGACGTGGGCGTGAGCCACAGGTCGGTGCCTTCCAAATGGAACATATCGGCGGCGAACTTCGGCAATTGGCCGACGCCGGTGAGAGACGCGGTGTTCACGACGAACGGCGGCAATAGCTCGGTATAACCGTTGGCCGCGTGCGTATCGAGGAAGAATGATGCGAGCGCGCGTTCCAGCCGCGCGCCCCATCCGCGATACACGGCGAAGCGCGCCCCAGCGATTTTCGCGGCGCGCGAAAGATCCAGAATGCCCGCGCCTTCGCCCACTTCCCAATGCGGGCGCGGTGTGAAGGCGAATTTTGGCGGCGCGCCCCAGCGGCGCACTTCGATATTGGCGGAGGCGTCGTGGCCGGGAAGCACCGAACTGTGCTGCAGATTGGGAACGGTCAGCATGAAATCGGCCAGGCGCGCGTCGAGCACGGTGACTTCTTCGTCGGCTATCTTGATTTCGTCGGCGACGCTTTTCATTTCGGCCAGCAGTGGCGCGGCGTCTTCCTTGGCTTGCTTGCGGCGCGCGATCTCTTCGCCGGTCTTGTTGCGCAAGGATTTCAGGCGCTCAACTCCGGTGATGCGCTCGCGCCGCTGGCGATCGAGTGCGCGGAATCCATCGAAATCGATCGAGGCGCCGCGGCGCGCGGCCATCTGCTCGAACTCGGCAAGGTGCTCGCGAAAATAGTGGAGATCATGCATGGTCAGAAAGCATAACCCAATTTCGGCGGTAGCGACGATCAGGTGCGTTGCAGATGTGTGTCCTGGAAACGGGTCGGGTACTTCAGGCCAAATCCTAGCAGGCGGTCCATGCCGATGTGCGCGGTCCAAATCAGCGCGTAGGGCAAACACTCCGGCCGCCGGCTGAGAATCGCGAAGGCGGCGAGCGCGATGGGTCCCGTGTATGTGTGGACGATGTTATAGAGACGCGCGCCGAAACCTACCGACAACGCATAACCCACCATCGAAATATCCGGCACCAAGAACAGCCACCCGAAGCGCGCCCAACCGCCGCCAACGTGGTGATAAAGAATCACGCTGAGCGCGAGCACGACCGCGTCTTCGATTCGCAGAAGCACACCTGGTTTCGCAAGCATCGGTGGATGCTATCACGCCGCGTTTTGGCGCGCATCGTTGACACGTTGACACTCGAACGGGCGCGAACTACACTGGCTCGTCACAATCAGCAGACGTGGGTGCGGGGAAGGCCGTGAAAATCGGCCACGGTCCCGCCACTGTAAGCGGCGCAATTGCCGCAAGTCAGGTTACCCGCCCGCGTCACCGTTGGTGCTGACACTCTTCGCGAGAAAGAGTGTGGCCTTGCGCCCCACTTTTTCGGTGGGGCTTTTTGTTGGTGAAAGTGTTCTCGATGAAATCACGGATCGATATGATCGAGCGGCGACAAACCATTTTTCGCACGTGTGTGGGCGTGTGGATTGCTGCGGCCGCGGTGTGCGCGCTTGCGGCGCCGGCCAGGTGCGCCGTGCCGGCGGGTGGGCCGCCCGCGCAGATCGAAGTCACAGACGAAGTTGGCCGCACGGTCGAGGTCCCGCAGCCGGTGCGGCGCATCGTGTCGCTGGCGCCGAGTTTGACGGAGACGGTTTTTGCGCTCGACGCGGGAGATCGGTTGGTGGGCGACACCAGCGCCGACGATTTTCCCGCTGCAGCCAAGACCATCGCGCATGTGGGCGACTCACTCGCGCCGAGCTTGGAGGAAATCGTCGTACTACATCCTGACTTGGTGCTGGCGACGAAAGACATGAATCGGCGCGAGACGGTGGAGGCGCTCGCGCGGCTGGGGCTGGCAGTTTACGTCACCGATCCGCTGTCGATTGACGATGTGCTCCTGTCCACTTCGCACATTGCGCGTCTGATCGGCGCGGGCGATCGAGGCGATACGGTGGACCAAGAAATGCGCGTTCGCCTTTTCGACCTCACGATGCGCCTAGCGAACATCCCCCCACGGCGAGTGCTGTTCGTGGTGTGGACCGAGCCATTGATTTCCATCGGCAAGCGCACGTTTCTGGCCGACGCGTTGGCTCATGCCGGGGCGCAGTCGGTAGTGGAGATCGCAGATGGCTGGCCGCAGATCAGTTTTGAATATGTCCTGAAACTTCAGCCCGACTATCTAGTCTTCGCCGGCTCGCTGGGAGATGCGAACGCTCCGCCGATTGAAGAGTTGTCCAAGCTGCCCGGTTGGCGTGATCTGGATGCCGTGCGCAACGGGAGGATCGCGATCGTGTCCGACGCAATCGATCGGCCCGCTCCGCGAATGGTGGACGCCATTGAGCAGTTGGCACGCATGCTGCATCCCGAAGCATTCGCTGCCGGCGCGACGGGCAACACAAGCGAGATCGCGCCCGCGCAAGGATCGGAGGTGTGCGCCACATGCGCCCGCTGACGATGCGCCGCGTGGGCTGGGTGTGCGCCCTGCTCACCGCGATTTTATTCGCCGTCTCGGTGATGGCGCTGAAGCTCGGCGCGGTGCCGATTTCGGTGAGCGATCTCGTCGTGAGCTTGGCGCGCGTGGCGATCGGCCGCAGCGCCCAACTGCCCAGCGATTACCGATTGATTGTTTTCGATTTGCGATTGCCGCGCATTTTGGCGGGCGCGCTGGTGGGCGCGGCGCTTTCGGTTGCCGGCGCTGGATACCAGGCGTTGCTGCGAAATCCGCTGGCCGATCCTTATGTCCTCGGAGTTTCAAGCGGCTCGGCGCTGGGCGCGATTTTGGCGTTGCAGTTGTTGCCGCAGGTTGTGCTGGCCACGCCGATTGGCGCGTTCATCGGCGCGATCCTAACCATCACCGCGGTTTATTACCTCGGGCGGCGCGAAGGGCAATTGGACAGCACGACGCTGCTGCTTGCGGGCATCATCACGGCGTCATTTCTTTCGGCGATCATCATGTTTTTGATGACCACGCTCGCAAGCCGCGATTTGCGCGGGATGGCGTTCTGGCTGATGGGCGATCTCTCGACTCCGCTGGCTCCCAGTTTGCGCTGGTTTTTCGTGGTCGCGCTGGTTGTTGGAATCGGCGCGATTTACACCACGTCTGCGGATCTGAATTTGCTCGTCACCGGAGAGCGCGAGGCGATGCATTTGGGCGTGGACGTGACGCGGGTGAAGCTGGTGGTGTACGTCGCGGCGTCGGGACTCACCGCGCTGGCCGTTTCCGCCAGCGGAGCCATCGGCTACGTGGGGCTGCTGGTGCCGCACGTGATGCGCCTGCTGTTCGGCTCCGATTACCGGCTGCTGATTCCGGCGTCGGCGCTTGCCGGAGCCATCGGCGTGGTGCTGGCCGATACGCTGGCGCGCACGGTGGTCGCGCCGACGGAATTGCCGGTCGGAGCGATGACGGCGATCGCCGGCGCGCCGCTGTTCATTTTCTTGCTGCGGCGGAGCATGCGATGAGCGCGTCGGGTACGAGCACAATGCAAGGCCAAGACACGCGCGGGCGTGCGGACGATACCGCGCGCCTTGCGGTGGAGCAGGCCAGCTACGCCTACTCGCCCACGCGGCGGCAGATTCCGACGTTCACGCTCACCGCCACGAGTTTTCAGGCGCGGCAGCGCGAACTCGTGGCGATCCTCGGACCGAACGCCAGCGGAAAATCGACGCTGCTGCAGATGATCGCCGGATCGCTTGCGCCGCTTTCGGGGCGCGTGTTGCTTGACGGAATCGAGATTCGCTCGCTCGACGCGCGCACGCGCGCGCAGCGCATCGCCGTGGTGCAGCAGCATGCGCCGCTGGTGTTTCCCGCACGCGCGGGCGAATTCGTGCTGCAGGGGCGCCACCCGTACGGGCGCAAATTGCATTTGCCCAACAGCGAAGACGTGAACTTGGCGCGCAACGCATTGGCGCAAGTCGGCGCGGAGCATCTGGCCGATCGCCGCATGGACCAGCTTTCGGGCGGCGAAAAGCAGCGCATCATTTTGGCGCGCGCGCTGGCGCAGCAGCCGCTGCTGCTGTTGCTCGATGAGCCGACGCTGCATCTGGACATCGGCGCGCAAGTCGAACTGCTCGAGCGGCTGCGCCGGCTCGCGGAGGAAAATCGCTACACCGTAATCGTCGTCACACACGAACTGGCATTGGCCGCCGAATTCGCCGATCAGGTTGTCCTGCTGCATCAGGGGAAATGCTTGCGCGTCGGGACGCCTGCGGCGGTGTATCAGCGAGATTTGCTCGAGCAAGTTTTTGAGGCGCCGCTCGAAGTCGAAGCGGGACCCGCGGGCCGGCCGCGCGTGAGTTTGCGCTCGCGCCCCGCGGGTTCCATTGGACTCGAGAGCGGCGAGCGAACGCGAGGTCGATCGACGTAATCGATCGGGCAAACGCTCGATTCACCCGGAGCTTGGCGCACGCGGCGATCAAAAGTAATTCGCCGCGGCGCCGGCTCCGGCCACACAAACCGCGGACTCCGCGCCCGGGAAGACGGTGAAATGCCGTCGCCGCCGCGCGACTGTAAAGCGGAGTGCACTGCGCGTGAGCCACTGTCTCGTGACGCAATCGGGATGGGAAGGCCGCGCGCGTGAGGTGCCGCTGAGCCAGGATACCGGCGGAGTCCGCAAGCCGAGAAAGCCGGAAACGATCCCGGTTGCCGGCCAACCTTCAACTCCTGCGCGAGGCAGGAGAAGGGGATCCGATGAGACTCCGAAATTTCGCTCCGCTGTTCTTAGCCGTCGCAGCATTTTTGCCGCACGCATTGTTCGCGCAGGCGCCGAGTTCCACGCCGGCCGCGAAGCCCACCGCATCTTCCGGGGCGGCGATTGAAGGAACCGTTTTCGATCCCTCCGGGCAAATCGTAGTAAGCGCGAAAGTGAATCTGATCGAGTCTTTGGTCGCGATCGCGGAAACTCGCACCGACGCGCAGGGCTGTTATCGTTTTGAAGGGCTGCGCGACGGAACTTTTACGGTGGTGGCGAATTCGCCGGGGTTTAGCGAGCTATCCGCCGAAATTGAATTGAGGGGAGGCGAAACGCACACGACGGATTTGCACCTGAAGTTGAGCGCGGTGCAGGACAAAGTCGTCGTGTCCGCTTCGCTCGGCGGCGCGCTTGCGCCGCAGCTTGGCTCTACCGTCAGCGTGGTGAGCCAAGAAGAAATCGAAAATCGGGGCGCGCAAAGTGTGTACGACGCGCTGAGCAACGTGCCCGGCTTAGCGCTCGCTCAAGCGGGTGAACGCGGCGCCGAGTCCAGTGCCTTCATCCGCGGCGGCGATTCCAATTACAACCTGGTGATGATCAATGGAATTCCGCTGAACGATTTTGGCGGCGGCTTCAATCTTTCGCCGCTGCCGGTGGACGGAGTGGAAAGCGTGGAGGTCACGCGCGGGCCGCAGAGCGCTCTCTATGGCGAAGACGCAGTTGCCGGCGTAATTGACGTGATCAGCGATTCCGGCGAAGGCGCTCCGCATTTCACCTTCCTCAGCGAAGGCGGCAGCAATGAAACTTTGCGCCTTGCGACCGGCGGCGCCGGTTCCGAGGGCGGCTTCAACTGGGCCTACGATCTTGCGCGCTTCAGCGATCGCGGTCCGGTGATCGACGACAACTATCGAAATCAAACATCGCTCATCACCCTTGGTTATTCACGCAGCCCGCGCCGCCGCTTTGAAATTCATTTCTTTGGTGACAGCGGCGCGGACGCGAGTCCAGGGCCGTACGGTTCTGACCCGGATGGACTGTTTCCCGGAATCGCCGCATCGGCATCGAGTTTGCGGCAAGATCTTTTCGGCTATCAGGCGAATTACACCGAGCAGTTCTCGAATTGGTTTCGGCAGGTCACGACCGTCAGCACTTCCACCGATAATTACACGTATTTTTCCCAGTACGGCGATGAGAACACTTACAACCTGCACGTGGTGGCCAAAACGCAAAGCGAAATCACTTTTTCGCCGAAGGATGTTTTCATCGCCGGCTTTGAATTCGACCACGAGCGATTTCAGGACACATACGTTGACGACGCCGACGGCAATCCATTCGATTTGCCGCGCGATACATACGCGTTCTTCGCCGAAGATCGCTGGAATCCCGGCTCGCGATGGTTTTTCACTGCCGGTTTGCGCGTGGATAACATTCGCACGGGCACCCTGCCGCTAGACCCTGAAATTCCCGCGGCTTCAATCACTCAGGTGGACCCGCGAGTTTCCGTCGCCTATATTGCGCGGCAATCCAGCAACAGCTTCGCCGGCGCCACGCGAATTCACGGCAGCTTTGGCACGGGTATTCGCCCGCCGAACGGATTCGAGCTTGATGGTACGAACCCGAACCTAAAGCCGGAGAAAAGCACCAGCTTCGATGCCGGCGTCGAGCAGAATGTTCTTGATGGCAAGGCTGTGCTTGACGTCACGTACTTCTACAATCGCTTTACGGACCAGATCGTATTTGTGGGAGGCACCACGCTCAGCACGTTCACTTACGCGAATATTGCGAACTCGCGGGCCGATGGAATCGAAAGCAGCGTGCGGCTGCGGCCCACGCGGTCGATCGAGTTGACGATGAATTACACGTGGCTGAATTCCTCCATTCTGGCGCTGGACAACGCGAGCGAGCCGCTGGTTCCGTTTGTGGTTGGCGAGCCTCTGACTCGCCGTCCGCGAAATCTGGGCGGTTTCGATTTCAGTTGGCGCCATCGCCGGTTGATGCTCAATGCAAACGCCGTGGTGCACGGCGCGGATCTCGACGTCGAGCCCAACTATGGAACGTACGCTTGCGAGCTGGATATGCAGTGTTTGTTTGAAAATAGAGGCTTCGTGGATTTGAACGGCGGTTTCGCTTACCAAATGCCGCGTGGCGTGGAAATTTACGGGCGCTTGAACAATTTGCTCGATCGGAAGTACGAGGAGGCGTTCGGTTACCCGGCGCTCCATCTGAATTTCCTGACCGGCATCAAGTTCAACATTCCCGGGGAGCACGCGCACGCAAGTCCCTGAGCCGTGCGTCGCGCAGCGCGGAGCGCCTGGGCCAACCGTTCGAGAGATGCCATGGGCGATGCTATAATCCAAGATTCCCATGGTCAAAGTTACCCAAGACGCCCCGCGCATTGCGGCCGAAGTGCTGGCCGCATACGAGCCGGTGATCGGTCTTGAAGTCCACGTCCAACTAAAGACCGAAACGAAAATCTTTTGCGGCTGCTCGACGCGCTTTGGCGACGCGCCCAATCGGAATACGTGCCCGGTGTGCCTCGGCTTACCGGGCGCGCTACCGGTGATGAACCGCCGCGCGCTGGAATTCGCCGTGCGTGCGTCGCTGGCGCTGCATTTGCAAGTGCAGGAATCGTCGCGGTTCGCGCGAAAGAATTACTTCTATCCGGACCTGCCCAAGGGCTATCAGATTTCGATGTACGAATTGCCGTTGGCCATTAACGGCTGGCTCGAAACTGAATCGGAAGGCGCGACGCTGCGAATCGGCATTACGCGCTTGCACCTCGAAGATGACGCGGCCAAGAATTTGCACGAAGGCTTTCCCGATTCGGATGAAAAAAGCTACGTGGATTACAATCGCGGCGGAACGCCGCTGATCGAAATCGTCTCGGAGCCAGACCTGCGCACTCCGGCCGCGGCGTACGCCTACCTGAACACGCTGAAGCAAGTGATGCAATACGTTGACGTGAGCGATTGCGACATGGAAAAAGGCTCGCTGCGCTGCGACGCGAACGTAAGCGTGCGGCGCCGCGGGGAAACAAAACTTGGCACCAAGGCCGAGGTGAAAAATCTGAATTCGTTCCGCTATTTGCAACGCGCACTCGAGTACGAAATCACCCGGCAAATCGGCGTGCTCGAAGCCGGGGGAACGATCGCTCAGGAAACGCGCCTGTTCAACGTCGCCGCCGGACGCACGGAGCCGATGCGCTCGAAGGAATTCGCGCACGATTATCGTTATTTCCCCGATCCGGATTTGCTGCCGGTGCGCGTTTCCGCCGCGCAGCTTGCCGAAATCGCCGCGCAAATGCCGGAGCTGCCGGATGCGCGGCGCGCGCGCTTCGTCAGCGAGTACGGCATCACTCCGTATGACGCCGGCGTGCTGACGGACACGCGCGAACTGGCCGATTATTACGAGGAAACCGTTCGCGCTGGCGCGCCCGCGCGCCTGGCCTCGGCATGGATCCAGACGGAATTGCTGCGCCAGAGGAATGAAGCGGGCGCGAGCGCGACATCGGGCGCGGAATTCCCGGTGACGCCTGCTGAATTTGCATCGCTACTAAGAATGATCGACGAAAAGAAGATCACCGCGGCCATGGGCAAGAAAATCCTGCCGCAAATGTTCGGCACGGGCAAAAGCGCCGCGGAAATCGTTGCCGCCGAGGGCCTGCAAAAGATCGACGACATTTCCGAAATCGAGCGCATCTGTCAAGAAGCGCTGGCCGCCAGCCCCGACAATGCCGCAAAGCTTCGCGCGGGGAGCCAGGGCGTGTTGAATTATTTCGTGGGCCAGGTGATGCGCGCTTCGCGTGGTCAAGCAAATCCACAGGTGGTACAGGAAATATTGCGGCGTTTGATCGGTTGATGGGCGGAGCAGATGCCCAGGCGCACGCCAAAGCGAATATCCAAGATTTCATCCAGGAGGCCCAAAATGCTGAAGGTCGGCGATCCCGCTCCTGATTTCCACGTATCCGGTGATGACGGCCGCCCGATTTCGCTGGCCGATTTTCGCGGACGCACCGTCGTTTTGTATTTTTATCCGAAGGCCAGCACGCCGGGCTGCACCTGCGAGGCGGGTGAATTTCGGGATTCGCAGCACGAATTTGAAAAGTTGGGCGCGGTGGTGTTGGGTTGCAGCGCCGACCAGGTGGAAGCGCAGGCGCGCTTCAAGAAAAAGGAACACCTGAACTTCACGCTGCTGAGCGATCCGCAATTTGAGCTGATCGAAAACTACGGCGCGCGCCGGATGAAGAAATTCCTCGGCAAGAGTTTTCTGGGAATCGTGCGCAGCACGGTTTTGATCGGCCCCGACGGGAAGATCCTTAGGATTTGGGAGACGGCGCCCGCCAAAGGTCACGCAGCGGAAGTGCTCAAGGCCGTCCGCGCCCTGCAACACAACATGGAAGATTAGGCGGCCGCATCTCCGCGCCGCGTTTCTGAAGAAATTCCCCCGGAGCAATCAAGCGGGCGCGATCGCCGTGAACCAAACTTAAACCGGCGCCATCGTTCTCGGCGCCTCCACCTCGACGCCGCGCCATCCGACCGATCGGCCTTTCACGGCGCCCATCACCGCGCGGAACAACACGACGTACATCATCTGCCGATAGTAGAAGCGCTGCAGCAGGATGGGCCATAGCAGCGACCAATCCTCGCGTTTTTCCAGCGAAAACGCGATGACGCACGTCAGTATGTCGATCAGCATGAAGCCCGCAAAAAACAGCAGCGATAGTTCGACGTCGGCCGTAGTCCAATCAAGGAGCGGCACTCGCGGACCATGGATTTGTGCGAGGCCCCAAAGGAGCAGCGAGCCGAGAAACATCAGATCGATGAACGGAGAAAACAGCGGCAGCAGAAACTGAAACAAGAAAATATTCGGCAATGCGACGAATCCCAGCGTGCCGTAGCGCCAGCGTCCCAGCGTATCCCGATGCTTCCAGAAAGATTGCAGCGTGCCGAACGTCCAGCGGAAGCGCTGGCGAACCAATTGGCCGGGAGTTTCGGGAGCTTCGGTCCAGCCAATGGCTTCCTCGTCGTAAAGAATCGACCAGCCCGAGCGGCGGATAGTGATTGTCAAATCCGTATCTTCGGCCACGGTATCGGCAGTAAAGCCGCCGGTCGCGCGGATGGCCTCGACGCGCCAGGCGCTCAGGGCTCCCGGAACGACGGGGATGCAATTGAGCAGATCGAAGGCGCGTTTTTCAAGGTTCTGGCTGGTGACGTACTCGAGCGCTTGCCAGCGGGTGATCCAGCGATTGCGGTTACCCACTTTTACGTTGCCGGCGACGGCTCCAACGCGCGGATTGGCGAAATGCCGCACGAGTTGGCGAACTGCGTCGGGTTCGATCCGCGTATCGGCGTCGATGGTGACGATCACCTCGCTCTTGACCTCCGCGAGCGCGTGGCCCAGCGCCGCGGGCTTGCCGCGGTTCGGTTGATGAATGATGCGGACCCGCGGGTCGGCCAGGAAATTGCGGTCGAGCAATTCGCCGGTCAGGTCCGCCGAGCCGTCGTCCACGACGATGACCTGGAGCGGCGAATAATCGCTGGCCAGCGCCGAACGCACGGTCTCGACGATCACAGATTCCTCGTTGTATGCGGGGATCAACACGCTCACGTGCGGCGCGTAACCGGGTTGATCAGGCGGTGTAGGTCGCAGCTTTTCAACCAGAGCGAGCAGCCCGATGATCAAGGTACGCAAACTCACCAGAAAAATCCCGAGCACAAAGATGGACGCGATGACGTCGCGCAGCCATTCGAACAACACGAAGATCAATCCATCTGTGCGGGCCACCAATCGCTCTCTGAAATTCAACTCCGGCATCGCCTGGGCTCGCGTTTCGCCGACCAGTTCCGAAACCGGAACCAATTCGTATCCGGCGGCGCGCAATTGGTCGATGACCATCGGAAGCGCCGCAATCGTATGGCCGCGGTCTCCGCCGCCGTCGTGCATCAGCACGATGTTTCCGACGCCCGAGCGCGCCTGTTGCAACACCCGGTCCACAATTGCCTGCGCCGGCGGCGGAGCAACGCCTCCCACTTCGCCCCAGTCATGCGGATCGATCTGCGCGCCGATCAGTATGTAGCCCATCGAAAGCGGAACCGGCAGCATCTCCACTTCGTCCGCGGTTTCCGGTTGGTGGTCGATGCCGTAAGGCGGCCGGAAAAGCAGCGTTTTGATTCCCAACGTGCTGGCGAGCAACCGTTCGGTTAAATTCAATTGTAGTTCGATCTGCGCGGCTGGAAGAGTGGCCGTGAACGCCGGATGCGTGTACGTGTGATTGCCAATCTCGTGGCCTTCGTCGTATTCGCGGCGCAGCAAATCCAGGGAGTTGTTGGCTTCCTCGCCGATTACGAAAAACGTGGCCGGCGCGTGTTTAGCTTTCAAGATGTTCAGAATTTGCGGCGTGTAGCGGGGATCGGGCCCATCGTCGAAACTGAGCGCAATTTTGTTTGGCTGCGCGCCCACTTGGAAAATTCGATAGGGCATGGGAAGCACGTCATAGTGTTCGTCCGTGATCAGGTTCGTCGACGGATCGAAATCGAACGAGCGGCTGCCGGGATACGGCTTGGTGATGTTGTTCCATATGTCTCCGCTGCCTTCCATATCCAAGTCGAATCCATACGGAATTTCGTCCATTCGCGCGCGCGCCGCATCGTCGGGCCGTGTCACGTCCCAAATCGGCCATAGGGATTGATCTTCCATGCCCAGCCGCCACAGCGCGGTGCCCTGCACTCCCAGCCGCTCTGCGGCGCGCAGTTCGTTGTATGCCGTCATGGCGTCGAGCATCCAGACGTTGTGCACCTGGTTGTGCTCGTCGTAATAGGAGAAATGTGGGTTCAGCGTGTCGGAATCGAAATCGATCGTCGCGTCGGATTCCGAAGCGGTCACCAAAGCTTCCTGAAATGTATCGATGGCCGCGGGCTGCTGTGGGGCTTTGCCGATCGGTTCGGTCCAGTCGTAGGCGTAATTGGCCAGGCCGGCGACGATCTTCTGCGCCGGCACGATTTTGAGGATAGCCTGCAAGCGGTCCACGTACCACTCTTGGGCGGCGATGGGCCCGGACTCGGTGTTCTGCGAATATTGGTCGTAATCCATCACGATGATGGCATCGGAAATTTTCGCGATTCCCGCATAGTCATAGTCGGGATCTCCCGCCGGAAGCGCCACCATCAATTTCAGGCCGGCGCCATGCAGCCACGCGGCAAGTTCACCGACGAAATGTGAGAAATCGTGCTGGCTGCCCGGAGGGATCTCCTCGAAATCCAGCACCAAGCCGGGATTGTTTTGTTTGAGGATGCGGCTTCCCAGATTCTCAACGAGGGTGTGCCGGGCGCTGGGATTCGCGAGCATGGCCACCGTTTCCGGAATACGCCAGGAAGTGCCGTCGGTATTTTGAAGCAGCGGCATGATCGGAAATTCGACGGGCACGCTGCTCATCCACTCCGCCAACTTCGGATCGATCCGGATGTTGTCGCCGGATGCGCCGTTCGCGCCCTTCAACTCCCCGTCCGCCGAATACGAAAACAGTTCGTCGGGGATCAACACGTCCAGGTCCTTGTAATGTTGCTGGAGCGAAGCGAGGCTCGTAGCGTCATACGAGACGTAAAACGCGGCGCGCAGCGGATCGTAGCTAGCCGGTGGAGTGTCTGAGCCGAGCGCATTCACGCGGCGCCTGCGGCCCGGCCGTCTTACGGGCGCCTTCGTTTTCGGCACCGTGCTTAGGAACGGACGCAGGCCCGGCCGCGCGCCGATTTGCGGCGCCTCTCCCGGTAACGTGACGCGGTGAAGCACGCTCACCGTAAACACCACCAGAATCACCGCCAAGACCACCGCGATGACTTCGATGATCCAGCGCAGCCGCCGCCAACGGCGCCGCTGCTCGTCGTAGAAAATGGGCTTGTGATTTTCCATCGGGAAAATCCAGGCAAACGGTCCGGCAAAGACCTGCCTGTGGCTTTCTCCGAAAAGCTTCAGAACGTGATGTTACCCTGAGCGAGCCGCTGAGTCATCCCATCACTGCTCAAGTATTTCCTGGTTTTCGATGCAGCGCTTCCGGGCGGAAGATGCCAAGGTTCATCATTCCAACCGATCAAACGGCGGGAGCTTTCTGACGAACAGACCGCGCCCACACCATCGCCCCGAGTGCCAGAACCGCGGGGACGCATGGAAGGACGAATCGCGGCTCGACGGTGAAGTGCTCAAGGGCAAGAAAGACCGTGCGAGTGACGATAAATACCACCAGCAGCGCTACTCCGCGCCGTTTCCGCATCATGAATGCGCCGGCGAGCGCGAGCCCAACGTAAAAGTAATTCAGCGTCGTATACAGCAAGCCAACCGCGAAATCCGCGTCATAATCCGCCCAGTGCCGGATCGGCGGCCACCAATTGCCCTCGTAGAACAGCAATTCCGTACGCGGAGTGAACCACAGCGTCAGCGCGCGCCGGAAGGGCACCGTCAAATACGTCCTGAATGGGCGCCGCGCTGTGCGCTCGCGGGCAAGTTCGGCGAATTGAGCGTCCGCCGCTGCGGAGAACACAAAAGAATCGTTGTGCTGATCTTCCAGCAGCGCCTGCACGCGCGCGCGCTCCTCCGCGGAGTCAAAAGCGGACGGAGGGAAGTACTCGATGTAGAGAGGTTCCTGCTCGTATCGGTTGAGCACATTCTCCACGTCGCTGTAGGACACCAGCCACGTTTTCGTCCAAGCGTAGAAACCCACGGGAATGTAGGAGCCGGGCATTTGGACGTACCGTGCCGTCAGAAACTGCACCTTGTGCAGGGTGATCCAGTTGCGCGCGGCCCACGGCGCAAGCGGCGCCAACACCCCCGCGGCCAGCAGAAGTCCGGTGCGCGCCAAGCGCGGCCAGTCCACGGGCTTGTACCACCGCGCGGCCAGCACCAACGCGGGCGCGGCCAGCAAGATGGGTGTTTCGGGGCGAACCAGCGAGCCTAGCCCCACAATCACGCCACCGAAGAACCACATTCGCCCGGAGCCTAATTTCCGCGCGGAGGTTGCGGGCGCCGGCTCGCGTTGCAGCGCCAAAACCAAAACTAACAGCGCGGCCGCGCTGAAAAATGTCGCCAGAACCTCCGTGAGCGCGGTCGCGGCGTAGTTGGCGATGAATGGACACGTCGCGGCCAGCCACAACGCCGCAATCGCCACGCGTCTTCGTGTGCGTTCCGGCGCCAGAGACGCCGCAAGCGCCGCAATCAAAACGCACGTGCCCAAATCCACCAGCGCCTGCGCTATCACGATGGCCCGCTGAGAGTCCCCGAAGAAGATATAGAGGAAGCCCAGAAAAAGCGGGTAGCCCGGCACGCGCACATCGGTGGAGATCAGGCCTGAGTCGGAAGCGTATGCGTATATGTGGTGCACAACGACGTTGCGGCCGAGTTCCTGATACAGCGCGGAATCCATATCCGGCGCCGGCGGATAAACAATGAAGAAAATCCTGAGAACCAATCCGGCGAGCAAGGCGAAAGCCAGGTGCTTTCTTGCACCGCGGTTCCAAAGGTCGCTAAAGGGGTTCATTGGGGAAGCTGAATTGGCCCGGATTGTACACAAAAAATCCGGCAAGCGCACGAATCTGAATCGGCAGCCGATTGAGCGAAGCTAGGCGATTTTCTTCGGGCCGGCAAAAAACATGGCGCCCAGCGCGAACACCGCCGGATAGCATTCCAGTACGTAACGCGGCTCGATTGTGTCGATATGCGTGAAATAAGCGGTTCGCACGACGCAGTAGACAATCAGCAATGCGATCGCCCAGAGTTGCGGCGCGGGCCAATCGCCGCGCTGCGCGATTGCACGCCACATGCCAGCCGCTGCCAGCGCCGAATAAAAAATGCCGATGGCGATAAATAGAAGGGTCACGCCGAAGTCTTCGGGATATTCGTGAAATTGCTCCAGCGGCGGCCAAAACCTTTCCGTGTAATACGAGAATTCCATGCGCGGTGTCAGCCACAGCGTGAACGTCCGCTCAAACGGTACTTTCAGATACGTCCGCAATGGATGCCGCGCCGTGCGCTCGCGCGCCAATTCCGCGAATTGCGCGTCCCATTCGGGGCTGTAATCGCAGCAATGCGCGTCGTATTCGTCGTACAGATCCTTCACGCGCTCGCGCTCCTGATCCGAATCGAATGCCGACGCGGGGAGATCGGAAATATTCAGCGGATTCACGCTCAGGCTCCACGGCGTCAGGTACACGTCGCGATAGCGGACCATCCATGTTCCCGTCCATGCCATGAATCCGCGCGGAACGTATTCGTCCGGCAGTTGCGCGTAGCGAGCGGCCAGCGGTTGGAATTCGTGCAGCGTGATCGCGTTGCGCGCCGTCCACGGCGCGAGCGGAAGCACCAGACCCACCGCGGTGAGCGCTCCCGCGCGCGCCAGCTTTCCCCAATCCGCCACGCGCCGCCATCGCCACATCAGCAGCAACGCTAAAGCAATCAGTAGCAGCGGAGTCTCCGGCCGCACCAGCGTCCCACAGCCAACAGCCAATCCGCCCAGAAACCATCGGTTCGAAAGGAACGATAACAATCGATTGCGCGGAACATCGTTCGCCGCGGAGGCGCTAGCCGCATGTCTCCAGTTCACGTGCCCAGTTCCTGCGCACGCGCCGGCCAGCAGCACCAGCGCCGCCGCCGTCCAGAACGCGGCGAGAACTTCCGCAAGAACCACCGCGCTGTAATTCGCAAGAAACGGGCACAGCGCGGCCAGCCACACGGCAATCAACATTGCGCGCTTGCGCCGCTCCGGCGGCGCAAGCCAACCAGCCAGCATCGCGGCCAGCAAACAGGTTCCGATATCCACGACGGCCTGGACCAAAATCTGCGCCTTCACGCCGTCCCGGAATACCTCGGAGACCGCGGCCAAGAACGCGGGATAGCCGGGCGTGCGAATATCCACCGGCGTTGGAGTCTCCTGGCCCAGCACCAGGCCGAAAGTTCCGCTGCTGCGCCAATTTTTCGCGAGTTCCTCGTACATCGGGCTATCGCCGGCCATGGGATTGGTGGTGAGGATAAAAAAGATGCGCAGCGCCAATGCCGCCGCAATTGCGCCAATCCACAGCCAACGGTAAGACGGCGAGGAGTTCACGGGGCTTGGCTCATCAGCGGCGGTCAACACTCGTCAACGCTCTTCAACCGGCTCAGGGTGAATGCTGACGCGAACGATTCGCGGGAAATGTTCCTTCACGCGATCCTCAAGAGTCGCAGTGACGTCGTGGATCTCGGTGATCGGCAGGTTGCCGTCCATCGCGCAGTGGCACGCCACCAGGATTTTGTTCTCCACGCGATGCGCGCGCACTTCGTGGCAGTCCACTAGTTCGTGGAATTCGTGCACCAAGCTGTTGATGTAATCCTCGATGGCCCGCGCCAATTCTTTCATCTCGCCGGCGCGGGAGTCCGCATCGGGAATGTGCGCGCCCAGCGGCTCAATGTGCACGTTCACATGCGCCGGGCCCTTTTCGGAAGCGGCGCCGGGCAGATTGCTGATTTCTTCTTCGAGTTCGCTCGCGCGGCGATGCGCCTCGCGCAATGTGGCTTTTTCATCCACCTCAAGATGCAAATCGATCTGCAACCGGCCGTCGAATTGATGCGCGGAGAGTTCGTGGATTGGCAAGCTGCGGCGGTCGGCGATATCGCGGATGGCGTCAAATAGATGCTCATTGCGCGCCGCGCGCGGCTCCATATGCACCATCACGTCGGCGGGAATAATTTCCGCTACGCGCCGCTCGACCGAGTCGCTGATTTCATGCACATGCTCAAACGTGGCCGTGCGCGGCACGCCGATCGTAACGTCCACGAAATGGCGATTGCCCGCGCGGCGCACGCGCACGCGCTCGGTCCCGATCACGCCGTCAATCTGATCGATTGCCGTGGCCAGGCGCTCTTGCAATCCTTCGGGCGCAGCATCGAGCAGCGCGTCAAGCGTGCGCCGCCCGAGCTGCGACCCCACCCAAATGATGACGGCCGCGACTCCCAGCGCCGCGATCGGATCCGCGTAGCGCAACCAAGAAATTCCCGTCCGGTGACCCAGCCACACCACCGCGATCCCCAGCATCACCGCCAGCGTGCTCCAAACATCGGTGGAAAAATGCAGCGCGTCGGCTTCGAGAGCGTCGCTGCGATACTGCTTCGCAACGCGCGCCAGCATGCGTGATCGAAAAACGTCCACGACCACGGCGACGCCCAGCGCGGCGATCGCCAGAAGGCTCGGCTCGATTTCCACATGGCGGAAAAATAGGCGCTGGAATGCCTCCCAGATGACGTACAAGGCCGTGAGCAACAGCAGTCCCGTCTCGACGAATGCCGAAAAATTTTCCACTTTACCGTGGCCATAGAGATGGCTGGCATCTGCTGGCCGGTCCGAGACGCGCACGGATAGAAATGTGAGAATCGCGGCGATCAGATCAAGGCATGAATGCAGCGCTTCGGAGAGAACGCCCAGGCTGTGCGTGAGCACCGCCAGCACAACCTTGATGAGCACCAGCACCAAGGCTGAGCCGACCGAGCCCAGCGCGGCCTTTTGCTTGGCGGAGTGGCCGACGATTGTCTGCCGCCGGAGATTGTCGAAGAATTCGTCGGCGCTGGTCATGCGCGTCGATTATACGCTCGGAAGAAAAGTGGGCGCGCGCCGAAGACTCGCGTGCGGTGCAGCAACCAATCGCCCCGGGATACGGCGATCTTAATCGAGCGGCGGTGGGGGCACCAACGGCATGCGTTCCGGTTCGCCGCGCGGTCCGTGCACTTCGACGTCGTCGAAAAGCAACGATGGCGCGATCACCGAGCTAGGCACGCCCTCGTCGGCGCTGCCAAACGCGGCCAGCGCTGTGCCGCCGAAGCCTTCCACCTGGCTTTGCGCGAACGAAAACAGCGTCGGGTCGCTGCCGATGCCCTCGAGGTTCCGCAACGTCTTCACCGTCAGCCCGGCCAAACGCGCCCCGCGCATCAACTCCTCGTGGCCATCGGACACATACACGCGGTACACCAGCAAGGGCATCCGATCGCCGGTGGCCGCGCCGGAAGCGGCCAGCGCGAGGGAATCCGACATATCGCTTTGCTCGGGGATGGCGAGCACCGGGTTGTCCATCCGCCGGACTTCGAGGCACCAGGTCTGCCCATTTTGTTTGCAGGCATCCAAAAATTTCTGCCGGAGACCCGCAGGAGGTATCGTGTCGTCGGCGACAAAAAACAGATTGCTGATCATGGGTCGCGGATCGCCCAGGAATGCCGAGCGCCCATGCCCGTTCGAATGATCGAAATCGGGGCCGGGGCGCCGCGACATCAATAGTTGGCGCAGAAGACCGTCGTCGGCCACCGTCACCTTTTGCGCGCGCACGCCTTCTTCATCCACGTCGTATGCGCCGATCAGTTCCTGTCCGTTCCACTGTTTCGCCGTCGGGTCGTCCACCAGGCTGACGCTTATCGGCAGCACGCGCGTGCCCGCCCTTCCGGTCCAGTCGCTCCTGCCGCCCAGACGATCCATCATTTGGTCGAACATCGGCACCATGGAAGTCGGTCCGCGCGCGCCAGAAAGTGATGGCCCGAGGATTTGCGCCAGCAGCGAGCCGGAAGCTGAGGCGTCGAAGAGGATCGGCCCTTCGTAATCCGGCACGGGTGGCGCGGCGCGCAGTGTGACCAGCTCTTGCCCCGCTTTTTGCAGCGCGTCATGTACGGCCGCTGCCGCCGGCAGCTCGCCGGCGGTATTGGCATAGACGGCGTAGAAATTGTGCACGCCCGTGCCGTCGTCGGATTCGCTTTCCATGCTCGCCTCGATGGCCGCGAGCGATTTGTTTGTCCGCATCACGGTTCCTTCGCTGGTCATCAAGTATGACGTGGTGAAAATCAGCCGGTAGGTCACGCGCGAGCCGTAAATTTGCGGGAATGCGCGCAGCGCCGCCGAAGCGCTCTTGGCCTCCGCATCCCAGTCACGCGAAGTCCAATCGGGTTGCTCGAGCGGCTCAACGTCTTTGGTCGTCGCCTCTTGCGAAAAATCTGCGATGGTCGGCGCGTTGGCCAGGCGATTCAGAAACGCCTGTTTCTTGGAAAGGTTCTCCAGCGCCTCTTTGTATGCCTGATCGGTGGCGATCCACAGATCCTCGCGCAGCGAATCGTAATCGTGGTCGATGCCCACTTCGCCCGTCGAGCCCATGAAGCCGCTGAACCCTTCGCTGCCGATGAAATTCGAGCTGTCCACCTGATAATTTCCGACGCGCACGTCCACGCTCATCAAACGATTGCGCGAGGTGGTGGAGGAGATCAACGCGCCGAATTGCGCCGTCACCGTTCGCTCGTCGACATCCAGCAAGCGGTATTCGATGTAATAGGGTTTTACGGGCGCGCTTTGGTCGGCGATCGGAATGGCCAAGCGATCGCGTGAGCGCGCCATCTCATCGCGCATAGCGTCGAGCGTGTGGTCCACCATGTTTGCAGGAGCCGGCAGTTGCGCCGTGGGTTCTGCCGGAACGGTTTTGGCGTTGCCGCCAGGAGCGGCGCGTAGCGACACTCCGGCCGCACCCAGCAACCACACAGCACAAATCGCGGCCGTGATTCTCATCGAGCTGCTCATCGCTGGCCTCCCTTTGCGTCAGGGTCGTGCGCCGGCGGCGGAAGAATCGGCGGGCGGTCCGTGGCCGTCTCTTTCTTTTGCACTTCCATCTCAGAGATCAGGATTGCCGGCGACACCGCGGCCACGGGCACCGAGCCCGATTCCGCGCCGCAGTAACCGTTAAACACTTCGGGCGTGTCTCCGGTGGCGATGATTTTTGAGAGCGCCGTCAGCCGCGTCCCCACGATGTCCACGCCGCGCACCATCTCATCCGGCCGGCCGTCGGCGTACACTTTGTAAACCACCAGCGGCGTCACCTGGAAAGCTTGCGGCTGCCCGCGGCCGGTCATCGTAAAGCCGCCTTCGATGTCGTCGATGAAAAGGCCGAACGGCTTGCCTTGCTTCTGAATCTCCGCAATGAACATCTTTCGCAGCTCGGCGTTTGACACCGCATTGCTGCTCTCCACGATCAAATTGCCCTGCCGCGAAACCGGCTGGTAGCCGATCTGTCGCCGCCCGTGTCCATTCGATTGCGGAAATCCCAGAATCGGCTGGCGCGACATCTCGAAATCTTTCAGGATGCCGTGATCCACCAGCGTCACTCGCTGCGAAGGCGCGCCTTCGTCGTCAAACGGGTAATCCCCGAGAAGCACGGTCGAGCCGACGCGGTGCAGCGTGGGATCGTCGTAGATCGAAATAAAATCCGGCAATAGTTGCTGGCCAATCTTTTTCGCGAACGTTTGCCCTTCGTTGACGTCCTTCTGGCGAAACCCTTCGTCGGGATGGCCGAACACTTCGTGGAAGAAAACCGCAGCGGCGCGCCCGGTCAGCAGCGTGGGGCCAAGGATCGGTTCCACCAGCGGAGCAGCCACCAGCGATTCCAACTCCTTGCGCAGCGCAGCGCATTCGGCCAGCACGGTCGCGTCCGTCGGTGCATCCGCCGGATCGGTCCAATCGAAATTGTAATAGCGATCGATATCCATTCCGTCCGGGGCCTTGCCCTGAATGAATAGCTCCAGGCGATATCTGATATTTCCGAATTGCAGGCGGCTGCCTTCGCTTGAAACCTGGTATTGGTTTTCCGCTTCGGCCGTAAACGTCGCGATGGAATTTATGATTTGCGGCGATTCGCGGAACGTTTTCGTGTACAGCCGCACCTTGGCTTCCCACGGTGTGCGGTCAAACTGCAACTTAACTTCGGGTCCGTACGAGACGTGCGGTTGCTCCTGTGAAAAATCCGGCGCCGTGCCTTCGGGCGCCTGGGCTTGCACGTCCTTGCTCGTTTCGATCTTGATGAACGATTCGGCGGCGGCGCGATATTGCTTTTGCGTTTCGGCCCACACCGCGCGCCGCAGCACGCCCGGATCGTTTTCGATGGGCGCCGATCGGCCGTAGCTCGCAGGGTCGGCCGGTGGCGCGTTGCCCACTTGGTGCGTATTGTCCAGCGTGTAGCTGCCCACGCGCACTTGCGCTTCAAGCCAGCGCGAAAAATTGTGATCGCTCGAAAGCAGCGCTCCGTTCGAACCCGACACTTCACTCCGATCGCTGGACGTCAGCGTGTAGCGGATGAAGTACGCCGGCGGATCGGCCTTGCTCAGGATCGGCATCTCGCGATCCAGCTCCTGGCTCATCGCCGCAAGGGCCGGCGCGGGCGCAGCTTGAGCAGGAGCGGTGGCTGCCACCGGCGCGGCGTGACCGGCGGCGGTTCCGCCCGCCCACGCGGCAGGCGGCGCGAGCAGCAGCGCCGCGGGCAAAAGCAGAAGTGCGGAGAAAATGAGTCTTACAGATGGTTTCAACAAGGGACTCCTTCACCAGACGGCGTCTAGCGCGACATCATGAATCAATCAGTGTATGCCGCTTACCCGTCAATCTCAAATTTGTGTTTCGCGCAGTTGCAACGCTGTTGCGCTCCTGCCGATGCACGCGCGCACCCGCGTTCTTGCAACGATCAGTTGTGCGGAGCTGCGCCGGTGTCTGCCGCGGGCGGGCTCGCCGGCGCGGCAGATGATGGCGATTTCGGCTTTCGCAAAGTCGGCGAGAGCAAGTCCACATCTTCGGCACGCATCTCGATCACGCTTGCTCCCGGCAAGAGCTTGGCGATGGCATCGTGCAGCCCGGCAACGTTGCCCACAAAAACTAAATCGAAATCCTGAGGATCGAAAAACGTCTGCGCGACGCGTTTCACGTCCGCGGCCGTGACGCCGCGAATGCGCTGCTGATAAGTCTCCAGGTAATCCGCAGGCAAACCGTAGAACGCGGCTCCGACCACGCGATCGGCCACTTGCGAAGGCGTTTCGGCGTGCAGCGGGAAGACGCCCGCCAAGAAATCCCTCGCCACGTCGAGTTCGTCCGGCGTTACGTCGCCCGATGACATCTTGCGTAGTTCGTCCAGCACCAATTGCGTCGCGGGCACGGTCTCGTCCGTGCGCGTGAACGTGGTCACTTGAAAATCGCCGGCCGTTCGATAGCTGGGAAAGCCCGAGGACGCGTCGTACGTCAGCCCCTTCTTCAGGCGCACCGCTGTGTTCAGCCGCGCGTTGTACGAGCCGCCGAAAATCTGATTGGTCACCTGCAACGGGATGTAGTCGGAATTATTGCGCGCAATGCCCGGCCGCCCAATGCGGATCTGCGTTTGCACCGCGTCGGGCTTATCCACCAAGAAGATCCGCAAACCTTTGGGGCGCGGCGCACCCGCACTTGATCCTGCTGACGGCGCGGACGGCGCAGTCTTCGTCTGCCACGCGCCTAGATATTTTTCTGTAGCCGCGAACGCCTCTTCAGGCGTAATCGCGCCGGCGAAAGCCAGCAGCGCGCCCTTCGGGAAATAGTGGGCGTCGCGAAACGCCACGATGTCTTCGCGCGTGAGGCCGCTCACCGTCTTTGGAGTGCCTTCGCCCGGCAGGCCGTAGGAATTTCCGCCGAACACTACTCGGCGAAAGATTGCCGATGCTAGATATTCCGTGTCGTCGTAAGACATCGAAAGATCGGAAAGCGCCTGCTCCCTGCGCCGCGCGAGTTCGGGCGTGGCGAAGGTCGCGTGCATCGTCACGTCCGACAGCAGGTCCATCGCCGTGTCGAAATCTTTCTTCACCGCCGTGGCTTCGATCGTCGTGCAGTCCTCGGAAGCGTCGGCCGATAGCGAACCGCCGACGAAGTCGATGGCGTTCGCGATCTCTTGCGCCGAACGCCGCTCAGTTCCTTCGGTCACCAGACTCGCTGTCATCGCCGCAACGCCGGGCTTGCCCGGCGGATCGGCAGCCGTGCCCGCGTCAGGCAAGAGCAATTCGATGCTCACTTCCGGCTGGGCGTGGGCCGGGTCGGGATCGGAAGCCACGAACACCGTCAAACCGTTCTCGAATGTTTTTTTCGCGACTTTGGGGAACACAAACGTGTGCGGCGGCGCAAGCGGCGGCATCTGCGGCACAAGCTGCGCAGTTGGCGCAGGTGTCGGCGCGGGCGCGGTGGCGGGAGCGGGCGCAGAAGCTGGCGCCGGTGTTGGGGCGCTCTGCTGTGCCGCGCCACGCACAGCGCCGCCAACGACGCCAAACGCAACGCCGCCTGCGAGCGCCAAGCACAGCCCGAATCTGCGATTCAAACTCAATCTCGGCTCCAGAATTCTCAGTTGCCTGACACCGGCGCAGGCGGCGCTTCCACTTCCAGCAGCGTCGCGTGCTCGGCGACGAAATATTGCTTCGCCACGCGCTCGATATCTTCCGGCGTCATGCGCAAATACCGATCGAGATCGGAATTGTACAAAGTGGGATCGCCGCCGATCACGGCGTAAGGCCCCAGCGCCGAAGCCACGTCTTCGTCAGTGTCGCGCCCCAGAATGAACGCCGCCGTTTGCTGGTTCTTGGCCTTTTCCAGATCGTGCGCGCTGAGCGGAGACGCTTTCACTTGGTCGAGCACACCCTGCGTTTCTTTTTCTCCTTCGCCGTTCGTGTGCCCCTGGTTCATCACCGCGATCACGAAAAACAAATTAGGATCCTCGGTGAAATTCCCGCCGCCATCCACTTCCACGGCGATGCGATCTTCGTACACGAGTTTGCGATACAGCCAACTGCTCTCGCCGCTGGCCAACAGGTTTGAAACTAAATCGAGCGCATAGGAATCCGGCGAATATTCCGCCGGCATCTTGTAGCCATAGACGAACGCGGGCAGCGGCGAATCCGGATAAGCCTTCACCAGTTTCCGCTCCGCGGTCTGCGGCGGCTCGACGGCGGTCACGCGCGGCACTGGCGCCGTAGGTTTGGGAATGCCGCCGAAGTATTTCTGGGCCATGGCCACCGCGTCGTCCGCCGTGAAATCGCCCACCAAAATCATCGTGCAGTTGTCCGGCCGATAGTAGGTGTGGAAGAACTCCGTCACGTCGGCCAGCGTGGCTTTATCCAGATCTTCCATACTGCCGATCGTCGTGTGGTGGTACGGGTGCACAGTGAACGCCGCGGCGTAAAGATCTTCGATCACGCGCCCGTACGGCCGATTGTCCACGCGCAACCGGCGCTCCTCCTTCACCACTTCGCGCTCGGACTCAAAATGTTCTTCGGTGATTTGCAGACCGCCCATACGATCGGCTTCCAGCCACATCACGCGCTCGAGCGCGTTGCTCGGGAAAGTTTCGTAGAACACGGTCACGTCATCCTGCGTGAAGGCGTCCGATTCCCCGCCCAGCGCTTCGAGCACGCGCGTGTGCTGCTCCGGCGCGACGTGCGCCGAGCCTTGAAACATTAGGTGCTCGAACAAGTGCGCAAAGCCGGTGTGTCCCGGCCGCTCATCTTTTGAGCCGACGTGATACCACATCTGCAGACTGATCACCGGGGCGTCGTGATTCTCCACCATCACCAAGCGTAGGCCGTTCGCGAGCGTGCGCGTCACGATTTGTAGTTGCGCCGGCCGCGCCGCCGGCGATGACGGCGCGGCGGACGAAGGGGCAGGTGCAGGCGCCTGGCCCCACGCGGCTGCAGCGGCACACCACGCGAGACACAAAGACGCAGCGATAATCGAGAGATTTCGAGGTCGATTGTTCACGGATTGATTTTCGTCGCCAGCCGGCGCTTTGGCCCCATAGTATACAGACGCGCCGCGCTCTCTTTTGGATGCGGCCACGTTCCAAAAAGCATCCTTGGCCCAGCCGCGCTCGCGGCAATATGTGGGCCCTCTGCGCAATTTTCAGCAGGGCGCGGTAAAGCTCGTACCCGGCGGGCAATTGTTCCCGGGCACCGGCGCAGGCTTGGTTTTCAACACGATGGGCAGCACGATCGCCGGAACCGCAACGACAATCGTCAAGCCAATGATTTCTCCGGTGGTCAGATGGTGCGCGGGAGGCGCGCCGGTTCCGGCGTTATCCAGCGTCGTAGAGGCGAGGGCTTCGGCCAGCTCCGCCGGCGTCGCTTGCGTGGCTGCATCCGGCGCATTGTTGCCGCGGACCGTCGCAATTTGTCCCGCCACTAGGTCCACGCACGCCGGCACTGGCTGCGCGAGATTGCACAGGTGAATACGGCCCTCGAAGTCGATCACGCTCATCACGTCATTCTCGATAAACACATACGCATCGCCGCCCACCACGCCCGCCACACCCACCGGTGTATGCACCTCAAACTTCGCGTTGGGCCGCGTAAACTTCACCACCGTCGCGCGCACGCGGCCATACGTCAGATCGACCTGCGTCTGCTGCTGCGCCGGATCGTGCTGCGTGATTTCCATTGTCGAATCGGCGCCGATATTGAGCATTGAGCCGTCGTCCAAGCCCACCCGCGCGCGTCCGTCGGGCTGCGTCTTCACCACGTCGCCCCAATCCACAGGAGTCTTCAATTCCGCCGTCAATTGCTGCGTGCCGCGGCTAATATCCACCGAAGGAATTACACGCGCGATCTGGCCCGCGTGCTGCGGCACCTGCGCCTGTGCCCAGCCGGCCGGCGGAAACGCCATCGCAGAAATCAACAGTCCGATCACCACTGCGCCGAAGGGTGAACGCGTAGTCATGAAATATCTCCTGGAACGAGGGATGACCGCCACGATGTTTTACCGGACTGGCCGTCTAGTGTCTACGTTCGCCCGAGAACCCTGTCCCGTATCGGCTACTATGCCCAGCGGGGCCTGATGATTTCCGTGCAGAGCGCTCTTTTTCGCTGGGCTCCGTTTCGCTTTCGCCCGTCGCCGCCATTGTGGACGAACTGAGCACACGCGCCGTCTGATCCGCCCGGCGCTCCGCGCCGCGGTTCTATAATTGGAGCTGCCATGAAATCGCTTATCGCAACCTTATTGGTGGCCCTAATCGCTTTAGGCGCCTACTTTTACTTCCTCAAGCAGGCCGCACCCGCTCCCGGCACCACCGTCACCCAATCCGTGTCCGTTACTGGCGTGCAGATGGATTTGACGTCGATCGCACAAGCCGAGCGCGCCTACAACGCCCAAAACGGCTACTACGCTTCGCTCGACCAGCTCACTTCGAGCGGTTCGCTCACCATCCAGCGCGCCGGCCGCGACGGTTACACGTACGCGGTTGCGACTTCCCCGGGCGGCTTTACAGTCACCGCGACCTACACGCCGCCGCCACCTCCGCCCCCGAAGATGGGCCAGCCCATTGTCCCGCCTCCGCACTATCCTTCCATGTGGATTGACCAGAACATGGAGATTCATCAGGGCGACTAACGCCGTTGGATGCGCCCCAGCAGCAGCTTTCGCGGCAAACGGGTCCGGCGGAAGGCGTGTGTTAAGATAGCCGTTCGATGAATCCAGCGCTGAAGCATCTATCTGAGTTACAGGCGGTGGACCTAAGCCTGAATGAACTGCGCGAGCAGTTGGCCGCATTCCCTCGCCGCTTTGCCGAGGCCGATGCGCGCCTGGAAGCTGCGCGCGGCGAATTGGCCGCGGCCAAGGACGCCCTGGTCGGCAGCCATAAAGACCGCAAGAAATACGAGCTGGACGTCGAGCAATGGAGAGAAAGCGCGCGGAAATACCGGGACCAGAGTTTTCAAGTCAAAACCAACGAAGCCTTCAAGGCCCTCCAGCACGAGATCCAGAACTCCGAAGCCGAAATGGCGCGCGCCGAAGATCGTCTGCTTGAGCGCATGATGGCCGGCGAAGAATTTGAGCGGCGCGTCCCGGCGGCCGTCCGTGCCCTGGCCGAAGCCGAAGCCGCCACTGCCGCCGAACGTCGCGCAATCGAAGTCGAAAAAGCCGCCGTTGAAAAACAGTTTGCCGATGCGCAGGCTCAATATTACGAAGCCGCCCGCGGCGTGCCTGAAGACCTGCTCGCGGACTATCAGAAAATTGCGGCGCGCCGCCACGGAATCGGTCTCGCCGAAGTGCGCAATGAAAGTTGCGGGCAGTGCGGCGTCCGAATTCTTCCGCACGTCGTGCAGGATCTGGGCCGCGCGGGCTCCGACGATATTTTTCATTGCGAGACGTGCACGCGCATTCTGTGGCTTGCCGATTCCGCCGGAGCAGCGGCGTCGGCTTCCGCTTCCGGCGCCGCAGCGCAGGACGCGGAGAGTCGTGAAGGTTAGTCGCGCGGCGCCGTGCCGCCTCCGGCTTGCTCGCCCTCGAGTGACATGAAACGCTTCCACAAACACGCTGGCCGCCTTTTCCACGAGCCCGCCGCGGCCACGCCTTCGGAGCCCGCGCACGTCGCGCAGATTGATGGAGCGGCGCGCGGCAATCCGGGCCCGGCCTCCTACGCCGTAATCCTGCGTGGGCCCGACGGCGTGCGATTGGACTCGTTTGGAAAATATATCGGGCGCGCAACGAACAACGTCGCGGAGTATTACGCGCTGATTGCCGCGCTTGACGCCGCCGCGGCGCGCGGCATTCGCCGCCTGCGCATCGAAAGCGATTCGGAATTATTGGTTCGGCAGATGCAAGGCCACTACAAAGTGCGAAGCGCCGATTTGCGTCCCCTGCACGAGCGCGCGCAAAAAGCCGCGAAGTCACTGGAGTATTTCGTCCTCGAACACATCCCGCGCGAACGCAATCGCGACGCCGATGCCGTGGCCAACGCGGCGCTGGACAATACGTCCGGGCGAGATGCCGGCGCGGCAGTTCCTGCGCGTCCGATCCGCACGCGCGCGAAGTTTGCCGGCGGGGCGCTGGTTCCCGTGATGCCGCTCGAACTTGTCGAAGGCGAAGAAGTCGTTGTGACGATCGAGCCGGTCCGCCGCACGACCCACAGTTAATTTTTCAACTTAATTTAGGATTTCAGGAAATAGGAGCGGTACAGCGTGTCGCGCTGCGCGGGAGTGTAGCCGGCGTCAAAAATAATACGCCGCAGTTCGGCTTCGTTGGTGCGGTTGCGCACGCCCGCGGCGAATACCACATTTTCCTCGATCAGAATGCTGCCCACGTCGTCCGCGCCGAATTGCAGGCCCAACTGGCAAATTTTAATTCCCGGAGTCAGCCAGCTCGATTGAATGTGATCGATGTTATCCAGATAAAGCCTGCTGATCGCCAGCGTTTTCAAATAATCGAACGCCGTGGCTTCCGGCACTTTCTTCCCGAGCGGCGTGTTTTCCGGCGCGAACATCCAGGGAATGAAGGCCGTGAAGCCTCCGGTTTCTTCCTGAATGCGGCGTATGCGTTCCAGATGATTCACGCGGTGGCGATACTCTTCGCCGCAGCCGAACATCATCGTAGCCGTCGTGCGCATGCCCAGCTCGTGCGCGATGCGGTGCATTTCCACCCATTCGTCGGCCGTGCACTTCAGACGTGAAATGCGCGCGCGAATTTCGTCGTCCAGAATTTCGGCGCCGCCGCCGGGAATCGAATCCAGGCCCGCGGCCATCAGCCGCGCGATGGTGTCGCGCACGGAAAGTCCCGAAACTTCGGCAATGCACAGAATTTCCGGCGCCGAAAAGCAGTGCAAGTGGACGCGGGGAAAGCGCTCCTTCAGCGAGCGCAGCAAGTTCTCGTAATAGTCGATGTGCAGGTCCGGGTGCAGGCCGCCTTGCAGCAGAATCCCCGTGCCGCCGATCTCCAGCATCTCTTCAATTTTTTCGTAAATTGTCTCGAACGAGAGCAAGTAACCTTCGCGCGAGCCCAGCGGCCGGTAGAACGCGCAGAACGAACAATACTCCGTGCAGAAATTCGTGTAGTTAATGTTGCGGTCGATCTGATACGTCACCACGCGCGGATCGGTTTTCTTGCGGCGCACGTCCATCGCCGCCATGCCGATGCCGATCAGGTCGTCGGACTGGAATAGGTCGAGAGCTTCTTGTGCCGTGATTCCCACGCGGTGTTGGCTGTCCCTCTTATTTGGATTCTTGCCGCGCGGCTCGCGCGACCGATAATTTCTACCGCGCCGCTCGCGCGACGGCGGCCGATTGCGCGGCAAATTCGATCGGCCGGGCTTGCGGAATCAGGTGCGCCCCGGCGGCCAGCCGGTAGAACAAATCCAGCCCGTGCAAGTTTTCGTCGTCGAGCGAGTAATCGATATTTTCGCGCAGGTAGATTTCCAGCGCTCGCGGCGGCAAGTCCAACTTCAGCGCCGCGCCCTCCGCGATTTCGCCCAGGTGAGCCAAGCCGTAAGCCTTCGACGCCGCAAAATCCGCCAGCACTTCGCGCGTCAGCACGCCGCGCCGCGCCGCCCACACTGCTAGCACGCACGGGAGCCCCGTCATCTCGCGCCACTGCTGCGCGACATCGTAGACAAACAAGGTATCGACGCCTCGGACGGGCTGCTCATCCTCCGTGCCGCCGCAGCACCCTTCGCCGCCCGGCGTCTTGCCGGCCAGCGCGTCCACTTTCAGGCGCACGCGCAGCGCCGGATCGCCGATCAGCAGCGCGGCGTCCGCGTCGGCCAGCATCGCCGCCGGATCCGGCGCGGCATCCACAAATTCGGGCTCGATTCCCCACAATCCGCGGCACAACAAACGCACCAGCGCGATCGAGCTGCGCGAATCGACGTCCAATGCGAAGCGCCGCACGCGCTCGATGGGCCGACGCGCCACCACCAGAATGCTGCGCACCTCGCGCCGCGCCGCCACGGCCATGCCCGGCAGGATCACCAAATTTTCAATGCGTTGATATTCGATCGAAGGGATCACGCCGATATCCACGCGCCCCGCGCGCAGATCCTCGGCGCATTGCGAGGGCACCGCGAAAGAAAGATCGTAGCGGCCCTCGAGTGGGCCGTCCGTGAAACCCCAGACCAGCGGAGCCGTATTCAAGAATTCGACGACGGAGACGCGCAGTTTGCCCATGGCCGTGTATCGCTCAGCCTGCAATATACATGATATCAAGACCGCGCGCTCGCCGCCGCCGCCGCGCCCGCAACGATCGTGGTGGCGCCCGCCTATTCTAAATTGTTTCTAAATCACGCCGCCTCTGCGCCGATCCGCCAAATTATTTCCTCACCGACGCATCCTGCAACGACCAGTTCTCCGGCGGGAACGAAATGTTCCAGAACTCCGGCGCCGGTTGCAGAAATTCCAGCCCCACGTGAATTTTCCCGCCGGTCATTTCTCCGAGGTGCACCACCCGGCACGGTTGTTCGCGATCCGTGGTCCGATTGATCAGGCGCAGCGTCTGTCCTGCCTTCAGCGGCCTTGCGATCGGCAGCAGCGCGCCGTGCGCGTTCAGCACTAGACTTGCCGTAGTTTCCTCGATTTCCTCGCCGTTCGGTCCCTGCCACTTTACAGTGACCGGAATGCTCATGATCACCCGCTGGCTTCGTCGGCGGCTGATACTAGGATCGTACGAAAGATTTAGGTTCGTCATGCGCGTGCGGTAAAACCCCCTCTCAAGCGTACTTGCTGAAGTACTTCACTCTTCAGCGAAATCGGCGACATAATTTATTCTGTCCGGCGGAAAGAAGCAAGACCGCGCCAGCCCTTGTTGTCAGGTTAAAGACGCCGGGTTAGAGATGCGCAGCAGGCGGCGAAGGATGCCAACTTTCCATCCGGCGTTACGAGTCGAATACGGATTCAGAGAAGAGCTTGCGGCCAGCCAACGAAATCTGGAACGCATAGACGCCGAGCCCGAGCAATACGGCCAAGCAAACCCACGTTGGCCCGCTGTACCAGGCGCCGAGGTGCGCCGTCAGAGGAGCGCCTCCGAGAATGGTGGCCGAAAACAATCCCGCGGTCAGCGCAGCCAACCCGAAGCGCGTCAGTGTCAGGAGTACGGCCACGCACGTAAGAGCCGTCAGGACCGTTTGAAGCGCCGGATAGTCGCCCCGCAAGCCGTCCATCACGCTGAAAATTACCAAAAAGCCGAGTCCCGCCAGCCACTCCTTGCGCAAAATCAGCCGCAACAAAAAGAAGAGAAAGAAAAGGAAAAGCGCCTGCATGAATTGTGACGGCAGCACGACGAGTGCGTCACCGACGACGTGTCGCAACCCATTCAAGTAAACGACGGATGCGTAGTTTGGGGTGGGCAATGGTTTGCCTATCAAACTAGGTAACGCGTAGTCTAATACGTCCACAACTCCGATCACACCGCCAAGAACCAACCCCACCAGGATGTCGCGGCCAACCAGGGGATCGCGGAATTGACCGGCGAGCAACCGATTCCACGAAATCAAAATATGCGGCCAGCGGCGCCGGACGAACGGTTCCAGCGCTACATAGACGATCCAGCCAAGCGCGCCATTGAACAGCGCCAGCGCGATGGCTTTGAACACCAGCCCGATTTCGTCAGCCGTCAGCACGTGGTGCGCTTCGATCGACCAGCCGGCGAGTCGCAGCGCCACGATTGCGAGCCCCAAACGCGTGGCGCCGCGCAGATCGCCGCGGCCCAATTTCAAATTGTGGCGCGCGATCAGCAGGCCGGCAACAATGATCCCGAGGAACAAACTGATGTTGATCGCATTCGCGACGTTGAAGCGCTGCGCGGGTTTCGATTCTTCCATGCGACTCGGCGTCGTCCACGGCCAGATCAGCGCGAACGAAACCGGCTTGCCTTGGTACGAAGCGGCTTCGACGCGCAACGCCAAGTTCAACTGCCCGGTGGGCGTTCCCTCCCACGCCGCGCGAGTATCGGCGAAGTTTCGCGGCGACCATTGCGGCGTCACCGAGTGGAATTGCGAAGGATCGAGGCCCGCGGCGGCGAACAACGAAGACCAATCCGCCGCCTGTGCAACCGTTGCGAAATTCGCGTCGCGTTGCGGCGGCACGGCTTCAAAACTGACCAACCGTCCTTGCGTATCCAGTTCCACCGCGACCATTCCGCTGATGTCGGGAGCGGGATCATCACGCGTCGGCACATTGTCGGTGAATCCTTCGCCCCAAGGATTCAGCGGATACAAATCTCGCGGGCTCTGCCGGTACCAATAACCGCCGACGGACGGAATCCCTTCGCGAATGTTCTGCCAGCGGCCAATGGATTTGTCGTGCGCCAGGACGTAGGAGGCCAGGCCCGTATGCGCATAAAAGCCGTCGACAGAATCCGCAGGGACTTCGGTGTAACCGAATTTGTGAATCAGGTCCTGCGTCCTCACCCGCAAGACATCCGGCGAATCGTCCAACGCCATGTTCGCGGGTGACTGGAAACGCGCCAACTGGAAGATCACGCCGAACAGCACCAGAATGAACACGCCCAGCATTCCGGCCGCGATGGAGGGTTTCAGGCCCTCCGTTTCGCCCGCAGCGGCAACCATTTCGGGTGAAGGCGTTTCTCCGGCTGCCAGCGCCGCGGCCAGCGGATCGCCCCCGGGCAGCGCGGCCGCCACTTGCAGTGCGGACGCCGGCCGCCTCGCCGGATCCCTTTCGAGGCAGCGCAAAATCACGCGCTCGACCAGCGGATCGAGGTCGTGAACGAAGGTCGTCGGACTCGTTGGCGATGAAGATTCGCGCAAGCGAATCAGTTCGGGCAGCGTGGCGGCGTCGTACGCGCGCTTCCCTGTGAAAATCTCGTACAGCACCAAGCCCAGCGCGTATAGGTCCGTCTTGACGTTCGGTTGTCCGCCCGCAAGTTGCTCCGGAGCCATGTACGCGGGCGTTCCTCCGGCCTGGCCCGGTTCGCGAAGATCGCCCGCCAGGCCGGCCAGGCCGAAATCGGTAATGCGCACGCGGCCCCGCGCGTCCAGCATCACGTTGCCTGGTTTCAAATCGCAGTGAATTACGCCGTGATCGTGCGCCGCAGCCAGGCCGGCGCAAACCTGGCGCGCAATCTCCGTGCCGCGGTCCGCGGGAAATCGCCCGATGCGCCGCAGCAGAACCGAAAGGTCTTCGCCATCCACATACTCCATCGTGAGGAACGGCACGCCGGCCCAATCGCCGATATCGAAAACGCGGCACACGTTAGCATGCGAAACCTGCCGCGCGATGCGCACCTCGCGGCGAAATCGAGCCAGCGCGTCGGCGTCTTGCGCCAGCGCCGCGGGCAGAAACTTCAGTGCCACTTCCTGCTCCAGCTTCAAATCTTCCGCGCGATACACTTCGCCCATGCCGCCGCGGCCCGCCAGCGCGACGATGCGATAACGATCGGTCAAAATCGTGCCGGGCACCAAGCGCCCATCTTTTCCCGTCGTCGGAGTCGTGGGTGCGGTGGGAGTCGCGGGAGTCGCAGCAGGCGGCGTTGCGGGCGGCGCAGGTGAAGCAGCCGGCGGCGTCTCGGGCGACGATCCGTAAATCGTCGGCGTCGTATCGAGGTTGAGCGACTTGCCGCACGACGGACAGAATTTGTTCGTCGCCGAAACTGCAGCGGAACAGTACGGGCAGTTCATCTCTGGCGCCGTAGTGTATCACCGTCCGCCGCCATCCCGCCGTGGCCTTAGATGTTGCCGCGAGTTCTCGTTCGATCAGTGCCCAGCAAGCGAACGGCGACGAGTAAGAGCGCCCTATTTCCTGCAAAAGCGTAAAATTAAGTCGCAGAGCCACGGGGCGTCGAGCAAGGTGTTTCGTCGGGACGGACGATGTCCAATCGAGAGCTGATCGGATTCGCGTTGGCTTTTATCGGGGGATGGGGCGGCCTGGTGGGCACGCTTACCATGAACAGCATGATTTATGCCCTAAATCGTGATCGGCCAGCGGACGACCAAATCCCGCTTATGCTTGTGACCTGGGACGACTTTAGGAAGCATTGGGGAACGCACCGCGGATGGCGCACCGCCCGGGAATTTCATCGGAAGTTCCCTGAGAGTCCGCTCTATTTGAGGTTTCTCGCGTCTCTCGTTTGGTTGGCCTCATTTATCCTTGCGGCTGCACTGACGTCCTTCCTCGCGAACCATTAATCGTTTGCGTCCCATTCACCCCGAGCCTCCCTCTCCCGCCCGGAGACTTGACAAGTTCGTCAACTTGCGCGTAGTGTCGTCGCCGCCGTGGAACTCGATGCTTCCCTCTATTGGTTGGGGCTCGCCCTCACGCCCGGATTGGGCGCGCGTCTCACCGGACGCCTGCTCGCGCGCATCGGCTCGCCCGAAAAAGTTTTTCGCGCCTCCCTCACCGAGCTTGAGGCCTGTCACCTGCCCGCACCGGTCGCGCAGTCCCTGCATGCGCAGCGCGCGCTTTCCGCTGCCGAAAAGGAACTCGCCGAGGTCCGCAAGCTCGATGTGAAACTTCTGCACTGGGATGAGCCGGAATATTCCAAGCTGCTGCGTTCGATTTACGATCCGCCGCCACTGCTCTACGCTCGCGGCGATCTCAGCGTTCTCGATCGCCACGTGATCGCCATCGTCGGCACGCGCCGGCCCACGCCTTACGGCAATCAAGTGGCGGAGCGCATAGGCCGCGATTTGGCGGAGCGCGGCCTAGCGATCGCTAGCGGTTTGGCGCGCGGCATCGACGCTTCCGCGCAGCGCGGCGCGTGCACCGCTTCGCGCGGCGCGGTGATCGGCGTCCTCGGCACTGGAATCGATGTTCAATATCCCAAAGAAAATAAGAAACTCTACGCGGAAGTCGAAAAGCGCGGCGTAATTATTTCGGAGTTTCCGCTCGGCACGCACCCCGCGCCGGAAAATTTCCCCATCCGCAATCGCATTGTCGCCGGCCTCGCCTTGGGCACGGTTGTCGTGCAAGGCGAACAGTATTCCGGCTCGATCATCACCGCGCGCCTGGCCATGGAATTTGGGCGCGAAGTTTACGCCGTTCCCGGTAACGTCACCGAGTCCGTGAGCTTCGCGCCGCATCAATTGATTCGCCAAGGCGCCAAACTCGCCGCCGGTTGGGAAGACGTAATCGAGGAGCTGCCCACGCCCGTGCGCACCGAACTTTTCCCCGTCGAGCAGGCGCCGGCCCAGGAGCGCGAGCTGCTGATCGAGCAGTCGATGGGCGAGATCGAGCGCAAAATCTACGCGCTGCTGAAAGCCGATCAGGCCGTGCACGTAGACGATGTCGTGGAAATTACGCGCCTAAATTCTTCAGAAGTCTTGGCGGCGTTGTGCGAAATGGAAATGCGCGGCATCGTTCGCCAATTGCCCGGCAAGCAATTCCTGCGCGCGCTGGTGTAAGCGCCGCGTTTCGTCACATCGAGCGCACGGGCATGCGTACGACGTCGTCCACCGCGAAAATTTCCTTCACCACAAACCCTTCGGCGTACTGCACCCCGATCATGTGCCCGTAGCGGCGGGCGTACAGGTTCATCCGCTGCTCCAACTGATCGAGCGGCAGCCAAACCTTGGAGCTTTTTTCACGCGCAGCGGCGTGGAACTGCGACGCATAGGCCAGCACTGCACGCCGCCGCTGCTCGTAATAGTTCGTGATGTCTACGGCAAACGTGGGCCTCACATCGGCATACGAGGCGGCGTAGATAATTTTGAACGGGCGAAACGCTTCGCCCTCCAGCGCGTAATTCTTCAGGCCGGCGATGAAGCACGCTTCATAGCCGAGCTCGGACGCGATGTAGTGATCCGGATGCCGGCCCTTCCAATACGGCAGGATCACAGTGTGCGGCTGAAACTCGCGGATGACCTTGGCGATGGCCTCTTTGTATTCATCGCAAACGCGCAGATGCGCGTCGGGAAGAGAGAGATTGCGGCGCATCGCAACACGCAAAATCTTCGCGGCGCGCGCCGCTTCGCGCAGCCGCGTTTGCGGCGTGCCGCGCGTGCCGGTTTCGCCTTCGGTCAGGTCGAGTATGCCGGCGCGGTATCCTGCCGCCGCCATCGCCAGCAGTGTGCCGCCGCAGGTTAGCTCCACATCGTCCGGATGCGGAGCGATTGCCAGTAGATCAAGTTTCATTTTCATCGCCATAGTGTGAACGCTCGGGCATCGATTCTACCTTAATTCGTGTGCGCTCCAAGGCGAGCGCGCACCGGGGCGG
>Ga0187875_10000074_pt1 | contig 87872 bp, 77 predicted proteins | sample June2016WEW_17_1_2_FD_132978 | JGI IMG/M metagenome (GOLD analysis project Ga0187875, IMG submission 132978) | Peatland microbial communities from SPRUCE experiment site at the Marcell Experimental Forest, Minnesota, USA - June2016WEW_17_10 | ecosystem: Environmental > Terrestrial > Soil >... | reverse complement strand
GAAGCCGACCACACAAAAAATCACCCCGCCGTCTTTTTGTGACAGATAGTGGCCGGTCAGCGCCGCATAGGGCCAGAACAAGAGCACGGCGGGCGTCACCCCAAAATAGAGGTAGAACTTCCCCTTGTAATAACTCAGGTCGTGTAACCGGGCAGGGCCATGCCGATAGCGTTCATTGGTGGTCGGATCATACGGGTCGGCGAGTTGTGCGAACTCGGACGGCACATCTTTCTTCAGGCTGAGCTGGCCGGCGCGAAACCCCTGCACCAACAAATTGTAGTACGCGTCCGCCGTATTCGGACCCCCGAGTTCGAACACACCCGGTTGGACCACACATACGTACACCCCGATGACCAATGCGCACACTGCGGTCAGTGAGATCCAAGCCTTTTTCATTGTGCCACACCAGCCAGCCCCTGGTAATGTTGTCGCAAGAACATCGTCTGCCTGATGGACATGTTAGGCACTTCTCCAGCCGAACACACGAACTTTGTGGAGCGAGGAAGCGTAGGAACTTGTCCGCTGTCTACACGCGCGTTGCGCGACGCCGCCGGACATCCCACCCCTTGGAACGCCTTGGACTCGAGAGCCCACACCCTCAGCAGGGGTCCCCCATTTGCTCCTATTCTTCCGCAGGCAATTGACGCACACATTTACTTACCTACCGCGACAATCGCCTCGTTCACGCCCGGCCCGCCGTAGGCGCGGTCCGTACACGTCGCACTCGACCCACAGCGCGGTTTCACCGAGAGCAACGATTGCTTCCTCGACATTCATCAGAACACCCCCACGACATCCCGATCCCGCGCATCAAACAGCGTCTCCCCCAATGTTGCCGCTGCTTCGCGCACGAGGCTCTCCCAAGCGATCGTCACCTCGTGAATCCGCTCACCCGGTCGAAAGCCAGTCTTGGGGGATGTGGAACGAGCACACCCTCCCGTCCCCGCCGCTATCGGCGCGCCCCAACTCAAGCCAGCGCGATGCAGGCGCTTACGCGTTGACATCCTGTCAGTGCGTTCGTAGGCTTGGCTTGGAATGTCCCCCACGGAACGAGAGCAACGGCTGATGTTTCTCGGGTTGACGCCACGCGATGCTGAATCGCTCCGGGCGTTGCGCCCGTTGTTCGAAAAGCACGTCGTGGCGGTTGAAGATGCGTTCTACGTGCAATTGCTCGCGTTTCCCGAAGCCGCGCAATTGCTGCGCGACCGCACGACCGTCGAGCGTCTGAAAAAGCTCCAGCGCGATTACCTCCTGCGGATTACGGATGGCGTGTTTGACGACGCGTATTTCGAGGACCGGCTGCGCGTTGGGAAGACGCATGAGCGCGTGGGGCTGAGTCCCCGGTGGTATCTGTTGGGGTACAACATCTACTTCCGGTTGTTCGTCCCGCTCATTCGCGAATTCTTCGCCAACGATCCGGATCGCGCGTACGAATCGATCCTTGCGTTGGAGAAGGTGTTCATGCTCGATGCGTCGCTGGCGATGGATGCGTACATCGTCAGCGACCGGTACCGCCATTTGCAGCAGTTGGAAAGCATCGTCAACGATTCCGCCGATGTGATTTTCGCACTCGACGCGGAAAACCATATCCGCTCATGGAACCGGGCCGCCGAGGGCGTATTTGGCTGGCGCGCCGAGGAGATTGTCGGCAACCCGCTGGCGATGCTCGTGCCACCCGAGGTGCTCAAGATGGGCGAATTACAGCGCATTGAACGCGAGATCGCCCGTGACGGGCACTGTCACCTGGAAACGGTCCGGCTGGCCAAGGACGGCCGGCGAGTGCCCGTGGAGGTCAGCGTTTCCCTGCTGCGCGATCCGCAGGGACACCCGATTGGCCGGTCGGCGATCCTGCGTGACATTACCGAGCGCAAGCGGCTTGAGGAAGACAAGCTGCGGGCGGAGCGGCTGGCGGTCATTGGCGCGATGTCGGCGCGACTGGCGCACGAAATCCGCAATCCGCTCAGTTCGATCACGCTGAACATCGACCTGGTGGGGGATGAGATCGAGATGCTGGCGAAGGAGCGGGCCGGGGCCGGCGACGAAGCGCGGTCCCTGTTGCGGTCGATCGACTCGGAGGTGCGGCGCATCCAGCGAGTGACGGAGGATTATTTGCAGTTCGCGCGCATGCCCAAGCCGCGGCGGTCGCGCATCTCGCTGAATGAAGCGATCTCCCAGGGAATTTCGTTTATGGAATCCCTGTTCGCCGCGACCGGGGTAAATGTCGAAACCGATTTGTTTGAACCGCTCCCGGCCATCGACGGTGACGAAAGCCAGTTGTGGCAGGCGGTCCTGAATCTCGTGCGCAACTCGATTGAAGCGATGCCCAATGGCGGGACGCTCACCCTGCGCACGGCGCGGGTGCGGTCCGTCATCGTGCTGACGATTTCCGATACCGGCAAAGGAATGACGGAAGAAGAGCGCCAGCAGATCTTCAAGCCGTTTTTCAGCACGAAACCGAGCGGCACGGGCCTGGGATTGCCGTTGGTGCAACAAGTCGTCGCCGAACACGGCGGGACGATTCGTTGCGAGAGTGCGCCCGGCCAGGGCACCACGTTCATCATCGAACTACCGTGCGCCGAGGAGTCCATCCATGCCCCGAAGAGCTGAGATCCTGTTGATTGACGATGAAGAAGCGCTGTGCACGGCGGCGGAGAAGATTCTCGCCAAGGAAGGCTACCATGTCACATCGCTCAACACCGCGACCGATGGCCTGGCGAAATTCGAAAGCGATGGCGCCGACCTGTTGATCACCGACCTGATGCTGCCGGACCTGGAGGGCATCCAGGTGCTGAAACGCGCCAAGGAGATCCGCCCGACGGTCGAGGTCATCGTCATCACCGGGCATGCCACGGTCGAGAAGGCGGTCGAGGCGATGCGGCTCGGTGCGTACGATTTCATCGAGAAACCGCTCGACCGCATGGCGCTGGTCAAGGCCGTGAGCAAGGCCGTCGAGAAGCAGCGGCTCGCGGAAGAGAACCGGCGGTTGCGCGAGGAATTGCAGCAGCAACGCAGCGAAGACGCGCTGATTGGCAACAGCGATCCGATGGTGGCGGTCAAGAAACTCATCCGCCAAATCGCGCCGACGGACGTCAGCGTGCTCATCCAGGGCGAGAGCGGCACGGGCAAGGAAGTCGTGGCCGACGTGATCCACAACCTGAGCCAGCGGCGCGATCATGCGATTGTGAAGATCAGTTGCGCGGCGATTCCCGAAACGCTGCTGGAAAGCGAGTTGTTCGGCTACGAACGCGGGGCGTTCACCGGCGCGGCGGGTTCCAAGCCCGGGAAGTTCGAGCTGGCCGATGGCGGCACGCTGTTTCTCGACGAGATCGCGGAGATGAGCCCGCAATTGCAGGCGAAGCTGCTGCGCGTGTTGCAGGACGGCCGTTTTCAGCGTCTCGGCAGCGTCAAGGATGTGCAGGTGGACGTCCGCGTGATCAGCGCGACGCACGTGGACATTCGCCAGGCGATTGCCGACGGGGAATTTCGCGAGGACCTGTTCTACCGTCTCAACGTGGTGAATGTCCAGTTACCCTCGCTGCGGCAGCGCGTCGAGGATATTCCCTTGTTGGCGGAGCATTTTCTGAAGAAGTACGCGACACGGATGCAGAAAAACGTGCACGGGTTCGCGCCGGCGGCCCTGGAACAATTGGCCGGTCACCCGTGGCCCGGCAACGTTCGCGAGCTGGAAAACTCGATGCAACGCGCCATTGTCGTCGCGTCGGGCGACACCATCCAGATGTTTCAGTTGAACCCTCCGCCCTCGGTCAGCGCCGGTGGAGAATCTCTGGGGCCATCGATCACCATTCCCATTGGTTTGCCGATGGCGGAAGCCGAGGATCGGATCATTGCCGCCGCACTCAATCAATGTGGCGGCGACAAAGAGAAGGCCGCCAAGCTCCTTGGGATATCGTCACGGACGCTTTATCGGCGGTTCTCGAAGCCAGAAAACTAAAGGGCGCGTATGTGTCAAGTTGTCGCCAAGCGGCGTCGTGGCTGACAAGCTGGCAGATAGGACGGCATCCTCTGGTTTTGCGAGTGGATTTCCAACAAGCTTGGCGTCAATGGGTTGCGCAAACGGCGCTCCTTGTGGCATTCACAGTGCTATTCCGTCGAGCGTGAGGGAAACCGACCGACAAACAGCGATTTTATTGGTGGATGACGATGTCGAAGTGCTGAAGGCGCTCAAGAAGGTGCTGGAGAAAGACGGCTTCGAGGTCCTCCCGCATGCTGACGCGCCCAGCGCCATGCAGTTTATCAACGACACGAAGAAGCCGTTCGACCTCGTCATCACCGACGTGTCCATGCCCGGGATGACCGGCACGGCGTTCCTCAACGCTGTCAAGGCGGCGTTTCCCAAGGTGCCAGTGATCATTATCACCGCCTTTGGCGACTGGGGTCAGTACATGGAAACGATCCGCAATGGCGCCTGTGAATACCTCAACAAGCCGCTCGACAAGAGTGAACTTCTTTCGGCCGTGCGACGGGCGCTGAAGGCCGGCACACCCGAAGCGCGGGTGTAGCGCCGGTGGCTTGTCAAACTTCAAGCGACGGCTTCCCCTCACCTTGATCCTCTCCCCCGAGGGGAGAGGAGAACCCATCGCCGATCAGGATCTCGCGTTCGAGTGCAGAACGCGCAGTTGAAGAAGTTCCGAGACGGTTTCGATATCCCCGACGGTTGTCCATTGCCCGACGCTGAACCGCACCGCGCCGCAGCCGACTTTTTCCGGCACACCCATTGCCCGCAGCACGTGCGACATTTCGTGGCTGCGCGCGTGGCAGGCGGACCCGGTGGATGCGGCGACTTCGGGGATTTTTTTGAGCAGTTCCTGGCCGAACTGGCCTTCGATGCTGACGTTGAGCGTGTTGGGCACGCGTTCGGTGGGATGCCCATTGAGGTGCAGGCGGCGTCCAAACATTTTCTTCAGATTGTCGTAAAGATGATCGCGCATCGCGAGGGAATGACCCCAGCGCGAATCCAGTTCCTTGGCGGCCAGTTCGCAGGCTTTGCCGAGGGCGACGATGAGCGGGACGTTTTCCGTGCCGGCGCGGCGGCCGGACTCATGACCGGCGCCGTGGACCAGCGGTTCGAGTTGCACCCCGCCACGGATGTAGAGCGCGCCAACGCCCTTGGGCGCGTAAAACTTGTGCCCGGCAATGCTCAACAGGTCGACTTTCAGGTCGTCCACGAGCGTCGGAATTTTACCAACGGATTGCGCGGCGTCGGTGTGCATCAGGATGCCGCGAGAACGGGCCAGTTGACCGATGGCCTGGATCGGCTCGATGGTGCCGACCTCGTTATTGGCGTGCATGACCGAGATGAGGATCGTGGTCGGACGAATCGCGGCTTCGACATCGGCCACTTTCACCATTCCGTAACGATCCACGGGCAGGTAGGTGACGAAGAAGCCGAGCCGCTCGAGAAACTTGCAGGGACTGTGGATGGCGGAGTGCTCGATCTGCGTCGTGATGATGTGGTAGCCCTGTTGGCGCAGTGTGAACGCCACGCCCTTAATCGCGGCGTTGTTGGATTCACTGCCGCCGCTGGTGAAAACCACCTCGTCGGCGTGACAGCCGAGGAGGGCGGCGACCTGTTCGCGGGCGTTTTCGACGGCGGCTTTGGCGTGCTCGCCGTAGGCGTGCAGGCTGGACGGATTGCCAAACTCCTCGTGCAGGAATGGTCCCATCGCCTCCGCCACTCGCGGGTCAACAGGCGTCGTCGCGTTGTAATCCAGATAAACCATACCCAAGGATTAGTTTAGCAACGTCGGCGCCATCGCGGCAAGCTTCCGTGCAATGCTTTGAACCGGCACCTCAAGCTGCTGTGATCGTTTCGCAGTGGGTTGCGGCGATGACTTTTTGTGCTTTCTTCGCGCGTCCATCAGCGGTGTAATGGGGTTTGCACGCTTGACCGACGTGGAGGAAAGATATGAATGACTCGATGACGAACAGATCCGTCTCACTTGGCGCTTTGCGGTGGTCGGCAAGGTTATGGAGCATCCTCGCTGTCGGTATCGTGCTGTTGTTTGCCTTCGGGGAAGGATTGAACCCGTCGCGGTTCACTCCACAAGAGTTGGTATTGTTTGTGTTCTTTCCAGTGGGGGTTTGCCTGGGGATGGCTGTGGCTTGGCGGTGGGAAGGCTTGGGCGGAGGCATCACGGTGGCGAGCCTCGCCGCGTTTTATCTGGTGGATCGCCTCACGTCGTCGAGTTTTCCAAGGGGCTTCGCTTTAGTCGCGTTCGCCGCACCGGGTTTCTTGTTTCTTCTGTGCTGGCTGTGGACACGGTTAACACCCAAGGAGCACGGACTCTGACAATTCGGTCGAGCAAATGGACGGCCGCTACGCGGTCCACGTCGTTTGGTCCCGCGTGGGTGAGCTTTGAATGTTAGACCGCATGGGTGCGCCCATGCAAATCGACTATCTTGCAGACCACCAAGGTTTCATTCCGACTCTTGCGCAGTGGCATCACCGTGCGTGGGCATATCTACGCCCGGGTGATTCGGTCGAGGCGCGCATTACGAGGCTTCGAGAGTGTTGCGGCCATCGCGAGATACCGACAGTCGTGATCGCGTTCACTGAGCGCACACTGGCTGGTTCGGCTATGCTGGTCGAGCACGACATGGACACGCGCATGGACCTGTCGCCATGGTTGGCCGGGGTTTTCGTCGCTCCCGTCCAGCGGCGGCATGGTGTCGGCGCTGCGCTGGTTCAGCGGGTCATTGAGGACGCGACTGCGCTTGGCGTGCAGCGGCTTTACCTCTACACTCCGAGCACAGAGCACTTTTACTCACGCCTCGGCTGGTCGCTCGTCGAGCGCACGAGCTACCGAGGAGCAGACGTAGCTGTGATGTCTTATGAATGTCCGGTCTAATCGCTGCCGCCAATGCCGGTTCCACGTTCCTCCGTCGCCGGGGCTATGGAGGACAAGCCTGTTCCGCCCTCGCGGTTCACGTCGGATGGCCCCACGCGGCCGAGCTCTGGACGTTAGGCCTGTTTACCGGCTCGCATGAAAGCAAGAATTCTTAAAGTGAGCGGCCTCTTGGTTTCCCTGGGCAGTATTGCATTCGGCATTTATTGGGTTGTGCAGTTTGGGCAGTCAGACAGTCCAGACCGTTCATTGTTGATCGCGCCCCTGTTCTTCCTTGGGCTTCCACTGACATTTATCGGGAACATGGTCGGCGGGATACTTCTCATGGCGGGCAAGGGGCTGTGGTTTTATGCGCTCCCGATCATGATTTGCTATTTCGGGCAATGGCAACTGGTGGCTCGGTGGTTGTATCGGAAGGGCGACAATGTGGATTGACTGCTACAACGTGCCTGACCAGCCACTGGAGCCAACGCCGGTTGGCGCATTCCTCCGTCGCCACTGACGATGGGTTCACTTATGAATGGTTCATGGCATCAGCGGCATCCCATGCCGAAGAAGCCGACCCTGGAGCAGCGCGTGAACTGGCATCTCGCCCACGCGAAAGCGTGTGGTTGCCGCGAAATTCCGAAAACGGTGAAGGCCGAGTTGCGTCGCCGCCGGCAGGCAGGGAAATCGTAACAGAAAACATCTTGACGCCTCGATGCTCATAGGCGTACAAGCGCAACGTCACCCTGTTTAGGGCCTGTTATCTACGGCCCAAAGATGCGTCATGTCTGCGCACAGGCTAGAAGTAGCCGGAGGATTGGAATGCGAGGCGGCGTCTAATGGAGTTATTCGGATTCCCTGCACGGTCGCGGCTGAGCTACGCCCGTAGTTGTTCAGCAGTTCATAACGAGCAACTGAACTTAAGTAGACATACCATGACCATTGAACTGCCGTGTGAATCGCTGCGACTGCATTTCAGCACCCTTAGGTTTTCCGGGTTAACGTCGCGGGCACGGTGGGATAAGACGGAATCACGTTTCACCAAGAAAGGAGAGCAGCCAATGAGGACAAGAAGTCACAGCAAAATCCACTGGAGAATTTCAATATTCGTGTTGACGGTCTTCGTCTTGTGCGCTGGTCGTCATGGTTACGGGCAGCAGGCGTCGGAAAGCCAGCATCGGGCCCCAAGACCAAACCAACATTCACCAACGGTCCCTGCAACTGTACGACAAGCTATGCCGCTCGATCTCGCGAGATTGGAGGCTTTGGCAAGTTCGTCTTCCATCGACGTACCACTTGATATTGTACTGGTGCAGGATGAAACTGGGAGTTTCTCGGACGACCTACCAGAGTTGCAAGCCCTCGCCCCACAAATCTGGGATAGCGTGGGTGCCATTGCGCACGCGGGATTCCGCATGAGCGTGGTTGGTTTCAGGGATTTCGCACAGAGTGACTGGGGTGATTCTGGTGACTGGGTTTACCGTCTTGTCAGCGACTTTACAACGAACCGCGACGAATTCGCGACAGCAATCAATGCCCTGACGGCCGACGGTGGGAATGACACACCCGAGGGCCAGTACGCGGCGCTAGACTATCTTGTGGTGCCCAACCATCCTTGCATCGACAGCGATGGAAACGGTAGCTGTTCGGATCCCAACGACACTCCGGTCGGCCAAGAACCGCATTTTCGGTCCGGTGCCCAGAAGGTAATTCTCCTGACAACTGATGCGGACTTCCACAGTCCCGCCAACACACCGGGGTATCCGGGGCCGAGCCGAGACACTGTGGTGAGTGACGTCCTGGCCGCACGCGCAATTGTGATTGGCTTGGTTCCCGGAGGAGCCGGGGCCATTCCTGAAGTGGACGACCTTGCGCAAGTGACTGGGGGCAGCGTGCAAGATACCGGCACTTCAGGGGAACAAGTCGCGGAGGCCATCATCGCCGCGCTGGGTGGGATCAAACCTGTAAGCGCGGACCTGTCCACCATTGCCGTCAGTCCCGCTTCAGCGCCAGCGGATGGAAGAACTCCGGTTGCAATCACAGTCACGCTTTCGGATACGGATGGCAACCCGGTATCGGGTAAGCAGGTACTCGTTTATACAAGCAGGGGAATCGTTGATAGTGTGACCCAGCCCTGCTGTCGTACTGGCAGCAGCGGCACTGCAGTCGCGACTTTGGTATCGAGTCTGAGTGGTAATTCCGTCGTACACGCAGTGGATGTAAGCGACAACATTACGCTCACCCAGGGCGTGACGGTGGAGTTTAGCGCGGGCACGCCACCGGGGGCGCCGCTCACATCAGCAATCGACACTCTTCATTTCAACACCAAATTGGCGCTCGATAATCTGGCGACCGTCGCACCAAACATCGCTGATACAGGGGATTCGTTTGCGGCTGCCATCGGCCCCGATGAAGTAAGCGGAATCCTGGATGCCGTAGTTAACGGAGTTAGCCTTGGGCTCGCCAGCGCGGCCGTGCAGGCAGGAAAGCCGGTCGCAGATTTGACGATTTCAGGGCTTGTTGATTCAAAAGTTGCAACGCCGCTTCTTGAAGCAGGCGAGGGAAGACTTTTCAATGTCGCAATTAGTGTCGGCATAGATGGAGAGGCGGTTTCCGCCGTGGCGAAGTCAGCCCTGCTCGATGGCCTCGACCAGTATGCCGCGGAACTGGCCGGAGATTCTGTTGAAACAGTGGTTGACGACGGTGTGGCGAATGTTCTTGGACCCCTTTTGAAATCCACGGATTCTCTCGCCTCACTGGCAGGCGCATTCACATCAGACGTCTCCACTTGGGAATCGACTCTTAACGACGCGTACACCGGTACGGAATCGGGTATCCCGTCGATAAGCCCAAGCACGCAACAATTGTACGTAACAGACCTCACGCTGAGGTCATGGGTACCTTCCGTCTTGAACACTGAGGTTGGGCAGGAACAATCGCTTTTGAGCGTGATGTGGAGCGCGAAGGAGTCTGAAGAGAGTGATGCTTGGCTGCTTCTGTTCGCAAAGGTCGGGATGGACGTGGGCGCGACCATCGCCTTGGATGGCCCCGGAGCGGTCGGCGCTGCTGCAGCGAGCACGGCCATTGATGCCTGGATTGATGTTGCGACAGTCAAGGATGACGGATGGGGCTACCAAATCGGATTGGGGACAATGAACGGGTTAGTCGACGCCGAGCGCACAGTGGTGGCGAACGAGTTGAGTGGTTACAGCAGAATCCTGAACTCACTCTATCCACAGACGACCGTGGGCCAAGTCGTGAGCGTGACAGACATCTCCGCAGGCGGCTACATTCTTGCGTTGTGGTGGAACGAACTTACTTCATACTCTGATGTCCAGGTGAGGAACACAAGTGCGGATCCGATCACGTATTTGGTGATCGCGCGATACGGCGGTGATGCGTGGTTATACGGCATCGAAAATAGGTACTTGCCCCTCGTCAGTCAGGCGGCAGCTACAGGAGTCCCGCCAAGCCAAACGGCGACCGTAAGGGTCTATTACAAGAATCAATATCAGAGTGGTCTCTCGCCCAAAGGGGGAAGCGATATCACATTCGATGTGTTGGCGACAAACGAGAAGGGGACGTTTTATGTCGGAAGCACCCTCGAAACGTGGAATCCGACGCGGCAGGAGTCTTCAGCCGCCATCGCATCCATAGGGACAAGGATGGCGACGAGGTCAGCCACGGCTGCCGTAACAAATGCCGTCACTATTGACAACCCGGTGTTTGTCAGCGTGTCGAGTCTTTCCGGTGGGGTCTACGAGGCGCGCATCTTCATTAGCAATCCGTTTGCGGGTCCGATCGACGTGCAGTTGACGCAACCCTTGCCCTCCGGCATTACTGTGTTGGCCACTGACGGAAACAACACGGGATCGGCCATAACGTGGACGAAGCATGTGGAGGCAGCTGACATAACGAGCGTGTCGGCTCAATTCGTGCCGTCCACGACGATCAACGGACGGCCTGTCTGGTTGCCAGGAACAATGACCTTTGTGGAGCCGACGTCCGGGACAGCAGTAAGGTTGCAGTCGAATATGCCGCAATCGGCCATTACGACGCTGCCATTGACCATCAATAGCCTCAAGCTCCAGGCGAAGTTTAAGAAGGCCGGCTCCGACACCTGCACAATTAAAGGTACACTCACCAATCTTCCCACAGGTTTCGTGATCGCGAATGCGGCAGTCACCCTTGATGTTGGCGACTCGACCGTAGCCTTTCAGCTGAACCCCAAAGGAAGCGCAGCAAACAAGAATGGGAATATTAAGTTCTCCCGCAATAAGAGGACGGGGACCTGGACATTTGCCGGCACGTTAAAGGGAGACCTGAAGGGGCCATGGGCGACCTATGGGGTGACAAGCGGCACTGCAATTAACAGCGATGTCAGTTTCCCTGTTCTGTTAACGGTCCATTCAGGCACACCCGAAATATTCGCTGCCGAACTACCGCTGAGTTACAACAACAAATCAGGCACTTCAGGCACCGCTACGTATTTGCCGTGAAGTAGCTGTTGACTCAAGTACCGTGACGATCACTGGCGTGAAGTCGTGGAAGCCGTGGCGTTTCGCGCGTCCAGTGTGGCCATTCGGCCTCGTAAGCGAGAATGCGATGGTCGCATTCCGTCGGCACGCGACTCATCTGCGTGTGGTGGCACACTTATTATCGCATGTTGAAGTTGACTCCCATATCGTGTTACGATAAGCTGCTTGGTGTCGTGAAAGCAGTCTTGTTCGGTGTGAGGATCGCAGTCGTTCTTTGACATAAGAGGCGATGGGGATTGAGCCACAGAGATTCACCCCGACATCGGTTGTCGGGGCAGGCCCTTCGACTGGCTCAGGGCGGGCAGGGTAAACAAGGCAGGCGGCGCTCGCGGCGCGAACGTCCTACGGGGGCATCAGGGGAAGGCGAGGCCGCAAAAACGTGTTTTTTGCGAAACGAACCCAACGAGGTGCGCGCTAAATTGCGTGTCTATTGGTCAGGGCGACAAGGAGTTCGGCAAATCGGAATCGGCGAAAACGGTTGGGTTCGTTTGGGTTGTTTTGGGTTCGGTTGAGGGGTGGAACCCGGCAAATTCGGCCATGGATGGCCTGTCCGGGCCGCCTTTTTGGGTCGGGTTTCGGTCAGCGATGCGCGGTTTCCCATGCTTGCTCGTCGGCGGTGAAATAGCGGACACGTACTTTTTTGTATTCCTTGGTGGAGTACAGGGCGCGGTGGTCGCCGATGCCGGTCTTCGCGGCGATGGCAGCGAGGGACTGTTCGCATTCCGCGCGGGACTTGCCGTGGATCATGGTGAAGATGTTGTACGGCCAATCGGGGTAGGAGGGTCGCCGATAACAATGGCTGACCGCGCGAAAGCCCGCCATCAGTTCGCCGACGCGATCCACCTCGGCATCGTCACCGGGCACGGCCCATACGCCCATCGCGTTCACGCTGAAACCAGCCTGGCGATGATGGAGCACGGCGGCGAAGCGGCGCATCTTGCCCGAATCGAGAAATCGGCGGTGCAAAGCCTGCAGTGCCGGCAACGTCATGCCCAGTTCCTTCGCATAATCGACAAATGGCGTCGGGGCGATGGGCAAATCGCGTTGCATGACGCGGACGAAGTCGATTTCCGCCGGCGTGAGCGCGGCATCGCTCGCGCGGTTCTTTTCGGTGTACACGACCGTGTCGAGGTCGTCCGGGCGGGATTCGCCGCCGACATCGAACTTCACGCCGATCTTGAAGAGTTTCAGAGTCGGCAGGAGACGGGTGGATTCGGCGCCGGATTGCCGGTGCAGCAAGGAGACGGTCTTCTCCAATCCCAACTGGCTCAAGGGCGAGACGGCGATGGTGTACCAGAGGTTGAAGGAATGACTGCGCAGGTAATTGTGGCTGACGCCGGGATGTTGGCTGATGATCGCGGCGGCTTCGTCCACGCGGGAAGCGTTCACGCGAGCGGCGACGAGGCTGGATTCGTAGCTGAGGCTGCGCGTGTCGAAGATGGCGCTGATCTGGCGGATCACCTTGGCGGCCTTGAGGTTCCGAATGCGGTCGAGAACCTCCTGCTCGCTGACGCCGAGATGCCTGGCCAGTTCGCCAAAAGGGCGTTCCGTGACGGGGACGGCGACCTGAAGCAGCTCCAGAAGCTTGAGGTCGGTGGCGTTGGAGATCGTGCTCATCACTTCATCCGAGGTTCCGCGTTGCGCAATGTCTATACATGCGGGAGTTGAATCTGTCGAGTCATCGACGGCTGACGAGTTGTCAGCGCAAGGGCCCGGATTCCCGTCAGTTTGTCCGCGAGACGTGCACTCGACGATGCTGGAGGTTCGCGGGGAACCCGTTGCCGGCGAACCGGTTGACGAACAAGCTTGATGTCATGGCACCAACGCTGCTAGGACTGCACGGCTATCGAAGTGGACGACTCTCGCCAACGAGCTGACGCGCCCGAGAAGATGCCATCGCTGATCCAAAACTGGATCAGCTTGATCGGCATTATCCTTGCCTCATGCAGTTTTTTCGCGGTCGTCTGCCTGATCGGCATCGATTTCTACGCCGGTTTCAGCAGCCCCTACATGGGGATCCTGACGTACATCGTCGCCCCGTCGTTCCTCTCGGCGGGCTTGTTGTTGGTCCTTTTCGGCGTGCTGCGGGAACGACGCCATCGCCGCCGGCTTGCTCCGGGGGAAATCCCGAGACACCCGCGCATTGATTTCAACGTGCCACGCCAGCGCAATGCGTTCCTCGCGGTTGCGGTCGTCACGTTCGTGTTTCTGATGTTTACGGCGCTCGGCAGTTATCGCACGTACGAGTTCACCGAGTCGGTCCAGTTCTGCGGACAGACCTGTCACGCCGTGATGAAGCCCGAGTACACGGCCTACCACAATTCGTCCCATGCGCGGGTCGCCTGTGTCCAGTGCCACATCGGGCCGGGGGCGACGTGGTTTGTGAAATCCAAGCTCTCGGGCAGCTATCAGGTGTACGCCACGCTCTTTCACAAGTACCCGCGTCCGATTCCGACACCCGTTAAGAACCTGCGTCCGGCGCAGGAGACGTGCGAACAGTGCCATTGGCCCCAGAAATTTTATGGCGCCGTCGAGAAAGTGCGCACGCATTTCATGTCGGACGAAAAGAACAGCCCGTGGACGATCGAGATGCTGCTGAAAGTTGGCGGCGGCGACCCGACGCACGGCCCCGTGGGCGGGATCCACTGGCACATGAACGTCGCCAACAAGGTCGAGTACATCGCGACGGACGAAGCGCGACAGGTCATCCCGTGGGTGCGCATCACGGACCGCCAGGGCCACGTCACCGTGTACGAATCCAAGGACGGAAAACTGACGCCCGATCAACTGGCCAAGGCCGCGCCGCGCCGCATGGATTGCATCGATTGCCATAATCGACCCACGCACGTCTTCCGGGCGCCCGACGACGCGGTGGACACGTCACTGGCGCTCGGCCGCATCGATCCATCGTTGCCGTCGATCAAGAAGAACGCGGTGGCGGCGCTCGCGGGCGATTATGCGACCACGGCGGAAGCGGAAACAAAGATCGCCGCGGCGCTGCGGGCCGGCTACACGAACGACAACGAGCGGGCCAGAGTCGATTCCGCCATCCAGGAGGTCCAGCGAATTTACGACGAGAATTTCTTCCCGGAGATGAAATCGAGTTGGAAAGTGTATCCGGACAACATCGGTCATCTCAAATCGGCCGGCTGTTTCCGCTGCCACGACGATCAACACGTCAGCGCTGACGGCAAAAAGATCTCGGCAAACTGCAACAGTTGCCACACTATCATTGCCCAGGGCGGGGGCACCGAGTTGACGACCGTGAGCGCCCAGGGACTGGAATTCCAGCATCCCGCGCCCGACCTCGGTGATTCTTGGAAAGGTATGAAATGCAGCGACTGCCACAACGGCGGACCCATGTAATCGCCATCGGGTGTTGCCTGGTGATGACGAGCGGCGCTGTCCGCGCGGCCGGCATCTCGTGTCTCAACTGCCACACCAACGAGACGCACCAATTCTCCGCCAGCGTGCATGCGCAGGCGGGACTGAATTGCGTGGATTGTCACGGTGGCGATCCCAAAATCACTGACGAGACCGCCCACGTCACCGATAATTTTCGCAGTCCGAACACCAAGCAGGGAATCGCGGAACTCTGCGCCTCCTGCCACAGCGACGTGCGACGCATGAACCCCTACGGGTTGTCCACGGACCAGTTCGCGCGCTACAAGACCAGCAAGCACGGCGAACAGTTGTTCGAGCACAACGACCAACACGTGGCCGTCTGCATTGATTGCCACGGCGTTCACGACATCCTTTCTCCCAAGACACCGGGCAGCCGCGTCTATCCAACCAACATTCCCGAAACGTGCGGCCACTGCCACGGCAACGCGACGCTGATGGATCAATACAAACTTCCCAGCGACATCGTCGCCCAGTACAAGACGAGCTACCACGCGACGATGCTGTTCGAGAAGGGCGATTTGAGCGCGCCCACCTGCGTGACCTGCCACGGCAGTCACGGAGCCAGTCCGCCGGGAACGGCGCAGGTCGGCGAAGTGTGCGGGAAGTGTCACGTCCGCCAGCGCGAGCTGTTTGCCAAAAGCCCCCACGCCGAGGCAGCCGCGGCGGGTTTGTTCAGTGAATGTGTGAGCTGCCACGGCAATCACGCGATCCAGAAGGCGTCGGTCGAGTTGTTTGCGAAATCCTGCGTGCAGTGCCACGCCAACGATCCGAAGGAACTCGGTGTCCGCGACGCCGTCGCCACGCTCATTCGCGACAGCCGGAGGGATTATGACCGCGCTGAAACCCGCGTGCACGAAGCGACCGTGCGCGGCCTGGCGACCGATGATGAGCAACTGCTGTTACAGGAGGCGAATACGCAGGTCACCCAGTTGGAAGCGTTGCAGCATACGCTCGCACTCGATCAATTGAAGCCCGTTGCCGCGCAGTCAGCGGAAATTGTGAAGCTGACGCAATCGAATATCGCGGGCCTGGAGCAGGTGGAGCGTTGGAAGCGGCTGGCGTTGACGCCGATCTGGATTTTCCTCGCGTTGATGGGGGTGTTGTTCTGGCTCAAGCGGCAGCAAATCGAGAAACGGGGCGGACGATGAACGGCGACCAGAAAGTATCGCGTCGCACGTTTTTGGATTGGCTGCTCGCGGGCGGCCTGATCGCGTGGGGAATCGCCTTTGTCGCCCCCGTGCTCAGCTACGTCTGGCCGGCGCAGCGACGCGGGCCGAGCGTGCAAACCGTGTCCGCGGGCAAGGTGGACGATTTCAAGGAATGGGACCACAAGATGGTGGCAATCGGTGGTCAGCCGGTCGTCGTCTTTCGCACGCCGCAGGGGTTCCGGGCCTACTCGGCGATTTGCACGCACCTGGGTTGCATCGTCCAATGGAACGCCCAACGGCACCAGATCGAGTGCCCGTGCCACGCCGGCGTATTCGACACCAGCGGGCGGGTGGTTTCCGGACCGCCGCCGCGCCCGTTGACCGAACATGACGTGGCCGTGGTGAACGGCGAAGTATTGGTGAAATCGGCATGAGCCTGTACCACAAACTTCGTCCCTGGTTGGCCGCGCGCTACGACGTGGACGACATCGAGCATTTCGCGGACAAACAGGCGCACAAGCCGTTGCCCGGGCACGTCGGTTTCTGGCACACTTTCGGCAGTCTGTCGTTGTTCCTGTTCCTCAATCAGGTGGTCACCGGCATTTTGCTGATGATTTATTACCGGCCGACCACGAACACGGCGTTCGAGAGCGTGCGCTACATCATGACCAAGGCCCACTTCGGCTGGCTGATCCGCGGACTGCACGCCTGGGGCGCCACGTTGATGATTCTCTGCGTGCTGGTGCACATGATGCGCACGTTCTTCATGGGAGCGTACAAGAAGCCGCGGGAGCTGACGTGGGTGCTCGGCGTGTTCATCATCGGCTGCACGGTGACGTTCGGCTTCACCGGCTACTTGCTGCCGTGGAACCAGCTCTCCTACTGGGCCACGACCGTCGGCACCGAGATCACCGGGGCGATTCCGGTGGCCGGGCAGTACTTGCGGACGCTGTTGCGGGGCGGCGAAGGAGTGACCGGTGAAACGCTGGCGCGGTTTTACGTGTTGCACGTTGTCGTGCTGCCGTGGGTGTTGACGATGCTGCTGGCGACGCACCTGGTTCTGATGCGGGCGCAGGGATTGGCCACGCTGGAGCGTGTGGGCGAAGAAAAACCCATCGACCAATCGAACGGCATCCCGTTCTTCCCCAACCACGTCCTCAAAGAGGGCGTGGTATTCTGCGCGTTGATCGGCGTCCTCGTGACGCTCGTCGTGCTTTGGCCCGTCGAACTCGGCGAGAAAGCCGACCCATTCACGACACCGGAAGGCATCAAGCCGGAATGGTATTTTCTCCCGACGTACCAGTTGTTGAAATACTTCCCGAAGACGCTCGGGTTGTTTGTCTCGTTGATTCCCCAGGTGTTGCTGCTGCTCTGGCCGTTCCTCGACCGCAGCCCCGAGCGCCATCCGAAGAAGCGGCGCATCGCCGTGACGATTGGCGTGGTCGCCGTGGTGTTGGCGGTGGCGTTTGGCGTCGTCGGTCATCTCTCGGAGAGCACCATCACGTTTCACGGTCGTCAGTACCACTTCGACGTTTACGGCGCGCCACACGAACTCCCGGCGCAGACGCGGCCTTGACGTGGCGTGGGGCAATGGCAGGAGGATTTCTAACGACGATCGCTGCGCCAAATCGCGCACCGGCGGGGCGCGAAATCGCGCATCCATGGATGGGACACGAGCCCTGACCCGGTTCGGCGCGTGACCGAACATTCTTGGTTGAAGATTGTTGCGATTGTGGTCACAATGAATGGCACGTAAGTTGTTAACATGTATCTGCGCAACAAGTGTGCAACAATCTAGGGGGGATACGATGATCAGACAACGATTCATTTTAGCGGCGGGATTCATGTTCGCCGCAGCATTGGTGAGCGCGCGCAGCTCGTTCGCGGCCGACCGCGACCCGGCCAACTACATTGGCCCCAAAATGTGCAGCATCTGCCACAAGTCCGATGACAGCGGCAACGCGTACGGCAAATGGCAGGCCAGCCCTCACGCGAAAGCATTCGAATTGCTTGGCACGCCCGAGGCCAAGGCTGTCGGCGCCAAAGTCGGCGTTGACAATCCCCAGACCAGCGGGAAATGCCTGAAATGTCACTCGACCGCGTACAACTTCACCGAATCAGTCGCCACCGAAAAGATCAAACCCGAAGATGGCGTCACCTGCGAATCGTGCCACGGCCCGGGGAAGAAATACATGGCGAAGAGCACGATGGAAGACCATGCGAAAGCCATCGACGCCGGATTGGTTTATCCCGCGTCAAAGAGCTGCGAGATGTGTCACAACGATCAGAACCCGGCTTGGAAACCGGATCTCTACACAACCAAGGACGGTAAGAAGGTCGGCTTCGATTACGAGCAAGCCTTCGCGAAGATCGCGCATCCGGATCCCAAGGTGAAGCACTAGGTCACTGCAGGTTCAATCACCGACGCCGCGTGAGGCCAACAGCTTCGCGCGGCGTTTTCGTTTCCTGTGACGGTGACAAGCTGTCGAGGAAACGGTTGCTTCCCGCCAATCTGTCGCTCGACATCAGGTTTGCCCAATTCATGACCTGCGTGATTTCGCGCAGTGCAAGACCCTGTCAATCAATTCGTTGCAAACTATCGGATCGTTCGTCATCTCTCACTGGCAAGGCCACTGCTAACCGACAGGCCGTACCAAAAGTGTCGCGATGGTCAGAGCCAAAGACAAGTTGAATGCACCGATGAAGCCTTTTACCGCACGGGTCGTTGATCGATTGGCTTCAGTAAAATTCGCGGTGACCGTGGTGATCGTCATCGCGGTCGCCTGCATCGCCGGCACGCTGATTCCACAGGGAGCCGACGTGGCGAAATATCTTCGCCACTATCCGGACGGGGCGGGCCGCATGGACTTGTTCGGCAAACTGGGCCTGACCCACGTCTTCTATTCCGTTTGGTTTATCGGCTTGCTCGGGACGCTTGCCGCGAGTGTGGCGGTATGCAGTACGCGGCGGTTTGCCACCGTGCGGCGCACCAGCGGCTACGCGCGATACCGCGCCTTCGGCTCGATGCTCACGCATATCAGCATACTCCTCATACTGACGGGCGGCGTGATCCGGGGCGTCTGGGGCGAAAAGGGCTACATCGAACTTCGCGAAGGCGAGACGAACGCGCAGGTCGTAACGGAAAATAGTATCAAGCCACTGCCGTTTGCGATTCACCTGACGAAATTTGAAATCGAGACCTACGACCAACCGGGCGCCGTCGCTGGACGCAACGCGCCAGCGGGAAATGACAACGGCGGGGACAAAGTGCTGGTTTCGTGGCCGGAGAAAAATCTCAAGGCCGCGTTGCCGGTCACAGTGGGCGTCGAACAGGCGTTCGGCGAATTCAAGATCACCATCCTGAAGTATTTGCCCGATTTCGTCGTCGATATGCAGACGCGCGAGGTCACCAGCCGGTCCAACGAACCCCGCAACCCCGCGGTCCTCGTGGCGGTCAACGGTCCGACTTATCAGAACCATCGCTGGTTGTTTGCCAGGTTCCCGGACTTCGACATGCACACGAAGGACAGCCAGTCCTCCGGTCCCAGCCCGTTGCAAATGGTGTACGAGAGTCGCGGCGCGACCGCGCCAAAGACAATGCCCACGGGACCGATCAAATCGTTCAAAAGCACGCTGGAATTGATCGACGGCGGGTCGGTCGTCGGCCGGCGGGTTGTCGAGGTCAACAGCCCGTTCTCCTACAAGGGCTACACGTTCTACCAGTCCGGCTACAATCCCGAGGATTTGTCCTACACGTCGCTGCAAGTGGTGAAAGATCCCGGCGTCGCGGTCGTCTACTCCGGGTTCGCGTTCATGATCGCCGGATTGTTCATCGTCTTCTACCTCAATCCCTGGCTCGACGCCCGGAGGAAAGCGGCATGACACTGTTCGTGGCGGGCGTGAGCTACAAGACGGCGCCGGTCGAATTGCGCGAGCAACTCGCCGTCAAACCGTCCCAGTTGGTCTGCCAGGCGTGCCGGCTGAAGATTTGCGGCGACCTCGATGAAATCGTCCTGCTCTCGACCTGCAACCGCGTGGAGATCTACGGCACAACGGCGCGGGTGACCGGCCGCATCGATTCACTGTTCCGATTGCTCAGCGCGGAACCGCGTGATTACGGCTCGCACGTGTATGTGCACGAAGACGTCGGGGCGTTGCGCCATCTGTTTCGCGTGGCGGGCGGGCTCGACTCGATGGTGATCGGTGAGACGGAAATCACCGGCCAGGTGAAGAAGGCTTATGACACCGCCCAGGCCGCCCGGCTCACGGGCCGCGTGCTCAACCGCGTCTTCCAGAAAACATTTCAGGCCGTCAAGGAAATCCGCGCTCGCACGAGCATCGGACGCGGCGCAACCTCCGTCGGCAGCGTGGCGGTCGAATTGGCTGAAAAGATTTTCCGTAGCGACCTGTCGAAGCAAACGGTCATCATCATCGGCGCGGGCCAGATGGGCGAAGCGTGTGTTCGCCACCTCGCCAAGAAGGGCGCCCGATCCATTCTCGTCTCCAATCGTTCGTTCGACCGCGCCGTCGAACTGGCGAACGAATTTGGCGGACAGGCGGTGCGGTTCGAGTCCTGCCTGGCCGCGATGGCCGATGCCGACATCGTCGTCGCCTCGACGGGCTGCCCGAAGACGCTGTTGCACCGGGCCGACGTCGAGGCGCTGATGAAACACCGGCGCAACCGCCCGCTGTTCCTCATCGATATTTCCGTCCCGCGCAACATCGACCCCGACGTGCAACGGATCGACGGCGCATACCTCTACAACATCGACGATCTCGAAGCGCTCGTGCGTGAAAACGTGCGCTCGCGCGAGCAGGAACTGGCCGCCTGCGACCAGATCGTCGAGGCGCGGGCGATGGCCTTGATGACCAAACTCAACCTCGAAAAGGAGCGGCTTTATGACGTGGGCATTCAATCTCAGCCTCGCTGGGTATCTCACGGCGCTGCTGTTCTCGGCAGCTAACCTGTTCTCGAAAAAAGGGTGGTTCGCCTCGACCGCGACCGTGTTTCTCGCGGCAGGGGTGGCGGCGCAAACGGCGTACATGGCCCTGCGCTGGTTTATCGCCGGGCGGGCGCCGTTCAGCAACATGTTTGAATCGATGGTGCTGTTCACGTGGGCGATCGTGGTCGTGTATCTCGCGTTGCGGATTCGCCATCATGTCCCCGTGCTCGGGGCGGCGACCGCGTTGCTGGCGGTGGTCACGCTGGCGTACGCCAGCACGTTCGAGACGAAGATCCAGCCCCTGATGCCGGCGTTGCGCAGTAACTGGCTGACGTTCCACGTGTTTACCGCCTTCCTCGGCTACGGCGGGTTTGCGGTCGCGGCGCTGACGGGCACCGGCTATTTGATCGCCTCGCGCACGAACAGCCGGGTGCAAGCCGACGTAACCGCGGCGCTGGATGACGCCACGGCCAAGACCATCTCGTTCGGTTTTCTGTTTCTCACGGTCGGGATCATCTCGGGCGCGGTCTGGGCGAATTCCGCGTGGGGCACCTACTGGAGTTGGGACCCGAAGGAAACCTGGTCGTTGATCACGTGGTTTATCTACGCCGTATTCCTGCACTGCCGCTTCATGCGGGGCTGGAAAGGCAAACGCGCCGCCTGGATTTCGATCCTCGGGTTTGCCTCGGTCATCTTCACTTATTACGGCGTGAACTTCCTGCTGAGTGGTCTGCACAGTTATGCGAGGTCCTGACAAATGGCGGACGGTGTGCGCGTGCCTGCTGGGTCTGTGTTTCTGGCCGGCGACGCGCGTCCGCGCCATCGACAACGCGGATTGCTTCGCCTGCCACTCGGACAAGTCGCTGGTCATGACCAACGCCGCCGGGCAGGCGGTTTCGCTGTTTGTGGATGAGCAGAAGTTCAACGCATCGATCCACGCCAAGAACCTGTGCACGAGTTGCCACTCGGACATCACCGATTTGCCTCATGCCGAGACCCTCAAGCCGGTCAGTTGCAGCCAGTGTCACCGGATCGAGACGGACATCTACCTGAAAAGCGATCACGGCCTGGCGGTCCACAAGGGAGTCGCGGAAGCCGCATCGTGTCAGGACTGCCACGGCAACGCGCACCAGTTGCTCGATTACCGCAATCCCGCCTCACCGGTGAATCGCGCGCACATTCCCGAGACCTGCGGGCGCTGCCACGCGAACGTGGAAGCGATGGAGAAGTTCAACTTGCGGCAGCGCGCGGTCGTCGTCAGCTATGAAAACAGCGTGCATGGTCTGGCCCATTCCAATGGCGTCGCCAACGCGGCGGTCTGCTCGGATTGCCACGGGACGCACGATCTGCACCGGTCCACGAATCCGGAATCGAAGTTGTACTGGCAGAACATTCCCGCGACCTGCGGGAAGTGCCATGAAAACGTCGAGGCAACCTACAACCGCAGCATTCACGGTCAGGCGGTCAAGAGCGGCGTGCGCGACGCGCCGGTCTGCACCGATTGCCACGGCGAACATACGATTCAGGCGGTGAAGCTGGCGTCGTCCCGGGTTTCGCCGGCGAACATTCCCGAGACGTGCGGCCAGTGTCATGCCGCGCAACGCATCGTCACGCAATACCGGTTGCCGCCGAATGTTTTCACCACCTATATCCAAAGCTTCCACGGCTTGGCGCTGCAGGGGGGAAACCTGACCGCGGCCAATTGCGCGTCCTGTCACGGAGTCCACGACATCCTGCCCGCGAGCGATCCGCTCTCGACCATCAATCCGAAGAACCTGCCGGAGACCTGCGGCAAGTGTCATCCCGGCATCGGCACGCGGTTGAGCGCCGAATTTTTCCGGATTCACGCGCCACCGGGCGCCGCGGAGGGCAAACCGTGGGTCGTGAATTTCATTTCCCGTCTCTACATCGCGCTGATTGTGATGACGATCGGCGGGATGGCGGTGTTCAACGGCCTGGACTACCTGCGCAAGACACGGATGCACATGCGCGCCGTGCGGGCCGACGAGAACGCGGAACTGCGGCTGACCCGGCTGGCGCGCATCCAGCATTTCGTGCTGATGGCGTTGTTCGTCACGCTGGCGTACACGGGGTTCGTCCACAAGTTCCCCGACGCGATGTGGAGCTGGCCGTTCCGCGTGTTGCCCAACGGCGGGTACGTGCGCGGGATGATCCATCGCATCTGCGGGTGGACGTTTGCCGTGTTCTTCGTGGTTCATGTGACCACCCTGGCTGGTACAAGGCGCGGGCGGGCGAGCGTGCGGTCCCTGTGGTTTGTGTGGGACGATTTCAAGGATGCCGTGGCCCAGTTGGCGTTCAACCTCGGACTGCGCCAGACGCCGCCGCCGCACCGTCGCTGGAACTACGCCGAGAAGGCCGAGTATTGGGCACTGGTCTGGGGTTCGGTGGTGATGATCGTCACCGGCGCGATGCTGGTGTTCACCGAGACCGTGTTGCGCTTGTGGCCGAAGGTCTGGAATGACGTGGCTCAGGTGATCCATTACTACGAGGCGCTGCTGGCGACGCTGGCGATCCTGGTGTGGCACTTCTATTGGGTCATCTTCGATCCGAAGGAGTACCCGATGAATCCGTCGTGGCTCATTGGCAAGAAAGCCCCGCATCAGGATTCGCCGGGTAAGGTTCACGCCGACAACGCCGGTGCGCCCGCCGAACCGACCGCAACGAAAAAACCCGAAACTGATGGTGGCCCGGGTTCACAGGAGAACAAACCGAATGCTGCCGCCTAGGATGATGATTTGTTTGGTACTCGCCGCTGCCTGCACGGTGGCGACGGTCGCCCGTGCCGACGACGAGGACAAAGAGTCCGACCGTTGCGTGCTGTGCCATGAACAGGAAACAAAAGATTGGCAGGCATCGCCGCATTCGCAGACGATGAATGACATCTTCCTCAACGAGTGGACCAACGAAGGCAAGAAATGGGAATGCCTCGTGTGCCATACCAGCCAGTTTGATCGGCAGACAGGCAAATTCTCGCATGACGGGATCAGTTGCCAATCCTGCCATGGCACGATGAAGGAAGATCACCCCGACAAATCGAAGATGGCGCTGCCGGTCACTTCCGAAGTTTGCCAGGGCTGCCACGCGATCACCTATGGCGAGTGGCGAGTCAGCGCTCACGGACAGAAGAACATCCGCTGTTTTGACTGTCACAAGATGCATGAGATGAAGTTGCGCAAGGACGATCCCGACCAGATGTGCGGCACCTGCCACACGGAACGCCTCAAGGACTTCTCGCACGCGACCCATTCGATTGAAGGCCTGCACTGCCTGAGTTGTCACATGCCCGAGGTGAAGGGCGTGGGTATGAAGATTCGCGGTCTGGGGGTGCGGGGACACACGTTCGGCGTTGGCGCGGAGACGTGCGCCAATTGCCATCGCGACATGGTTCATGCCAGTCACGAACGGGCCACGCTGAATGAAGAAGTGAAGCAATTAAAAGCGGCGACTCCCGAGAAACTGAAGGAACAACTCGATCAATTGGAAACGGAAGGCGCCAAGATGAAGGAGGAACTGCAGGCCAATCGCCGCGTGTTCCCGCCGGTCGTCGGGTTGTCGTTCCTGCTGGGAATCTTCCTCGGCGTGGCGCTGCCGCATTTCCGCCGCAAGAAACAGGGAGGGCCGCCAAAATGATTTCCCGGCGACGATTCTTCCAATCCGCGGCGACCGGTGCCCTGACCGTTCTCACGGCCCGCAGCCTGTTCGCGGAATCGCCTGCGGACCCGGCCGAATCCGTCGGCGTCCTGGTGGATCTCACGCGGTGCATCGGTTGCCGGGCCTGCGAGAACGCCTGCCGGGTGCGCGCCGGATTCGGGCCGCTCCCCGTGGCGACGATCGGGTATGGCGCGGGCGAAGGCAAACTCAGCTTTCGCACGCGAACGTTTATCGATTTTCGCGACGGAGACTCGAAACCGAAACAACCGGTGAAGCGCCAGTGCATGCACTGCATGGATCCCGCGTGCGTCTCGGTGTGTCCCGTGGCGGCGCTGGAAAAGACGAAGACCGGCCCGGTCGTGTACCACGAGAATATCTGTATTGGTTGCCGTTACTGTCTCCTGGCGTGTCCCTTCAGCGTGCCGAAGTACGAATGGGACAATGCGCTGATGCCGCGTGTCGGCAAGTGTGATTTCTGCGCCGATCGCCAGGCCAAAGGCCAGTCGCCCGCGTGCGTCGCGGCGTGTCCGACGGGGACGCTGAAATTCGGCAAACGGCCGGACTTGTTGCAGGAAGCGCGGGAACGCATGGACGCGCAGCCGGACCGCTATCGGTACATCTACGGCGAAGACGTTGTGGGCGGCACGTCGTGGATCTATCTCGCAGACCGGCCACCGGAGGAACTCGGTTTTCCGCAGGGACTGCCGAAGGAGCCGCTGCCGTCGTTGACGTGGCGGGCGATATCGAAGGTGCCGTTTGTGGTCATCGGCGTTGGGTTGGTTCTGGCAGCGGTGGTTCGCTGGCGGACGCGTGACGCGACGGAGCGGCCATGAACGATTTCAACTGGATCCTGGCATTGTTTCGCGTCATCGGGGTTCTCGTCATGATGAGCGCGGCGGTGTTTGCGTGCTGGGTGCTCTCGGGCCGGCAATTGCCAAAACACACGTCGGGGATATTCGGCTGGTTGCTGCTGATCGTGTTGTGGGGCTTGGGAGGCTACGCGTTCACCTCGCGGTATGCCCTGGGTCTCGGCGCGGTGACGAATCTTTCGGATCAATTTCCCTGGGGCATCTGGAAGGCGCTGGTCGTTTGTGGAATCGCCTTTGCCGCGGGCGGATTTCTCACGGCGTGCATGGTCTATATTTTTCGCATCCGCAGGTTCTACCCGATTCTGCGTCCCGTTGTCCTGGCTGCCTATCTCGGGTACATGCTGTCGGCCTCCGGTGCTCTGCTCGTCGATCTCGGCCGGTACCACCAAATCTGGCGGCCGATTTTCTACTGGCAACATCACTCGGTGCTGTTTGAAGTGTCCTGGTGTGTCATGCTCTACACGGGCGTCCTGTCCGTGGAATTCGCGCCAATCCTGCTCGATAAACTGGGCTGGTTGCGACTGTCCCGCGTGGTGCACACGATCACGGTCCCGTTTGTGATTTGCGGCGTGATTCTCTCGACGTTGCATCAATCGTCGCTGGGTTCGCTGTTTCTCATCGTACCCACCAAACTCCTGCCGCTCTGGTATACGCCATTGTTGCCGATCCTGTTTTTCCTGAGCGCACTCGTGTCGGGATTTGCCATGGCGATCTTCGTGTCCGCCCTGTCGTTCTGGGTATTCCACAAACCGTTGGAGCCGCGCGTGCTCACGTCGCTGGCCAAGGGGATGACGCCGCTGTTGTTTCTCTATCTCTTTCTCCGCATCGCCGATCTCACGGCGCGGAATGCGTGGATGTACATATTCCGTTGTCCGCTCCAGGGCTTCACGTTCACGCTGGAGATGCTTCTCTTGACGCTGCCATTGTTTGTGGTGCTGAAGACGCGATGGTCGGGCCGGCGGCGCTGGGCGTTTGCCGCGGCGATTCCCGTCATCCTGGGAATCATCCTCAACCGGCTCAACGTCGCCTGGATCGGACTGTTGCCGGCCACCCACTCGAACTACTTCCCGTCGTGGATTGAAATCACCGTCGTGCTGAACCTGGTTTCGTTTGGCGTCGTGCTCTTCGGGATTGCGGCGCGCTACCTGCCGTTGTTCGAGCATCCGGATATCAGCGGCCATTCACGCGCCGCCGCGGGGATGGACCACGTGAGGGCGATCAGCCCGCTGGAGGCGAGCGGCCATGTTTAGCCGCAACCTTACCGCGAAGATGCTGGTCGCCGTCGGCGTGACGGTTGCCGTGGTAATTGCGATCTACACGTACTTTGTCATCCGCGTGCAAAGCGCGTGGTGGCACGAGCGCACGCAGGCGCAAAACCTGATCGCCGCGTCGCTGATTCACGAATATCTCAACGGCGTCATGCTCAGCGACCGCCATGACGAGGTCCAGGGGTTCCTGCAAAAACTGAAGAACTCGGACGAAATCTGGCGCGGACGCCTCATCAAACCCGACGGCGCGGTGGTGTTCTCGACCGACACGCAGGAAGTGCGGCGCGCGGTGATGGCGGTGCCGCCGGAGTTGTTCACCGAAAACCGGGTGCTGCAGGGCACCCGCGTCGAGGACGGCCAGCGGCTCTCCGTGGTGATGCGGCCGGTGTTTAATAGCGAGAGTTGCCAGCGTTGCCACGATCCGAAATCCGCCGTCATCGGCGCCATCATCGTCGAGAAATCGCTCGCCCCCGCCGAGGCCAGCGTGGCGAGCAATCGCAACCTGCTGATCGTGTACGGGTTCGTGATCCTCATCCTGGTGAGCGTGGTGTTGTGGCTGCTCATTGTCCGGTTCGTGACACAACCCGTCAGCAACCTGCTCGAGCAAATGCGTCGCGTGCAAGCAGGCAACCTCAAGGCGCGGGCCTCAACGGAAACCCGGGACGAGATCGGCGAACTCGCCGGCGGATTCAACGCCATGGTGCAAAGCCTCGATGACGCGACCCACGAACTCGAGGCATCGCATGAAAAACAGATCCAGCAGGCGGGCAAGCTCGCTTCGATCGGCGAACTGGCCTCGGGAATCGCCCACGAGATTCGGAATCCGCTGGCCGGTATTGGCGCGGCCGTCGAAGTACTTTCCGAGGAGAACAACCTCAACGGCCAGCGCGCGGAGATCGTCGGCGAAGTCCGTCGCCAGATCAAGCGCCTGAACACAACGCTGCGGGATCTGCTCGACTTCGCCCGCGTGCGCGAACCGGAGATTGCTCCGTGCCACGTGGCCGATTTGATCAAGCCGATGCTGGCGCTCGTGCGGCCCGACGCGCAGAAATACCATGTTACGATCGTGGAGGAATGCGCGGGCGAATTGCCGCCGATCCTCGCCGACCCGGGCCAGCTGCAACAGGCGTTGCTGAACGTGTTGCTCAATGCCATCCAGGCCATGCCCGACGGGGGTACGTTGACCCTGCGAACCACGCCGGTGGACGGCGCCGTGCGCGTCGCCATTTCGGACACGGGCGGGGGCATTCCGCACGACAATCTCCACAAGATTTTCTCGCCGTTTTTCACCACCAAACATCGCGGCACCGGGTTGGGGCTGGCGATCACGCGCAGCATCGTGGACAAGCACGCCGGGACCATCACCGTCGACAGCGAATCCGGGCGCGGAACCACGTTTACGTTGCAATTTACGGCCTGTACGACGCCGGAGGCTGGCACGCCGCGGGAGGTCACACATCATGGCACGAATTAAAGTTTTAATCATTGACGACGAGAAACTCGTCCGTTGGTCGCTGCAGCAGAAACTCTCGAAGGAAGGCTACGAAGTCGAATCGGCGCCGACGGGCGAGGAGGGAATCAACCTGATTCGCGAGGACGGCTACGATCTCGTGCTGCTCGACCTGCGGTTGCCGGGGATGGACGGCGTGCAGGTATTGCAGGAGATCCGGAAGCTCGAAAAGGAGGTCGCGGTGATCATGCTGACGGCGGAGACGGCGATTTCCCGCGCGGTCGAGTGCGTGAGGCTGGGGGCGCACAACTACCTGTGCAAGCCGTTCGACTTCGAGGAAGTGCGCGTGGCCCTGGAGAAAGCGCGGGAGGACTTGAAGCTGCGCCGGGAAGTCACGCGGATTCGCCGGGCGCAACGCCGCAAGTTCGGGCTGGAGAACCTTGTCGGCCAGAGTCCGCAGATGCGGCAGTTGCGCGAATTGATCTCGCGGGTCGGCGAGAGCGATGCCACGACGGTGCTGATCGATGGCGAAAACGGGACGGGCAAGGAACTGGCGGCGCGCGCAATCCATTTGGGCAGCGCGCGGGCGAACCAGCCGTTTATGGGCATCAATTGCTCGGCGATTCCCGACGCGCTCATCGAAAGCGAATTGTTCGGGCACGAGCGCGGCGCGTTCACCGACGCGAAGACCACGAAGAAGGGGCTGTTCGAACTCGCCGATGGCGGCACGGTGTTGCTCGATGAGGTCGGCGACATGAAACCCGCGCTGCAGGCGAAATTGTTGCGGGTCCTGGAATCGCGCGAGTTTCAGCGCGTCGGCGGCACACAATCCATCACCGTGGACGTGCGCGTGATCGCCGCGACCAACAAAAACCTGGAGGAGGCCGTGGCCAACGGCGAATTCCGGCAGGATTTGTACTATCGGCTCAAGGTGATTTCTCTGCGGATGCCGGCCCTGCGCGAGCAAGCCGAAGACATTCCGTTGCTGGCGGAACATTACCTCGCTCGTTTTGCCGAGGAGTTCAACAAGCCGCTCAAGAAGCTTTCCCCGGAGGCTGCGAAGGCCTTGCAGCAATACGCGTGGCCGGGCAACGTCCGCGAGTTGCGCAACGTCATCGAGCGGCTGGTCATCCTCGAACACGCCGAGGTGGTGATGCCCGAACACCTGCCAACCGAACTGCGGCTGGGCACGCGATCGAATGGACACTCCCTCATTCAGTTGCCTCCCGGTGGCGTGGCGCTGACGGAGGTGGAACGCGAGTTGGTGTACCAGGCGATGGAACGCGCCGGTGGCAACCAGTGTCACGCGGCAGAATTGCTCGGGATCGAGAGAGACGCGCTACGCCGACGATTGATCAAGTATGGATATCTTGCGGCGACGGCTGGCGAAGTCAGCGCGGTGAAGTGCTGAAGTAGATCACGGCGGCTGACAGGGTGATGACAATCAGCCCGATCAGTGCGAGCACAATTCCCAGCATTTTACCGGAGAGCATACCGCTATCGTGCCTAGCACTGCTTGTGCCGTACAGCGATTCTGCCCCCAAAACCCTTGAAAGCAGCGGCATTGGGTTGGCTTGTCCACGTCCTCTTGCGCGGAAGCACGCATTTCTTTGAGCGAATCCGCGCAGCTTCCAACGATTTATTGTCTTGTGTTGGCGTATTGTTTCAGGTAAGTAACTGCCCAGGCGTGGCTTACAGAACGGGATGATGGTCTTGGCACGTCCACTGCCATAGCAGAGGGGTGGAGGACAACGAATATGACGGGAACACATCTTCTGAAACGAGTCGGTGCGGTGGTCGTCGCACTGGCTACCTTGATCGCACTACCAACACACGCCGCGCCTGCTGGCGCACAGCTTGGGACTGTCGAAGCTGTCGGCAGCCTGACGTCTGGAAGCGAACTCAGCTACAAGTTCGATTTGAATGTTCTGACCAACGCGGGTTCGCTGGTCGTGAAGGCCACGATCGTTGGTAAGAAGTTCAAGGCGACGTTCCCCGTGCTCACCAATAGCACCCTGCTGGTTGGCAGCAACGACGTGTCCGGCACATCCGTTCAGATCCCCAGTACCTTCACCGGCGCCGCCGTGATGCACGTGACAGCGACGTTCAGCAAGAAGAAGATCGGCTCGCAAATACTTGACGTTGCCATCACCGCCCCCAGCTCGAACTCCAACCCGTCGTCGCTCACGGTCTCGACGAACCTCTACGATGTGGGATTCGAAAACTCGGTGACACTGGACGGCTCGATCGTCCCCACCAGCGGCCTGGCTGGGACGCTGACGTATGTCTGGAGCCAGACCAGCGGCAACACCGTCGCGCTCAGCACCAACGGCGTTGTCGCCACCAGTTTTGTCACCGATGCGCTGACGAACTTCGTCACGATGACCGGCTCTTCGAACTCGATTTATTATTCGTACGTCGCCGGCGGGGTGACGAATCAGCAATACGTCGAACCCGAGCACCGCTTTGGTCGTCTCGCCGGTATTTCCCTCGACAACCAACAGGCGAGCGAGGCCACGTACGGCTTCAAAGTTCTCGTCAGCAACGGCTCGGTCACACGCACCGGAGTTTTCACCGTGGCGTGTTCCCTCCAGACGCCCGCGCAACCGAACATTCCGGTGGGCGTAACCGCCTTTTACAAGGGGACGACCAGTAGCACGAACTGGTCACTCGTGTCCCAGCCCGCTGGTTCCGTCACCACCCTTACACACACCAATGGTTTGATCGCAGCGTTGCGGCCTGATGTCGAAGGCGTGTACGTGATTCAGGACAATGTCACGGGCAAAACTGTCACCAACACGGCGGCCAGCTGGACCGGTGTGCAGTTCTGCATGATCTGTCACGGCCCCGGCAACAACGTCAATCAGCCCGATATTGTTACCCCGTGGAGCCAGACGGAGCATTCGACAATGGCCGAACGCGGGGTGGATGGAGTCCTCGGCTCGTTTTACAACGAGTCCTGCTTCCAATGCCATACCGTCGGCTTCAACCAATCGCCGGCGGCGACCAACAACAACTTCTATGCTGTCCAACAACAACTCGGCTGGGCGTTCCCCAAGGTCTTGCAGGCAGGCAACTACGCGGCGATGCCCGCTCAGCTCCAGAATCTGGCCAACATCCAGTGCGAAAACTGCCACGGGCCCGGCAGCCGGCATCCGGGTTCGCCCTCCGTCAGCTTGGATGCGAAAGTCTGCGCCAGTTGCCACCAGGACGGCACCCACCATGTGTATCCCGAGCAGTGGGAGGTTTCCCCGCACTCGGGTGGGTATGAAAGCATCTCCGATTCAGAGGGTTTCAGTGCAAGCTGCGCGCGGTGCCATTCGCCCGCGGGTTTTATCAGCGTCGTGACGAACCGGTTCCCCGCAGTCGCCGCAGCCATCACCAACGCGGCGGGCTTGACCGCAGTGGCCATGGGCTCCGGGCCGTTGACCTGCCAGGTCTGCCACGAGCCACACAACACATTTGGGGACACCACGGGAAACCGTCATCAGTTGCGGGTCTATGACACCGTCCAACTGGGCAACCCGCTGTTGACGAACAGCCCGACGGTCTACGTTGGCCTCGGCGACGACCTGACCACGGCGAATCTGCAGTTGACCAACAGCACCATCACCGTGACCAACGCCGGTCTATCCGCGGCTTGTATGGTCTGCCACAATGCGCGCGAATGGCCGACGCAAATCCAGGTCAGCGGCAGCAGCATCAACAAGATGTACTATATGACGACGACACCGGACATGAGCACCGCCGGCGAAATCTTCGCGGGTCTGGGCGCCTACGATTATGGTCAGACAATGGGGAATTCCTTCCACACGTACCTGGCGGATTGCCAGACGTGCCACATGTATGTACTGCCCGCGCCCAGCAGCACCGGCGTCCCGCAGGCCGCGATCTCGATTAATGGTGTTGTGACGAACGTCACAACGGCCCTGTATGACCAATACGCGAACTTGTTGGGCTCCCACACGTTCGAGGTGGACTACCAATCCGTGGGCGCGAATGGCGTCACCAACGACGTGCAGAACATTGCCGCGTGCAACCAGTGCCACGCGAGCTTCGCGCCAACGGTCAGTTCCTTCGACTACGCGCCGGCGAACTTCCAGAATTATGACGGCAATACGAATGGGGCGATCGAAGGCGTCCAGACGCAAACGCACACATTGATGAGTAATCTGGCGACCCTGATGTACGCGACGGGTCTCTCCAATACCATCGCCCATGGAGACACTATTTATTTCGGCGGCGGCTATTCCACCAATGCGACGTTGGCGGCAGCGCAACGCCAGGCCGCTTGGAATTGGAATCTGGAGAATTTCGAAGGCAGCTTTGGCGTGCACAACACGCAGTTCACCATCCGCCTGCTGCAATCGACCTACACCGACCTGAGCACGAACTATTACGGTGACCCGACCAGGACGTTCCTGAACGCCTATCCGCACGCCGTGCTCCGGTAGGAGTGGGCGCGATGGCGCCGGTTTCGACACGGGCGGCAGCGCAGAGGAAGCAGGTTGTTGGGTGCTGTCGCCCGTTTTTTTCCAGGCAGACGGCGGAGATTGGTAGCGGAGGAAATCTGTGAAGAGACCACAATCCTCAACCGCGGTAACAGTCGCAGCCATCGGCGGCGCCGCGTTGGCCGCATTGATCATCTCCTGTGCCACGGTGGATCGGGTGGTCCTCGCCCCGCCGATGATTCCGGGTGCCAAGTACGTCGGCATGGACCAATGCGCGTTGTGTCACGAGAAGGAAGCGAAGAACTTCAAACTCACGGAGCACGCGCGCATCCAGATTCCCGGCGAAGGGCCGCGGGTCGAAGGTGAAGGGTGCGAGAGTTGCCACGGTCCCGGCAGTTTGCACGTGGATTCGGGCGGGGATCCCAAGCTGATCGTCAATCCCGGCAAGAGTCCCGACGCGTGTTTCCAGTGCCATCTCGATAAGAACGCCGAGTTCAGCCTCCAATACCATCATCCGGTCAAGGAAGGGCGGATGAGTTGTATCTCCTGTCACGATCCGCATGGCGAAGACATTCTCAAGCCGAAGGGCATGCTGGTCGGTCGCGTGAACGAGGAGTGCGCGCAATGCCATCGCGAACAGGCCCGGCCGCACGTGTACGAGCATGAGGCGATGCGCGAAGGGTGCACCTCCTGCCACAACGTGCACGGCTCGATGAACCCCAAGATGTTGACCGAGCGCGACAACAATCTGTGTCTGAAGTGCCACGCACAGGTAGCCTCGCCGACCCTGCCCGGCGTCGTGTCGATCGGGAACATGCCGCACGCCGGGTTTGCGCCCACCAGCTTCCTGGAACAGGGCACCTGCTTCAGCGCGGGTTGCCACACCGCCGTTCACGGTTCGGACATCAACTCGCACCTGCGGTATTGACGAAGCCATGGTGATGAAACACACCGTTTTCAAAGCTTTGCTCGTCGCTCTCCCCTTGGGACTGATGACGCTCGCCACCACCCGGGGCGATGATTCGCAAACCAATTCGCCGATCCAGTTATCCGGCACGCCGGAAGTGACGTATGCGAAGGTGTCCGGCAATATCCAGAAATTCCGCGAAGACCTGGGGATCCAGCCCGGCTGGAACGGCGGCGTCGAGGATGGGACGCTGCATTACGTTCTCAACAAGGACACAACGCTCGATGGCGAAGGCCGGTTTATCATTGATGAGCACGACTACAAGTTCCAGCTGCAATTGACGAAGCGGGACTTCGGTTTTGTTCGGGCCGGGTACACCGAGTATCGCGAGTACTACGACGGCCAGGGGGGATTCTACGGCCCGTTCACGCCGTCGTCATTTCGGCTGGATCAAGATCTGCGGGTCGATAATAGCGATATCTTCTTCGAAGCCGGACTGACCCTGCCCAATCTCCCCAAGGTCACCGTCGGCTATGAGCGACAAGCACAGGATGGCGACGAATCATTGGTCGAGTGGGGGGGCGTCACGCAGGGCGCGAACACGCGCAAGATTTATCCCTCGTCCGATGGCATCAAAGAGCACACTGACATCGTCAAATTGAACGTGGACTACGATATCAGCAAAGTCCACCTCTTGGACGACTTCCGCTATGAACATTTCAGCAGCGATGATACGCGGGACGACACGTCGGTAAACCTGAATACCGATTCCAGTCAAACGGTAACAGTTCACGAGGATTACCACCATGACGCGTTCTACAACACGTTTCACATGGATTGTCACGTAAATGACAAGGTGTATTGGTCGCTCGGCTATCTGCACAACTCGCTGTCCGGTAACGGGGACATGCAGGTGAATACGCCGCCGCCGCTCGGGCCGTTCGATATCAGCGGGACGGCCAATGCGATCGGGGTCGAGTTGGATTCGGACGTGGTCAACCTGAATGGCATGTTGGGGCCGTTCAAGGGCCTCGTTCTCTACGGCGGATTGCAGGCGGAAAAAACCGACACGCACGGCTCGACCGACGCGCTTCTCACGCAAAGCACCCCCGCGGCCACGACCAACTTGATTCGTTCGTTTGAAGACACCAAGAGCCTTTCGGAAACTCTCGGCATGCGCTATACGAAGATTCCGTATACCACCCTCTACGCCGAGGGCCGATGGAACGAGGAGCAAATCGATTTGGATCAGACGGAGACGCAGGATGGCGCGTCCAGCCTTGCCCTCGACTCGGACGAGACGACCTTGCGACAGGATTACCGTGTGGGCTTCAACACCGCGCCGCTCTCCCGCGTGACGCTGGCGGGCAGCTATCGGCATTACATCGATCACGATGACTACGACTACCCCACCGACACGGTGGTGGGCTATCCCGGATTCATCACCGCGCAGGATTTCACCACCGACGAGGTCATGGCCAAACTGACCTTGCGCCCGTGTTCGCGCTTCAACGTGGCGTTCACCTACCAACTCGTCTCCACCGATATCCGCACCAGCACGGAAGCGATTCCGGTGATCACGCCCGGCGGCACGCTCCAGTCGGGCGATTACGATTTGAATATCTACAGCGTCAGTGCCACGGTCACGCCGCTGTCCCGATGGTATCTGACCGGCTACTTCTCGTTGCAGGACACGCGGACGACCTCGTCCGCCAATCAAAACCCCGCCGTCCAGCCGTACCGGGGCAACGTGTACACGGTTATGGCCACGACCGGCTACGCGATCGATAAGAAGACCGATCTCACGCTCGAATACAGCTACTCGTGTGCGGACAATTTCAACAACAACGACGCCAACGGTCTGCCGCTCGGATTGAATTTCCAGCGCCACGCGGTTCAGGCAGGCGTCAGCCGCAAGATCAGTACGAATGTGGTTGCCCGCCTGCGCTACGCGTTCTACTCCTACGACGAGTCCAGCACCGGCGGCTTCAACAACTACATGGCGAATCTTGTCACCGCCAGTTGCAACGTCCGCTTCTAGCATCGGCTGACGGGCCTCCGTCTGGCCAACGCCAGCCCCATCATTCGCGATTCTTCCCCATCTGTTTGCGGGCAAATTCTTCTCTTGATTTCTTTTGGACGACCAGCTACCTTTTTATAGCAAGGTAGCTTGCTCGGTATTTGACGATGAGCGTGAACGAAAAATTTTCCGCGATCCGCAAGGGCCTCCTCGAGTTCCTTTTGCTGCAGATCATTGCGACGGAAAAGGTCTACGCGGCGGACATATTGAAACAGTTGAGCGCGACCGAATTCGCAACCCAGGAAGGCACGCTGTATCCGTTGTTGAGCAAGATGCGCCGCGATGGGCTCCTGGATTACGAATGGAAGGAATCCGAGGCCGGGCCGCCCCGCAAATATTACGAGCTTACCGCAAAAGGCCGGGAGCAGTTGCGCGAAACGCTCGAGTATTGGGGCAAGATCAACGGGACGGTGAAAAAACTGGGACAAAAATAAACCGGAGGTAATCCCTACCATGAACAAGGTTATCACGATCAATCTGGGGGGCACCGCGTATCAGCTCGAAGAAGGCGGCTATGATGCCCTGCGCGCCTATCTGGAGACCGCGACCGCGCGGCTGAAGGGCAACCCGGACCGGGATGAAATCCTCTCGGACATCGAGCGGGCGATCGCGGAGAAGTTCCGCGGGTTTTTGGGGAGTCACAAGACGGTGGTCGTGACGAAGGAGGTTGCCGCTGTCCTTGCGGAGATGGGGCCGATCGAGGCGGACTCGGGCGAAGCCGTGGACCCGGGCGCAAGCGACCCCGGCACCACGGGCGGCGCGTGCGGACCCGGGACAGCGGAAGAAGAACGAGCGGCGTGGCGCGGCGGTACGCCAAGGCGGCTCTATAGGATCCACGACGGCGCGATGATCGCCGGCGTCTGCAACGGGATCGCCGCCTATGTGAATGTCGATCCGACCCTCGTGCGGCTCGCCTTCGTTCTTTTGACGGTGTTTTGGGGCACCGGGGTGCTCGTCTATGTGGTGATGGCGATCGTGGTGCCCGAGGCGCGTTCACCGGAAGAAAAAGCGGCGGCGTCCGGCGCCCCATCGACGGCGCAGGAATTCATCCGGCGCGCGAAAGAAGGATATTACGAGGCGATGAAGGGCTTCCCGGACCGCAAGGCGCGCCGCGAATGGAAGCGCCGGTTCAGGCGGGAAATGCGCGGGTGGCGCCTGTCGTTTGACCGGGAAATGCGCGCGAACGCGGATCAGTGGCGGCATAATTGGTATCGCTATTGGGCGGAGCATGCCCCCGTTCATCCCGGGATGGGCGTCGCACTGCCCGTGCTCTCGTTGCTGCACGGCGCGGCGACGATCCTGTGGATCTGTGCCTTGATCTCGCTGCTGGCGACCGGCACCGTGTTTGGGCTGGCGCTGCCAGCGAACGTGCCGGTGTGGGCAGCGGCGCTGCTGTTGTTCATCGCCTACGGCATTCTCGTGTCGCCGCTGAAAGCGGCCCGACGCGCGTGCTATTGGGGTTTTGGCCGGCCGAGATGGGCCTGGTCCTTCGTGTTTCTTCTGGATGCGGTGGTCTGGCTGGCGGTTGTCGCCGCCCTCCTCTGGCTGGCCGTCCATTATTTCCCGGAATTGCGCGAGGCGATTCGGAGCACCCCATCGCTCGCGCATCAGGCTGCGGACGACATCCGGGCGTGGTGCAAAGGGAAGTGAGCGGACCAAGCCGACAACTTGTCGACACGGCCCGCGCCGCCTTGCCAAAATGTCAGGTTCTTGGGTCAGAGATCAACCGGGCGTTCCTCCGTATCATATTGTAGCACAGATGGTTGGAATTTACCTCTTTGCGCTGGCACCGCCAGTGCTAAACCATTCTGCGGCTATGGTCGCAGAAACCAAAAACCACAACGAGCTCAGGCTCCTTTTCTGGGAGACAACTGCGGGTTGCAACCCGGAGTGCATTCATTGCCGCCGTCTCGACGTGAGCCGGCAGCTCATGAAGAACGACCTGACCACCGAGGAGGCGCTGCTGTTTGTCCGCGCACTGGCGGCGTTTGCCAAACCCATCCTCGTCCTGTCCGGTGGCGAACCGTTGTTCCGCCCCGACATTTTCCAAATCGCGATGCACGCGCGCGACCAGGGATTGACGGTCGCGCTGGCGACCAACGGCACATTGATCGACGAGCGCGTCGCCCACGCGATTGTCGAGAGCGGCATCCAGCGCGTCGCGATCAGCATCGATGGCGCCGATGAGGCCACGCACGACAGTTTTCGCCGCCAACCCGGCTCGCTGGCGGCGGCGTTGAAGGGCTTTCGTCACCTGCGCCGCCTCGGGATGAGCATGCAGATCAACTGCACGGTCACCCGGCACAATGTGCACCAGATCGAGACGCTCTACGCCACGGCCCAGGAACTCGGCGCGGACGCGTTGCACCTGTTCATGCTGGTTCCCGTCGGCTGCGGGGTGCAGATTGCCGAGTCGAACATGCTGCCCGCCGAGGAATACGAGCGGGTGCTCAACTGGATGTACGACAAGAGCAAGGAGCGCGCTCTTCATCTCAAGGCGACGTGCGCACCCCATTACTTCCGCGTGATGCGCCAGCGTGCTGCGGCGGATCACGTGCACATCGAGGCCTCGCACAGCCATGGCAAACCCGAGCACGGGCAGGCTCACGGCAATGGTCACGGTCATCCGGGAAGCGCGGGCCATGGCGGCGGTCCGAACATGGCCGCGATGACGAAGGGTTGCCTGGCCGGCAGCGCCATTTGTTTCGTGTCGCATACGGGCGAGGTTTTCCCGTGCGGTTATCTGCCCGTCAGCGCCGGTAACGTGAAGCGCCAGACGATGCGCGAGATTTGGGAGGACTCGGAGGTGTTCGGTCGCTTGCGCGATGTCGAACAACTCGAAGGCAAGTGCGGGCTCTGCGAATTCAAGAAGGTCTGCCTCGGCTGTCGCGCCCGGGCGTTTTACGCGACACGTGGCAATTACATGGCGGAGGAGCCCCACTGCATTTACGAGCCGCGACGAATGAGGAAACAACAGATTTTGGAGGAAGCGCTGTAGCCCGGTAACGTCAGGAGGATGCGTCATGGTCAACATTACCAAGCTCTACTGTGGTGAAGAGCAGCCCGCCGATGGGCTGCGATATGGCCATGGCCACGGCGCCCCGAAATCCGCCGCGGAACGTCGGCCGATCGTCGTGTGGAACGTCACCCGCACCTGCAACCTGCGTTGCGTGCACTGTTACTCGGACAGTTACGCCCAGAAGTATCCCGGTGAACTGACTCACGACGAAGCATTGCGAGTGATCGACGACCTCGCGGCGTTCCAGGTGCCGGCCGTCTTGTTTTCCGGCGGCGAACCGCTCACCCGACCCGATTTATTCGATTTGATGGGCTACGCCGTCGGCAAGGGACTCCGCCTCACGCTGTCGACGAACGGCACGCTGCTGGATGAAGCCGCGGCGAAGAAGCTCAAGGAACTCGGCACCACCTACGTCGGCATTTCGCTGGATGGCATTGGCGAGACCAACGATATTTTCCGCGGCAAGAAGGGCGCATTCGACGGGGCGGTGCGCGGGATGCGCAACTGCCGCGCGGTCAGCCAGAAGGTCGGCTTGCGTCTGACGCTCACCCGCCGCAATTGCATGGATTTGCACGACATCTTCAATTTCATCGAGGCCGAGGGCATTCAGCGCGCCTGCTTTTATCATCTTGTGTATTCGGGCCGCGGCAACGCCGCCGACGAGTTGACAACGGCGGAGATTCGCCGCGCGATGGACATCATCCTCGACCGCACCCTGTCGTTTCACCAGCGCGGATTGAAAAAGGAAATCCTGACGGTCGACAACCACGCGGACAACGCCTACGTCTACCTAAAGCTGGGTGAGCGCGAACCCGAACGCGCCGAGCAGGTTTACCAGTTGATGAAGTGGAACGGCGGCGGCGCCAATTCCTCGGGCATCGGGATCGGCAATATCGACACGCAGGGCAACGTGCATCCGGACCAGTTCTGGCAGGCGGCCACGCTGGGCAATGTGAAGCAGCGGCCATTCAGCCAGATTTGGTCCGACAACTCGATCCCGCTCCTGGCGGGATTGCGTAATCGTCTGCCGCTGCTCAAGGGGCGATGCGGGCAATGCCGGTTTCAGGAGATTTGTGGTGGGAGTTTCCGCGTCCGGGCGGCGCAGGTTCACGGCGATCCGTGGGCGTCCGATCCGGGGTGCTATCTGACCAATGAGGAAATCGGGTTTGCCGAGGCGACAGCGTTGACCGCCTGACGGAGCGACGAGGAGATTTTGCCATGAAAGTCGGAACAGAAAAAAAGACAAACCTGTTGCAGTACCAGCAGGCGCTGGCGTTCGGGGAAGTGCCGCGCTACACCGCGGGTTTGCAGGCGCGCTTGTCGAGCGGCGAACGGGTCTACGTCGCCCTCTCGGCGTTTGAGCTGGCGTTGTACTTCGAGAATGACCTGGCGTTGCACTACGACCTCGAGGGACGACTGACGAAGGTCGCAAAACCCGATCAGTATCGTCGCCGCGGCCTGTCGCATCAATTGCTCGTGACGCACCGGCGTTCCGTCGAGCAGGGAGGCGGCATCGAACGCCACGTCCTCCCCGTCGAAGACGCCGATGCGCTGGTGACGGAAGCCCACGAGAAGGTTGTCCGTGTGATGAACGAATTACATGGGAACTCGATTGCATTGGAATACGCGAAACCGGGCCCCGGACAGGCGCTCGCGGAGATCCTGCCGTCGTTGGAACACGCCGCGACATTTGACCAGCGGGCCGCGCGACGCGACGCGGAACGGTTTCACTCGATTTACGGGCGCGTCGCCGTGCTTCCGCCCGACCAGTACAACGCGCTCGTGCTCCAGGCGACGGAAGGGTGCGCGTATTCGTGCTGCCTGTTCTGCGAGTTGTATCGCGGCGTGTTCTATGGACGCAAGACCCCCGCCCAGTTTGCCGAGCACGTCAACGACGCGATTGCGTACCATGGGAAAGCGTTGCGGGGACGCCGTTCCATTTTTCTTGGCGAAGCCAATGCGCTGACCCTGCCGCACGAGGATTTGGTAAAAATATTTCGCGTGCTCCGCGACTGTTTCGAGCTTCCACCGGACACCAAAGAGCATGTTCCCGCCAGTTGGTGGTTGGGTCACGCGACGCGCTTCGACGGCGTGAGCACGTTCCTCGACGCGTTCCTAGGGCCCCGGCGCACCACGGCCGATTTTGAGGAGTTACGCGAGCTCGGTTTGCGCCGCGTCTATGTCGGCCTGGAAACGGGCGACGACAAGCTGTTAAAGTGGTTGTGCAAACCGTCCACGAGCGCGGGCATCGCGCAATGCGTGACGGACCTGAAACGAGCCGGGCTGACGGTGGGAGTGATCGCGCTGTTGGGCGCCGGCGGCCACGAGTTTGCCGACGCCCACGTGCGGCAGACGGCGCGGTTGATCAACAACCTGCCGCTGGGCCGCGACGATTTCATCTACTTCTCGCCCCTGGTGATGTACCCGAACAGCCGGTACACGGAACAGACCAGCGCGCTGCAGATCGCGCCGTTATCGGCGGCGCAGATGCGCGAACAGGAACTGGCCATCCGCGACGCCCTGCGATTCGACGACCGACGCGGTCGGCCGCACATCAGCCGTTATGAACTGGAAACCTTCGCCTATTGACCACGATGCACGGCCACGAAAATAACTGTGCCACTACCGAAGACCGCTCGGTCGGCACCACATACAAATTTCAGATCCCGCTCGCTCCCGCGTGTGACATTACGATCGCGGAGAGTCAACGAACGGTCCTCGCGCCAACCTATTTGCTTGCCCCGGGCGCAACGCCTGGGGGGTGGACCCAAATGAGCAGGTTGGCGCACGATTTCCTGGCAGGCCGGTACGGCGTGACCGGCAAGGCGGTGTGGCGATGACGCTCGGGCTCGATTGTGACACGATGGCGACCATGACGACAAAATCAACCACACCGGCCAAACCAGCCACCGAGACCGCCCGGGGCCGGTGCGGTTTGAACGAACTGCCGTCCGGCTCGCGGGCCGTTGTCCAGCACATCGAACCCGCCGGTGAGGCGATGCAACGGCTGATGGCGATGGGGTTGTGTGTCGGACGTGAAGTCGAAGTTGTCCGCCAGGGCAACCCACTCATTCTCCGGCTGCTGGGGGCGCGCATCGGTGTGTCGAGTCGGCTGGCGCGTCACGTGGTCGTGGACCGGTGCGCATGAGTGCCACCGCGACCTGTTGTTCGCCGGCGGAAGCCGTGTCGCAGGAGATGTACCGGCTCGTCCTGGCGGGCAACCCGAACGGCGGGAAGACGACGCTGTTCAATGCTCTGACAGGATTGCGGGCGCAGACGGCGAATTATCCCGGCACCACGGTCGAGCGGCGCGTCGGCCGCTTTTCGATGCAGGATGAGACCGTCGAGATCATTGATTTGCCGGGGTGCTACGATCTGCAGGCGATCTCGGAGGAAGAGCGCGTCGCCGTGGACGTGATCACCGGCCGATCTCCGAAGACGGGGAAGCCGGACGCGGCGATTGTCGTGGCCGACGCGATGAACCTGAGTCGGAGCCTGTTCCTCGTCAGTCAGATTATCGAGATGAAACTTCCGGTCGTGGTCGCCCTCAACATGATGGATCTCGCCGAGGCGGCCGGCGTCCGCATCGACGCCGCGAAACTGACGCGGGCACTCGGTTGCCCGGTCATCCCGCTGGTCGCGCGCACCGGCCGCGGGCTTGGCGAACTGCGCCGCGCCATCGAACGCATGAAGACGTCGCCGCCGCCCGTGCCGGCGTCGGCGATGTGCGCCGCGTGCGGTGGGTGCCGGTTCAAGACCCGCTATGCGTGGACGGACGCGATCGCCGCCCACTGCGTCGAGCGTTCCCCGCAGGCGACACATCCGTGGACGGAGCGCCTGGACGCCGTGTTGACCCATCCCGTGATCGGGGTGCTCGTGTTTTTCGGGGTGATGCTCGGGGTGTTCTTCCTGATTTTCCGCATCGCGCAGATTCCCATGCATTTGATCGACGCGATGTTCAGCGGTCTCGGCTCGTGGATCGAACAACGGATGCCGGCGGGCGATTTGCGCAGCCTGCTCGTCAAGGGAGGCATTGGCGGCTTGGGCGGGATGCTGGTGTTTCTGCCGCAGATTTGCATTCTGTTCTTCTGCCTGTCGCTGCTGGAGGATACGGGTTATCTGGCGCGCGCGGCCTTCGTGATGGACCGGCTCATGCGCCGCGTCGGCCTGCCCGGCAAGGCGTTTGTGCCGTTGCTCTCGGCGCATGCCTGCGCCATTCCGGCAATCATGGCCAGCCGCGTCATCGAAGACAAACGGGACCGGTTGGTGACGATTCTCGTCCTGCCGCTCGTGTCCTGCTCCGCGCGAATCCCTGTGTACAGCATGCTCGCGGCGCTGTTGTTCGCCCACGACGCGTGGAAGGCGGCGCTCGTGTTTAGCGGTGCGTACGTCCTGGGTCTGGTGGCGGCGATTGTCGCGGCGTTGGCGTTGAAACACACGATCTTGAAAGGCGAAACGCATCCCCTGGTGCTGGAGTTGCCGAGTTACAAGTTGCCGAGCTTGCGGACGGCGATGCTGATGATGCTGGATCGCGCGTGGGTTTTCATCCGGAAAGCCGGGACGGTGATTTTGTTCATTTCCATCGCGTTATGGGCGCTGGCGACCTATCCCAAGAGCGCGCCGCCTCCCGAAGCCATCGCGTTGCAGGAACAGGCCTCGAAGTTGACCGGGCCGTCCGCCGACGAATTGCAGGAACAAGCGGGCCGGCTCATCAGTCATTCCGCGTTGGCGAACTCGGCGGCGGGCCGTCTCGGTCGTTGGATCGAGCCTGCCATTCGCCCGCTGGGGTTCGATTGGCAAATCGGGATCGGCATCGTCAGTTCGTTCGCCGCGCGCGAAGTCGTGGTCTCGACGCTGGCCGTCGTGTACGGAGTGGGTGAAGATGCCGCCGAGAAGAACCCGGAATCACTCTACGATTCCCTGCGCCGCGCGCAACGATCGAATGGCACCAAAGTGTTCACGACCGCCACCTGCGCGAGCCTGTTGATTTTTTACGTCCTCGCGATGCAATGTCTCGCGACGCAAGCCATCACGCGCCGTGAAACCAACAGCCTCAAATGGCCCGTCTTTCAACTCGGGTACATGACGGTACTGGCCTACGTCGCTTCGCTGATCGTCTTCCAAGGTCTGCGGGTGTTCGGGGTGGCGTAGCACGGCAATTGGCCGTGTCTGGCAACCGAAGGCTCGTGCCACCGCTACGCCCGCCGCATTTCGCCCATGTCGACCAACTGCGTCGCACCTCTCGCACCGGTCGGTTCGCTCCTTGAATTGGATTGACCTTAACACACACATCGGACAGTCTTTACAAGTCCGAAATGATTCTCGACAAAGCCGGCTCAATTGTTCAAACCGCCGCAGTTGCTGAGGCGAAACACCACAACCCTCAGTCTTCTACGACCAAAGGAAGCCCCATGCCTACTACCGCTTTAGCCTCAGGACTCGCAGCTAAACGAGCTTTGGAAAAGGTTGTCCCAGATATGTACGACCTTGCAAGGTCTCAATTCGGCAAGCGGGTTAAACGATGGAAGACCACCGCGAAAATCGATTCCCTCTATAAAAAGCTCAAGAATATCAGAACTGTTAAGACGATCCTACAACCCGAAAGAGCTGTTGACCTCCTTTCGTTCTATTACCCATCAAAGGTGATACTCGGAAATCAGCCTAAGGAGATCAGCGACCTGGCAAGTCTCGGTTATGACGGTAACATTCTTCTTCAAGGAACAGTTGGCCAAGGCAAGTCCATCTTCTTGCGATTCCTCGCCTCCCGTGAACTCTTGAAAGGTGTTGGCATACCTGTGTTCCTCGAACTTCGCCGACTGAAGACAGGCCAAAGCTTTGTGTCCAGCGTGCTTGAAGAGTTAACCTGCCTTGGCTTGGAAATGGATCAGCAAACCTTTGACTTCTTCGCAGAGAACGGCAGGATCACCCTCTTTCTCGATGCATTCGACGAGGTGAACGAGGAGCAGAGGACCAGCCTGATTGCAGAGATTGAAAACCTGATTAAGAAGCACGACAAGCTTCGAGTTGTAATTACATCGCGTCCTGACAGCGGCATCTCCTCTTCAGCGTTTTTCCGTGTCTTCAATATGGCCCCTCTACAACCCGGTGAGTATGAAGCGGTCGTAACCAAACTCACGAATGATGACCCCACAGCTGCTAGTATTATCAGCGGTATTAAAGGGGGCAAATCGAATGTGGCCCACCTTCTCACGACGCCGCTCATGGTCGCCCTTTTGGTTGTGCGCTATCGCGTCGATCAAAGTATACCTGAAACAGCGGTCGCGTTTTACGAAGCTCTTTTCACCCTCCTTCTCCAACGTCACGATAAATCGAAAGGAGGGTACGTCCGTCCCAGGAAGTCCGGCGTAGGTGACTCTGTCCTGCAAGACATTTTCAATGCCATTTGCTTCACCACTCGAAAGAACGGGCTCAGTGCGTTAACAATGCAGCAGCTCAACACACACGCTAAAGAAGCGATTCGCATCGTAGGCCAGCCCTGTGACGTCGACAAAGTCCTAGATGACATAATACATATCACATGCCTAATCCTGACCGAGGGTGACAATTGCACATTTGTTCACAAGAGCGTCCAAGAATACCACTCCGCGTTATTCGTCAGCACGCATCCTGACGAATCCGCTTTGGCATTTTATCAAGCAGTGCAGTCCAAGTGGGGTCTCTGGCAACAGGAACTGCTCTTTCTAGAGTCAATCGACAAGCTCAGGTTTATAAAGCACTTTGCAATACCCCAGTTGCAAAGCATCTTAGGAATCGACGGACCCGTCCCGAACGACTGGACGCCCACTCGTGAACTGATCCTGCAAATCTTCGGAGAGGATCAATTTACTTTTAACCGACACACCGGATTCAACTCGATCACGATACGTTCGGTTGGCAAATGGCCAGTACGGGACCAAAGCCATTATAATCCTTATCACGTATCCGCAAAATCACTTACCGACGTATGTACTTCAACACTGTTTGCACAACCTAGCGAGGCCCCAACAGCCCAGTTTGTTGTTCTATCGCTAAAGGACCTGGTGACACAGTTCCCTGTTTTTGAGGATATATTATCCAATCCGAGCAAGTTAGTCACCAAGATGAGCGATAGACTCAGGAACGCCCAGGCGTATGTCAAACATGCTGAGGATACCAAATCCGTCTTTCAGCTCTGATCACTCCGAGTGGGCCTCGACAGCCCACGCCCTCAGCAGCAGTTCCCCAGTTGCGTCGGGTCGGCAATTGGCCGTGTCTGGCGATCAAAGTTCGCGCATTCTCTGAAGGAGGCCCGAGCCGTCAGGGTACGGAGGTCTGTTCACCTCAGAATCGCGTGGTCCCAGAGCGCCGCCTGCAGGAACCCGCCGCGCAAATTGGCCACGTTTTCAAAACCGCGCCCGTGCAGCAAACACGCGGCGAGGTAGCCGCGTTGGCCTTTCTGGCAATACGTCACGATGCGCCGACCGCGCGGCAGTTCGTCCAGCCGGTCCCGCAGTTGCGTCAGCGGAATGTTCACCGCGTTGGCCAGGCGGCCAAAATCCGCCAGTTCATCGGGGTCGCGAACATCGAGCAGGAAGTCGCCGTTGGGGTGCCACGTTTCCGGCGCGACCGTGGCGATATCACCACGAGCGATGTGTCCCGCCACAAACCCGGCCACGTTTACCGGGTCGTTGGCCGAGCCGAACGGCGGCGAATAGGCGAGGTCGAGGTTTTCCAAATCGAACACGCTCATCTTGCCGGCAATGGCCGTCGCCAGCACGTCCACCCGCTTGTCGATGCCGTTCTCGCCGAGCACCTGTGCGCCGAGAAGCCTGCCGGTGCCTTCCTCCGCGATCAACTTGATCAGCACGGGGGTCGCGCCCGGGTAGTAATGCGCGTGGCTGTGGTCGCGCGTGAGACTGGTGAACACACTGAACCCGGCCCTGGCGGCTTGTGCGCTGTTGATCCCCGTGAAACCGACCGTCATGTTCAGCACCCGCACAATCGAGGTCCCGAGCGCGCCCGGATAGGTCATTCGCGCACCGGCCGCGTTGGCTCCGGCGATCCGTCCCTGCCGATTGGCCGGTCCAGCCAGCGCAATCCGCGCCCGCGCGCCGGTGAGCGCGTGCATCGTTTCCGCCGCATCCCCCACGGCGTAAACGTTCGGGTCGGACGACTCCATGCGGCCGTTGGTTTTCACGCCGCCCGTTACACCGATCTCCAACCCGGCCGCCCGGGCCAGTTCAACTTCGGCCTTTATGCCCACACTGAGCAGGATCAAGTCCGCCGGCAGCCTGCTCCCGTCGGCAAATTCCACTCCTTCCGGCGTGAATGCCGATGCTTCGACATCGAGTTTGAAATCGAATTCCGGTCGCCGGATTTTATCCTGCAGATGGCGGGCCATGTCACGATCCAGCAAGGGCAGGACTTGCGGGTTCCGTTCCACAATGGTCACGTGCAGACCGCGCCGGTGGAACGCCTCGGCCATTTCCAGGCCGATGAACCCGCCGCCGATCACCACCGCGCGTTGCGGCTTGCGCTCGTCGAGGAATGCCGCAATGCGGTCCATATCCGGAATGTCGCGCAACGTAAACACGTGCGGCAGGTCGACGCCGGGGATGGACGGGACAATCGGTTTCGCTCCCTGGCTGAGAATCAGCTTGTCATAGGGCACGTCGCGCTGGCTGCCATCCGGTCCCTTGACCCGTATCGTCTTCGCCACGCGGTCGATCGACAACACTTCATGGTTCACGTGCGCCCGCACGCGCGACCGCGCCCAAAACGTTTCGGGCGTCATGACGATCAGCTTCTCCCGGCCATCAATCTCGCCGGCGATGTAATACGGCAGACCGCAATTCGCGAAGGAAATATACGGGCCGCGTTCAAAAACATCGATGTCCGCGGTTTCATCCACACGGCGGGCCCGGGCGGCGGCCGAAGCGCCTCCGGCGACGCCACCGATGATTACGATTCGACGGGGAGTATTCATAATGCACGCAAATCAATGGTTCACTTCACAACCGCAGCTTGAAGAACAGTTGGCTTGACGATTCCACGGCATCTTGGCGAGGAGCAACGCCAGGCCGCACGTGCCGGTGAGTCCCGCAAACAACAAACCGCAACCCGTGACGAGCGGGATGAGGGCAAACCAGACATTCACGGTCAACGCCAGCGCCGCGCCCACGGCTGACACAAGGCCCACGGTAATCTGCACCTGGCGCATCAGGGGCAATACCTTGCTTTCGCCGCGCTCCACCGGCAGACTGGCTTGCACCCACGCTTCGATTCCGCCTTCGACCAACACGCAACATTCAGAACCCGCTCGCCGGAATTTCTCAATCGCTTTCGCCGCCCGGGTTCCGGACTGGCAGATGACATACAGCGGCGCGTCGCCCGTCCCCCGATCCCTCAGGAACGCGGCCACGTCGAGCTTGTCGAGCGGCAGCGGACGCGCTCCCGGGACGTGGATAGCGGCGTATTCGGTGGGGGTACGGACATCAATCAATTCGATGGGGAGCCGTTCGGTCGCCCGCCGGTGCAGTTCCCGCGGGGTAATGGACTTTTTGGAATGGACAATCGTCGAGTTCATGCTATAATTATATAACCATATAGCTATATGTCAAAGGAAAAACACACGCGTCTTCTCACCGCGGAGGAGCTGGAGCGGGTTGCCAGCCGATTCAAGGTGTTGGGGGAGCCGATGCGACTGCGGATTCTGCAGGCCGTTTGCCAGGAACCCCACAGCGTGAACGAGATTGTGGCGGCCGTCGGGTCCACCCAGGCCAATGTTTCGAAGCATCTGGCGTTGCTGGCCGCCGGCGGCGTTCTGGCCCGCCGCAAAAACGGGCAGTGCGTGTACTATGCCGTGAAAGACAAACTGGCCGTGAAGCTGTGCGAACTCGTGCATGCCCAACTCGCCGAGTAGAGCGTCCATCCGTCCCTTCTCCGCAATCCTTCGCCACCCGCGCTACGATGCGCGGCGTTTCGCGGCGAAGACCAATCGGACCATGTAGCCGACGACGGCCAGCATCACGACAAAGCAAACCAGAAACAGGATAAACACGGACCATTGCGGGGCGACGCGCCAGGACACGGGGTCGAACCGGCCCGCCAGTTTCAACAACCGGACGGTGTGCCGGGCATAGACCATCGTCAACATCGACACGAACAACATCAGGCCCGACTCGCAGAATCTCCGTTTGAAGAAGAAATGGAGGGACCCGAACGAGAGCAGCACGCCCACGGTCAGTCCCCAGATCGCCGGCGTGTGCATGAACGCCTCCAGATACGGCAGCAACGATAGCAGGTAGGCCATCCCGGCCAACATCGCCAGCACCATGCCGCCAACAAAGAATTGTTTGCCCAGGGCAAACGCCTCCGGCTGATCGCGTCCAATCAGGCCCACGAAGAACCCGCCGACGGTGACCGCGCCGAGCATCATATGCAGCCAGCGCAGGACGTAGTCGCCCGCTGCGGGGTTCCACATCCAGCCCGATTGATCCTGCGCGTACAGGCTGTGAATCTGGCCCGGCCGTTCCGCCATCGAGAACACGGAACTGTATGTGACGGAGATGTAGACCAGCCCGAGCAACGCCAGCGCGAGGGCCGATTTGCTGATCCGTCCCGTGCGCTCGGCCGTTAACGCCGAGCGGTACAGCGCATAATAGGCGACGATGGCCACGGCGATGATCAACAGCCAGAACCAGCCGCTCACAATCGCCGCCGCGTACATCTGCTTGGGATAAACCATTTGCAGGAACAGCAATGGCGCCACGCCGAGTGTAACCGTCGCCGCCATCGCGCTGGGGAACATCCGCGCAAACTTGGCCAGCGTCGGATCGTCCCAGCGTCGCCGGACGGCGGCGTAGAGCGTGATGATGACGCCGCCGAACAGAAAGTTCATCGCGACGAAGTGCAGTGTCAGCGTCAGCAGATGCAGGACCGTGATCAGCCAAAGCGGGGCGGAAAGAAATTCGTAATCGGGGAGGTTCATCGTTTGACCTGTTTGCCCAGTTCCTGAAGGTAGGAGACCAGCGCGGCTCGTTCCGCGCCGCTGCCCGTGTAGGCCGGCATCCCCTTGCCGAGGTCGGCGCTCATATCGAGCATGGTGTTGAGTTCGTCCGGGCCCTGCCCGGCGAACGACTTCGATTTGTCGCTAACCCCGCCGAGAATGTGGCACTTACCGCAGCGGATGTCATACGCCTTCCGACCGAGCGCCTCGCCCTGTAAACCATACACCTGATCGAGAGGCCGCTGGTCGATCCGCCGGTAAAGGTAATCCGCAATCTTGTCGGCCTCGGCTCCCGTGCCGAGGAACGGCGGCATGTTGCCCCTGAGCAAGTTTGTCGAACGAACGATCGCCGCGATGAAGGCGCGGTCCGTGCCGTCGAACGCCGGTTTCAGCGCCTTGTACCCGGTAAGTGTGTGACAGCTTCGGCACGAATGTCGGAACAAATCCGCCCCGTCATCGCCGGTCGGGTACTGGATTTGGGCGAGGAACCCGCCGTTCGTGTAGGCCCCGGCGCGGGCCACCTCCGCCCCGTTGCCATAGATGTAGCCGGTGATGATGTAGGGTTTGCGGACAGATTCACGGAATGATTCGAACGCGCCAAACCAAGCCAGCCCGAGCGCCATCAATCCCGCCGCAACCGCCATCGGCAGCCGTCGCGCCGCCAGCCACCCGAACACCACCAACAGCACGCCGATGGCGGCAGCCAGCCAGATCGAATATTGTATCGCGTGCATCGGGGTCGCCATGATCTGTTCCGCCTTGGTGGTGATCGCCGCAGGGATGGCTTTCCAATACCACCATTGCGACAGCGCGGTTACGGCGAGGCCGACGATGCCCCACGTCGCCGTGTAGCGGACCGTGCGCGCCTTGAAATCGCTGGCGGGATACCGCGCCGCCACGAGCAGCGCATACAGGCCGGCGAGCATCAGCGATACGCCCGTGCGCATCACCAGGGACGGCCAATAGGTCGGATTAAAGAAACCGTCCCAGAAATTCCCGGTCTGCAGCCATCGGCCGGGCGTCAACATGAACGTGATGATGCCGTTGATGACGACCAGCGATAGCCAGGCGAAGAGGAAATAGATCCAGCCGACGATTTGGTGTTCGCGCGCCGCCAGTTTGTTCCACCCGTAGTAATAGACGATCGCGGCGGTGATCTCGACGACGAAGAACGTCCACTCGATGGCCCAGCCCCAGACGAAGTTGTGGATCAGCGCCTCGGTGGCGGCCGGGTTCAGCAGACCGATGACAAACCAAATCCCCACGCCGCTCAACGCGCCGAAAACCAATGTGATCAGGACAAAGAACCGGCTCAGTCGCTGCAGGAATTCGAGGGTCGCCTGGTCACCGGCCTTTGTCGCCCGGCGTTCGGTGACGACCAGGTACAACCCGCCCCCGATGGCGAAATGCGACACGAACACGTGCAGGACGGCGATGATCGCCATCAAGATCCCATAACCGACCGGCTCGTCCCAAAACGGATAGATCATGATTCCGCCCGCTGTTCCTCACCCGGCACAGCAACCCGGGCGACAAAGAGAGTCACGTGGGCCAGAGGAGCCGGCCCCAAACGGGGTGATGGTCACAGTTTGTATGCATGATGCGGCGGCAGTTCAAGCCGAATCAAACCACCGATTCTTGGCCGTCCTCCCGTCTTGGAAGGGGATAAAAGGGTAGCCACGTCACTCCCTGCATCGAAGTTGTCCGGGTGAATCGATGTGCGACAGGCAGTCGGCCCGACCGACCCGGCGTTGGGCAGTGAGGCCGAAACTGAGTATCCCGGAGAAAGCCAAGGCGGAGCGAATCACCGGTCGGGACAATCAGCCGATTGTAGGTTAAGATTAGCCCGGAGGCAGACCATGAGTGACGCCGAGATCAAACCCGCAGGCAAGACAGAGATCAAACCGGTTGCCAAGGCGGAGAACAAACAGGCAGCTAGCGCCGAGACCAAACCAGTTGATGGGACGGAGACCAAACCAGCAGGCAAGGCGGAGAATAGACAGGCAGGCAAGGGGTCAAAACGTCGTCCATTCAACGCGAAGCAATACAGTGCCAATTATGGCGCGATACGCTGGGGTCATGGGCAATCCCAGAGACCGAAGCATTAACGGCTGGCCCGCCGCTGTTCCCTGCCAGTTCTGCCGCCGTTGCCGCCATACGCCGCAAAACTATCGGTTGCTATTCCTGCGATCAGACCTACATTGCCGTGGAGAGTTGAGCGACCCTCTCGTCAAGCAAGATTGTTTCAGGGAGAAATACCCACCCTTGGGAGCGGCTCGTGGGTTCAAAAACGAGAGAAGAGCCTCGACTCTCCTTTCTGCCGCCATCCAGCTGCAATTGTCCTGCCGATTCTGCAGGCTGTTGCATTCCTGATGGCGAGACATAAAATAGGAATGAAAAGTCGCTCGAAGCGAAAGGAAGGTCTGCATTCATGGATTTGATTATTCTCACCGCGGGAGCCCTGTTTTTAATGGTGCAGGGCATAATCGCTATCGCCGCCCTGTACATAGCAAAGAACACGGGGGCAATAGTGCAACTACTGAAATCTAAGTCGCCTGCACACCAGCACGGAGAGCAAGAAGACCAAATTCTGGAATTAGGACAACGCCCCAACCGTTGACCCGGCTGTCGCCGCCATTGCCCCCCGCCGTCTTGCCTTGATTTTCGGGCGTGGCGGGTTCAGGTTTGGGACGTCATGAGGGCAACCGAAGCCCCAAAGATAGAGTCAGCAAAGCTGTATGTTCTCTCGGCAGTCATGTTGGTTTTCTTTCTCTGCGTCACGTCGTCTTGCAGCCTTCCAGTGCTTTCAGTCAGCGCGGCCATCTTGTTCACCACCAGTTTTTGTTTTCATCCAGACTCTTTCCGCAGTCGCAGCCGTTCACTGACACCAGCATTTTGCTTACTTGCGTTCGTGTGGCTGTGTGCAGCCGTCCCGACGTTGCTTTCATTGTTTGGAGGACATTGAGTTGTGACGAGGTTTGCTGCCTAACAAGTCCCGCCGCCCTTGCCAACATCGACTTGATTTCGAGGGATGCAGAGTTCAACTGTGGCTCATACTCTGCCGCCATCAAACGGCAGGGCAAGCAACATCGACAGAGTTCATCGGGGCATCGCCGCAAACAAGCTGGCGGAGCAGCCTAACGGGCCAGATTGACCGGTTCTCCGCCGGAAAGAGAGAATCTCTTTTGGCAAAAAGGACAGGAGATAATCTCGCCCTTCATGTCATCAGAGAATTGTACGCTCGTCTTGCACAGCAGACATTCCCGAACGAAGACGTTCTCGGGAACGGCCAGGACAGCATCACAGTCAGGGCAGTTGATCGTCTGCCCCGCTCCGGCGTCATCAGCCACAAGATGTTTCCCGCACGACCCGCATTTGAAGAAGATGTCGGGCATACTGACCTCGGCTCCCGAGAATACTACTTTCCTGCCCAAAAGCAATCAGGAAAAGCCTCAGCCGCCCGACCGCTTCCCACCGCCGTAGTCCCGCCATTGCCTCCTCGCCGCCATACTACCACCAAAATCGGTTGCTATTCCCGTAGCCGGGTTTACGATGCCGTGGAGAGTCAAGGGCGGGTGAGGTTGAAGCAATTAGGCAGCATCAAGGGCATCGTCAATTTATGGAACCAGAACCGAATAAGAAGGATGCAAAATGTTCGTCCGGACAGCCAATGGGCTTGGGCATCGGCGTGGGCGTTGCCCTTGGAGCAGGAATGGGAGCCGCCATGCACAACGTAGCAATGGGTATTGCCATTGGAACAGCCGTGGGTGCTATTGTAGGTGCTGCATTAAGATACAAGAAGTGCAAGAAATGATTGAGATACGCAACGACTAGCATTCCCCCTGTGGCAAGTCGTGCCGAATCCAGCCCCCGCCTCCCCGCCCGCATCCCGCGGCCAGTTCCCCGATCCGAACCATTGAAATGCCGCAGTTTGTGCGTTACCGTCTGCCCGTGCAAAAGACCCTTGATGCGATGAAGAGACTCAGGCGTTCGAGCCGTATTCTGTCGCTCTTGAAACGATCTATAAGCCAGTTGCCCCAGGGAACTGACAAACGTGAGGCCGCGAGGGAGATTGCGGGATTGGAAGCGATGATGAGGACAGCCAGCATCAAGATTGCTCAGAGGCAGCAGGCAGCGCGTTCCGCCAAAGTGAACCGCTAATCGCAGATCGGTGTACGCCCGCGCCGTATCCACCCGCCCGCATCCCGTTGCCACTTCCCCTTGAAACCGCCCCACGAAACTATCGGTTGCTATTCCTGCGATTGGGCTTACGGTGCAGCGGAGGGTCGGGGGCAATGTGCAAGTTGCCAGAATTGACCGGTGTCATTCGGAAACTCGGCTCTCCTTTTCGTTTCTCCTGCCAGTTCTCGCCGCCTGATCTCTCCCCCATCCTCGCCCCCGAAAGACCATCCCCCCGGCACTCACCCACCTCAAATAATGGCAGTGGGGCCGTCGCCAAAAACTTGCGTCATTTAAGCCAATGAACTATCGCCAGCAGCAGGAGAACGACGGTCAGGGCATCAGCCGAAATGACCAATGGAACGACCAACATGCTTGCCCAGTGTGGCTCCTCAGGGCATTGCTGGGGCAAACCGAGAGATTGCCCCAAGTACCTGGTCCGACATCCTTCCGAATCTGGAAAACATCTTTGACGTCTGATTGTGTCGCTGGTCATACATTCATTCTCCAAAGAAGAAGCCCTGCAACAATCATGCCGCTCTGTGAAAATCCGCCTCAACCCGCTGGTTCAGAAGGAGTTCTCAAAAGAGTCAACATGCTCAAAGCACTGACAATATGGCGTGCACAAACTGGAATGACGACAGGATGACGCCGTTGATTATCGAAATCCAACATCTACGGTTCAGCAGATTTGACCATGGGGCGTTGAAGGTCAAAGCCTTCTTCTGGCTGTTCCAGCCTACCTGCCCCCCATCCTCTTACCCCTTACAAACCGCCAGTCCTGATTGCAGAGCAAGGAGGATTTGGAGCGGGCGATGGGAATCGAACCCACCTCGCCGGCTTGGGAAGCCGGTGCATTACCACTATGCTACGCCCGCACGAGACTGCTTCATTCTCGCCGTTTCGCCGTCCAAATCAAGCCAAAGTTGGTAAACCCGCCCGGGTTTGGTATGGTACGGACGTATGGCACCACCGACCGAAACGGGGCAACCGGGCGTCATCATCATCGGGGAGACCGAGGCGAAAGACGAACTGTCCTCACCGTGGAACGTGATCGTCCACAACGACCCGATCAACCTGATGAGCTACGTGACGATGGTGTTCATGCGGGTGTTCGGATATCCGCGGCCCCGGGCGGAAACGTTGATGATGGAAGTGCACAACCAGGGCCGGTCGCTGGTGTGGTCGGGCGGCCGCGAACGGGCCGAGCATTACGTCCACCAACTTCACAGCTATCAATTGCTGGCCACCATGGAAAAATCAGCGGCGTGATCGACCTGACCGTCCAACCGCTCGATGAAAAGCGGATCCTGATCAGCGGCATCCCATCCGTCCTGGTGGCCATGCTGCGCGAGCTGCCCGAAATCCTCGAACTCCGTGATTCGCCCGACGCGCGCGCCCGGCTCTACCCCAATCCGACCAACGGCAACGACAAGATCAACCGGGAATGGCATCAAATGACCCGGCCGGAACTGCGCCATTTGTTCGTCTCCGCCGGTGAAACCGTGGCGCGGGACCTGACCGCGTTGACGGCGGACAAGAAAAACGGCGATGCCTGGCAGGTGGCGTTTCCCGTCGAGCACGTGGCGGCGTGGATGAACGCCCTCAACCAAGCGCGGTTGATCCTCGGGGAAGTTCACAAGATCGACGAAGTGGACATGAATCGAACGGATTTCGACCCGCAAAGCGCTAAGCACATGGCGGCATTGCGCATTCACCTGCTGGGCTACCTCCTGCACCTGTTCGTGGAACTGGACGATGGCGATGAGCCTGAAGACCATCTTTGAGGGCCAGGCGATCAAGTCCGAGATGGTCGTGCTGATCCTGGAGAAGTGGGGGCTCCATCCCGCCATGGAAGAGAAGGCCGCCACGCCGAACCTCGACGACCTCGCCCGCGACACCCGCGTCGTCATCCCCGAAGGCGAATACGATCAGGCCAAAGACATCCTCTTCGGCGAAAGCGAAATTGAGCGCGCCGGCTTCTGAACGTCGATTGATTCGACGGAAGCAGACCGCCTGGAGGTTGAATTGCTCCGGGACCGACGACTATTGACCCAAATGGTCGTGTCAATGCTCGCGGCGGCGGAGTAGAAGAAGCCCGGTGAGTCCTGCGGCCGCCAAAGCGATCGTGCTCGGCTCGGGGATCTGCATGTAGTCCTGATTGATCGTCGAAATGGTCGAAAAAGCCGTTATGGTAAACGAGTCAACGAGCACGTCTTTCTCGAGATTCAGATATGCCTGAGGCGGGTTAATCGGCATATTCGTTGACAACACTTGCGATGCTGGGGTGACGAAGACGGACATCTGTCCGTAGGGGACATTGACGTCCATGTTGGTGTCCACATCCTCAGTGACTTCGGCCAGAGCTGAACCACTGCCCAGCGTCACTCCATTGAAGGACAGATCCGCCCCGGAAATCAGATTGTTCGAGTTCGTTACGTTGACCATATAACCAATCCGAAAATCCATCTCATTGTTATTGGCCGCAAATCCACCGCCGAACTGAAGGCCAAAGTTGCCGTCCGATATAAGTGCCGTCACGGTGATATTATTGGCGAACGGATCGCCAGCGGTGAAGAAATTAGAAAAGAGCTTGTCGCCAACCAGAATGGTCCCGCCATTCGTCAGGCTTGTCAAACTGTAGGACGGCCCAAACGTTTGCGCCCGGGTGACAGGGCCGTAGGCGACGGCAAGCGCGACCGCCGCGCAAATGATTAGAAGATATCGCCCTGAACCAAGATGAGAAACTCCCCGGTAGCCACCCCGCCCTTGAAAAGCAAATGTCTCCACGATACACCCCTAGCGATTTTTCCGCTTATTTTACTCGCCGTGAATCGGCACAGGGTGTGTGACCCAAACCGAGACTCTACATCGCCACCAATGCGCTATAGATATCACACCGCTCCGTTCTCGGCAAGTAGAATCCGGCCAAGATCACGAATTACGCACCCATCGACCGGCCCCTTGTAAGTCGTGGCTTGCAAGGCAGGCATTTACGGCTGTTTTGGTCGTGTCCGGCGCGTTCCATCCAAGCCCGCCATCGCCGCCCCCCTCTCGCGGGAACGCGATCACGCCATGTCGAAATGGCTCATTACCTTGAACAGATCGTAGCGCTCTTTGATTTCCGGTTGGGTGAGTGACTGGAGCCGGGTGAGACTGAAATCCTCGACGCAATACGAGGCGATCACGCTGCCGTAAATGACGGCGTTGCGCAGCGAATTGTGGTCGATGCGGTTGGTGCGCGCGAGATACCCCGTAAACGCGCCGGCAAAACAGTCGCCCGCGCCGGTGGGATCGTGGATGTCCTCGAGCGGATAAGCGGGCGCGCTGAAGAACAGGTCGTTCCCGAACAGCAGGCAACCGTGTTCGCCCTTCTTGATGACCACGAATCTCGGGCCCTGTTTCAGGATGAGCCGCCCGGCTTTGATGAGGTTGGTCTGTTTCGTAAACTCGCGCGCCTCGCCTTCATTGAGCACGAGACAATCGATGTGGCGCAATAACTCGACGAGCGCGTCGCGTTGCGTCTCGATCCACAGATCCATCGTATCGGCCACGACGAACTTCGGCCCGGCGACCTGCGCGAGCACGTGCATCTGGAGTTGCGGCGAGATGTTGGCGAGGAACACGTAGGGCGTCCCCTTGTACGCGTCGGGTAGTGTTGGCTGGAACGTTTCGAACACATTCAAGCAGACCGACAAGGTCCGCCGCTTGTTGAGGTCCCATTCGTATTCGCCGCTCCACCGAAACGTCCGGCCATCCGCCACCTGCAACCCGTCGAGATTGATCCCGTGGGCGCGGTACAACTCGATATACTTTTTCGGAAAGTCGGTGCCGACGATGGCGACCATGTTGACCGGCGCAAAAAAGCTCGCGGCGACCGAGGCGTAGCTCGCCGAACCGCCCAGCAAATCGTGATGTTCCTCGATCGGCGTCTTCACGCTGTCCAGCGCCACCGAACCGGTGATGAGAAGGCTCATTTCCCGCTCTCCAGACGTTTCTTGAATTCCGCGGACGCTTCCGTAACATCCGCTGCCCTGAGGATCGCCGAAACAACCGCCACGCGCGTCGCCCCGGCCTCCAGAACCTGGCCAATGTTGTCCAGCGTGATCCCGCCGATGGCAAAGAACGGGACCTTGACCCGGGCCGCCACCTGCTGCACCAAGTCGGTCCCGACGGATCGGGCTGCGGGTTTGGTGGCCGTCGGGAAAACCGGGCCGACCCCGATATAGCTGGCGCCGTCACGTTCCGCCGTCAGGGCCTCTTCGATGGAGTGGGTGCTGATGCCGACCACGCGCATATTGGCGAGGCGACTGGCGCGCTGTTCGCGCGGGATCGCCGCCCAATCCTCCTGGCCGAGATGCACGCCGTCCGCGCCCGATTCGAATGCGGCCTCGATATCGTCATTGATAATCACGGGCACCTGGTAGGGGAATGTCGCGGAAACCACCTGGAGTCCGATCTCGACCCGCTCAGCATGCGTGCGTTCCTTCGCGCGCACCTGCAAAATATCCACGCCGCCCGCAACCAAATCGCGCGCGAGCTCGCCGGGGTCGCGGCCCCCGATGTACATCGTGTCGATAAACCCATACAACCGGCACCGGGCAAGTCGGGCTGTGGACATCAACCGAAAAAGACCTTTGCGACGTCGTAGAGTTCCTTCGGCACGCGGCGGTTGCGCACGCGCAGCTTCGGCTGGCCGGTCTTCTTGTCGGTGACCTCGACGATGACCGAGTCAATGGTGATGCCGATGACGTCGGGGCCGCGCAACGCGACCATTTTCCCAAATTCGCCGTTCATGGCGAGTTCGACGGCCTTCACGCCGTACCGCGTTCCGAGCACGCGGTCGTAGGCGCTGGGGGTGCCTCCGCGCTGGATATGGCCCAGCACCACCCCGCGGCTCTCGATCCCGGTAATTTTCTCAATCTCCTTGCACAGCGTTTCGCCGATGCCGCCGAGACGCACGTGGCCGAACGCATCGAGTGTCTTGCTCGAGAGAACTTCCGCGCCCTCGAGTTTGAAACCTTCGGCGACCGCGACAATGGAAAAACTCTTCCCACCCGCCTGGCGGCGTTTGATGATCCCGCAAATTTCAGCCAGCGACAGCGAGAATTCGGGCAGCAATATCAGATCCGCGCCGCCCGCCATGCCGGCCTCAAGCGCGATCCAGCCCGCCTGGCGTCCCATCAACTCCACCACCAGCACGCGGCTGTGGGATTCCGCCGTGCTATGCAGGCGGTCGATGGCCTCCGTGGCGATGTTGATCGCCGTGTCGAAACCGAACGTCTGGTCGGTGCCATCGATGTCGTTGTCGATGGTCTTCGGGACGCCGATCACCGGTATGCCGCGTTTGTGAAGGCGGGACGCGACGCTCAGCGTATCATCGCCGCCGATCGCGATAAGGGCCGTCAGTTCCATGCTCTTGATGTGCTTGACGAGCGTATCCAACTGCTCGTCGGTCGGATTGGTGCGCGACGTGCCGAGGATCGTGCCGCCCAGATGGAGGATGCCCGAGACGCGCTCGCGCGTGAGCGGGAAATAATCGCCTTTGAGGACGCCGGCCCAGCCATTTCGGAAACCGAACACCTCGTAGCCTTCGAGCAACGCTTTGCGTGTTACCGCCCGAATTACCGCGTTCAACCCGGGGCAGTCGCCGCCGCCGGTCAGTGTCGCAATCTTCTTCATCTCGTTACCGTTAAACTCCCTCGATTATGTTTATTCCGGGGTGCCCGCGGGTGCGGGGGTCAATTCCTGCGGCTTAAGCGGCACCAACGGCTGGCTGGCCGCCAAAAGCCGGTCCACGAAATTCGTCGAATACCTGCCTCGACGGAAATTCGGATCTTTCAATGTCAGTTTGTGCAAGGGGATCGTCGTTTTGATCCCCCGGATGATCAGCTCATCCAACGCGCGGGCCATGCGATCCAGCGCCACGCGACGATCCGTACCATAGCATATCAGTTTGGCAATCATCGAGTCGTAATGCGGCGGGATAACATAGCCGCCATAGACGTGGGTGTCCACGCGGACGCCGTGCCCGCCGGGAAGATGCAGGAACTCAATGCGGCCGGGGCAGGGCTGGAAGTTGTTGAACGGGTCCTCGGCGTTGATCCGACATTCGATGGCGTGCTTTTGAAATTGAATGTCCTTTTGGTCGTACCCGAGATCTTCACCGGCGGCGATGCGGATCTGCTCCTTCACGATGTCAATCCCCGTGACCTCCTCGGTGACGGGATGTTCGACCTGGATTCGGGTATTCATCTCAATGAAGAAGAACTGGCCGGTGGCATCGAGCAGGAATTCGACAGTCCCGGCGTTGACATACCGGACCGCTTCCGCCGCCTTGATCGCCGCTTTGCCCATTTTCTTGCGGATGTCGTTGGTGAAGGCCGGCGAAGGCGATTCTTCGAGAAGTTTCTGATGGCGACGCTGCAAACTGCAGTCGCGTTCGCCGAGATGTAGCGTCTTGCCTTTGCGGTCGGCCATAATCTGGAATTCGATGTGGCGGGGGCTATCGATGTATCGTTCGAGATAGACGACGGAATTGGAAAACGCGCGTTCCGCTTCCGACCGGGCCGTGTGGTAGCCCTTGACGAGGCTGGGATCGTTGTGTGCCACTCGCATCCCGCGTCCGCCGCCGCCGCCGGCGGCCTTGACGATCACGGGGTAACCGATTTTTCGGGCGATCTTGAGAGCGTCCTGCTCGTTCTCGACCGGACCGTCGCTGCCGGGCACCACGGGCACGCCCGCTTTGCGCATGGTCTCGCGGGCCGCGACCTTGTCGCCCATCGCGCGGATGGCCGAACTGGGCGGGCCGATGAATTTGATGTTGCAGTTCTCGCAAACCTCGGCGAAATGGGCGTTTTCAGAGAGAAACCCGTAGCCGGGGTGGATCGCCTCGACGTCGCCCACTTCGGCGGCACTGATAATGCGGTCAATCTTGAGGTAGCTTTCCTGGCTGGGGGCGTCGCCGATGCAGATGGCCTCGTCCGCCAACTGAACGTGAAGCGAGTCGGCATCCGCCTTGGAATACACCGCCAGGGTCCGGATACTCAGTTCGCGGCACGCGCGAATGATGCGCACGGCGATTTCACCGCGGTTGGCTATCAGGATTTTGTCGAACATGGCGATCTGTGTTTCCGGGGCGGTAGCCGTAGAGCGGCGTCCGCCTATTTAACGCGCACCGCAAACAGCTTCTGGCCAAATTCCACGGGCTTGGCGTTCTCCGCGAGGACCTCCGTGATGGTTCCTTTGACTTCGGCCTTGATCTCGTTCATGACCTTCATCGCCTCGATAATACAGACGACCGTTTCAGGATCGACCTCCTGACCGACCTCGACATACGTGGGCGCGTCCGGTGCCGGGGCCCGGTAAAAAGTGCCTACCATGGGGGATACAATGTGCTTGGCATCCGCCGTGACCGGCGCGGCTGCGGGCGCCATAGGAGCCGGGGCGGGTGCTGGCGCGGGAGCCGGGGCCGCGACGGGCGGCGGTGGCGCCGCCGGCGGCAGTGTCACGCTCTGTTGGAATCCTTCGGGGCCGCGCTTGATGCGGATTTTCAACCCATCCTGTTCCATCGAGAACTCGGAAAGGTCATTGTCCTTCATCATCCCAATAATCGCCTTGATTTGCTCCAGTTCCATGGTTCTGGCCTTGTCCTATTGAAGTTTAAAAGGGCGTCCGTCCATCCGCTCGCCATCCATTTGCCAAGCCCGCGTCTCCGCACGCCGCAGGTTTCGCCGCCGCCAAGGTGCATCTATCATTTGGAGGATCGCGTTTCCTTGGCGGGGTCGGACTCTAGCAAAGCGCCCGTGGATTGTCTAACGCTTTCCTTGGCGGCGGCGAGAGCCTGGCTGTAGCGAGGATTTGTCGGGTTCAACTCGACAGCCTTACTGAGAAGCTGAAGGGCTTCCGCATCAACGCCATGCGCGGCCATTTTCGCCCTCGCCAGTTGCCACCAGCCCGAAGCCCGGTACGGGTCGCACTCGATGGCACGACGGTATGCGGCGAATGCTTCCTCGATTTTGCCCGCCCGGAGAGCCGTATCCCCCAAGCCTGATTGAAGGCGCGAATTCCAGGGCACCAAATCCACCGCCCGCTGGCTTTCGCCGAGAGCCGCCACCGGATTGATGGCCTCGATTCGACGGGCTTCCTCGCCCATGAACGCCGCCGCCAGTGCCCGACATTCGATCCAGAGCATGGCGGCCACCAGCGCCACACACATTCCAGCGACCAGCCAGTTTTCCCCTCGACGCGGCGTCACGGAGTCGGTCTTGGGCAATTCCTTCAAGCCTTGCAACGTGCCAAGTAGAACAAACACGGGCAGCGCGACGCCCGGTGCGTACAAGTCGAAATCAACCAGTCCGTGCACCGTCCAGCCCACCAACGCCCCGCAAATGGCGGCGGCTGCCACGTCACCCGCCCGTTTCCGCGCCAGCCGAATCGAGTCTCGCACCGCCATGACCCACAGCGCGGCAAACGCGACAAACGCCAGGACGCCCGAATCCGACCACATCTGCAGGAAATTGTTGTGGACGGCCGCAGCCTCCTCGGTCAACGCCGTCTTGTACATGGGATAAATCGAACCGAATGTGCCCGGCCCCGTGCCGATCCAGGGATGATCCCTGATAATGCGGATGGCTCCCCGCCAATAATCCGTCCGCGATTCGAGGCTCTCCGTCCCAAAATGGAGCAACCCACCATGCCGGGCGAGCGCCACCACCACGCCCAGCAACAGGACCAGCGCACCCATCGCTTTCGCCGCGCCGCCTCTGCCTTTCGGGACCAGACACCACAAAACCGCCAACGTCATGAGTCCGAAGGCCGCGAACCCGCCCCGAGAACCCGTGAGCAGAAGACAAAACAGCATGTCGCCCGCGGCAAACACCAACGCGACCCATTTCACCCGTACATCCCAACCGCGCGCGCGGACCCAAATCCACGCCAGCACCGGGGCGAAGGCCACGACCAGAAACCCCGCCAGCGCGTTGGGATAAACGAACGGGCCAAACACGCGGTTACTGGTCATCCGCGCCAGGAGGTCCCGGGGCGCTGTCGCTGCATCCACGTGAGTGGACGCGTACGCGCGGGTTTCTTCCAAGCCGCCGAAATGTTGTTGCATGGCCAGAACACAAGCGAACAGCGTCGCCAAGGCCAGCCCCCCGAAAATCCGCCCCGTGGCCGCGCCATCCCGCGCATACCAGGCGCCAACGTAGAACAGCAAGACGCCCGCTGCGAAGAGCATGACCGTATCCATCGTCACTTGGGGGCAGATCGTCCAAGGCGCAGCGAGTAACTGGGTCAACAGGAAGAACAGCGGCAGCACGAACAGCCAATCCACCCGCGCCAGCATCCGATCCCGATCGAGCACGAGCCAGACGAAGCCGGCGAAGACGAGGATGATCGCGAGTTCATTGGGCCACGTGAAATAGAACCACTCGAGGGCGTTGGTCGGCGGCGCGACGGCCCACTGCACCATGGTGGGCGCGCCGAATTTCAGCGGCGCCAGAAACGCCACCGCCGCCAGGCCCAACACGAACCGGTTCGCAAGCCCCTTCATTCAATCGATCGCCCGCCGTCGGATCACCGTGTCACCGTTGCCGCTCTCGGCGTCAGCTTGAGCAGTCCCACCTCGAACGCCAGTGTCTCCGAAATGTTGCGCGACAGCGCGTCACGGATTTGCTCGATGGCCTCGAGGTTACGGCAGGCCTGTGGACTCGTCAATCCGTCCGCGATTCGCCGGGTGGTCGTCGCCTGGTCGGGATGGGCCAACAATTGATCGTCGGCTCCCTCGGCGCACAGCAGCAGGTCGCCAAACCAACTGTACATTTCTTCGAGCACCTGCTCGCGTGCCGCCCGGTATTCCCCCTCGACCCGCGCGTCCCGCTGTTCTTCGAGGCGCTCCCGCACCCGGGGCTCCAATTCCTCGTAACGGTCGAGATCGAGTTCCGCTTCCACGCGGGCGCGCGTCTCGTTGCGAATTTCCTGGAGGAGGGCCGTCAATTCCGACAGCAACTGGTAACTGTGGGAAATTCGCTCCCCGGTGGTGGCGGAAAACTCCGCCAGCAGCGGCAATAATTTCGCGACGGAGGAAGACACGGCGCCCGCCGCGATCGGGCCGAAAGATATTTTCAGGCACCGCGACAGAATTGTCGGCAGCAGACGCTGCGGGTCGGCGGTCAACAGGAGGATCACGGTCTGGGCGGGCGGCTCTTCGAGCGTCTTGAGAAACGCGTTGGCCGCTTCCTCGCCCATACAATCGGCGTCGACCACGATCCCGACTTTCACCCCGCCCATCGACGACCGCAGGTTGACCGACTTCATGAACTCGCGCATCTGGTCGATCTGGATGCGCCGGCTCTTCGACTCCGGCCGCACCCAGTAGACGTCGGGATGCACTCCTTCGTCGACGCGCCGGCAGGAATCGCATCGGTCGCAGCTATCATGATCCTTTTTCGAACAGTTCAGGGCTTTCGCCAGCGTCCGTGCCATGGCTTCCTTGCCGCTTCGGCGGGGCCCGGCAAACAAATAGGCGTGCGCCAACCGTCCGCGCTCCAGGCTGCGACGCAGTTGCGCGGCGATCTCCTTCTGTTGCGGGAAGTCGCTAAAGGACATCGTTCACCAAACTCCAAATTTGCTTCGCGATCACGTCAATGGCCTGGCTGCCATCGACCACTTTCACGCGACGATTTTCACGCTTGGCCAGGTCCAGATATCCCTCCCGCACACGCTCGTAAAACTCCAGCGCCTGGCTTTCCATCCGGTCGAACAACTCGCGGCCCCGGACCCGGTCCAAGCCGATGCGCGGGTCGAGATCGATCACCAGCGTCAGGTCGGGCAGATGAGCGCCCACGGCAAAGTGGTTGATGGCGGCCACGGCTTGGGGATCGATCTTTCGCCCGACGCCCTGGTACACGGTGGTCGAATCGAGAAACCGGTCACAGATAACGATGATCCCGTCGTTCAACGCCGGCGCGATCACCTCCCGAACCAGCTGGGCCCGGCTGGCGCAAAACAGCAACAACTCGGTCTCGGGAACCATGGCCGCGGACTGTTTGCTGTATTGGAGAATGTGACGGATTTGTTCGCCCACTTCTGTGCCACCCGGTTCACGGGCGATCAACACGTGATAACCCTCTTGCCGCAAGCGGGTTACCAAACGCTCGATGTGCGTGGACTTTCCGCAGCCTTCGCCGCCCTCAAAAGTGATGAATTTGCCTGTTTTAGCCATTTTTGAACGAGATTTTCACCGATGATAGTGCCGCGCTCCGCAACGGTCAAGATTTGGCACCGAGCCTGCTGTTTTTGAGGTCGATACTCGTATCATTAGTGGGTGGGAAACAAGAGATTGGGAGGATTTTCAGATGCCACTGACAGCCGAAAATATCGGGCAAACGGACGCGGTCACGGCGGCTGGCCAGGATGCCGTCCAGGCAGCCGCTGTCAGTTCCCGCATCCGCGTGTTGGCCATCGACGACAACGAAGAGTACCGCTTTCTCATCACCGAACTGCTGCAGCCGCTCGGGTTCGACGTTCATGCCCTGGCCAATCCCGTGAAGGCGCTGGAAAAGTTCACCCAGGAAAAAGATACGTTTCACCTCGTGTTGCTCGACTATTACATGCCCCAGCTTGACGGCGCCAAGACGTTCGAGTGGTTGAAGAAGCTCAACCCGAACGTGAAAGTTATCATCGTGTCCGGCGGCGAAGAACTGCGGCTCCGCCAGATTCTCGCCCAATACCCGATTGACGGTTATATCCGCAAGCCATTCCGCGTCCAGGAAGCCGTCCGGATTATCCGCCACGTAATGAACAAACCCACTGGCCGCTCCGTTGTTTCCTAGCGGATTGCGGCTACTCGTCGACGGTCTGCGGGGATTTCGTTGCGGCTCGTGACTTCGTTCGGCTCTCGTCCGCCTGTTTGACCCGCTGGAGTATCGCCTCGCCCGGTCCGGCCGACCGCCCGGCCGCCAAATCATAACCACAGCAAAAACAGCGTTCCTTTGTCAGATAATTTTCCGCCCCGCACGACGGGCATTCCTGGAGATTCGGCTCGTCGGCGTGTTTCCGTCGGCGTCCCATGAGAAAAAAGGCCGACGGGACGATGACGAAGGTCACCAAAAAAACCAGCAGCATGACGGCATCGGTCCGGTTCACAATCGTCTTGATCCCTTCCTCGAAAGGCGAAAATCACCCGCGATCCCTACGGCAGATCAGCACCGCTGTCGCCGCCCGGCTCACCTCGGCGTGAGTCGAGCCTGGCGTCAGCACCCGGGCAAGATTTGCAACAAACACAGGACCCCGTCAAGACGAATCAGGTTTCTAAGACCTGTGAAGTAGAGGGCCTGTAAGACTCCGTGCTGCTATCGCGGGAGGACGACGGTGAAGAGCGCGCCGCCCCTATGGCGTTATGACGGCCCGGTAGAACCGTTGCGGTGGCAATGGTTCCGCGATGTCGACCAAAACCAACTGGCCGCCGATGCTGAGGGACGGATCGCCTGTATTGATCCAGTTGGCGGGGGACATCGAGTCACTGTACTGCAACTGATACGTCTCACCGGCCACGGATGGGATCGGGAGGGCAACGATGGTGATTGTGGTCCCGGAAACATTGAAGAACTGGATTCCAGAGATCTGATTGGCCGGTGGGCTGAGGGGAACCGTCAGTTTGAAGACGGTGCCCAAGTCGCCCATCCCGCCCATTAAGGACGTCCCGTAGAAATTGCCGTCGCTGCCTTGCACCAGCCCGGCAACGCATTCCTGTACATGCGAGTTGAAGGGGCAAAGATTCGTTTCGTTGCCGCTGGGGCTGATTCGAAATACGCCGGACTGGCTCGTCCCATAGAAACTGCCATCGCTGCCCTGAACCAGACCGGCTGTTGTTTGGTACTCATCGTTGGGTTGGCTGGTGAAGGAGTACAGGCTCGTGTAGCTGCCGGTAGGGCTGATCCGAAACACAATGCCGCATCCTTCGTCGCCGCAATTGTCGGTCGTCCCGCCTCCGAAGGTTGTCCCGTAGAAATTGCCGTCGGTGCCCTGCGCCAATCCGGCACATGGAGAAGACCCATCGGCGGGGGGACCGCGAAAGGAGTAAAGAATCGTTTCGTTGCCGCTGGGGCTAATCCGAAACACGGTGCCGTTGCCGTACGCCCCGCCTGCAGAAGTCGTCCCATAGAAATTTCCGTCACCGCCCTGAACCAGCCCGGCCATTGGCTCTGCCCCATCGGTGGGTTTGCTCGCAAAGGAGTATAGATTCGTGTAGCTGCCGCTGGGACTAATCCGAAACACGGTGCCGCATCCGTAGGAGCGGCAATTGGTGCTCGTCCCGCCGTACTTGGTTGTCCCGTAGAAATTGCTGTCGCTGCCCTGCACCAGCCCGGCATACGGATTTTCCCCATCGTTGGGGGAGCCGCCAAAGGAGTAAACACTCGTGTAGGTGCCACTGGGGCTGATCCGAAATATTGTGCCGTAGCCGTGGCAGTCACACCAAGGATTGTAATTGGTCGTCCCGCCGAAAACCGTCGTCCCGTAAAAGTTTCCGTCGCTGCCCTGCACGAGCGCGGCTCCCGGAGAGTTTCCATCGCCGGGGAAGGCGGCGAAGGAGTACAGGTTCGTGTAAGTGCCGCTGGGAGTGATCCGAAATACGGTGCCGTAGTTGTACCCCCCGCCCGAGGAGGTCGTTCCGTAGAAATTACCGTCGCTGCCCTGCACCAGCCCGGCGGACGGACCGTATCCATTGTTGGGGGAACTGCCGAAGGCGTAAAGAACCGTCACGGTTTGTGAAGCGGCATTGGGAATTGTGAGGCTGAGAACGGCCAAGCCCAGTGGTAGACCAACCAGCAACAGCGCAAGTCGCGGTTTCACGATCTCCTCCCGTGTGAGCTCGTGCTCACGAGACGAGTGTACGGCTGTTCGGAGACCTGTCATGTAAAAGAGTTGTAAAAAATCGCGAGGCTATCGCGGGAGGATGACGGTGAAGAGCGCGCCGCCGCCGGGCGCGTCGGCGCAGTTGACGCGGCCCTCGTGGGCTTCCGCCATGGCTTTCACCAATACCAAGCCGAGCCCGAGGCCCGCGGGCGCATCGTCGCGGTTGCCGCGCACGAACGGACGGAAGAGTTTTTCCCGCACGTCCGCCGGGATGCCCGGTCCACGGTCGCGTACCGACAACGTCACCGAATCATCGGCCGACGAGAGCGCGATGTGAATCTCCCGGTCACGGGCCGAGCGCGTGTATTTTTCGGCGTTGTCCACCAGGTTCTGGACGATTCCGGCGATGGCATCGCGGTCGAAGGGCACTTCCGGGAACTGGTCCGGGATGGAAAGTTCGACGCGCGCCCCGGCGGCTTCGAGGGCGGGACGCTGGCGTTCGACGCACTCGCGGACGGCGGCCGCCAGATCGCCGGGTTCGGGGCGAATCTGGAGCGTGCCGCGTTCGAGGCGCGTGAAGCCCAGGACGTTGGAGACGACGCGACCCAGCCGCGCGGCTTCTTCGGCGACGCGATGGGCGTAGTCCCGGGTGCGTGTCGGGTCGCCCAACCCGTCGGCGAGCATCTCGCTGTACATCCGCAGACCGGCGAGCGGGGTGCGCAGTTCGTGCGCGGCCGATGCGGCGAACTGCGAGCGCTGGCGCGCAAGCCGTTCGCTGCGCCAGACCAACGCCACGACGCAGAGGCCGGCCACGCTCGCGGCGCCGGCCCCGGCCCAAAACAATTGCAGGAAACTGATCCAGTTGTGGCGGGCCAGCGCATCCGCCGCGGCGAATTCCCTGGCGGCGCTGACGACGATGTACCAGCCGGTGTTTCTCAGCCGCGCGCCGGCCACATACGAGCCGGCGGTGGCGTTGGGCATGAACCGGGCGGGCAACGCGGCGTTCTTGAGAGTGTCCGCAACGGCTTCGCTGGAGATGACAAATCCCTGCACGAGGACGCCCTCGGGCGTGGTGACATTGCGCAACGCGACGAGGCACGGCCCGTTGGAGGTCTGCATGGAGCACCACTGGAATTCGCCCACGCCGATGGTGACCTTCCGTTGCCCGTTTGTCAGGCGCAATTCGTCATTGGCAAACAGGGTTGCCGCATTGGTGCCGGATTTGATGTCCGAGTAAATCCTCGCCGCCTGCGCATTCTGGACCCACGCATCGGATTCCATGACTTCGAGGTGTTGTGGCGGCCCCTTTTGGAGGTGCGCGACACAGGCCGAACCATGCGCGGCGGCCTCCAAGTCGTTCTGGATCGCGTGTTGGGCCGCGAGCTGGCCAAGGTTTTCGCCCTCCAGGTTCGCCTCGGGCAGCGTGGGCAGGGTGACTCGTCCCGCCGGGTTGATTTGGAAGTACGCGCGGATGAGCGGGTCCGTCGGTCCCTGGGCGAGGGGCGAGGGTGTGACGGACGGGCCTTCGGACGCGCCTCTCGGGTCATGATAGAGCGATTGATACTGATAGAAGGGACGGTTGGACTCCGATTCCAACAGCGTCTGGAGCCGATCCTGAACGCGCTGCGCCAGTTGGATGGCGGTATTGCTGGCGAATTGCCGCGGAGGCAGTTCGATCTGGTCGACCGTGCGCTGCACTTCGCGCGAACCGACGATGTACCACGCGCCGCAGGGAACGACCAGCGCGGCAGTCGTCAAGACGAGCGCCAGCGTCGTGCGACTGCGCCAGAATCTCATCGCCGGCCCCAGATGTAGCCGATGCCCTTCACGGAAACGACGATCGCCGGGTCCGCGTGATCGCGCTCGATCTTCTGGCGGAGATGGGCAACGGTCACGTCGACCGTGCGGGTTTCCGTGTCCGCGTTCGCCCCCCAGAGTTGTTCGAGCAATTCGCTGCGGGAGACCACCCGCGCCCGGTGTCGATGGAGCCAGCGCAGGATGCCGACTTCGCGGAGTGTCAGCGGAATGATTTTGTCCTGGCGGCGCGCCTCGCAATGGCCGAGGTCGAACCGGCAGCCGTCGAGCTCGATGATCTCCGGTTCTGCCGGGGCGGATTTTGCGCGCCGGCCCAGGGCCACGATCCGCGCGAGCAGTTCGCGCGCCCCGAATGGTTTGGTGACGTAATCGTCCGCGCCGACTTTCAGGCCGCGGACTTTGTCTTCCTCGGAGCCCCGAGCGGTCAACATGAGGATGGGCAGGTCCGGCCGGGCCTGGCGGAGCCGGTGACAGACTTCGATGCCGTCGAGTCTCGGGAGCATCACATCGAGCACGACGAGATCAAGGTCCGGATCCAGGCCGCGCTTCGTGGCGGTGAGGCCGTCGGCCACCGCGTCGACGGCGTGGCCCGCGCCCGTGAGCAAGTCCACCAACCCGTCCCGCAGCAGGGGATCATCTTCGACGACAAGGATTTTCATGGCGTTCCCGATGTCAGTGTAATCCGTCCTGTCGCCAGGGCAAAGTAAAAGGTATGTAAAAAAGCGCGCGGCGCGGGTATTGTGGTAGGAGGTTTCCGGCGATGAAAAAGACGGTGGGTAACGCAGTGCTCGAAATCGCGCGGGGTGACATCACCGCGCTGAATGTGGATGCGATTGTCAACGCGGCGAATGAATACCTCAAACACGGCGGGGGCGTGGCCGCAGCCATTTCGCGCAAGGGCGGGCCGCAGATCCAACAGGAATCGGATGTCCTGATTTCGACGCGCGGGCCGCTGAAGACCGGCGAGGCGGTGATCACGGGTGGCGGCAAATTGGCCGCGAAGTTTGTCATTCACACCGTCGGCCCGGTCTGGAGCCGGCATGATCCGCTGGAGGCGGACCGATTGTTGTGCCAGACGGTGAAGAGCAGCCTGACGCTGGCCGAGGAGAAGGGACTGAAATCCATCGCATTGCCGGCGATCAGCACGGGCATTTACGGGTTCCCGATTGAGCGGGCCGCGCCGTTGCTGCTCGGGGAAGCGAGACGCCACCTCGAAGGCAAAGCCGGCGTGGAGCGCGTGGTGTTCTGCCTGTACGACGAGGCGAGCTATCGGCTCTTCGAACTGGCCTTCGCCTGTCTCTGAGCGGCCATCGGCCGTGTTAGATCAACCCTCGTTTTCGAGCGATGTCGGCGGCCTGGGTGCGGTTTTGAGCCTGGAGTTTGCCGAGGATGTTCGAGACGTGATTCTTCACCGTGCCTTCGGCGATGTGAAGCTTGTCAGCGATTTCCTTGTTGGCGATTCCCTGGGCCAACATCACGAGCACTTCGCGTTCACGGTCGGAAAGCGGCTCGATCAATCCATCGGTGGGATGCAATGTGGCGCGGAGAGCGCGCGAGGCGATCTCCGGTTGGATGAACACGTCGCCGGCCTGCACGGCGCGGATGGTCTCGATGAGCTTCCGCGCCGGCTGGTCCTTGAGGAGATACCCGACCGCCCCGGCCCGGACGCCCGCAAAGACGTAGTCGTCACGGTCGAACGTGGTCAGGATGATGATCCTGGCACCCGGCCAAGCCCGGCAGATGGCGGCGGTGGCTTCCACGCCGTTTAGTTCCGGCATCTGAACATCCATGAGAATGATGTCGGGTCGCAGTTCCAGCGCAAGTTTGACGGCGGTCGCGCCGTCACTCGCTTCGCCCACAACACGAAAACCAGACTCCAGATCGAGAATGGTTTTCAACCCCTGGCGCATGAGCGTCTGGTCTTCGGCCAGAAGAATGCGGATCGGTTTCATTCAAGCGATCAAGTGCACGCGCGCCTCGATGAGGGCGCCCTTCGGGTGCGCCGTTGTCAACCGGAACGTCCCGCCGACGCCTTCGACGCGTTCCCGCAGACCGCGCAGGCCATAGTGACCGGGCTTGCTCTCGGCATCCGGCGACGGACCGACGCCATCATCGCTGACGCGCAAGACAGCCAACTGGGGCTGCAGACTCAGATTGACGACAACCTGGTGAGCTTGCGCATGTTTTTCCACGTTCGTCAATCCCTCCTGGGCGACGTGCCAGAGAGCCTCGGCGACGGCGGGCGGCAAGCCGTCCACGCCTGCGGCAATTTGGCAATCGATTTTCAGGCCGGTGCGACGGCTCACATCGGCGCACAACGATGGCAGGGCCTGGGTCAGCGACTTGTCACCCAAGCCGGCGGCGCGCAGGTTGTCCAGCGAACGGCGCAAGGCCTCCGTGCTGGAGCGGGATAATGTTTTCATTTCCTCCAACAACGGCCCCGCGCGATCGAGATCCGCGGGCAACAACCTCTGGACGGCTTCCAATTGCACGGTCAACGTGACGAGCGTGCGGCCGAGGTTATCGTGGAGATCCCGTGCCAGGCGCTCGCGCTCGCGGAGTGTGGCGAGTTCGACCTCACGATCACGGGCCAGTCTGAGTTCGCGTCTCGCCGCCACCAGTTCGCAAATCAGCTCCGCCCGCCCTTTGCTGATATCGGCAACCCGGTTCATCAACAAGCCCATCAGCATCCAGGAGGCGTACACGGCGACACGGAACACCCAGTCGGAGACAGGCCGGCTCGCGAGATGCGCCCAGCCGAACGCGGCGAACTCGATGCCCGTGAGCGCGAGAATCGAGGCCGGAACGGAAACGCCCGGCGACAGGATGGAACACATCTGCGCCACATAGGGCGCGGCCAGCCATGAGAAATGCGGCGCGATCAGCGACTCGGGAACGCAGCAGGCCAGGCTGCCGACAAAGTAGATGTACCACCATCGGGGTGACGCATCCCGCGGGGTAAAAACGCACCGTTTCAGATAGAGCCCCGTCTGGATGGCCGCCAGAATAACCAGCAGCAATTCGCGGTGGCCCCACTCCGGCCAACTCTTGTAAAGGCTTAACCCCAAGAAGTAGGCCAGCAATCCCAGCACCAGTACATGAACCGCGATTTGTGGTCCCGCCAGGAGTCGTTTCACCTCAGGCGTCGAGGTGCCTGAATTTGGATTCATTGGTTTGATCATAACCTAAATTAACCCTCCTTAAAGTTCGTTTCTTTGGTGGCGATTACCGGGAGGAGGCCAACTTGTTCTGAAGCGCCTCGTTATTTGGAAACAACGCCGCGCCGCGCTGCCACATTTGTTGGGCATTGTCGGGGTAGCCCGCCTTGAGATATTGGTCGCCCAGCAACACGTAGGACTGGGCATATTCCGGCTGCGGCGCGCGAGCCTCCTGCTGATCGATCAGCGTGGAGAGGTTCTCCATGATCTCTTGTGACTTGTTCAATTCGGCCGGCCAGTGCGCCAGGGCGGAGGCTTTGGAGAAGCGCGCGTCCCAGTTGTTGGGGTCGAGCGTCAAGGCCTGGTCAAACGTTTGGTCGGCTTCCATGGCGAGGATGGCTTGCTGGCGAACGTCCTGAGTGGTCCCCAGCTTCTGGAGATAGGCCTGACCCAACGCGGCAGAATACGCGGCAACCGACGGGTCATCCTTGACGGCCTGTTTCAGTTGAGCAATCGCTTCATCCAACTGGCCGGCATCGCGGATCTGTTTCCACGCCGCCTGCTTCTGCGCGAAGCTCGCCTGGGGCGAGACCAGCGTCTGCAGCGGTTGACTGAAGTTCGCGGTGACAGACGGCTTGGCCGCCGACGTATCCGGAGCCACAATGCCGAGAGACGCTGTCGCCGGTTCGCCGGCCTGTGCCGTCCCGCTGTGATCTTCTTCGGCCGGTTCCGGCGCACTCACACTCGCTGACGAACTAGGTGGAAGTGGGTTCGCACTCGGAGGCGGGTTCGCGCTCGGGGCCGGAATTTCCGCCGATTGAGCCGTTGTCGCTGCGGGAGGCGAAGGCGGATTATTTTGCCGTTTGACCGTCGCAATGGCGGCGATTGCCACCACGCCGATACCGACCAATATCCATGTCAGTTTACTCATGTCTGTTCCTTTCTTCGTGTCTTCGGTTTTCCGATTTCACCTGCCGGTGGCCGGCCCGCGGCCGGCTTCCAGCCAACGCGCTTACTCTAGTTTTTTGAGGTCGGACCCAACAGACCCCAATGGCCTGATTTGGATAGGTCGAAAGTCACGGCCAAAACTGTTACGTGACCACAGGCATTCGGCCAGAGAAACCAATCCACATCAGACGCGCGCCGCGGCGACGTTCTTGATGGCTCGACGGTGCTTGCAAGATTCTGTAGCCGCAGTACCATCGGGCGCGATGCATCCGTGCGGGCCACTTCTGTTCGGGAGTTACTTGATCACTGCCGTAGCGTTTAGCAGCAGTGCACTAGCCGACACGATTCACAGCGCTGCGGAGAGTCTCAATTGCGCTGCCATCAATAACATTCTTCAAGAAGACCCATCGCTTGTGAATCTCAAGGACGCGCGGGGCCGAACGCCACTCCTATGCGCCCTTGACACCATCTACGCCAATAATAGTGACGGCTTGAAGAAAACCATCGACCTGCTGATGGTAAGTCATGCTGACATTCACGCGCGAGATAACGACGGCAACTCTGTCGTTCATCATGCCGTTAGACCGGGTATTGATTTTGTCAAATTGTTCGTCTCATCGGACCGGAAATTCGTCGTCGCCACCAACAACTTTCAGGTAACTCCGCTTCATACAGCGGTCTGGTTTGGGGAAAAAGACGTTGCCGAATTTCTTATTATCTCTGGTGCTCATGTGAACGCCGAAGACAAAGACGGTGTGACCCCGTTGCATATTGCAGTGGAGAAAGGGAATATAGACATGGTGAGGCTCTTGCTAAAGTATCATGCCGATATTAATGCGCGGACGAAGTCTGGGGAGACACCCTACACACTTGCGAAGAATCCTTACGACTCTACGCTCCAAAGATTCATTCGCAAGAATGGCGGCCACGAATAGGAGGAGTGTGCCAGTGAACTCGATATGTAGACCGAATCAGGTCTTCGGGTTGGCCTTTTCCAGCCTCTGAGCCGACCGACGGACAGCGGCATCGAGGAGCGCGGGGCAAAGCCGACGGAGCCAGATGGCGAGTCGCGCGGAAACCGTCAATACGACCTGGCGTTTGTGCCGGGCGCAGCCACGAAGAAGAGCTTGGGCGACCCGCGAAGGATGCTGTCCCGCGAACGGGCTCTGGCGCGCGGGGCCGCCGTAGTGGTACATGTTGTCGAAGAACGGCGTGTCGGTGTAGGCCGGCAGGACGGAGATGACCTCGATTCCCGTCCCGTGCAATTCGATCCGGAGCGTATCGCTCAATGCCAGCAGGGCGAACTTGCTGGCGCAGTACACACTGTTGCGCGCCGCCACCACCATACTGAGCACGCTGCCGACATTGACGATCTGTCCCGCGCCCTGGCGTCGCATCTGGGGCAACACGGCCTGGATACAGCGGATGGGTCCGTAGAGATTCACGTCCATGAGCGCCCGCGCGTCGTCGAGGGGCGTGTCTTCGAACGTGGCGCGCATCCCGACGCCGGCATTGTTGACGAGGATGTCCACGCGGCCAAACTTCGCCACGGTTGTCGCGACGAGCCGCCGCACATCGTCGTCGTTCGTCACGTCGGCGGGCACTGGCAGGAGCCGGTCGCGCCATTCGGGATGCGCGTCGGCGATCTCGCGCAACTTGGTTTCGTTTCGGGCGGCAAGGACCACGCGGGCGCCTTCCCGGGCGAACGCGAGCGCGGTTTCCAACCCGATGCCGCTGGAGGCGCCGGTGACGATGACGACCCTGTCTTGAAAACGGGTGCGCATAGTAATGTCGATTTCTCTTCTTGGCCGAACCAGACTATGGTACATGGCCGATGGTTACGTTGGCAACGCTTGAGCCATGAACGACAATCGCGCCACCTCCCCGAAGTACGTGCTCGCCATCGATGACGAACCCGAGATCCTGGAGATTGTCCGGGCATGCCTGGAAAGCGAAGGGTTGCCCGTGCTCGCCGCCCCGGGAGCCAAGAGCGGACTGGATACCTACGAGAAACGCTGGCCGGAGATCGGGTTGGTGCTGCTGGATTACGTGATGCCGGAGATGACGGGGGACCTGGTGTTGGAGTGCCTCCAGCGGATCAATCCCGAGGTGCGCGTGATTTTGCTGACGGGGTGCGACGACGGGGTGGCCCGTGGGATGTTCGACGCCGGCTTGCGCGGGTTTATCCAGAAGCCGTTCTACATCGACGACCTGTCGCAACGCGTCCGCGATGAATTATCGCAGGCGTGAGCGGCGGCGGGACGGGAACTCAAAATTCTTGGAAAAACAACAAAAGCCGGAGTAGATTGCGCCATGGCCAAAGGCAAACCGTCGGAAAATCTGGTCCAAGTGCATCACGCGCACGACGAATGGGAAGGCAGCATCATTGTCGGGTTCCTGCGCGACAACGGCGTGGAAGCCACCCTGCGAGAACCGCCGTCAATGCCGCCGCTCGATGGCGTCGAGTCCCTGAGCGGCACGGATAAGGCAAACGGCATCTACGTGCTGGAGCACGAAGCCGACAAGGCGCGCAGCCTTGTGAAGGAGTTTCTGAGCACGGTGACGGACGAACAGATTTTGGAGGAAGCGGCCGGCCAGAAGCTGAAGGTGGACAAGGAGACAATCGGGCAATTGCGCACGGCGTTGCGGGAAGAACGGCGGACGTTTGTATTGCTCGGGTGGATCGGGGTCGTGTTCCTCGGCGCGGCGGCCCTGCTCTGGGCGATCTGGCCGGGCTGGCTGAAGATCGGGCCGCCACCATCGGCACTTCGGTGGGCGGTGGTGATCCTGCTCGCGCTGGCGGCGGTGTTTACCGGCAACTGGGCCAGCCGGCCGACGAAATGAAACTGGCGTGCAACATCGACCAGCGGGGCAAACGGGCGCGGCTGGTGGGGGGCGTGATTGTCGGCCTGTGTGGCGTCGCGTTGCTCGTCACCGGCTTGTTCGCGCATTTTTCGGGGATGATCATCGCCGGGGTGTTTCTCGGCGTGACCGGCTCGTTCATGATCTTCGAGGGGGCCCGCGGCTGGTGCGCCCTTCGCGCCATCGGCATCAAGACACCAATGTGATTGGCGGACGCGCAAGCCCGGCGTGGGCGTCACAGCGGCTGGCATGCGAACGAACTGCACAACCCGGCCTATTCAATTTGGACGGAAGTGATGACGTTGTTGTTGGTATCGGTGCAGTAGATGAACGTGCCAGACTGGTTGCTATCGAAAGTGTCCTTCAATTTGATCGTGCCCAGTTTGTTGATCTTGAGGGCGTTGATTTTCTTCGTGGCGGGCGAGAAACCCGTGCTGGAGTCGAAGTTGCTGCCCTGGCCGGCCCAGATGAGAACGTCGAACGCCGGGCTGTTGGCGACGCCGAGATTGATGGCCACGAGTTGAAGGCTGAGCTTGCAGGTGGTCGTGGTGTTCGTGGTCTCAGTCGTCTTATCGATCTTCATCTTGCTCTTGCAGGTCTGCACGACATTCGAGAACGAGCACGAAACCAGGTTGGTGGGGTTCGTGGAAGACTCGGGCACAGTTTCCACGACAAACTCGTCACTGGCACCGGTTTCGGGCGGCCCGCTGTACACGAAGGAGGTCCCGATCAGGGTGGTGGAGTAATACGACGAGTGGCCCGCCATGGTCGCGGGTGACGACGTGCTCGTAAACGTGAACGTCAGCGAGCCGCCGGGAGCCAGTGGCGCGGTCGAAGTGACAAATTGAATCGCATACCCGTCACCGGAGCCGCCGTGCGTGATTTGATCCGTCCACCCGGCCGGTGTCTTGATGTCCGTTGGATTGGCGGGCATGAAGTCCGCCCCCGGCACCCAACTGAACCAAAACGTCTCGATGTTCGTGGTAGAAGCGTTCGAATTGCTCAGGGTCAAGGTATAACTGAACGCGCCGTTGGACGCCGTGCCGCTGAGCTGACCACTCGCCGAAAGTGTCTGCGCCGGGAGCGTGTGCGCCGTCCCGAATGCGAACACAATGCTGAGAACCAAGACCGAGGTGGATTTCCTTATATTGCGCACAACGTTTCTCCTGTTGATCCCATTGTTGATACCCGGCGCGCACGCGCCCGTATCAATGGGATGCTCCACCTGTGAGAATATTCCCGCGCGTCCCTCCACCAAGAGCAAATGGGGACGTTGCGCGGGCCCGGCGTGGGCGTCACAGCGGCTGGCATGCGAACGAGATGGACAACCCGGCGGCGGCCATCCCGGCGGGAACATCGATCACAAAATCGTCCGCGTAGAATTTTCCCGGCACCCAACGTTTGACCGGCCAGACGCACTGGCCGAGCGGCTGGAATTGTGATGTGAACGGTCGCGCGTCGAGGTTCCGCGCTGACGATTGAACGCGGCAACGGACAGCCAGGTCCACATCCACCGGGGCCCTGACCGAACTGAACATCGTGATGAGGACGCGATCGTGAGGGTTGGGGCCGATCGAGGTCAGCGCGGTCGCGGTATAGCCCTCGAACGTCACTCCCTTGCCGAGTTCCGATGATTGATGGACGGTTTCGGGAGGCAGGGCGTCGCGCTCGACGAGTCGGCGGGCATCGATGGGTTCGCCGGCGCGCGCGTAGAGGAGAACGCCATCCTGCGCGTCCACGAGGCGCAACGACGGGAGAGACTCGGCCTGGCGCTGGATGTCGCGGAGGTTCGTCAGCCAGTTGAGGCTGGTGGTCGTTCTCCACGAATCGCGCATGTCCAGGAGGACGTAATCGATTTGCGGCGGCAGGGGTGGATCCGTGTACAGGTACTTCTGCGTGATGAAATGCGCCGCGACGCGCCGGGTGGCGAACAGGGAACCCTGTGGGTCAATGCGCCGGGCCAACTGCTCGACGATTTGCGGCCGGTCGGGTGGCACCGGTAGCGGCACCATCGTGGCTTTGCTCCAGAAGACGTTGCCGAAAAACACGGACAACAGGATTCCGGTGACGGTCGCCCCGGAAAGGACGGCCCGTTGCCGGGCCGGGGTGGCGCGGGACAACGCCGCGGCCAGCGCCCAGAACAGGACGGGGAACAGGGCGAGTTGATACCAGTAGCGAATGCTTTTGAGCGTGGGATTCAGGCAATCGAAGAGAAACACCAGCGATCCCACGAACAGGATCGAGGGTTTCTTCAGGGGCACGAACAACAGGGGCGCCAGCAGAAGTGCGCCGAAATAGAAGGACGATGGCGCTAACACATTGCCCCAAAACGCTTTGGGGTTTGACCACGGTGAGAGGAGGATGTCCTTCTTGGTTGCGCCGAGGGGGGCGAACAGGCTTTGCGCGATATACGGCTGATGGGTGATCGCGGGGATGACGAGGGAAGTCACGATGAGAAAATATGCGAAGGTGACCGCGGCGATGGCGAGGCCGAGACGGCGACGGTTGCCGAAGAGGGCCAGGTAAAGCCCGAACGTTCCAATCGGGATCGCCGCTTCCTCCTTGATGAGAACCGCCCACACGGCGAACAGGAGAGCCCAGCCGGGGCCTTGCTTGAGCCAGAATGCCAGCGCCAGAAAATACAGTGGCAGGCAGAGATTTCCCGAGTGGAACCCGTACGAACCGCTGTAAATGACCTGTGACACCGGCGGAAAGACCAACCAAACCATGACCAGCAGGAGCGCGGACGTTTTGTCGTGAAGAAGTTTTTGGCCGATCCAATAGATGGGCCACGCGCAGACCATGACGGCCAGGACTTGGAGCAGGATCGTCGCCTTCAGGCCCGGCCAGAGAAACCAGACCGGGACGAACGGCAGAAATCCCGGCTGAAAATGGTCAAAGAACAACGGTTTGTCGGGATTGACACGGAGGAACAATTCGCGCGGGTTGTGGAGGGTGTTGTACATCATGCGGGCGAAATACCCGCAATCGATGTAGCCGAGCTGGAAATTGTTAAAGCACTGAACCTGCTGGACGAGGTACCAGACCGACAACCCGACGGCAGCGGCGACAACGGCCAGCGCCAGCAAACTCGCCGGCTCGAAGTCGTAACCGAAACCGGAAAATCGCGACGACCAGTTTCCTTCCGAATCCAGTGGCGGACGGTCGCGCCGCCACAACGCGATCGTCCACCCGCAGGCCGTGCAAAAGAGGATCGGGTCGAGGCATTGGGGGCGCAGTCCCAGAACCCGCTTGGCGAGGATGACGCAGGCGGCGGCCGCCGCGACGAGGCCGGTGATGGCCCAGCGGCGGCATTCGTCCGGTCGCTGGCTGGCGGAGCGCAGCAGAAGGACAATCAGGGCCGTGAAGGCCATCATCCAGGCAATTTCGAGAACGCCGGGTACATCGGGCAGCGCCCAATAAACTTCGGGAGAATAATTGGTGCCGAGCAGGACCCAGAAAGCGCCGAGGCAGAGCGCGGCGATAACCGCCAGCGCCAGAAACCAGATGGATCGGAGTGAAGAAGGCATGGCGTTTTCTCAGAAAAGCCGACAACGAGAGATCACGATGGCGGATGGTACCGTTGCGGTCAGGCTCGGCTCAAGACCTAAAGAAAGGAAACGGTCGAGAAGAAGCGGCGCGCTGAGCCAGCGCGCCCTACCAACAACTCAGACTTTATCGCGGAAGTAGTCGATGGTTTGGCGGAGGCCGTCGTCGAGTTTCACTTTGGGTTCCCAGCCGAGGAGTTTTTTGGCGCGGGAGATGTCGGGGCGGCGCTGCTTCGGGTCGTCCTCGGGCAAGGGTTCATAGACGATCTGGCTTTTACTCCCGGTGAGCTTGATGATGAGCTTCGCGAAATCGAGGATGGTGAACTCGGTCGGGTTGCCGATGTTGACGGGCTCGTGGAAATCGGATTGGGAGAGGCGGAAAATGCCGTCGATGAGATCGCTGCAGAAACAGAAGCTGCGGGTTTGTTGGCCTTCGCCGAAGACGGTGAGGGGTTCGCCGCGCAGGGCCTGGCCGATGAAGGCGGGGACGACGCGGCCGTCTTTGAGTCGCATGCGGGGGCCGTAGGTGTTGAAGATGCGGACGATGTGGGTATCGACCTTGTGAAAGCGATGGTAGGCCATGGTCATGGCTTCGGCGAACCGTTTGGCTTCGTCGTAGACGCTACGGGGGCCGATGGGGTTGACGTTGCCCCAGTAGGATTCGGTCTGTGGATGTTCGAGCGGGTCGCCGTAGCATTCGGACGTGGACGCGAGGAGGAATTTGGCGCCTTTGGCCTTGGCGAGGCCGAGGGCGTTGTGCGTGCCGAGGGAACCGACCTTGAGGGTCTGGATCGGGAGCTGGAGATAATCGATCGGGCTGGCGGGCGACGCGAAATGGAAGACGTAATCGACGGGGCCAGCGAGGTAGATGAATTGGGTGACGTTGTGGTGGATGAACTGGAAATTCTTGTTGCCGGCGAGATGGGCGATGTTGTCGGTATTGCCGGTGATGAGGTTGTCGATGGCGATGACGTGATGGCCCTCGGCGAGGAGTCGGTCGACGAGATGGGAGCCGAGGAAGCCGGCGCCGCCGGTGACGACGGAAACGGGAGCGGGAGTGGTGGCTGTCATGCGTCAGAGTGCTTCGCAGAAATTGGGGCGGGGGGCAATAAAAATCCGCTGTCGGAGCACGTAGGAGGAATCACTGTCACCGCGAAGTCACGAAGAGCGCGAAGGACTCACCACAGAGACGCAGAGGGCACAGAGGGCGAGCCACAGATTCGCCCGGATGGGCCACGTGATGGCCGAAAGAGTTCGGCCAAACGTGGGCTTCGCCACGTATGTCTCACGCAGAGACGCTGAGGGCGCAGAAGTTGAGATCGGAGCAAGCCCGCGATTGACTGTCGCTACGCCCGCACGCGCCGGCATCGCTCATCCCGCAATCTGCGGTGGCCAGTCTATAAGCGGGTGGATTGGCAAGCAAATCCGTTGTAGGCGGGTAATCCGCCAAAGGCGGACAAGACCCTAGGGACTCGGGGTGAACCCCCCTCAGTGAATTCGGGATGAACGGGGCGGCCACCTCTTTGGGCGTGCTCTGCGAATCTGATTGACCGTTCAGACGTATCCGGCTGACGAGCCACGAACAGATAAGAAGAAGCCGCCCGATCCAAGGATCGAGCGGCTTTCTGAATTGCCTTACCAAGCGACGATCAGCACTGCGTTCACGGCTGTCGTCACAAAGGAGACAGGAAACTAGGCCTTCGCCATTTTCCTGAAACCGAGCGCGCCGAGAGCGGCCAACCCCATAAGAACCAATGTGGAAGAGGCCTCGGGTACCGCAGACGCGCCAACATAGCCAATGGCCGCCATGTCTCCACTTGCATTCGACTGTGCCCAGCCGGAATTGAGGTCCTCGTACCCATAAAGGAACGAGGTGTAAAGCCCGGACAAGTCAAAGGTTACGGAGCCGTCACCTCCAATTGCCAAGCCTGCTGCCGGAGGGAAGGGACTGTTGTAGAATGCCTCCAGGTTATCGGTTAGGAGCGGATTGATATTCTGCGCGTTGTACTGAGCGGCAACAGAACTGAGCGGGTCGTCAGCGATGTTTGGGAAACTGCTAGAATAGCTGTATGGTGTACCCACAGTCCACAGCAAGAAATCCCAAATCTGCGAGTTGTCTGTGTTGACGAAGCTAACGGTGTATTGGTAGTTTCCGCCGCCAAGAGAAACCGTTGTCAATGTTGGACTGATCAAGGATGGGCCGAGCCCTACGACGCCATCGCCACTGACGCCTCCGGATCCGGGGCCGGGTATGGCCTGGGTGGTTGCTGCAATGAATAGGAACGCCGCCGAAAGAACGAGAAGTCCTAGCCTTTTCACAATTCCTCCCTCTATCACACTTTGGTTAAACTACGCCTCTGAAACCTCGATCGACGTTTAGCACGGCTCGCGCCATAATTTGGCTCATGTTAATATGCCTGAACAGATCTCGTTCGCTATGAATCGTTTGGACAGGACAAAGAATCGTAATCCAGAGATATTATGTCAGATAGACCATCGCGTTGTGTAAGGAGAATCGACAGCCGAGGAGCGAAACCCAATTCGACAACATTCAAAACGCCTTGCCAGCAAGGTTGTTATGGGGGAATTCGGAATTTGTAGCGATGCCGACAGTGGGTAGGGTGTGGACGCCCAGTCCGACACGTTCATAGTGCTGTGTGCCGGTGTGTCATCCGCTTGTGAAGCCAGTTGTGAAGGTGGCCCATCTGGAGCCAAGCCGGTGTGAGTTTTCTGGCAGGTTCGAGTCCGAGCGAGGCAGCGACTCGCCATCGCGAAGCTACGGCGGACAGGGGATGCTGGTCAGGGGGAAGGCTACCCTCGCCGCCCGGCTATTCGGCACCGAGGCCGGTGAGGACGATGGGGACGGTGCGGGCGAGGATTTTGAGGTCGAGCCAGAGGGACCAGTTGTCGATGTATTGCATGTCGAGTTTCATCCACTGGTCGAAGCCGATGCGGCTGCGGCCGCTGACCTGCCAGAGGCAGGTGATGCCCGGCTTCATGGAGAGGCGGCGGCGATGCCAGGGGTCGTAGTGGAGGACTTCGGTGGGGATGGGCGGGCGCGGGCCGACGAGGCTCATGTCGCCGGCGAGGACGTTCCAGAGTTGGGGGAGTTCGTCGATGCTGCTTCGGCGGAGGAAGCGGCCGAAGGGGGTGATGCGGGGGTCGTCTTCGATTTTGAAGACGGGGCCGCGCATTTCGTTGAAGACTTCGAGTTCGGCCTTGAGCATTTCGGCGTTGGTGATCATGGAGCGGAACTTGTACATGGTGAACAGGCGTCCGTGGCGGCCGCTGCGCCGTTGCTTGAAGAGGACGGGGCCGGGCGAGGTGAGCTTGATGGTGATCGCGACGGGCAGCATGACCAGCGGACCGAGGACGACCAAGCCGAGCGTCGAGCCGATGACGTCGATGAGGCGTTTGCAGACAAGCTGCCAGGAAATCTCGGGGGTGGTCCGGAAAATCAACAGAGGCTTGCCGTAGAAATCGTCGACGGTAGCGCGGGCGATGGAGGTCTTGACGAAATCGGCGACGAGCCACGCCTCGACGCCTTCGACCTCGCACGCGAGGATGGCCTTCTCAATCTCGCCGAACGCGGTCTGGCTGACGTTGAACACGACGCACCCGACCGGGTAGCGGTGCAACATCGCGGGAAGTTCCGAAATCAGGTTGGTGTTGGAATCGAGTTTGGCCGTGACCCGGAGGCTCCATTCCGGGTGTTCATCGAGCAGCGCGGCGAACTCCGCATTGCGTTCCTCCGAGCCCACGAGGATGATCTCAGTGACTTCCTTTCCGCTGCGAGCCCGATGGCGCAGGAACGCCTGAAAAAACTGGTCCTTCACAAACAGCGCGGCGATGCTCAACAGCGAGAATATGACCACGACGCCGCGGCTGAGCATGGCTTGGTGGAAGAAGAACATGTACGCCATGACCGCCAGCGTGCAGATGATGCTGCTCTTGACGAGAATCCACACCGTATTGCGAAGCCGCTGGCTGTGGGAGCGGCTGTAAAAGCCGTTAACGTCCAGAAGAAACGGATACACAGGGAGCACGACCAGGTACAAGTACTTGTAGTAGCGAAATGGCGCGATCAGTCCGTGCTGCATCGTGTACCCGAAGACGTGGTAGGGAAACGGGAAGGAAAAAGCGAGTTGCTCGCGCAACGCGTGAGCGAACCAAAAGACAGCGGCAATCAGCAGTCCGTCAGCGATCTGGCTGCCTTGAATAATGAATTCTCTTCGTCTGTTTGACATCGGAACACTCCGGCGTCCCCGGCGCCGCCCATCAACCCACGTAAAGCCGGTTCCACCGCCGCGGTTATTTCACGACCAGGGACGGGTAGATGTCCTGAATGAATCTGGCGACCACTTTCATGGCAGCGTCTTGCGACTTGGTGGTTGTGCCTTCTTCCACATCGCCTTTGATCGGCAGGTGAATCAAAATATACGCCCAGCGGTGGTTTGTGTTGTAAAAGACCCGATCCTTGGCGGTCCAGTAGATGCGCTGCCAGTGGTAAGGCGTCATCCGATCCTTGCCCACAAACCAATAGGCAAACACCGACAGCGCCTCCTTCGTCTTGCCATCGGCCAGGCGGATCGGGCGAGAGGCGTTCATACGCATCACGCTCAACACGCCGCCCGGCGCTGTGGCCACGGGTATGGATTCCGTGTACTCGCTCTGGATTTTCCATCCTTGGCCGGGCAGGCAGAGTTCGGGCCGGTGAATGCTCGTCACGTCGCGTCCTGCCAGTACAATCGAGCAATACAGCTCGTCGCCATCCCCGTCCCTAAAAAGCCGCCGCGAACCCTCCGTATCCGCGGGCAGAAGGCGCTGTTCGTCCTCGGTCAATCCTGTCTTCTCCCCGCCCGCCCAATCGCCCGCCTGACCGACCAGATACGGGGTCCCATCGGGATACAATTTCACGCCCGGCTCGGAAATTTTCGCCACGTCAGAGGTCGTTGCCGTGAGCAATACCCCGACCGCCAGGATTACCACCACGATCGAGATTTGCTTGGTGCTCGGACCGTGCCGTTGTGGCGTGGTGGGTTGTCCTTCCGGCTGTACGGCCATTGGAGGCGTTGTTGTCGCGGATGATTCACTCATGCAATTTCTCTCGTCATGCAGGCGGAAACCCGTCGTCATCCGCCCCTTTGTCCGGCGGTGGCGGCGGCGGATTCAGCCAGTGTTTGAACAGGCGGTGAAATGGGAGATTCAACAGCAGTCCGATGAGCACCATCGCTGCTAGGGCTACGGGAAAGAGAATAAACCCCGACCATTCGTGGTAAACGTCCATCGCTGTCTTTTGACCGTATGCCTTCGCCACCAACGCGATGGAGATTACCCGCGCCAGATTGCCGAGCACCGCCAGTGGCATGGCGCAGAGAAACAAAAACCAACGCTTCCACTGTGCCCGTTGTGTCACATAGGCGTACGCGGCGGTAACGGTCGTCAGCGCCATCAGGGAGCGGATCCCGCTGCACGGATCGGCCACGTCAAAGCTGAACACGGGGTAGAGGACGCCGGATACTCTCTCCACCGCGATGATGCCGGACCCACGTTGCACGGCCTCGATGCCCATCCCATTCAACGCCATCGTGGAGACTCTGGCGACAAACATCCGCAGCGGAAAACCGACCATGTTGTCCAGAAAATTCAACGGCACCATGAGGAAGAGAAACGTAATCGGAAAAAATACCCAGCGAAAGACATCGCGACCGCGAAAACTCAACGCCAAACCGTACAACAACACGATCCCCGAGATGACAACCACGCGGGGCTGAACAGCTTTCACTCCCAGATAATAGATCGCCATCGCCACCGCCACGACCGCCGGTCCCGCCACCGTGGGCGGCTCGTCCTGCCCCACCAGATGACCTCGCAAGGCCCACACCTGCCACGCGATCGTCAACGGCAGCAGCATCAGCGACCAGTAATAAGCTTGATCCTCCCAATCCTTGTTAATGGAACCGCCGACAATCCAGATCATCAATACAGCGCCAGCACCCCCCATGGCCCGCCAATACGGTCCCCAATCCTCGTTTTTCTTGTCATGCTCCGACAGGTTCCACCACAGCAGAGCCGAAGCAATCAAGGGGATCAACGGGCCGTGCGAGTAATTCGAGATCCGGCTCCAATGCTCGATCAACCACTGCCAGCAAGTCAGTTCGTGCTCGACCCGCTGCCCCCAATAGGCGTAGATCACCAACCCAGCCAGAACAACGCACAAGGCACCCTTCCGCCAATCGATTGGCAAAGGGGAAACCCTTACGGTGGCAGTGGCTGAACCATTTCCCATGCGGTCTACTACTCTAATTGCCGCGCCGCCCAAAGTCAAACGCCACCACCGCCTCCCACCCGCCCCCAGGCCCGCATCCTCCTCCTACCCAAAGCTATGCCCTTTTACCCCCATTTCCCAGTGGCCCAACCGCCACCACGCACGCCTGCACAGCCAACCGAACCCAGTTTATGGGGGAACGAACCCAACCAAAAAATCCAAAATCAAAAGTCACAATCACCTATCCCGCAAGCTCATCCATACGCATTTGCGAGTCGTAAACCTTGGGTTCGTTTCGCAAAAAATATGTTTTTTGCAGGGGTCCCTCTCCTCACTGTAGCGGCGCTCTAACTCGCCGAGAGGCCGTCTCGTCGTGCCCTGACGGCAAAGCGCCGGTCGTCTCCGTATTGTAGGGCGAGCGCCCCGCTTGCCGTCGCTTCTGCCCATCAGCCACTTGTCCGCCTCTGGCGGATTTCCCATTAACCATCTCCTCCTCCCCCCGGCCACTTGTGGCCTCAACTTGGGTTCGTTTTTGGCTTTGTTCCGGCAACTTTTCCACGCCGGCTTGCCCAGATTTGGGTTCGTTTTGCAATTTTCATTTTTCTACGCCCTCTCCATCACCCCCCACCGGTTGTGTGCCCCTTCCCCATTTCAAAGAACATGACAACAATTCGTCGGATAATATCACAACACGATACCGTGTCAATTCCCAAATCCGATAGGGATGACGAAGCACAGGCCCCCGCCCCCAGCCCGTCCCTTCCTCCATCGGAGGGCCACGCTCCGTCGTCGCCGTTCGCCGTCTCTGGTGTAGCCGCGCCTTTTACCCCGATTCCGATATCGGGGCTGTGAGGCGCGTCCCGTCCGTCCGCCGTCCTCCTCGCCGTTGTAGGCCGCGCCCCCCACCGCGCCGCTCCCCTCCCCGGAGGGGATAAAGGGGTGGGTCCTCCTTGCCGTTGTAGGCCTGCCCCGCCTCAGACGGACTTGCTTGCCAAACCACCCGCTTGTAGACTGCCCGGCATGCCCCGCGAACGCTCTTCCATCCGCTCATTCCTTGCCCTGACCCCACAGTCTTGCTAGCATGCTGACTACTGATGGACAAGGCAGCCATTCTCAAGGCCCTATGTGACTTGACCAGTTTGCGCGACATCCAGCTCATGCCGCTGCTGGAGAAGGATTCGCGGCTGTCCGCATACGAGCCGATCAACAAGTATGTCCTCGACCTCAAGAACGGTTCAAAACCGGAGAGCGCCGTTGAAGATCTCTTTCGTTCCCTTATGACCGACGTGCTCGGCCTGAGCGCCCAGCCCCAGGTCAGGACCGTGCATGGCTTTGTGGACTTCGCTGTGGCCGAAGGCGCGTCCGAGCCCGTATTGGTGGAAGTGAAGCCGTTGTTCGAGCTATACAGTGATGAGCGCCTTGCCTCATCCGCTCTGAAGCCCGCGACGCACCTCGACCAGATCAAGAAGTATCTCCGCAAGCACGAATACGTCATCCTCACCGACCTGCGCGACGCCTACCTCTACAACGCCCGCTGAACGACGTGGGGTCAGGTCTATTTATTATGCAATCATGTGTTGCAGAATTGGGCTCAGATCCCAACCTTGCAACATTTGATCCACGGCCCCCCGGCCTTCGTGTGATTCACG
>Ga0187875_10000073_pt1 | contig 88012 bp, 85 predicted proteins | sample June2016WEW_17_1_2_FD_132978 | JGI IMG/M metagenome (GOLD analysis project Ga0187875, IMG submission 132978) | Peatland microbial communities from SPRUCE experiment site at the Marcell Experimental Forest, Minnesota, USA - June2016WEW_17_10 | ecosystem: Environmental > Terrestrial > Soil >... | reverse complement strand
CCAACCTAAGTTCGAATGGACCTGCGATTCATGTGGTCACCGATGGGAAGATGACGGAATCGTCGAGGAGTAATAAAAGCGAGCCTCACTTCGAAATGTTGAATGTAAGAAGTTCTTGCTGGATCGCTTCCGAAACGAATCAGCGACCCTTTCATAGATGAGTAGATGAGATCAGTCGAACGCCGTGCGCAGAAAACTCACCAGCTGCCACCCATCCATGTATTTGTACGGAGTCTCTCCCAGGGTGTAATGCCCGCAGGGCAGCACGACGGCTTTGTGATCCAAGTTGTGCTTCTTGAATTCCTCGACTACCTGCTCGGAGAATTCGGGCAAGAACGTCATGTCGTATTTCGCATAAATGATGAGCGAGCGGCGCGGCCAGCGCGAAAACTTGTCGAAGTAAACCATCGGGCTGACGGCTCGCCAAACATTGCGCAGGTTCTCGAGGTCAATGGCGGTTTCCAGGCCTTCGCGGATGTGGCGGGTCGATTGGCCGTGCCAGACTACGTCGGCGAAATAAGTCGAGGCGTGATTGAAGGCAGCTACTTGAATCCGCGGGTCGTGCGCGGTGGCGATAAACGCATAGCACGATCCCAGGCTCGTGCCTACGATGCCCAGGCGGTTATAGCCTTGCGATTCCAGCCAGTCGAGGCAGCAGCGTACGTCGATCACTCCCTGGCGGACGGAGTCGAGAGTGCGTCCGATGTTGGCGGAGACGGCATAGTCGGCGCGGTCGATTTCGGCGGGGCGGCGAATGTCGTGATAGGGCATGGACAGGCGCAGGACTGCAATGCCCATCCAGTTCAGCGCCCGGCACAGTGCGTTGTAAGAAATCGCATCGGCATTCCAGTGGGGTAAAAGCACGACGGCGCGGCGCCCGCGGGCAGGGAACCAGCGCGCGTTGACCAGATTATTTTCGGGAAAAGGCGTTGCCACCGGCGAGGTGAAGCGGAGAAAGTCGGCGTGGGTACCGCGGACTTTTTCTTCCAGGCGCGGGTCGGGGGCTTCGCGGGTGCTGAAGACCTGGACTTCGCGGTGTTCGAGGCGGAAATCGGTGGGCTTCTTGTAGGAGTAAAAATTGTCGCTGTCTTGGATGATGTGATCGTTGAAGCTGGAAAAATATTTGAGGAGATCGCCCGAGGTCTGGCCGGCGGGACCGCCGTTGCGGCCCGGCCAGTTGTGCGTCCAATCGAGGCCCCAATCGAGCGGACGGACTATGCGGTTGTTGTCTACCCGCGTGAGCTGGGTCTCCCAGTCGTACATCCATTGAGCGTAGCGCGAGGTCATCTATCTTCTAGAAATACAGCAATGGGGCGGGATTGGCGACTGGGGTTGGTTCAATGGCAGGATTTTGGCACTTAGCAGTCGGCACCGGGCATTCAGTTGTTTGCTGATGGCTGGCGGTTCAGAGATAAACTCGCGGCACTCTTTGCGACAGGCCGCAGAGAATTTCGTAGGGCACGCTTTCGCAGAGGCGGGCGAGTTCCACGGCGTCGACGGTCTTGCCGCTAGCTTTGCCGGTACCTTGCCCGATGAGGATGACTTCATCTCCAACGGCTACGCCGCCGATGTGGCTCACATCAACGATGGTCAGGTCCATCGAAACGCGGCCGACGACCGGCGCGTATTCGCCGCCTACGATCACTCGTGCCCGATTGGAAAGCAGGCGCGGATAACCGTCGGCGTAACCGACGGGCAGCACCGCGATGCGGCTCTGGGTCTTGGTCACGAATGTGCCCATGTAGCCAACGGCTTGCCCGGCGGCAACTTCTTTTACCGTCAGCACTCGGGTTTTCCACGAAAGCACGGGACGCAAGTGCAGGGCAGCGACCGCAGCGGTCTCGCCGCCTCGTGTGAATTCCAGCGAGTATCCGTAGAGCGCGATGCCGGGACGGACCATGGTCTTCCATGTATCGGGGCGCGCGCTCATGGCGGCGGAATTTCCCATGTGAACCAGAGGAGGGTTGAGGCCGTGATTTTGCAGGACCGCTAGCCCCTCTTCGAAGCGTTTCATCTGGCGCCGAGCGTCTTCGGCGTCCAGCACCTCGGCGGATGCGAAATGGGTGCTTACGCCTTCGAGATGCAGGTGCCGGCTCGCGGATAGCATCTCGCACAAATGCGGCAATGCTTCTCGCGGCGCGCCCAGACGGTTCATGCCGGTGTCGAGCTTCAGATGAACGGGCAACACGCTTTGCCGCTTTCGCGCCGCGCGTTCGAGCGACTCGATGTGCCAGGGTTCCCAGATGGTGGGCGTGAGGTTCTGGGCGGCGATGCCGTCTTCTTCGCCCTTCCAGATGCCGGTCATCAGCAGGATGCGGGCGTTGACGCCGGCGCCGCGCAGCGCGTGGCCCTCGGCGGCATCGGTTACGCCCAGCCACTGCGCGCCCCCGGATTCGAGCGCGCGGGCGCACTCGACCGCTCCATGGCCGTAGCCGTCGGCCTTCACTACGGCGCAGATGGTGACTCCCGGGCCGACATGTTTCTGTACGGAGTGGAAATTGTCCGTCAACGCAGTTAAGGAAACTTCCGCCCAAGTTCGGCCGTCGAGAATCAACGAACGGCTCTCGGGCATCTTCGACAGATCCATTTTTGACAAACCCAGCTTCGACAAATCAGGGCGTGGCGCGTTCACATCACCGATTATAACGAGCGTGGCGCGCTGTTCTGTTAATCGGTGATACGAGTTTGTGACGTTAGTTTCCGACTTTAGCCGCCCGACAGCAGAAAGTTGACGGTGATGTCGGTCTCCACTTCGATCGGCTCGTTGTTCAGCAGATACGGGCGATAGCGCCATTGCTTGACGGCTTCGACCGCGGCCGGCGCTAGCATCGGGTGTCCGCGGACTACGACCAGATTCTCGATCGTCCCCGTCTTGCTGATGATGGCACGCAATTCGACCGCGCCCTGGATGCGCGCCTGGCGCGCCAGGGTTGGATAAACTGGCTGCACTCTGTGGAGGAGATTGGCCTCCGCTAAATGCGAAACCAGCAACGGCTTGGTCGCGACTGTGCGCACGGGGGCAACGACGGGCATGTCCCCGAAGCCGTCGAGTATGCCACCACGCGGTGTGCCGCCGCTTCCAGAACCTGTCCATGGCAGGTCGGGCGCTGATGAATCTGCGCTTGCTTCCGAACTCGCATCGTTGACGGGCGCAATGTGAAGAGGAATCGATGACGGCGCGACGATCTGCCCTGGGCGCCGCACGATCACCGTCGCATTCGCATGATGTCCACGTGCGGGTTGTGTTTCCGACTGTTCCAGCGGGGAAAAGGCCGCCGGCGCCGAGATCTGCAGCCAGCGCACCTCCGGCGGCCTGCCAACCCAGATCCACGAGATTGCCAGCAGCAAGCTCAGAGCAAGAGCCTGCATGGTGAAGGATGCGAGTGTGGTCCATCCGCGGCGGACGGACTGGTCCCATGCGCTTTCGAGTGAGCTGAACATGATGTGTGTCCTCCGATACGGGCCCGTTAGCTATACAGACACCTGCGGCGAACGATTTGATCCCGTGCAGGAGGAGAAACGGCCTTGGCGATGACGCTCGGCGCTCAAATTAAGCAAGAAAAAGGACCGCGTTTGTACGCGGTCCTGATCAATCGGTTGGAACAGAAGTTACCTGAGCGGTGTCGTTATTTTTTCGGAGTCGCGGGCACCGCTGGTTTGGTTACCGGTTTCACGGGCTTGGTGGGCGAACTGCCCGCAGCGGGAGCGGGCACTCCGGATTGAACGTTGAACGCTTCGATCACGGGTTGCGTGATGTCGACGGCGGGCCCGTACCAGATCACGGGGCCGCGGGGCCACTGTTGGGAGGTGTCCAGAATCATGCCATAGCCGTTATCGCTGGCGTATTTCACGATGAGCGGAGCCATGACGGTGAGGATCTTATTTCCGATCTCGCCCTGCTGGGCCTGGAAATCTTCCTGCGCATCCTGCGTCGAGCGATCAAAACTCTTCTGCTTGGTCTCGACTTCTTTTACCAGCTTGTCGCGGGCGGCGTCGTTGAGCTTGTCCTGCTGAGCAGCAAGCTGCTTCTTCAGGCTGTCGATTTCGTCGGCCTTGGCCTTGAGGTCGTTCTGCTTGGGCTCAAATTTCTTGGCGAGCTCGGCGAAATCGCGCTGTCCCTGGTTGGAGAGGAAGATCGCCTGTTCGATGTTGATGGTGCCAACTTTGGTGCCCGTAGCCTTCGATGCTGCGGCGGCGGCAGCCGACGGAGAATCCGGCGCAGTGGCAGCGCCCGCGGCCGGGGCGGCTTGGGCCAGAGCGAAGAGGGAGAGGCCGAATACGGAGGCCACGGTGAGGCGCACGAATCTGTTGAGAATTAACTTGCTGGTTTTTGACTTGTAAATCGACTTGTAGATCATTGGGTGCTTTGAACTCCTTCGAATTTTTCGCAAATGCTGTAAGCTTTCAGCTCGCTGGGCTCAACGAAAACCGATCGTAACCCGAGCCTATCAGTCGTCAGGCCTGAGACACCGGCCCGAAACGCAGACCTGAAACATGGACCTGGAAGCCGGCGCAACGAGCACTCTAGGTGCGGACTACCCCCGGCTCTGTTCACGCCGAAACGGCACAGCGTAATGGTCAGGTGTGGACGCTCTGGATTATACGGAGGGTACGGGAACAGCGTCAAACGGCGTCGCAGTTCCGCACCAAAAGAAACTCTGATTCAGCGTCGACAACAGGTACACAGTGGGGAACGCGGAGGCCCCAAAGGCTTGGTCAGGGCGTCCTTTAATAGGTGCCCACGCCGTTCGCGTTGCGGATTCGGAACCAATCGTAAGGCATCTTGCTGCGGTTCCAGATCGCATCGCAACGCACTCGCAGGAATGCCTGCTGAATCCGGGTGACGACCTGCCAGTTGTCTCGGTTGCTGCGCGCGTCGCTGCGTTGCGCCCACATCTCGCTCAGTTGGCGCTGCCGCAACTTATTGTAGTCGCCGTCGTAGTTGCCGTATGGGCCGCCGTACCCGTACCCATCCTGTGCCGCTTCCATTTTGATCTGGTTGTGCTGGGCAATTCGGTTGTTGGCGTCGATGGCGGCGGAAAGAACCTCCGCTTGCTCGTCGTACCATTCGTGGAGGACGCGCTCGGTTTCGGCAGGATCGTGCGTACCTTTGAACTGGTGGATCGCGTCCAGCACGGTCTGGCTGTTATCGGGACCTTCCAGCGCAATCGCCGGGATGGGGCTCTTGCGCAGTGACATATCGTCATCCGTGAATACCCGCTTGGCCTTGTTCTTCGAGACGTCTTTATTCTTCTTGGCCGCGTCGGCGAGCGATGTCGGGGCGCTCTCGTCGTTGCTGGCAGTCTGTCCCAATGCCATCCCCGCAAACCGGAGAATCAGAATCAGCGCAAGTAACCACTTCCAAGGCATAAGTCCTCGTTACGGTAGGAAGATATTGGGGGAGACCACGATTTGCACACTTTTATGATACCCACCCAAAGACGAGCGCCAGTAGTTACTTCGACTATAGGACTATGGTGCCCGGCTTTTTACCGCTTCCGTCCGGGCTGAGTCATTTTTTTCTGGCCGCGGCCGTGACATGAGCTGCGTTCTGCATGCTCGCCATCAGCTCGGTCCATGTCCAATTTGTGGACCAGTACTGAGCCACGGTGCCATTGGGGGCAATTAAAACAATATCCATGGCGTGGGAAATCTGGTCGTTTTCCCCTTCGTAGCGAAGGCCAAATGCCTCGGCAAGGCGGCGCAGGTCTTTTGGGTTTGTGGTTGCGAAGTCCCAGTGAGAAAAGCCGCTCGCGTCGCCGTCCAAATACGCCAAGCCGTATTTGCGCAGGACGAGCGGAGTGTCATATTTCGGATCGAAGCTGATGGTCAGCAGATGAGTTTTGGCGTAGTCCTCGGGATTCTTCTTGAGTTCATTGTGAATTTGCGCAAATTGGCTGCTCAGGCGGGGGCAGAAATCGGGCATGGGACAGCGCGTGTAAATGAAGGTGACGAGCAAGGCCCTCCCGGCGAAATCCGAGAAGTGAATCTCGCGGCCATCCTGGTTGATGAGCGCTGCGTCGGGAACGCGCTCACCGGGCAGTACCATTTTCGGCACAACTGCGGGCGTTGACGGACGCGGAGACTGGCGGGTGATACGCACGTCTTCGAGCCAGTAGTCGCTTGGGTTTTTCCCAAACATGACTTCCGCCGCGATTTGGTCGCCGGGTTGAAGCTCCTGAACGACGGCTGGATCCTTGACGCGGTATGGCATGGCCATGGCGGGCATGAATCCGGGGATGTCGCCGTGGTTCACCGTGATCTCGTTCGTAGCTGCATTCTTGGCGACAACTTCGCCTTGCAGCGGATATTTCTTGGTGCGGTTGCAGCCGACGGATAAGGTGAGCAGCAGCACAACAGGCGTGAGCGCGAACTGCAATTTGGCGAGTCTCATCGATTTACTCCTTGTTGCTCCTTGGCGCTCAGTAGTGGAACCGATATCGCAGCTGCACGTAGATTTGGCGCGGAAGATTCCAGTGGAATCCGCCGTAGGTCACGCTGTCATCGTAGATCACGCGATGGTTGGTCAGGTTGAGGGCGGTCACGGAAGCGCTGAAGCGTTCGCCGAAATCCTTGCCCGCAGAGAGATCGAAGGTGGTGTGGCCGGGGAGATATTCGCCCGGGTAAGGCCAGCCGGCGACACCTTGTTGTCCGTTGTCGAATCCGGACCCGTAGTAAACGTTGGTGGAGGCGTAGGAGCGCCAGGGGAGGGTGACGTCGCCCCCGACGTTGAGTGTGTTGCGCTGGTCGTGATCGAGCGGGCAAAGGTACGGAAACGATCCGTTCGGGTTGGGCGAGCAGACATCGGTGTTATTCAGGCCGCCGGTGATGACGCCACCGGCCTCGGCAATCTGATTCGAGTAGGCGAGGTGAAGCTGGGCGCGATGCGCGATGCGGGGCGAGCGCAGGATTAGTTCCCATCCCCGAATCAAGGCTCTCGTGTCCGTAAGCGGAAAGAAGATGTTGGAGGCTCCGATGTTGTTGTGGTCGAGAAAATTGGCGACATCGGTTTTGAAAGTGTCGGCGTCGAGAATCCATCCGCGGTAGGGGATGGTGACTCCGAACTGATGTTCTTCGTCGCGCTCACCGTGGAGCGTCTCAAACGCGCAAGCGTACGCTTGCTGGTCGCAGAGGGATGCCAGTTGGCCGGAAACGGTTTCGATGGGCGGCGCTTGATAGTAGTGTCCGTAGAAAGCGCGGAATGTCCAGCGGAGTTTGGGGATGGTGACGGTGGCGCCGAAGCGGGGGCTGATGGCGGACTCGGAGATGGGTGCCTCGGGCGAGCCGGCCGGAAAATTGCCTTCGGAGAAACGCGTGGGGCGCAGGCCGGCAGAGAGAGTCAGCCAGGAAAAGGGATTGAATCGGTCGTCGATATAGAAGGCCTCGAGATTGGCGGTCGGGCTCTCACTGATGTTGAAGGGCGAGTTTCCGCTGCCGTCGTTGAAGATGAGGCCGAAGGCCTGGCTATCGTGCTGGTAGAAGCTGAGGAACCCCACCTGCAAATCGTTCATCTTGTAGTTGGCGGCGAAGCTGGCTTGGCCCCCGACATAGGTGGAGCCCCGGTTTTCGGTGGTGGCGATGGGAGTATCGTTGGGATTGCTGGCGTAGTCTCCGCTGTTGTAGTGGTAGAAGGGAGAAACCGTGGTTAGCAGATGGGAATTGAAAGTGTGAAGCCACGTGAAGAGCACGCCAGTATCGAGTTCGGTTTGGTTATCGCGAACACCGTAGCTGGAGTAAAGCTGGTTCTCGATATCGTTGGGATTGGGATCGTAAGGGATCTGATAATAGTCGCGGTGGAGAGACGTCATCAGGCGAAGCTGGTTCGATGGGTCAACATTTAAGATGAACGACCCGAAGCCGCCGACGCCATTCACGGCATCGTGCACAACCTGGGGAACCGGCGGCTGCAGGCCGAGATTGCTGCGATTGGCATTGACGCTGGCGTAGTACGCGAAGCGGTCGGTATGACTGCCGAAACTGAAGAGGTCGTCGGTCTGGTAGAAGTCTCCGGCGGTGACGGTGAGCTCGGCTTGGTTATTGCGCTCGAAGCCGGTGCGGGGCACGACGTTGAAAACTCCGTAGGTGCGGTCGCCGAACTCCGCGCTATAGCTGCCGCGATTGACTTCGACGTAATCCAGATCCTTGGGATCGAACTGCGGCCCGAGATTTTGCGCAATAGCGGTGTTGATGATCGGAATACCGTCGAGGAGCCATGTGGTCTGGTGGCCGCCGCGCATGTGGAGCATGTCGTGGGTGACATAGGCTCCGGGGACGTAGTCGGTGATCATCGCCATGCTGTTGGTGCCGTCGGCTCCGGGAGTGCGCTCGACGTCGAGACGGCTGATGAGCGTAGTGGGAGTGAAGCTGTCGGTGGCGACGACGGCGGGCGTGTCGGAGACGAGGACCTTTTCGTTCGCCATGGCGACCTGCAACTGAAAATGAACCACCGGCACAGATCCCGAGATGACGATGACATTTTGCGCAGTTTGCGCGAAGCCTTGACTGGCGACACTGACGGAGTATTCGCCGAGCGGAACAGCGTTGAGTTGAAACTGGCCGCTGGCGTCGGTGGTGACGCTCTTGGACCACTCCGACGATTTGGCCTTGAGCATAACCATGGCGTCTTGAATGGGGCGATGCTGCGGGTCGTGGACAACACCGCGAACGGCCCCGTAATCGTTGGCGAAGGCGGCGGAGGTAATGAAGAGCAAAGTGGCGAAGGCGAGCAGTTTGAAGAGAGTCATGTCTTGATAAGTCCTTTGTGATTGCCGGCGTACCGGGCTGAACAGGAGCTGCGGGTAGCGAGCAAAACGACCGTGGCGTCGCGCAGCCCGAGGCTCGAAGCAGAATTGCGATTTCAGGGTTGGAACGAGCGGCTAGATGCGGGGCGGGGCGCGGGCGGAATCTTGCCGCGAGACGTCGCTGGAGCGGAGGACTGCGTCTTGTGACGGGAGCGCGGGTTCAATCGTGAGACTGATGAAAGTTGGCAGACTGGCGGCAGGCCGTGTCCACTCGGAAGTGCTAGCGCCGCAGCAGCAATGGCCCTGGCAGCAGCCGCCGTTATTGGTGGATTGAATGTTGGTGGATTGAAGCGAGGCTTCGAATGTTTCGGGCTGCGGCGGATTCGAGTGCGCCATCGCGTGATGGCATGGCATCGCAGGCTGTCCGGTCACAGCTTGTCCAGACATGGGCCGGCGCATGCACTGCATGGCCTGCGGCAGGGCAGCGCAAGGCATCGCCATCGGCCCAAAGGCCGGGACGAGCATCACCAACAGCAAACATCTAGCCGCCCAGCGGTAAGCTCCCCACATTTGCGGAACAGCATAACAGAAAGCCAGTTCCCGGTTCCCAGTTCTCGGTTCTCAGCAAAACCGGTGCCATTGGGAACTGAGAACTGGGAACTGGGAACTGGTTCCGGTACCATTTCCTCGTGCACGGTCTCGCGGAGCGGCTGTTGAAGACAATCCGGAAGCAGAATTCGATTCGGGCGGGCGACCGCGTGGCGATTGCCGTTTCCGGCGGGGCGGATTCCGTGGCTTTGCTGGTTCTGCTGCTGGAGTTGCGGGCCGAGCTGGGAATTATGCTTTCGATTGCGCACGTCAATCACAAGCTGCGTGGCCATGAATCGGACGCGGACGAGCAATTTGTCGCGAAACTGGCGCGGAAGCACGAACTGGAACTCCATGGTTGTGACGCGCCCGTGGATGGTCGTGCGGGCTTGGGCATCGAGGCGGCGGCGCGCGAACTGCGCTACGATTTTTTTCGCCGGCTGGCGCGAGAAGGGCACGTCACGAAGATTGCGACAGCGCATACTCTCGACGATCAGGCGGAGACGATTCTGCTGCGCATTTTTCGTGGCACGGGCATTCGGGGACTCGCGGGCATTCATCCGCGGATCGTCTTCAAACAACAGGGAAGCGCGCTGGGCGAGGTTGTGCGCCCCCTGTTGGGTTTTCGACGCGCCGCACTGCCGGAGTTTCTTCGCGAACGCGGGCAGGTCTGGCGGGAAGATTCGTCGAATCTGGACACTGTTTTTCTTCGCAATCGCGTGCGGCACCGGCTGTTGCCCATCATCGCGGAAGAATTTGGCGAAGCCGCCATCGAGCACATGGGGGAACTGGCGGAGATCGCGCGGGCGGAAGAGGAGTGTTGGGAACCGAGTACCCAGTACCCAGTATCCAGTACCCAGTACACGGCATTTTCTGCGTCTCGGGCGAAGTTTGATGTGGGACGGTTGTTAGCGCTTCCCTTGGCGGCGCAGCGGCGGCAGGTGCGTGCCTGGCTCGAGGCGAATGCGCCGGACTTGAAGATTTCGTTCCGGCTGATCGAAGACGCGCTGGATTTGGCTGGCGAACCAGCGGGCAGGAAAATGGAGATGTCGTCCGGGTGGAACCTTCGGCGCGGGCGGCAGGAACTTCTACTGGAATCGGAAGCCTACAAAGGGAGGGAGGCGGCCGCGGATTATCAGTACAAGTTACCGGTGCCGGGCGCGGTGGAGATTCCGGAACTGAGAGTTCGCATCGAAGCCCAGGTCATCGATAGCGGCGAATTTCCCGAGCGGGAGCGCGGGCAGTTGCTGAACCTGGAACTCATGCCGGCGGAATTTCTGATTCGGAACTGGCGGGCAGGAGATCGTTACTGGCCGGCACATACTTCGACGGAAAAAAAGGTAAAGGAGTTGCTGGGCGATCGGCATGCGACCGGGGCCCGGAAGAAGCTCTGGCCGGTCGCGACGGCCGAAGGATGCGGACTGGTCTGGGTGCGCGACTTTGCGGCACCGGCGGCCTTTCAGGCCCCGCCAGGGGCTGCTCAGGCGATTTGGATTCGGGAGATTGGTCTATGATGTACCATGCGATGGATGAGATCGGGAATGCAGAAGTCAGAGGTCAGATTGCAAAGGTGAAAATCCGCGCCGTAACCTCTTTAATCTGACCTCTTACCTTTCACCTCTCACGCTGGAGGCGCCACTTCCGCTATGAATGCTTTGCCGAATGCCGGGTTGCGCCAGGTCATCTCGGCCGACCAGATTCAGAAACGAGTCCGGGAACTGGGTCGTCAGATTTCCGACGACTATCGCGGCCGCACGGTGGTCGCGCTCGGGATTCTCGAGAACAGTTTCCTCTTCATGGCCGATCTGGTGCGGTCGGTCGATGTTCCGGTCACGTGCGCCTTTATCAAGCCGATCTACAAGCAGAGCAAGCAGGGCGAATCTCCACTGCTTGAGATTCTCTTTAGCCACGAACTGGCCATTGCCGGCAAGCATGTGCTGCTGGTCGAAGGACTGGTGCACTCGGGCGTGACCAGTGAGTTTCTGATGAGCGACCTACGCGGGCGGGGCGCCGCTTCAGTGAAACTGGTGACGCTGCTCGATCGCCAGTCGGCGCGCCGGGTGCAGTTGCAGCCCGATTATTTCGGGTTCCTGGTGGATGACGCGTATCTCTGCGGCTATGGGTTGGGCAGTGCGGAGCAGACGGGGCGGAATCTGCCGTATGTGGCAGCAACGACGTAAATAGAGTTCCTATGAATAGTGTCGGCAAGGCCGTGCTTTTCTGGGCCGTGATCGTGGTCTCGGCCTTCCTGCTCTGGCAGACGGTAAAGTCCGGCAGTACTGCTCGGGTCGTCCCCGCGATTAGCTATTCCAATTTCTTAGCGAGGGTCGCCAGCGGTCAAGTCAGCTCGGTTACGATTACCGGCAGCGTAGTGACCGGGCTGGATGCCAAAGGCAGCAGTTTTCGTGTCATTGCGCCAGCGAACCAGACTGCGATGCTGGATGCTCTTCAGCAGCACGGGGTTGATGTCTGGTTCAAGGAAACAACCGAACAAGGTTGGCCGAGCTGGATACTGAATCTGGCTCCTCTGGTTCTTTTGGCCGGGTTGTGGTTTTTCATGATCCGCCAGGTGCAGAACCGGCGCTTGGGGAGCAATGGGCCGACGACCTCGGTGCCCTCACAGGACTCCAATCCTCGTTTTGGCGCGTGACTTCTGTACCCAACCTTTGCCTCTCCGTTTTCCTGCGAAAAGGTCTAGAATAAAGCAGCGGTCTTTATCCCAGTCGAATTTCCGCCTCCGGCATCTAATCCCGTTAAAGAGGCGGTTTCTGTTTATTGGCGGGTAGGGGCTGCACTCAAGAGGAGTTTTAGGTGAATTCAACGATCAAGACGGTTCTTTTCTGGGGGGTCATCGTGGTGTCGGCCTTCCTGCTCTGGCAGGTGGTGAAAACCGGCAGCAACGCCCAGAAAGAAAAAGAAATCGGTTTCTCTGAATTCCTGTCGGAAGTGGACTCGGGCAATATCCACGACGTCACCTTTATTGGCCAGGAAGTGAAGGGAAAGTTTAAGAATCCCGACGCGCCCTTCCACTCAATTGTGCCGGCGAATTACCCCGACATGTACAAGAAGCTGACGGACAAGGGCGTTCCGTACAGTTTCAAGGACATCAGCAACGGCACCTGGCCCAGTTGGCTGCTGAATCTGGCGCCACTGGTACTGCTGGGCGCATTATGGTTCTTCATGATCCGTCAGATGCAGACGGGCGGAAACAAGGCGTTGTCGTTCGGCAAGAGCCGGGCGCGGCTGCTCTCCATGCAGCAGAAAAAGATCACGTTCAAAGACGTGGCCGGCGTGGATGAGGCGAAGGAAGAACTTCACGAGATTATCGAGTTTCTGCGCGAGGCGCAGAAATTCCAGAAACTCGGCGGCCGCATTCCCAAAGGCGTGCTGCTGGTGGGACCTCCCGGAACCGGCAAAACCTTGCTGGCGCGCGCGGTTGCGGGCGAGGCGAATGTTCCGTTCTTCTCAATTTCCGGCTCCGACTTTGTGGAGATGTTTGTAGGCGTGGGCGCGAGCCGCGTGCGCGATCTGTTCGAGCAGGGCAAGAAAAATGCTCCGTGCATCATCTTCATCGACGAAATCGACGCGGTTGGACGTCACCGTGGTGCAGGCCTCGGCGGTGGACACGATGAGCGCGAGCAGACTTTGAACCAGTTGCTCGTCGAGATGGATGGCTTCGAATCGAACGACGGCGTGATCCTGATGGCGGCGACCAACCGTCCCGACGTTCTCGATCCAGCGCTGCTGCGGCCGGGACGTTTTGACCGGCGCGTTGTTGTCAATCGTCCGGACGTTCGCGGGCGCGAAGAAATTCTGCGCGTTCACACCCGTAAGATCCCTCTGGCCGACGATGTGGATCTCTCCGTGCTGGCTCGCGGCACGCCGGGCTTCTCCGGCGCCGACTTGGCCAACATGGTGAATGAAGCGGCGCTGGCCGCGGCCCGGCAGAATCGCAAAGCCGTGTTGCAATACGACTTCGAGGTTGCCAAGGACAAGGTCCTCATGGGTGTGGAGCGCAAGTCGCTGCTCCTGACCGACGAGGAAAAGAAAAACACGGCGTATCACGAAGCCGGGCACGCGCTCGTCGCGGCGAAGTTGCCGCATGCCGATCCGGTGCACAAAGTTACGATCATTCCGCGCGGTATGGCGCTCGGCCTGACCATGCAACTGCCAGTCGACGATCGCCACAACTACTACAAGAACTATCTCGACACGCAGATTGCCATCCTCATGGGCGGCCGCATTGCGGAAGAGATTTTCCTGAGCCAGATGTCGACTGGCGCAGGTAACGACATCGAGCGAGCTACGGAACTGGCGCGCAAGATGGTCTGCGAGTGGGGCATGAGCGACCTGGGGCCGGTGACCTTCGGCAAGAAAGAAGAGCAGATTTTTCTGGGACGAGAGATCTCGCAACACCGCGACTACAGCGAAGCGACGGCCATCCAGATTGACGAAGAAGTCAGGAAGATGGTGAGCGTTGGCTACGCGACAGCGAAAAGTATCCTCTCCGAGAATCGCGAAACGCTGGTTCGGATTGCAAAGGCGCTGATCGAACGCGAAGTGCTGGATGCGTCCGAGATCAAGCTGCTGGTTGACGGCCAGGATCTGCCGCCGATCAAGCCGCTGCCGGCCAAGACCGACGATGGCGTGCAGCAGGTGATTAAGCCGGAACGGGCTCCCGCGAAAAGCGGCGAGCGGCCGGCGACGGCGTAATGCAGTCGTCAGCTGTTAGTTTTCAGTTCTTAAGGGCGGCCAGTTGGCCGCCTTTCTTTTGTGTTTCAAGTCCCGTGCGATACTGATACGCATTATGAATCTGACCCTCAATTCCAAAGTTGCTCTCATCACCGGCGGATCGCGCGGCATTGGCGCGGCTGCGGTGCGGATGTTTGTGGCCGCAGGCGCAAAAGTCGTCTTCAACTATCAGGCGGCGAAGACGCCGGCCGACGATCTGGTGCGCGAATGCGGTGCGGCGAACTGCCGCGCGGTGCAAAGCGATCTATCGACCACCAGCGCGGCGCAGCAACTGGTTGCGTCCGCCATCGCGGCCTTCGGACGCCTCGACATTCTAGTGGCGAATCACGGCATCTGGCCGCCGGAAGATGCGCCCATTGATCGCATGTCCGACGAACAATGGCATCGCACCATCGCCGTGAACGTGGACAGCGTGTTCGGACTGGTCAAGCATTCGGTAGGTCAAATGAAGAAGCAGCAGATGACGGCGCAGGGCGGCGGCCACATCGTGCTCGTCAGTTCGACCGCCGGCCAGCGCGGCGAAGCCTTCCACTGTGACTATGCGGCTTCGAAAGGTGCGCTGATCAGCATGGTGAAAGGCCTTTCGACGGAACTGGCGCGCGACAACATTCATGTCAATTGCGTCGCCCCAGGATGGGTGGATACGGACATGTCGTCGGCCGCGTTAAACGATCCGCCCACGCGCGACAAGGTTTTTCGCACCATCCCGATGGGGCGCGTGGGAACTCCGGACGAGATCGCGGGTCCGATTCTGTTCCTGTGTACGCCCTATGCCGGATTTATCACTGGCGAAATCTTCAACGTGAATGGCGGCGCCGTGCTGGTGGGATAAGCACCTTCACGCGCCGAATTGCCGCAAGTGATGGTCCAGATGTTTGTACATGCCGCGGCTCCAATCCTGCGGGGTGAGTAGTCCAAAAAATGGATGCGGATGCCGCGTACATTGCTCTTCGCCACCCTCGTGAAATTGCCGGATTTTCTGTTTGAGTTGCGCCTGTTCCCGCGAAAAGTCTCGTTGGTCTGCAACCAGCAGCGTCTTGTCGGTGGGGTTGTTTTTCGAAAATGGCTTGTCGTTGGTGTAGATCGGTTTGACGAAGGGACCGATCAGTCTTCCAATGAACATGCGGGGCGGGTTGAGCCGGCCGGAGGCCATGTCGAGCCCCGCGGAGCAATGCGCCATCATCTGCGCCGCGTCCATCTTTCCCCACTGCCTCGGCGACGCGGGTTGCAGCTTGTCCAGACGCGCGAGTAACTCGTCTACCGTTTCCTGCTGGAATAGGTTCTTCATGGTGCGCCTCCGAGACTTGGCGATTGTTGGAATCGGCGAGAATGATAGCACCCGGGACAGCTAAAATGATGCTGGGCGCTTCTAAACTGGTTAGACGACGACAGGCTACGATGGCGATGAAAGCTGGGCCGATGAAACTTCTTAGACCCCTTGCATTTTTATTATTGCTGTTTCCCTTGGCCTATGGCCAGAAGGAAACCGAACCGCCGGCGCGCGTGCCGCTGCCGCCGGGCCCGGCGTCGGTCAATTTGAACGACTCCGACAACGCGCGCAAGGCGCGGGCGATTCTCGATCAGACGATCGAGGCGATGGGCGGCCAACCCTACCTCACTTACGAAAACCGGGAAGAGACCGGCCGCTACTATCCCCTTTATCACGGACGCACCAACAGCACTGGAATTCCCTACAACTACTACGTCGAGTACCCCGATAAGGACCGTTTCGAAGTCATCCACACCAAGGACATTTTCCTGCTCGAGGGGTCGGTGGGCAACGTCAAGGTCAAGGGACAATTCGATCTTGTCCAGATCTTCAACGGCGACAAAGGATACGAAACGACCTACAAGGGGACGGCCGCGGTGGAACCTCTCGACCTGGAGAACCATCTGCGCCGCCGCAGGCATTCGCTGGAATGGGTCTTCCGCAAGTGGATTCGCGATCCGAACGTGGCGCTGTTCTCCGATGGGCAGTCGGTCGTTGACGGAAAGGTATGCGAGGGCATGACGCTCCTTAACAGCCAGAACGACTCGGTGAGCGTATATCTCGACCTGAATACCCACTATCCGGTAAAAATCGAGTATTCGTGGCGCGATCCGAAGGACAAGCAGAAAAACGTGGAAGAGGAGCACTACGACAATTACAAGCTGGTCCAGGGCATCTGGACACCGCACTCCATCACCCGCTATTTCAACGGAGAAACGTCGCAACAGCGCTTCATTGCCACCGCCAGCTACAACCAGAAACTGCCGGACTCGATGTTCGAAGCCGCGGTGACGTACGACCCCAAAGCACCGCTGAAGAAGCGGTAGAACGCTGGCGAACGGAGCGGACTCGTTCAAACCTGAGCATCGGCCAACGTTGGAATGCGCCGAACATGGATTTGTTTTTCGCGCTTGCGGGTCTGGGCGATATTGTAGGAAGCCTGCATTCGCATGAGCGTGTCCATTTTTACTCCGAAGGCTTTCTCGATGCGGAGCGCCATGTCTCCGGAGAGGTCGGCCCTGCCGTTCAGCAGGCTTGACAGCGCTGGCCGGGAAACCCGAAGCGCAATCGCCGCTGCGGTCACCGACAGTCCAGCAGGCTGGACAATTTCGGTGCGGATGAAATCTCCGGGATGGGGCGGGTTTTTGATCGACATCTCGTTCACTCCTAGTCCTAGTGGTAGTCTTCCCTCTCGCGCTCGATGAGGTCGTGGTGCAAGAATACTGCCAGAAGCGGGCAATCGACCAAGAGTTGTCCATTCAAGATTCCCTCTGATCTACTGTCGCCTGAACAAGTTAGCCTTCGTCATCGGCAACCCAGCCACGGAGTGTGGCTGTTTTGCCACATACGAAAGTTCGCCCGTCGCGGTAAGCTTCCACATAGCAAAAGACTTACAGCATCCTCCCCTTGACACACGAGCAGACAATTCGTGCGGCAGTGACCTGCAAAGGGATAGGACTCCACAGCGGCGCCCCAGTAAATTTGCGGATTCTGCCTGCGCCTGCGGGGACGGGAATCGTCTTCCACCGCACCGACCTCGACGGCTTCGCCATCGAAGCCAGCGGACGCAACGTGGCCCGCGTCAGTTACGCCACCAGTTTGATGAAAAAGGGCGTCCTGATCTCCACCACCGAGCACCTGCTCTCGGCGTTTACCGGCGTGGGCATCGATAATGCCATCGTCGAGCTCGACAATCTCGAACTGCCGATTCTGGATGGCAGCGCCCGTCCGTTTGTCGAGATGATTCAGGAGGCCGGGATTCGCAAGCAACGCAAAGCGCGCACCTATCTCAGGATTGTGCGCGACATCGAGTTGCGCGAGGGCGATAAGTTTATCGCGGTGTATCCGGCCGACACCTATTCCGTTTCCTATTCGATCAACTTTCCTCATCCGCTGATTGGCAAGCAGAGCTTTTGTGTGCGTTTGACGAATGGCAGCTATCTGCGCGAGATTGCCCCGGCGCGCACGTTCGGGTTTCTGCACGAGGCCGATGCCATGCGGCAACAGGGACTGATCCGTGGCGCGTCGACCGAGAATGCCATTGTGCTCAACCGCGAAGAGGTGTTGAATCCTCCCCTGCGTTTTGCCGACGAGTTCGTGCGCCACAAGGTGCTGGACCTGATTGGCGATCTGGCGCTGATCGGGAAACAGATACTGGGTTCGGTAGTGGCCGACCGCGCGGGACATGCCATGCATACGGCGCTGGTGTCGCGGATTTTGCGCGATCCATCGTATTGGGAAGAAACCGCGATGGAAGAAGAAACCGCCGCTCCCGCCTTCGCGTCGGCGGCCAGCCTTAGCGTGTGAAGCGGTAGGATCTCCCTACAGCCCGCCAAAGAACTTTCGCATCCGCTCCAACCCTCGATCCAGTTCAGCCATCGAAGTCGCGTAGGAGACACGAATGTGCTCCTTCGTCCCAAATCCTTCTCCGGGAACTGTCGCGACGTGATTCTCGCGAAGAAGTTTCCCGGCGATGTCGGAAGCTGAGTTCATCCCGCTACGCCCGAAAAACGCTGAAATGTTGGGATAGGCGTAGAACGCGCCTTCGGGCAGCGTGCATTTCACTCCGGGGATCGCGCGCAGTCCCTTGACGACGTGATCGCGCAGTTTGATGTAGTCCGCGCGCATGTCTTCCACGCACTGCTGCGATCCTTTCAGCGCCGCTACTGCGGCTTTCTGCACGATCGACGTTGGATTCGACGTGGACTGGCTCTGCAGCTTCTGCACCGCCGTGATGATCGGCGCGGGGCCGAGCGTGAATCCCAGACGCCACCCGGTCATGGCGTATGTCTTCGAAAGCGACCCAACAACCATGAAGCGGTCGCGGTACTCGCGCAGTGAACCCACCGAAAAGCGCTTGCCAGTGTAATTCAGATAAACATAGCACTCGTCGGAAATCACCCAGATGCCGCGCTGGTGGGCCAGTTTCACGACTGCAGTCATGTCTTCCGGGCTCATCACGGCTCCAGAGGGATTGGAAGGCGAATTCAGGATGATGAGCTTGGTCTTCGGCGTCACCAGTTTTGCGACCATGTCGGCGGTGACGCGAAAACCCTGCGATTCGTCGCTTTGCAGGAGCACGCAGGTGCCGCCCACGTAGCGCACCATGTCCTTGAACGAGACCCAGTAGGGAACTGGGAGAATGACCTCGTCGCCATGGTCCACCAGCACGGAAATGACGTTGAAGAGCGCGTGCTTGCCGCCGACCGAAGCGGCGGCTTCTTCGCGGCGGTAATCGGAGTCGAAGTCGACGGCATGGCGGTGGACGATGGCGTCCTTCAGTTCGGCGGTACCGCCCACAGCGGTGTACTTCGAAAAATTCGCCTGAATGGCGGCGATGGCTGCATCCTTGACGTGCTGCGGGGTCGAAAAGTGCGGCTCGCCGGCGCCAAAATCCACCACATCGATGCCCTGCTGGCGCAGTTTGTCAGCTTCGGCTACGACCGCCATGGTCGCGGAGGGCTCGATGCGGTTGATGCGTTCGGTCAATTTGACGGGATGGGTGACGGGCGCGGTTATGGTGCTCATGTTCGCTGTGCTCACGCTTTCTTCTTCCGGTTTTTTCTCTTCTCGGAAGGCGTATTGCCCGCAGGCGGCTCGCCGTTCTCGAACTTATGGGCTACATCCATTTTCTCACGAACCTTCTGCGCGACGAGTTCCGGCACCAGGCAATCGATCGATCCGCCGAGTTGCGCGACTTCGCGCACCAGACGGGAACTCAGGTACGAATACTTTTCGGCGGGCATCATGAAAACGGTCTCCAGGCGGGGCTGGAGTTTGCGATTCATCAGCGCCATCTGCAGTTCGTACTCGTAATCGCTGATGGCGCGAATGCCGCGCAGGATAACCCGGGCATCGAGTCGCAGTGCGTAGTCGACCGTGAGGCCGTCGAACGTATCGACCGAGACGTTGTCGAAAGCGGAGGTCATCGCCTCCAACATCTTGCGGCGGTCGGCCACGCTGAAGAGCGGATCTTTTTCGGGGTTGCGCAGGATGGCGACGACCAGTTCGTCGAAGATCTTGCTGCCGCGCTCAATCAGGTCTAGATGACCGTTCGTGGGGGGATCGAACGATCCGGGATAAATGGCTTTAATGCGCTTCATCAGGGCCTCAATCGAGGAAAGGAGGATTGTATGCGGGGGGTGAAGAGAATGGCAATCGGAGGGGTAGCATCGGAGGGTGGAAATGCCGGGCGGGGACGCCCGGCCCTCCATCGACAAAGAGTTGCGCGCCGGTTACCGTCTTGCGGCTGGTTTTGCCGCGTCCGCTGCGCTTGGCATGGTCGTAACGCGGCCTTGCGTGCCGGTGGCTTGCGCCGGAACGACCGCTGGAACTGGGGTTGCTGTAGACGGAGTTAATCCCAGAGCCTTGCGCACTTCGGCATCGAGTTTGGCCATCGTGTCTTTGTTTTCCTGTAGGAAGGCGCGGGCGTTCTCGCGTCCCTGGCCGATGCGCTCGCCCTTGTAACTGAACCACGAGCCGGACTTTTCCAGAATATTTTGGGCCACCGCGAGATCGAGCAAATCGCCTTCGCGCGAGATGCCTTGACCATAAAGAATGTCGAACTCGGCCTCGCGGAACGGCGCCGCAACTTTGTTCTTCACGATCTTGACTCGCGTGCGCGAGCCAGTGACCACGTCTCCCTCTTTGATGGCCGCGATGCGGCGGATATCGATGCGTACCGAGGAATAGAACTTCAGCGCGCGGCCGCCGGTCGTGGTTTCCGGGTTGCCGAACATCACGCCGATCTTTTCGCGGATCTGATTGATGAAAATCAGGCAGGTACGCGACTTGGAGACCGTTCCGGTCAGCTTGCGCAGCGCTTGCGACATGAGGCGGGCTTGCAGCCCCATGTGGCTGTCGCCCATTTCTCCATCGAGTTCAGCCTTGGGGACGAGCGCCGCCACCGAGTCCACCACCAGCACATCGATGGCGTTCGAGCGCACCAGTGCTTCAACGATTTCCAGCGCCTGCTCGCCATAGTCGGGTTGCGAGACCAGCAAGTTATCTACGTCCACGCCGAGCTTCTTGGCATAGGCGGGATCGAGCGCATGCTCGGCATCGACGAACGCGGCCATGCCTCCAGCCTTTTGCGCCTCGGCAATCACCTGCAAGGCGATGGTCGTTTTGCCGGATGACTCTGGGCCGAAGATTTCGACGACGCGGCCGCGCGGCACTCCGCCGACGCCGAGCGCGGCATCGAACGAGATCGCGCCGGTGGAAATCACCGAGATGGGGACAATGGCTTCCTTCGACCCCAGCCGCATGATGGATCCTTTGCCAAACTGCTTTTCGATCTGCTGAAATGCAAGATCGATCGCTTTGTTGCGTTCGTTGTTGCGATCTTCTACTCGGCTCCGCTCGTCGGCCATGATGGCTGCTCCTGTTTTTGTGAATCTGGAATGGTAGCCTACACCCGCGGGCTGGGGCGGGAAGTGTTGGCTGTCACATTGCTTTTGGTCAGTTTAGCACGAAGCGAATGAAAGGCGAAGCATGATTGTATTGGCGGGGATGATTCCTGCGAGGTCAGAGGTGAGAGGTTCGATTGCAGAGGTTAAAATCCGGGGGTTACTTCTGCAATCTGACCTCTCACCTCTGACCTTTCTTGCTAGACTCGCTTCATGCGGCAAGACCCAAAGAACGGCAACGGTTCCGAACCAGACATAGCGGTTGGCGGACCATCGCTCTACCTCGTCGCCACGCCCATCGGCAACCTTGAAGACATCACCCTGCGCGCCCTGCGCGTGTTGAAGGAAGTCGACCTGATCGCCTGCGAAGACACGCGGCAGACGCTCAAACTCCTCAGCCATTACGGCATCAAGACGCGCTTGGTGAGCTATCACGAGCACAACGAGATGACCAAGGCCGCCGAGCTTGTTGTCGATCTCGAAGGCGGCGCGAAGATAGCGCTCGTCACCGACGCCGGTATGCCCGGCATCTCCGACCCCGGATTCCGCCTGATCGCACTCGCCATCCGCCATCATGTGCCGGTCATCCCGATCCCCGGAGCGTGCGCCTTCCTAGCCGCCCTGGTCGCCAGCGGCCTGCCCACCGATTCCTTCCGCTTCAGCGGCTTCCTCCCGTCGAAGTCAGGACAGCGGCGCAAGCTGCTGGAAAGCGTGAAAGATTCTCCGCGAACGCAGGTGTTCTACGAAGCTCCGCACCGGCTGCTGGAGACTCTGGCGGATGTGGTGGAAGTTCTGGGAAACGACCGGCACGTGGTGGTCGCCCGCGAGGTGACCAAGATTCACGAGGAGTTCTTGCGCGGCCGGGTAGAAGAAATTCTAAAAAAGCTCAAGGCCCGCGGAGACGTCAAAGGCGAAATCACTCTGCTGATTGCCAAGGCCGAAGAGGGAGCCACCCCCGCCGCATCCGACGCCGTAACCGTCGCCCAGCGCGTCAAGCAGATCATGTCCGAAGAAAAGGCCGACGAAAAAGCCGCGCTGAAGAAAGTCGCCAAAGAGCGCGGGATTGGGAAAAGCGAGGCATATCGGGAGTGGCAGCGAGGGAAGTAACAGGGAGGCGTTCGGCTTTACTGTTTCCCCGCCAACTCCTTCTTTACCGCCTCGCTGACCACCTTCCCATCCACTCGCACGCCGGCGGCGGCGAAGTGGGCCATGGTGGCCTTCATCACTGTGCCCATGTCCTTCATTGTGAGAGGCCCAGTCATCTCGACAAGCGCTGCCCGCACTCCGGCCACGATCTCTTCCTCCCCGGCTTCTTTCGGCAGGTAGGTTTCGATCAGCTTGATTTCGGCGGCTTCCTTGTCGGCCATCTCCTGGCGTCCGCCCTTGGTGAACTGCTCGACCGATTCTTTGCGCTGCTTGATCAGCGTCGAGAGGATCTGCTGCGATTCCTTGTCGTCGAGCGGGGCCATCTTGTCGATCTCTTTGTTCTTGAGCGCGGTCTTGACCATGCGCAGGGTGGAGAGGCGGTGCTCTTCGCGGGCCTTCATGGCTGCGACGATGTCTTTCTGGATCTGGTCGATGAGGGGCATGGGGAAATTATAGAGGTTAGAGGTCAGATTGCAGAGGTTAGAATCACTTGCTGCGAGCTAAGGGTTTCACTTCTGCAATCTGACCTCTGACCTCTGCAATTTTGACCTCTGACCTTTTCTCCCCCGAAACACGGGCTTTCGCATATTCTGGTTCCCATGCTCAAGAAGAACCGCCTCTTCACTCCCGGACCCACGCCTCTTCTTCCCGCCGCGCAGACGGCGATGGCTTCCTATGGCGCGCATCATCGCACGGCCGAGTTCCGCGCTCTGTTTGCGCGCGTACTGGCCGACGTGAAGGAGTTCATCGGCACCAAGAACGACGTGCTCGTGCTGTCCTCGTCGGGCACCGGTTTCATGGAGGCCTCGGTTTCGAATCTGACTTCACCCGGCGACCGCGTGCTCGTGCTGACCGCCGGCAAGTTCGGCGAGCGCTGGACTTCGCTGGCCAAGGCGTTTGGCTGCGCCGTGGAGACAGTGACCGCTCCGTATGGCGAAACATTTTCGCTGGACGAAGTCCGCCGCAAACTCACGCCCGAGATCCGCTGCGTTTACGTGCAGGCGACCGAAAGTTCCACCGGCGCACGGCATGATGTGGAAGCGATCGCGAAGTTGGTGCGAGCGCTCCCCGATACCTTGTTTGTCGTCGATGCGATCACCGGTCTCGGCACAGCGCGTCTCGATGTGGACGCCTGGGGAATCGACGTGATCATTGGCGGATCGCAGAAAGCGCTGATGATTCCGCCGGGATTGGCCTATGGAGCGATCAGCGAGCGGGCTTGGCAACGCATGGAGACAACGAAATCTCCACGGTATTACTTCGACCTGCGGAAGGAACGGAAATCGGCGGCCAAGGCGGAAACGGCTTACACGCCCGCGACTTCTCTTTTTGCTGGACTGGCGGCGGCGTTTGATTACCTGCGTCAGATGGGGGACGGCAATCTTGCGGCGGGTCGCGATGCGCTCGTCGCGAACGCGGAGTTGTGCGCGGCGATGACTCGCGCCGGCGTCGAAGCGCTGGGCCTGAAGTTATTCTCGCCGAGTTGTCCGGCGGCCGCCCTGACGGCGGTTGCGGCGCCGGCGGCCGCCGATTCCACGGCCATTTGCAAACGCTTTCGCGATGAATTTGGCGCGGTTGTAGCCAACGGACAGGCGGAAATGAAGGGGCAGCTTTTCCGCATCGCTCACATTGGGTACTACGATTATCTGGACACGGTGGGAGTGCTGGCCGCGCTGGAACAAGTGATCGCCGAAGCTACTGGAAACGCGGTTGAGTTTGGATCCGCGGTGCGCGCGGCGCAGGAGGTTTATGGGAAGGTCAGAGGTTAGAGGTCAGATTGCAGAGGCTAGAACCACTTGCTGCGATCTCGGGGTTTAACTTCTGCAATCTGACCTATTACTTCTGACCTTCGGTTCTTACGCGTCCAGCGCTTCCCGTCGCAGCTTGCGGCTCTCGGCTAGCAGCGACATGGAGTGCATCAGGTTTTGCAGGGTGACGATTCCGACCAGGTGCTGTTCGTCGACGACCAGAATAATGCTCAGATTGCGCGCTGCCAGTTTGCGGAAGGCGGACGCCAGCGACTCCTGCTTGCCGGCCACATCGTAGATGCGATTCATGGCGGCTTGCACGTAGCCGTTGCCGTCGGTGCGCAGAGCATCGAGAATGCGCTGCCGCGAAATCACGCCGGCCATGTCGACGCCGCGCACCACGGGGAAATCGTCTTGCAGTGTGTGGACCGCCTTGTCGAGCGCGTCTTCCAGCGTGTCAGCGGGCGAGAGCGTGACGAAGTCTGTGAGCATGACTTCTTCCAGACGGACGCTTTGCAGCACCGATTGAAACGTCGCTGAGCGCTCTTCGAGTTGTGCGCCGGCGAAGAGGAAGAAGCCGACCATCATCAGCCAATAGCCGTCCCAGCGCGTCTCGGCGCGGCTGCTGATCAACATTCCGACCATGATCATCAGAACGGAAAAAACGTGGCCGATGCGGACGGCGCGATGGGTGGCGCGAACCATGTCGTCGCGCCGCGAAAAAATTGCGCGCAGTACGCGGCCGCCATCCATGGGATACGCCGGCAACAAGTTGAACAAGCCGAGGAGAAGATTCGCCCAGACAATGCTCCGCAACAGGGCGCTGGAGTGCAGGAGCGGCTTTGCGGTAAGCGAGACGTTCGGCATGACGCTGAGCAGGATCAGAGCGGATAGACCCGCGATGAAAAGATTTACCAACGGCCCGGCGACCGCGACGCGAATGTCGCGCTTCCAGGCGTTGATCGGGTCGGGAATGGCGTGCGCTTCGTCGAGGATGGTGATTCCGCCGATCGGCAGCAAGATGATCCCCTTCGCCGGAATGCCGGAACCGCGCGCCACCAGCGCGTGACCTAACTCGTGCAAGACAACGCTGCCGAAAATAATGCCGACCAGCGCAAGTCCGCGGAGTGCGGCCGTCGCGTCTTGCGTGGCTGCTTCCGCGCCCCACACGAAGACGAGAAGAAATAGAAAGGTCCAATGAATCCGAATTTCGATTCCAAATAGACGCCCGACCGGGATGGACCAACTGCGCATCGACATTCCTACCGTTATTCTATCTACTTAGACGCCGACCCACCCGGCGGAGATGCGAAAAGGGGAATCGGAAGGGCTGGGGCGGAAGAAACATTCGCGCGGTCGCTCCGAAAGATGGTTGCAAGAAACGATGGGTTGCGAACGATGAGAGTGATTGCTGGAGAGTATCGACGCCGGACGTTGCGGTCGCTGCCGGGAACGGAGATCCGTCCGACAGCGGATCGCCTGCGCGAGACGCTGTTTAACATACTCTGCTCGGGCGATCCGGCGGCATTGGCGGAGTCGACTTGGATCGATTTGTATGCGGGGACGGGCGCGGTTGGCATTGAAGCGCTGAGCCGCGGGGCGCGGATGGTGTACTTCGTCGAGTCGTCGCGAGCAGCTGCGGACGTGATTGCCGCCAACTTGAAGTCTTTGGGGATTGCCAGCGGGTTCCAGATCGTCCGCGTCGACGCTGGGAAAGCGCTGCGGCAATTGGAGGCGTCGGGGCCCGCTCTCGATTATGTGTTTTTCGACCCTCCCTACTCGATGCAAGAGGACTACGCGAAGACGCTGGCGGCATTGGCGGAGTCGAAGTTGGTGGGTGATCAAAGCATCGTGATCGCGGAGCATGAGAAGAGGTTCGACCCCGGCGAAGGGTTTGGGAAATTGCGGCGCTATCGCAAGCTGGTGCAGGGAGACGCGGCGTTGAGCTTTTATCGGCGGCAGAGTTGAAAATTCTGAACCCTTCAGAATTTGTCATCCTGAGCGAAGCGAAGGACCTATGCATTTGCTTGCGGCGCCGGAATTCATGGGTCCTTCGCTACGCTCAGGATGACAACCGAGGAAAGGGTGTCTGGGTTGAGCAGCTCTTCACGAACGAGATCGCTATAATTGAAACGCATGTCCAATTTTCCACCGGTTGACGAACAGCTGGCATACATCAAGAAGGGCGCGGCGGAGATCGTCAAGGAATCCGAAATGCGCTCGAAGCTCGAACGCTCGCTCGCCTCTGGCAAGCCGCTGCGCGTGAAGGCAGGCTTCGATCCCACCGCTCCCGATCTGCATTTGGGGCACACCGTCCTGCTGCGCAAGCTGAAACATTTTCAGGATCTCGGGCACACGGTCATCTTTCTGATTGGCGACTTCACCGGGATGATCGGCGATCCAACGGGGCGCTCGGCGACGCGGCCTCCGCTGACGCGGGAGCAGATCGTCGAGAACGCCGAAACCTACAAGGCGCAAGTCTTCAAAATTCTCAGCCCCGAAAAGACAGTCGTCGACTTCAACAGCCGCTGGTTTTCGAAATTTTCGGCCGAGAATTTCATCCGCCTGACGGCGAAGTACACGGTCTCGCAAATGCTCGAGCGCGAGGACTTCCACAAACGCTTCCGTGACGAAAAGCCGATTGCCATGCACGAACTTCTATATCCCCTGGCGCAGGGATACGACTCGGTGGCGCTCGAAGCCGACGTGGAACTCGGCGGCACCGACCAGAAATTCAATCTGCTGGTGGGGCGCGAGTTGCAGCGGGCCTACGGCCAGGAATCGCAGGTCGTGCTGACCACGCCGATCCTTGAAGGCCTCGACGGCGTGAATAAGATGTCAAAGTCGCTGGGGAACGCGATCGGAATTCACGAACCGCCGCTGGAGATGTATGGCAAGGTGATGTCGATCTCCGACGAGATGATGTGGCGCTACTACGAACTGCTGACCGATGTGCGCGCGGAGCAGATCGCCGCGATGAAATCGGACGCGGCCAGCGGGAAGGCGCATCCGATGACTCTGAAGAAAGAGTTAGCGCGGTCGATCGTGGCGGATTTTCATTCGGCGGAAGCCGCGACGAGGGCGGCGGAGGATTGGGCGAAGCAGTTTCAGAAAGATCAGGTGCCGGAGGAAGTCGAGACGGAATCGTTGATCTTCGCTGAGTTTGCGAATCGCGAAGGCAATGGCGTGCGGCTGGCAAAGATTCTGGTCAGGATTGGATTTGCAGCATCGACCAGCGAAGCGGATCGGAAGATCAAAGAAGGCGCGGTCAGCGTGGACGGAGTAAAGACGGCCGCGCCAATTATCAAAGCTTCCGCGGGTACAACGATGATGGTGCGACTCGGACGAAGAATCAAGAAAGTCGCGTTGACAGCTTCCTGACCAATTCCGGTTGGATAGAGTGAATTACGTGGAAGGACTCGGACTCGTGAAGAGAACTCTTCCAAACCAAAGCGCGAACAAAAAATAGATCGCGGCGGCCGCCGTGATTTCGGTTGCTCTGGATCCGGCAGCCAAAGCTTTCAGCAGGATGATGGACACGACGGCGAAGTGGAAAAAGTTGCCGAGAGCCAGGGGGCGGCTGTAGATTCCGCCAATCAGTACGTCCTTGGCCATCCAATTCAAGATCGCAAAGCTCAGATACAGAGCTCCCGCAATTTGCAGGATCAGAACGGCATGAAAATCCCCGCGGCCTCCCAAGTGCGTGTCGATCTCCTGCGGGAGGAACGAGGCGCCGACGCCCAGTCCCGCCATGAACAGCGCGCTCAAACGCATCAGTAGTTTTGTGTTCATATTCTTCTCCCGGCCTCCACGCCTCGCGTCGCTCCGAGCAAGAGGTCGTGGATGGACGAATGCGTCCGTCCCTACGTGGTTCCTGCCAACTCCGGCCTCTTCTTGTGCCACTCTGTTGCCTGCTCGTAGGCATTCGCCGCCTGTAGCAGCACGATTCCATGCCAGGGAGCGGAGGCCAGTTGCAGTCCGATCGGCAGTCCGTCTTTTGTGAATCCGCAGGGAACGGAAATCGCCGGAATTCCCCACACATTGAACGGGCGAGTGTTCCTAAGCATGATGATCTCTTGTGGGCGCAGCGTGTCGGGGTTCGCCTTCAGTTCGGCGATCTGGGGCGGTGGAATGGGAACGGTAGGCGTCAGCAACAGATCCACATCGCTGAATATTTCCTGAATGTCGTGACGGCTGGCCTGGAGCTCGCGGGCGGCGCGGAGAGCGTCGTGAGCGTCGATGTTAGCTCCGGAGTTGATGCGCTGCAGCGTAGCCGGCTGGTACAGCTCTGGCGAGCGTTCGACGAATTCCTTGTGATAGGCATAAGCTTCAGCGCTCGCCAGCGTGCGGTCGGTGGGCACTTCGAGTTTGATGTCGCGAACCTCGGCGTTGAGATGGCGAAAGATGTCGACTGCTTTTTCGATCGCGTCTGCAATATCAGGGTGAAGATCGTCGAAGAAAAATGCGCGCGGAATGCCGATACGGATCTTCGCCGGATATTCGTCGAACGCGGAGACGAAACTCGGCGGAGGCGGGTTCCCGCAGGGATCCAACGAATCATAAAGCGACATGACTTGCAGCATCAGGGCCGCGTCATAGACGGAGTTTGTGATCGGGCCTACGTGATCGTAGGACGATGCCAGCGGCACCACTCCTCGGGTGCTGACGCGGCCAAATGTCGGCTTGAGTCCCACCACTCCGCAGTAGGCGGCGGGCAGGCGGATGGAACCCGCCGTGTCGGTACCGACGGCGGCGTAGCCCAAACTGGCGGCTACGCTGGCGGCCGAGCCTCCCGACGAGCCTCCGGCAATTCGCTTCGTGTCCCATGGATTGTGGACCTCGCCGAAAAAGCTGATCATCGAGCTGCCGCCGTAGGCAAATTCGTGCATATTCTGCTTGCCTAGAATGATTGCGCCGCCGGCGCGCAAACGGCGGACGACCTCGGCGTCTTCAGTGGGGATGCGGTCTTTCGCCGGTGAGCTGAACTGGCCGCTGGCGGCGGTGGTGCGAACTCCTGCGACATCGATGATGTCTTTGATTCCGATGGGAATGCCGTGCAGCGGTCCGAGATGCTTACCGTGGTAGATTTCCCACTCAGCCTGACGGGCGCGCTCAAGAGCGGATTCGGCGGTGACCGTGATGTAGGCGTTGAGCGCCGGGTTGAGCTTTTCAATGCGGGCAAGGCAGTCGTGGGTCAGTTCGACGGGAGAGATTTCGCGATTGCGAAGTTTCAGGCTCAGTTCGTGGATGCTAAGAAGCACATAATCCTCGCTTGAACCTATCCTATGCTGGCGGCCTTCTGCGCAGCGCGTCTCGCAAACCATTTCACCACAAAATAGACAACTGGTCCTGCGGCGAGCGCCCACGGTCCCCATCGCATGGCGATTGGGTCGCTGTAACGCAATACCACGTAAGTCATGGCGAGCGGCATCGCGATCACGTAGACAAGTCCGAGGTTGCCGCCGGGGATTCGGAACGCTCGCGGCAGATCGGGTCGTTTGCGGCGAAGTCCCCAGGCGGAGAGCACGGTCAGCACGGTAGTGGCGGCGCGCATCCAGACATAGATGCTGATCAATTCGCCGAGCGAGTTCAGCGCCAGCGAGGCATAGATGGCAGCGGAAATCAGGATCGCGATCCAGGGCGTGCCATAGCGCGGATGCCGATGGGTCAGGAACGGCGGCAGATAGCCATCCTCGGCGAGCGTGAAAGGGATGGGGGTAGCGGTGAGCATGGTGCTGTTGAGCAGCGCGGCGTTACAAATCATGGCCGCAATCGTCATGAGATGGCCCAGCCACGGGCCTCCGATGAGCAGCGCAGCGGTGGAGAAGTATCCATCCTTCCACTGCTGCCAGTTGCCGAGCGCGGCTAGCCCGGCGAGCGACGGCAGGAAGTAGGCTGCGATGGAAAGTGGAATGACCAAAGCGAGCGCTCGCGGATAGCTGCGCTGCGGGTTTTCCACATCCTCGGCCACGCTCGAGAGCTGCTCGTATCCGGAGTAGCCCCAGATGATCAGTGCCAGGCCCACTCCAAATACCTTGGAAAAAGGCTGATGCGGCGGCACCAGCGGCACAAATGGATTGTGATGCCACTTGGCCAGGCCGAGGACGACCATGGCGATCACAGGAATAAAGATGAATATCTCGAAGACGGTGGCGGCTTTGCCGACCATCTGGATGCCGAGAATGTTCACCCAGGCGATGACGGCGACAAGCGCGAAGGAGACGATCCAGTGCTTCCAGCCGGCGATGCCGGGAAAATAATATGCCAGATAATCGGTGAAGAGTACGGCATAAGAACCGCCGAGAAGGAACGAGGCGGACCAGTTCCACCATCCGGCGAGAAATCCCCAGAAATCTCCGAAAGCGGCGCGGCTCCAGCGATAGAAGCCGCCTTCGACCGGCATGGCAGTGGTGAGTTCGGCGGTCACGAGCGAGACCGGGATCGACAGGAAAAATGGGATGACCAGAAGAAAAATCAGGCTCATGCCCGGGCCGCTGGTGGTGACCATGCCTTCGAGTCCGAAGGGGCCGCCGGTGGTGTAGGAAAACATCACGAAGACGAAATAGAAAAGGCTGGCCTTGCGGACGGTGGAAGCCGTGGATGAGCCGGTGGCATTCACGAGGACGAAGCGGCTAGTGTACAGCAAAGAAGCAGCGCTTCCGGCCGCGCCGGAAATCGAACTTATGCGCCGATTCCCAGCGGAAGGCAACGTTGAAGTCGAATACCGCCTTGCTCCAGGTCGAGCAACTTGCGTTTGATGTCGAGACCGCCGCCGTATCCGCACAGGGAGCCACTCGACGCGATTACACGGTGGCAGGGAACGACGATAGCGACGGGGTTCCGGTTGTTCGACATGCCGACCGCGCGGTAGGCGTGCGCGTGTCCGATGGCTTGTGCGATTTCGCGGTAGCTGCGCGTTTCGCCGTAGGGAATTTCGATCAGGGCGTGCCAGCAGGCTCGTTGGAAATCGGTTCCGCGAAGATCGAGCGGAAGGGAGAACTCGCGGCGATCGCCCGCGAAATATTCGCTGAGCTGGCGGAGATAGGGAGCGAGGACTTTCTTCGATTCCTGAATCTGAGTTGTCTTGGGCAGATTCTGTACGCGTGCTTCGAATTCAAGGCGAACCAAACCTTTCGTGGAAGCGGCGAGGAAGAGCGGACCGACGGGCGACGAAGCGCGGAAGCTGAACAGAGTTTCCATGGCGACGCTGGAAGGATAGCACGATGGCGGCTTGACTCTGGCCTTGTCGATAGAGCAGAATTCACGCCTCAACCGGAACAGCGAGGGCTGCCCCGGATCCCACTGCAATTCTCATCGGAGGAGTATGCGCTCGTCACCACGTGTATCGGAAAGCCGGCGAAAATTTCTGCGGTATCTTGCGCTCAGCCCGGCCCTGGCCAGTCCGGCACTGCTCAGGTCTTCCGGCTGGAATGTTTTTGGATCGGCGACGCATGGCGGGAAGATGCTGGCGATGGCGGAAACTCCCGCACCGGCTGCCGGCCTGATTACGAGCGCGGAGCAGGCGCTGGATGTAATGGAGTTTGAAACAGTCGCGCGCAACGTGCTCCCTCCTGCGCATTTCGGCTACCTGGCAACCGGCGTCGATGACGATGTGACCGTCGGCATCAACCACGAGGCGTACAGCCATCTGGAGATCCGGTCTCGAAGACTGGTCGACGTCAGTAAACTGGACACTTCGGTGCAACTCTTCGGAACGACGTGGGAGACGCCGATCTTCATGTGCCCGGTGGGCTCTATGAAGGCCTTTCATCCGGAGGGCGAGGTGGCGGCGGCAAAAGCGGCGCGAAGCCGGCACCATCTTCAAATACTTTCGACAGTCGCCAGTTCCTCCGTGGAAGAAGTGACGGCGGCGCGGCGAGCGCCGGTATGGCAGCAGCTTTATCCAACGAACGACTGGAACGTGACGCGGGCGATTATCAAGAGGGCAGAAGCGGCGGGGAGTCCAGTATTGGTGCTCACGACCGATATTCACGTCAACAGCAGCAACCGGGAAACGATCTACCGCGCTCGGCGCGTGGATAACCGTGACTGCTCTGTTTGTCATGAAAAAGGAACAGCGGGGTACCTGCACCAGAGTCCAATGTTTGATGGCATGGATATCGCCAAAGTCACCGGTCTGTACGATCCGAGTCTGACTTGGGATTTCGTGAAGCGCCTGAAAGACGCTACGAAAATGAAACTCATCCTCAAAGGCATTGTGACGCGCGAGGATGCGCAACTGGCGGTCGAGCACGGTGCCGATGGCATCGTAGTTTCGAACCACGGTGGGCGCGCGGAAGAATCTCTGCGGCCGACGATCGAGTGTCTGCCGGAAATCGTAGATGCAGTGAAAGGGAAAGTTCCGGTCTTGATCGATGGCGGCATTCGGCGGGGCACCGACGTTTTCAAGGCATTGGCAATGGGTGCGACGGCGGTTGGCATCGGGCGGCCCTACGCGTGGGGATTAGCGGCGTTTGGACAGCCAGGCGTCGAAGCCGTGCTCGCCATCATGCGGCGCGAACTGGAAACCATCATGCGGCAGGCGGGAACCCCGTCGGTCGCCGGCATAACCAAGGCGTTTGTCACGACCCGATCCTAACCGTGGCAGGCAAACAGACTACCGACGAAAAAAGCCTCCTGCTTACGCAGGAGGCCTTCTAGGGGAGGAGTGCTCTTACTTCTGCTGCGGTTGGTCCGCGGTCGACGTCGTGGTGGTCGAAGCAAGCTGCTCCAGATTGTTCTTCAGGAGGCTGACTTCGACGCGGCCGCCGGCGATGCGCTTGGTCTTGGCGTCGCCAGTCGCAGTCGGCGCATTGCCCATGCCGACGAGGTAAATCCGATAAATCGGAATGTCGTGGTTCAGCGCCAGATAGCGGACCACCGACTCGGCCATCTTCTGCGAGCTGGCGATTGCCACCTGCCCGTGGCCGGCGGAGAAGCCCTGCACTTCGACGACGTAGCCATGCTGGTTTTTCAGCGGCGTGGCCATCTCATCGAGCGCGGTCTTCGCGTTCTGGCTCAGTACGGTCTGTCCCGACTTGAAAATGATTTCCGTTTGCGTCGAGGGCTGGTACTGATCGATGTTCGTAACCACCTGCTGCACCGTATCCAGGCGGGTGTTGGCCTGTTGCGCGGTCTGCTGCGCCGCCTGGGCCTTGTTGCCGGCTTCGATGGCGTGCTGATCGGCTTCCGTGGCCTTGGACGATGCCAACTGGATTCCAGCTTGCGCGCGAGCATCGGTGTCTTTGATCGCCTTGGTGTTCGAGGCGGTCAGTTCATCGAGTTCGTTGATGCGGTCGCGGATCGGCTCGGTCTGCCGCGCAACATATTTCTTGCGCGCGAACGGGTTGGCGCGTCCCCAGAAGCCTTCGCGAGTCTCCGGTTGTAATGGATCTTTGCCGGTCGCGGTGTCGGGTCGGGTGGCGGACGGAGTCGCCGCCGGGGTCTGGGTAGCAGAATTGCTTTGGGCAAAAGCCGGCACGGCCAGAATTGCGGCTAGCAGCACAGCGAGAATGGTGTATTTCTTCATTGAACTTCCTCCAGTGAGGGAGTGGGGGAGCCACTCCGAGCGCCCTTGGCGCGATTTCTTGCGTCGTATCCATCTATTTTGACAGCAGGCAATCGCCGACGCTACCGTTGCCTCAAAAAAGCATGCCTCAAATAGCAGGCTCGTATGAATAGGGCCTGCCTGTCTATTAACAGTTTGGATGCCAAATGACCAAATGGCCGTGACGGCAAGCAAGTGCTTTATTTTCACGGATATTATACATCCCCGGTTGGGTGCGGCCAACCCCGTCCGACGGTAATTTTGGCCCCAACCGGTATAAAAACTTCGTGCACCGGTGTTTTCTTCTGAGACACGGGGGACGCGAAAAGGTCAGCCAATCTTACCCCAGGCTCATACACTGAGATCATGGGACGATTCAATTCACGACTGTCGTACGCGTCGTTTTCTCTCTTGTTGGCGTTGCTGGTTCATGCCGGATTTGCTTACGCCGGAAAAACGCGGTTCGATCTCGCGCAACTGAAAGCGCCGCCAGGATTTCACATTTCGGTTTTTGCCCAGGATGTAGACGGCGCGCGCATGATGATTTTCACACCAGGCGGCGTGCTGCTGGTCAGCGAGGCGGGTGAGGGCAAAGTGGTTGCTTTGCTGGATTCGAAACACGTGGGCAAGGCCGACAAGACAGTGACTGTGCTCCAAGGGCTGAACGAGCCGCACGGCCTCGCGTTTTTCGAAGGCAAGTTGTACGTCGCCGAGAACGACAAGGTGCGCCGCTATGACTGGGACGAGGCGAACTTGCGCGCGACCAATCCGCAGAAGCTCGCCGATCTGCCGACCGGCGGCGGCCACTCCACCCGCAGCATCGTGTTTCACGGCGGCAAGATGTACATCTCGGCCGGATCGAGTTGCAACGTCTGCATCGAAAAAGATCCCCGTCGCGCCACCGTGATGGAATTCAATCCCGATGGCACCGGCATGAAGATCTTCGCGAAAGGGCTGCGCAACGCCGTGGGGCTGGCGGTGAATCCAAAAACAAATACCGTCTGGGTCACGGTGAACGGTCGCGACTGGCTGGGCGACGATCTGCCGCCGGAGACGATTTACGACCTTGGCAAAGACGGTGGCGATGCCGGCTGGCCCTATTGCTATGGCGACCGCGTGCCGGATCAGGATTTCACCAAGCCCGGAGACGGGCGCTGCAATAACGTGCTCGAACCGAAGGTGCAGATGCAGGCGCACTCGGCTCCGCTGGGCCTCGGGTTTTATGCAGGATCGCAGTTTCCGGCCGAATACCGGAACAACATCTTTGTTGCCTTTCACGGGTCGTGGAATCGTGACGTGCCGACCGGCTACAAAGTCGTGCGCGTGAAGCTCGACGACAAAGGCCAGCCCGTGGGCGTCGCGGAAGATTTCATCACCGGTTGGCTCGCCCCCGGCGAGACGAAAAAAGGCCGCTGGATGGGACGTCCGGTAGGGATTGTGTTCGGAAGCGATGGGGCGATGTACTTGAGCGACGATGCAGGCGGCGTGGTGTACCGGATTACGTACGGGAAGTAATCTGGCCTTCTTCAAAGAACTGTCATCTTGAGCGAAGCGAAAGACCTATTCATTTCGGTGCTGCGAACAAGCACATGGGTCCCCCTTCGCTTCACTCAGGGCGACAAGTTTAGATAAGGCTTCTAGGAAGCTGAGATCCCTCGCCACTGACCGTCACTCCCCGCAATACTTCTCATACTGCTGATAAATAAACGGATCAGTCATCCCGGCAATATAGTCGCAGATTACGCGCGGCAGCGGTTCCTGCGCCGCTTTCTCGCGGTAGTTGCGCGGCAGGTCGCTGGGTTCTTCCATCCAGTGGGCGAAGAGTTCTCCCGTAATGCGCTCAGCGTCTTCTTTCTCGGCCGAGAGCGCTGGGCTGTAGTAAAGATTCTCGTAGAGAAACTCTTTGAGCTGTCGGCGCTCGCCTTCAACCGCGGGGCTGAACGCGGCGAGCCGCTCCGGGTGGCGGCGAACCTCTTCCACAGAATGCACAGCAGCGGCTTTCGCCCGTTGCGCCGTGTTTGCAATCAGGTCTCCGACAAAGCCGTCAAAGATGCTTTTCAGCGCCTCGTTAAACACCAGCTTCTCGGCGGCATTCGGGTAGCGGCTTCTGGCGTCGTGATAGTGACGTCGGAACAGGTCCACGCTCTCCGCGATCTGCTCGACGGTCAGCAAGCGCGCTTCGTAGCCGTCGTCCAAGTCGGCGGTGCTGTAAGCGATCTCGTCGGTCAGGTCGATAAGCTGCGCTTCGAGCGGCGGGCGCTCGTCGAGCAGATACTCGCTCAGTTCCGGATAGTCCTTCGCGGCGTAGTCGTGCGAGTGCTTGATGATGCCTTCGCGTACTTCGAAAGTCAGATTCAATCCCCGAAACGACGCGTAACGAAGTTCGAAGTCCTCGACAATCCGCAGCGCGTGCAAGTTGTGATCGAACGATAGCCCGTGCTGGCGCATGGCCGTGTCGAGCGCTTTTTCTCCGGAGTGGCCGAAAGGAGGATGGCCAAGATCGTGCACCAGCGCCAGCGCCTCCACCAAATCGGTGTTTAGTCCAAGCTGCGCGGCGATGGTGCGCGAGATTTGCGCCACTTCAATCGTGTGCGTCAGCCGGTTGCGGAAGTGATCGGAATAACGGCGGGTGAAGACCTGCGTCTTCGCTTCCAGCCGCCGAAAGGCGCGGGAGTGAATGACACGGTCGCGGTCGCGCTGAAAATCGTTGCGGTAGGCGTGCGGCGGCTCCGGATGGCGGCGTCCGCGGGAGTTTTCAACGCGCACCGCGTAGTCGGCGAGCATGAAAAGAGTTTAGCAGCGTAGGGGGAGTACGCCGTGGTGAAAAATCCCCAGACGCGAGCTACTGCTTCGCGCCCTCTTCCTTCGCCAGCTTCATCTTCGCCGAGTCTAGTTTCTTCTGTACCCGTGCCTGGTCCGCCGGATCCACATCCGCCGCCAGCGTGCGGTTCCACTCGGTGAGCGCGCGCTCCCAGTTCGTCGCGGCCAGTTTCAGGCGTCCTGTCTTCTGGTACAGATCGCCCAAGTGGTCGTGAACCGTGGGATCGGTATTGATTTTTTGCGAAGCCTTCAGCAGATTGTCTTCCGCCAGTTCATACTTGCCCAGTCGGAAGTATGCCCAACCCAGCGAATCGAGATACGCGCCGTTGGTGGGGTCGAGGTCGACCGCGCGCTTGATGTATCCAAACGCTTCTTCAAGTTTCACGTTCTGGTCGGCCAGCATGTATCCCAGATAATTCAGCGCCGCCGCATTTTCGGGATCGCTGGCCAGCACTTTCTGGAACTGTTCTTCCGCCTCGGCGAAGTGCTTCTCCCGCTCGAAAGTCGCGCCGCGCAAAAACCAGATGTCCCGCTTGTCCTCCGACTTCGTCGAGAGTTGCTCTGCCTTGTCCAGCGCCTGCTCGGCATCGGGGAACCGGCGCAGCCGCGTGTTCATTTCAGCCAGGCGAATATAAATCTCGCGGTCTTCGGAATTGGAGTTGGCATCGCCCTTCAACAGCGCGTGAACTTCCTTGAGCGCCTTGTCGGCATCGCCCGTATCCGCCTCTTGCGCCGCCAAAACCATCTTCAGTTGGGGAGTAGGCAGTTTCTTCACCGCTTCCTTGGCCGTATCGAGAGCTTTTTGCCACTCCTTGGCTTCACGCCATGTATCGATAATCTGCTGATAGCCGCGCTCGATGTTGTCGTCTCCGCCCAGGGCGACAATCTGGCGGAACGTCTCGTTGGCGGAGGCGTTATTCCCCTGTTCCCGATAGATCGAGCCCAGCCTCTCCAGAAACACCGCCCGGTTGCTGCGCTCGCCGTTCGAGTACTTGCCGTCCGCCTTCTCCGATTTCTTCAGCAGGTCGACCATGATCGGAATGGCTTCGTCGTAACGGCCCTGCGCCTGATAAATGGCGGCGATGTTGTAGGGAACTTCGACCGAATCCTGCACCATCGATCCGGCTTTTTTCAGATTGTCGAGCGCGAGATCGAATTTACCCTGCTTGCGGTAGATTTCCGCGATGCGAACATAGGTTTGCGCGTCTTCGGGATTCGCGTCAGCGATGACCTTGTATTGGTCGAGAGCCGCATCAGCCTGGCCATCGTTCAGCAGGTTCTGAGCGAGCCCGCGAATCGCGTCGAGATTGTCGCGGTCCATTTCAATCGCGTGCCGATACGCCTCGATGGCTTCCTTGTATTGCTTCTGCTGCTCGTAGGTATAACCGAGTGCCGAATAGAGCTTGGCAGAGCGCTCCGCTCCCGGCACCGAACTGAGCACCTGCGCGGCGCGCGCCGTGTCGCCCAACTCATTGTAGAGATAGGCCAGCGTCGTCACCGCTTCTTCGGAGTCCGGCTGCAGCTTCACCGCGGTCTTGAATTCGCTCTCCGCCTTTTGCAGATCGTTGTTGAGGCGGTAAAGACGCCCGAGAAGCAGGTGGTCGTCCATGCTGTCGGGTTGCAACCGCACGATCTGCTCATATTGCTCGATCGCCAGTTTCAAGACGCTCTCGGAGCCGCTGCCCGCCTGCATGTCGCCGAGCGAACGCAGATAGATTCTTCCAAGCAGGCGTCGAGCTTCCAGATTGTTGGGACTCTTCTTGATGATGTCCTGCGCCTCGATCACGGCGTCGCGAATGCGGCCCGTTTTGGCGTAAAGCTCAGCCAGTCCGGAGGTCAGATACGCGGACGTCGGATCGGCGTCGATGGCGGCGCGATATTCCTCGACCGCCTTATTCAACAATTCGCTGCGGCCGTAAGTCGCCCCTTGTTCCTCGTACATATGCGCGAGGGCAAAGTGATAGTAGGCTGCGGCGCGGTCGGGAGTTTTGCTCTTGGCGACGGCAGACTGCTCTCCAGCCGCAGCCGGGGAATCCGCAATATGAGCGGGCTGGTTTTGGGCAAATAAAACGGACCCGGTAAGAACGACGACAATCCACAGCTTATTTTTCATGAAAGTCCCGCACCCTGAAAATCGCAGCCCGCACACACTTGTTTGGATGCTCATCCGCGGCCATCCGGATTTCCTTATTCTACCCTTGGCAAGCGTTTCAGCGGTCAGAAAGCGGGGGGCCGGGTTGAAGCCGGAGGTACAGGGGCTTTGGGACGCGATTGTCAAAAAAAGTAAAGAAAGTAAAGACTAATGCCGGAAATGCCGCACCCCGGTAAATATCATCGCCAACCCAAGCCGGTCAGCAGCCTCGATCACCTCCTGGTCGCGCACCGACCCTCCCGGCTGAATAATAGCCGTTGCCCCAGTCTTGGCAATCTCCTCGACGCCGTCGGGGAAGGGGAAAAAGGCATCCGAAGCAGCCACCGTGCCTTTCAGTGGCAGTTGCGCCTTCATCGCGCCCAGCTTGCAGGAATCGACGCGGCTCATCTGTCCAGCGCCTACTCCCACGGTTTGACCGTCGCGGGCATAAAGAATGGCGTTCGACTTCACATGCTTGCAGACCTTCCATGCAAACAGCAGCGCTCGTTTCTCTTCCGCCGTCGGCGGCCGCTTGGTAACAATTTTCAGATCGCCTTCAGAAAGCTTGTGCCGGTCCGAATCCTGCACCAGCATGCCTCCCGAGATGTTCTTCAGAACCCAGTTTTGCTCTCCCGCGGGAACCTCGACCAGCCGCAGATTCTTCTTCGAAGCAAACGCCGCCTTCGCGCCCTCATCGAACGCCGGCGCGGCGATCACTTCCAGAAACAACTTGGCCATCTCGTTGGCCGCAGCCGCATCGACGGTGCGGTTCACTCCGATAACGCCGCCAAACGCCGATACCGGATCGCATTCCAGCGCCCGCACATACGCCTCCGCCAGCGTTTTGCCCGTAGCGGTTCCGCAAGGATTCGTGTGCTTGATAATGGCGCAGACCGGCTCGTCAAACTCGCGCGCCAGATCCCACGCCGCTTGCAGATCGACAATGTTGTTATAGGAAAGCTCTTTGCCTTGCACCTGATGCGCGTTCGCCACGCCCGCGCCCGAAGCGTCGGCGTACATGGCCGCCTTCTGATGCGGATTTTCTCCGTAGCGCAGGTCCATCTTTTTCTGAAACGACAGCCGCAGAATTTGCGGAAAGCCCTCCGCTGTGTGCAGCGCGAAGTCTCCGCCCACCCGCTCCAGCGTCGAAGCGATGGCCGAATCGTAAGCCGCAGTCGTGGCAAACGCCTTCTGCGCCAGCCGCCACTTCGTTTCCCTGGAAAGACTGTTGCCCGAGCGCGCCATCTCCTCGGCGATCGCGCCGTAATCGGCGGGAGAAGTCACGACCGCGACATCCTGAAAATTCTTCGCCGCCGAACGGATCATCGACGGCCCGCCAATGTCGATGTTCTCGATCAACTCCTCGAAGTGAACGCCCGGTTTGGCCGCGGTCTTCTCAAAGGCATACAGGTTGACCACCACCATGTCGATGGCAGGGATGCCATGCTCTGCAACGGCCGCGCGATGGCCGCTATCTTCGCGGCGATGGAGAATGCCTCCGTGCACCTTCGGATGCAGCGTTTTGACGCGCCCGTCGAGCATCTCCGGGAACCCGGTCAGTTCGGAAATATCCTTCACCGCGATGCCGGATTCGCGCAGCAACTTGGCCGTGCCTCCGGTAGAAACCAGTTCGACGCCGAAGGCGGCGAGTTTGTGGGCGAAATCTACCAGTCCGGATTTGTCGGTGACGCTAAGAATGGCACGCTGAATTTTAGACATGAGGGCCTCTGCTGCGGATGAGAATCAGTGAAGGGAAATTTTAGCAGGCGCGGGGAAAAGTTCTCAGTTCCCGCTTCTCAGTCTTCGTGACCCTGGCGGCCAGTTCTGCGTAACCGAAGTGCGACAGCTTCGTTCCGGGAGCTTGCGAAATGCCCGGGTACTGAGATCTGAGAGCTGACAGTTGCCTAGCTCTTCGCCTTCGCCTTCAGCTTCACGTGCCCATCCTGAAGTTCGACCGAGTACACCACCGAATCGCAGCCGTGCTCTTTGCGAATCTCGACGGTTTTTTTCCTGACGAACGACGTAAAAGAATCGAGAGTGCCGGTAACCTGCTCTCCCGACTTCCGCTTGGCTTCGCTCAGCGCCTTGAAGAGAGATTCGACTTGCGCCCGCTCCGCCAGCGTGCCCGTACACTGCACCGAGAAAGGCTGGTTGCCCTCCGGCGCCTCCGCGACTGCCGGCTGATTGCTGCGCGCGAGGCCATACACCGGACGATGTTCGGCTCCGCGCTGTTCCGGCACACGCACGCCCTGCACCGAGAGCATGGCGTCGTAGGGCTTGCGGTAGCCCTCCTCGCGAATCCGAGTTTTCTTGCGCCAAAGGTCGCTCTGAATCGCGTAGCGCTGCGCCATTTCGTTGTAGCGAAAACGCTGTGAAAAATTGATCCGCGCACCATCGCTGAACTTGCGAATCAGAGACAACACCTTCCACTCGATGTCGGTAGGCGGCCGTTTGGTCGGATTGTTGAAGAAAATCTCGTACTCGATCTTCAGCCTCCGCAGTTGCTGATCGAGCAGATTTAGTTCTTCGTCAGTGGTCACGAGGATTCCCCAGCCCTTAGCTTAGCGTTGCAGGTAAGGGATGGCGAGGTACCGGCGGACACGACGGGCATGGTACGAAAGTACCCAAAAGCAGCTCTCAGCTGTCAGTCTTCAGCTATCAGTAAAGTCAAGAGCCTTAACGCAGAAAATGCTGAGATTGCCGAGAAATCGGGCTTGCCAAGGACTCTCCGCGTCCTCTGCGTTGAAGGGTTTTACTGAGAGCTGAGAGCTGACCGCTATTTCGCGTTCGCCGCCATCTTCTTCACCATCGCCAGCACCAGCTTCCGGTCGCTGTCGTTCAGATTCGCCGAATAGCGGCGCATCTGGCCGAGGAAGCGGACTTCGTCGTCGGAGAGCTGCGGCAATCCCTTTTGATGGCCGTTGCTGTGGCCTTCGGAAAAGAACTGCGACAGCGCCAAATCCATCGCCCCGGCGATCTTGGCCAGCGTGTCCAACGAAGGAATGGTGTGGCCGTTCTCAACCCGTGACAGGTAGCAGCGCAGCAGTCCCGTGCGCTTTTCGATGTCGCCCTGTGACATGCTTCGCTGTAGACGGAAACTGCGGATGGTCTCGCCGATATTCATAGATACGCGACTGACTCACTTCCAAAAATGAATGCCAAAGTCAAATTTAAGATGCGTGCATAGTAACCAGATTGGTACCGTCTGGCAAGTGGAAATTCCTGGCGTCTTTCGACCTAGCAGTTTTCTGGCCGAAATTGCAAAGCGGAAAGGTCTCAGGTGTCAGGTCTCAGGCGTCAGGTCTCAGGAAAACCAGATAACGCGCAACCTGAGACCTAACACCTGACACCTGAGACCTAACACCTGATTCCTTACGGCGTCGGCTCAAACAGCGGCCACAGACCGTCGGCAGTGACGCGGTAGATCGCATACACGGTGCCGCTGTCGAAGGTGCGCCGGAACAGCAATTCCCCCCGCCCATCGCCGTCGGCATCGACCGCATCGATCAGTTCCATGCGCGGAGCGACATCGAGGTGCGCGGAGTCTGTCTCCGAGAAAAACAGCTTTCGTAATTCGCCTTCCAGGTTGGTGCGCGCGATCAGCGTGATCTCCTTCGGCTCTTCGGCGCTTCCCGTGGCGCGCACCACCGGCGGATGCGTCTTCGCCGACAGCACCAGCACCGGCTCGTTCGAATTGGAAAGATCGAAGACGCGAAGGCTTACGTCGTCGAAAGCCGGCTTCGGAGGCTTGCCCGCCCCTTTGACGCCGGATTTCTTGGACGTGGCTGCGGCATTTTTCGTCGCCGAACTGCCCTGTGCGCGAACTTGCGTTGCCGCCAGATCGAGCATCTTGCTGCGATACCCTGCCTCTTCCGCAGGCTTCATTTCATAGATGTAAGGCCGCGGATCGGGGCCGCCAGCATCGGAAATGGCAGGGATGACGACGATCTGCGCCGCCGCCGCATCCTTCGCTCCCTTCGCATCGGGCGTGGCCACGCCTGTAACTGGAGTTGCGTTTGCCGTTACGTCCGGCCAGGAATCGAAGGTTGCGTACGCTTCGCTGTGTGCCTTGGCGTCCGGTTTCCCGCGGCGCAGCCGGGGCCGATTCGGATCGGCAAGCGGTTCGTCCGCCTCTGATGCTTTCGCGGTCTCCGGTGGCGCAGGCGCTTTTGCCGCATCCGCCGCAGTCGAAGCCTTGGCGCTGTCCGGCGAACTCGGCGCGCTAGCTGGTGGCGGGGTAGTCGAAGCCGCTGGAGGACTAGCTGGCTTCTGCTGGTCGCGGCTCGCATCCTTGTTCGCATCCGCGTCTTTGTCCTTGCTGGCGGAGTCGCTCTTCGGCCCGCTGTCCGAGTCCGTCTTTTCAGCGCGGCGGTGCAGCACCGGAGGCGCATCCTTGTCATCGTCGGCAATCTTGGGCTCTGAGTACTTCTTCTTTTTCTCCGGGATCTTCGTTCCCGCAGGAAACCACGTGCCCTCGGCGATCCAGGCATGGTTCAGTTGTCCCGGTTGCGTGATCGTGAACACGCCCTGCGACACGCCGGCGCGGAACCCTTCATAGACGATTCCAAAGTCGAGCGCCATCGGAACCGGCGCGGCTTTGTATGAGCCTGCGTCATAGAATTTTCCATCCATCATGATGGCAATCGGAATCAGGCGCCCCTTGCCCTTCGGCGAAATCTGGATCAACCCCAACGCGCGCGGCCCCTTGACCGCATCCGCCTTGCGCCCGAACTGCGTCGTCGGAGCCTGCGCCACCAGCCACGAACTCCCTACCCAGACGGACGCGGCCAAGGTGACGGCCAATAGTCCGTTACGATATAACTTGCGAAGTAGCAACGACCCGCGAGGAGAAAATTCCATGGAAGTGAATGATAAATCCCCAGACTTCAGTACGACGGACGAAAACGGTAAAGAGGTTGCCTCAAAAGACTTTCGCGGCAAGACCGTGGTCCTCTATTTCTATCCCAAAGCCGACACCCCAGGTTGCACCAAGGAAGCCTGCGGCTTTCGCGATAGCTACGCTGCCATCAAGAGGACGGGCGTAGTGCTGCTGGGAATTTCGAAAGACACAGCCGCCTCGCAGAAGAAATTCCAGGAGAAATTCAGTTTACCTTTCCCGTTGCTGGCCGATGCCGACAAAAAGATTGCAAACCTGTTCGGTGTCGTCAAAGATAAAAATATGTACGGCAAAAAAGTGCAAGGCATCGCCCGCACCACCTTCGTGATCGGCCCCGACGGCAAGATCAAACACATCTTCAACAACGTGAAACCCGAGGGCCACGCGGAAGAAGTCTTGGCATACTTGAAGAGCGCGGCGTGAGGGGATTGCAGAGGTCAGAAGTCAGATTGCAGAAGTGAAACCCGCGGGTGTGGCCCATGCAATTGGCACCGCAGGCCTTATTCCTCGGCAATCTTACGTTTCCTCGCGCGTCGTTGCCGTAACTTCTGCAATCTGACCTCTGACTTCTGCAATCGGGTCATCTCGAATGTTCAAGTCCTCGACGCCGCTAACGCCCGCCTTCTACAATCGCGATCCGCGCCGCGTGGCGCGGGCGCTGCTGGGCAAACTGCTCGTCCGCAAGACGCCTGCAGGAATCCTCGCCGGCCGCATTGTCGAAACCGAAGCGTATCTAGGGCAGGACGATGCGGCTGCACACTCCGCGGCAGGGAAGACGCCGCGCAACGCTGTTCTCTTCGGCCCTCCCGGCCGCGCCTATGTCTACTTCATCTACGGCAATCACTACTGCCTGAATGTCTCCTGCCTTCCCGACGGCGTGCCCGGAGGCGTCCTGTTCCGCGCTCTGGAGCCAGTGGCAGGCCTCGAGCTGATGGCGAAGGCGAGAGGCATCGAGATAGAAATAGGGTCCAAAATCAAGGGACTTGCGACGCGCAAGAAAATCTCCTCCGGCCCCGGCCGCCTGTCTGAAGCCCTGGGAATCACACGCCAGCGCGACAACGGAAAGATCCTGACCAGCGCGCGCTCCGATCTCCGCATCGTCGATGACGGCTATCGTGTCCACCGCGTAGTCGTCACCCCGCGCATCGGCATCGCGAAGTCCGCCGAGCGCCCCTTGCGTTACCTGATCGCCGGAAATCCGTTTGTCTCCCGGAGTACCTGAAAATGGACTGCCGAAATCATTCGCACACGTCGGCTCAAGGCTCCAGCACAACATTGTCGATCAGCCGCGTAGTCCCGACGAAGGCGGCGACCGCCACCAGAGTTCTTCCTGAGATGTGCTCCACGGGATCGAGCATCTCCGGATCGACAACCTCGAAATAATCCAAACGAACTTGCGGCTCGCTCAAAAACACTTCTTTCGCGGCGGAAATCAGCCTCGCTGCGCTTCTTTCTCCAGCTTGAAATTGGCGCTGAGTTTCCTGTAACGATCGTTGCAGCACCAGCGCCCGTTGCCGCTCTTCCCGATTCAGGTACGCATTCCGCGAACTCATCGCCAGACCATCGGCTTCCCGCACAATCGGGCAAGCGACAATCTCCACCGGAAAATCCAGATCCCGCACCATCCGCCGGATCACCGCCAGTTGCGCCGCGTCCTTCTGTCCAAAGTATGCGGCGTCTGGCTCAATCACGTGAAACAGCTTGGCCACCACCGTGGTCACCCCGCGAAAGTGCCCGGGCCGCGATCGTCCATCGAGCTTTTCGCTCAGCCCTTCCACCACCACCCAACTGATTGCGCCCTGCGGATACATCTCTTCGATGGACGGAGCGAACAGAATGTCAACGCATTCCTGTTCCAGCAGCCGGCAGTCGCGCTCAAACTGCCGCGGATATTTCGACAAATCTTCCGCCGGCCCAAACTGTGTGGGGTTTACAAAGATCGAGACGGCGACCACATCGCACTGCGCTCGGGCCGCCCGCACCAGCGACAGGTGCCCTTCATGCAGAGCGCCCATCGTTGGCACCAGCCCCACTCGCCTGTGATTCGCGCGCGCATCGCGGCAAGCCGAGCGAGCTTCGGAAATGCTGGCACAGATTTTCATGGCTGGTAAATATGCGGCTGGTCCCGTCTCTCGGGAAAGTTCTGGCTAAGCCCCGGGGTTCCCAGTGCATCCCCGTGTACCCTGTGGTTTGTGCTTTCTGCCGACACTGAATCGGTGTTCCCTGCATGCATTTACGGCGCTTCGCGAAACTGAACGTCCAGTTCCTTGAGCGTCCCCAGCAGCAGAGCGCGATTCTTCCGCAGCTCTTTCTTTGTCTGCTCCGTCGCGTCTTTGGGAACCGCCTGCGCGATCAGCACGACCCGGCCATACGGCCACGCACTGTACCCAAGCGACACCAACTCGGCCGGAATCTCCTCCGGTTGCAGCATGCGAATCTCGCGATTGGAAAGATCGACAATGCCGATCCCATCCTCGCGGACGACCAGATACGGATTCTTCCATCCCCTCATATCGCTGAGCGGCGGATACTTTGCCGGATCCGGCATGGGGATCGATTCCAGCCCAGTCGACTGCGGCGCTTCCGCGGCTGGCGTCTGCGGCGGCTTGGAACAGCCCACCAAAGCCGCCAACAGAATGAATGCAACGAACCTTTTCACGACGCTCACAACGTTGTCTCCGCCCGCCATTATCGCCTCAGAGCTGGCTTGCGGTGGAGTACCGTGCGATGGACGACCGTTTCCAGCGCGACCTGCGTTTCCTTCGGCAGGTGGTAGCTCTCTGCGTCGTTCGGAAACTGGTGCGACACCACATCGGCCTTGTACGCCAGCATCGCCTGCGTGATCAAAGCCGCGGCGTCTCCATAGCGCCGCACGAATTTCGCCGGATGCCCGAACGTCAGGTTCACCAGGTCGTGGAACACGAGCACCTGCCCATCGCAATCCGGACCCGCGCCAATGCCGATGGTCGGCGCGCCGATCTCAGCCGTGATCATCGCCGCCACTTCACGCGGAATGCCTTCCAGATAAATGCAGCACACCCCGGCGCGGTCGAGCGCGACTGCATCGCGCATCAGTTGCTCAATAGCGCTCAAAGTCTTGCCCTGCACTTTGTACCCGCCCATGATGTTGATCGACTGCGGCGTAAGCCCAATGTGCCCGGCCACGGGAATCTCCGCGTCAATCACGCGGCGGATCACATCCACACGCTTCTCGCCGCCTTCCATCTTCACCGCCTCGGCGCCGCCTTCTTTCACAAATCGCGCAGCGTTGTGAACGGCCTCGCTGGAGTCAACCTGATACGACCCATAAGGCATGTCGGCAATCAGCAGCGGGTCTTTCACCCCGCGCCGCACAGCCCTGACGTGATGCAGCATCTCGTCGACGGTGACCGAGAGCGTGTTCTCGTAGCCCAGCATGGTCATGGCCAGCGAGTCGCCGACCAGGGCAACATCGATGCCCGCCTCATCCACCAGGCGCGCAGTGGCGTAGTCGTAAGCGGTCAGGCAAGTGATGGGATCGCGCTGAAACTTCTTTTCGCGGAGAGTAGCAGTAGTGATCTTGCGGCGAGATTCGCCAAAACGAAATTCGCCGATCGGCGTGAGACTCACAGTATCCTCCAGTGCCCCTCCGCAGTTGCGGATAGAGCCTGTACCGCGTCGTCTTGCAGTGGTTCGATGACGCTTGGGGCATTATAGCGGCAAAAGGGGAGTTGGTCGATAGGAGGTGGGGTAGGCGGGAACGGAGTGGTAAGACGTTGGATTATTGTCTTACTAAATGGTAAGATCATAGCCATGCGGAGCTTTCGAACAGTGGTGAGTTCCAAGGGACAAGTGGTGATTCCCGCAGAGTTGCGAGAAGAGTACGGGTTGGATCGAGGCACTCGTGCGGTTTGGACGGAAGAGAAGGGCAGGCTGGTGCTGACTCCGATAACCGAGCGGCGACTGGACGAGATCATGGGCTCCCTGAAGCCGGGTCCGGGCGAGCTTTCGGCATTCGATGGGATTTTTGAAGAACGCGAGCGTGCGCGCAAACAAGAGGACAAATGAGCGCCATTTTCCCGCGTGGCCGTGTGCGGCGATATGTGCTTGACGCCAACGCCCTGATCGCGTTTTTTGAGGTTCGTCGAGGGGCTGCGGAAAAGGTTCGACACCTGTTGGGTGAGGCGGCTCGCCAGGATTTGCCCCTTTTGATGTCGGCGGTGAATTGGGGTGAGGTCTTCTACACGGAGTGGCGCTATCGCGGCGAAGTCAAGGCACGCCAAGCCGAGGCGCATTTGCTGGAGATGCCCATCGCGGTCATAGCTGCGGATCGTGAGCGCGCTTCACGGGCAGGGGCCATAAAGCAAAGGTATGGTCTCGGCTACGCCGATGCGTTTGCCGCCGAATTGGCCATCGAACGCGGCGCTTGGCTGGTCACGGCCGATCCTGAGTTTCAGAAAGTTGGGAAGGCGCTAGCCGTCTATCCGCTCCCAAGGCATGAGAAATAACCCGCCGAAATTGGGGGGGGACAAACCGTAACCGCGAGGGGAAAGCCATCGGCCAGCCGACCGCAGGTCTCAGAGAAAATAAGGCTGTCGAATTTCCTGAGACCTGACACCTTGCACCCACCCCACGCGCTGGCCGCGTCCGTGCTCCCCAGCAACAACACGAAGACGGTCTGTATTGACCATCTATCCCTGCGCCAGACCCTGATACTGAGGATGGAATCTCTTCCGATCCAAATCAGAATTGAGGGTAAAAAAATGTTGCAACTCAAGAGCTTGGCCCCTTGGGCTCACAAGTTCGCAAGGCGCAGTTTGCTTTTGGCCGGCGCAACAACGTTGCTGGCTTCCTTGGCCTTCGTGCCAACGGTCAACGCACAAGTCGTAATCAGCCTAACTCCGCCCGTCTGTTCCTTCGGCTACTATGACTACGCGCCATACGCGTGCGCGCCGAGTGGCTTTTATGGGCCTGGCTATTTCTATGGCGGCGTCTTCCTGGGCGTCGGCCCATGGGCGAACTGGGGCTATGGCCACGGCTGGGGCGGTCATCGCTTCAGCGGTGGCGGAGGAGGAAGCTATCGCGGCGCCGGTGGAAACGGTGGTGGACGTGTTTCTGCCGCCAATCGCGGACATGGCTCAGCGGTTGTACGCACCAGCCACAGCGGCGCATCTCACGGGAGCGCCTCCGCACGGAACTCCCACGCCACAGCGGCGCATCGTAGCGCGTCTCATGGCGCTTCCCACGCCCAAGCAGCGCGAGGCGGCGCATCTCATGGTAGCTCCCATGCCGCAGCATCGCATGGTGGCGCGGCCCATGGTGGAGGATCGCATGGTGGCGGCGAACGCAAATAGCCGGTAGCCCGCATTTAGCGGCGAGCGGAACAAGAAGCGGCGGAGCATAACAACTCCGCCTCTTCGCACTTCCGCCGTGTCGCACCTCAACCGCAACATTTGCGGTTATCGTGCCCCCGGCCAACGATCGCCTTACGCGCTGGCCGCGTCCGTGCTTCCGAGCGGTAGAAAGTATTGCGTGCCCTTGATCGGCGCGGAGACTTTTTTCAGCAGTTCCTGCAGGTCTTCGTTGCGGTCCACGAAGTCGATCTCGCTGGTATTCACGATCAGCAGATCCGACTGCGTGTAGTGAAAGAAAAAGTGTTCGTAGGCCTTCACTACCTCCATCAGATAATCCTCGCTGATGGCCTTCTCGCCCGACGCATTCTTTTTCTTTAGTCGCTTCTTCAGCACTTCCGGCGTGGCTTGCAGATAAATGACCAGGTCAGGCGTGGGGATCTGCTCGCGAAAATAATTGAAGTAGCGATTGTAGGTGTCGAGTTCCTGATCGTTGAGGTTGAGCGAAGCGAAAAGCTTGTCTTTTTCAAAGATGTAATCGGCAACGACCGTCTTGTTCGAGCGCGGTCCGAGATCGAGCGCGCGCAGCTGTTCGAACCGCCGGATCAGGAACGCAAACTGCGTCTGGAATGCCGCGCCGGGTTCGCCTTGGTAGAACGCTTTCAGAAACGGGTTGTCTTCTGGTTCAATGACGCGTTGCGCGGCCAGCCGCTCTCCGAGAACCCGTGCCAGCGTGCTCTTCCCAACGCGTATGGGACCTTCGACTGCAATGTAACGGGGAAGCTCGAAAAGCTTGGCCATGAATTATGGGTGATCGGCTGTCGATTGTCGTCCGGAACTGCTCAGCAGAGTATATCGCTTCGCGCTGCGATGCACTGTGGGAAAAGTTGACGGGAAGAAGTCGTCCGTCGCTATCTCTGCGCCGCGCCATCCGACGGTTGCCGACCCGCCGATTTCTACTCCCACTGTCCCGTCGTCAGATACTCGTCGATGCCCTTGGCCGCTCTGCGCCCCGCTCCCATCGCCAGGATCACAGTCGCGCCGCCCGTCACAATATCGCCGCCGGCAAACACACCTTTGCGCGACGTCTTCTGCGAAGTCTCATCGGCCTGGATGTATCCGCGCTTGGTCGTGTTAAGTCCCGGAGTCGTGCTCTGCACGATCGGATTCGCCGTCGTCCCAATTGCCATCACCGCCACCGATAACGGGATGTCATACTCCGATCCCGCGATCGGCACTGGACGCCGTCTTCCCGAAGCGTCCGGTTCGCCCAGTTCCATCTTGAGGCAGCGTGCTCCGGTGAGCCAACCCTTGCCGTCCGATAAGAACTCGGTCGGCGCAGTCAGCACATGGAATTCGATGCCTTCCTCCTTGGCGTGCTTCACTTCCTCGGCACGTGCCGGCATCTCCGCTTCACTGCGACGATACAGGACATACGCCTTCCCTGCGCCCAGCCGCAGCGCCGAGCGGATGGCATCAAGCGCCGTGTTTCCGCCGCCGATCACCGCCACGTTCTTGCCCTTCAAATCGACCATCGGTTCGTCGTACTTGGGGAATTCGTAGGCATGCATCAGGTTGATACGAGTCAAAAATTCGTTCGCCGAGTACACCCCATTTAGGTGCTCGCCCGGAATGCCCATGAACTGCGGCAGGCCCGCGCCGGTGGCGATAAACACCGCGTCGAATCCTTCTTCTTCCAGCAATTCGTCAATGGTGACGGTGCGTCCGACAACGACATCGGTTTCGAATTCCACGCCCATGGCGCGCATATAGTCCACTTGCTGGCGAATGATTTTCTTCGGCAGCCGGAACTCCGGAATGCCGTACACCAGCACGCCACCGATTTCGTGCAGCGCCTCGAATACATGCACCGCGTGCCCTTTTTGCACCAGATCGCCGGCCGTGGTCAGCCCCGCTGGCCCGCTGCCCACGATCGCCACCTTTTTCCCCGTCGGCGGCGCTTTTACGATCGTGCTGAGGTCGAAGTGCTGCTGCTCGTAGTCGGCGACAAAGCGCTCCAGGTATCCGATGCCGAGCGACTCGCCTTTTCGCTTGAGCAGACAAGCGCCTTCGCAGTGGTCTTCCTGCGGACAGACGCGTCCAGTAATCGCAGGCAACACGTTGTCTTCGCGGATCTTCGCCGCCGCGGCCATGAAGTCGCCGTCCACGATCAACTGCACAAAATCCTTGACCTTCACGCCCACCGGGCAATCGTTCGTGCAAGTCGGCTTGCCGCACTCCAGGCAGCGGATCGCCTCCTGCCGCGCCAACTCCGCCGAATATCCCAGGTTAACTTCGGTGAACTCGTGCGCCCGTATCGACGGCGCTTGCTCCGGCATGTGCAGCCGCGGCATCTTGATACGTTCGCGATTGGGCACCGGATTCTTCGATTTCACTTTCTCGGTCGTCATTGCTTCGCCTCCAGTGCGCATCCCGCCGCCACGACTTCAGTCGGAGCTTGCTTCACGTCAACCTTCTTGGCTTCCACTTCCTGACGGTACTCGTCCAGCGACCGCTTTTCCGCGTCGCGATACATAGAATTGCGCTGCACCAGGACGGCAAAATCCACGCGGTGCGCGTCGAACTCGGGCCCGTCGACGCAGGCAAATTCGCTCTTGCCTTCCACCATCACGCGGCAGCCGCCGCACATGCCCGTGCCATCGATCATGATCGGATTTAGGCTGACCACGGTGTGGATGTGCTCCTTGCGCGTCATCTCCGCCACCGCCCTCATCATTGGAATCGGGCCAACCGCCACCACCAGGTCAATGCGCGTTCCGTTCTCGATCAATTGCCGCAGCTTGTCCGTGACCAATCCCTTGTCGGCGTAGCTGCCGTCGTCGGTGGTGACGAAAACCGTGTCGCTCACCTCGCGCATCTCGTCCTCCAGAAGGACCAAGTCTTTGTTTCGTCCCCCGATGATCGAGATCACCTTATTACCGGCCCGCTTCATCGCCGCTGCCGTCGGATACGCCATTGCCGTTCCCACGCCGCCCCCGATCGCCACTACCGTGCCGTAGCTCTTAATCTCCGAAGGCTTGCCCAGAGGCCCGACGATGTCGAGAATGCTGTCCCCGGTTTCGAGCGAATTGAGCAGGTTGGTGGTCTTGCCGATCGATTGCACCACGATGTTGACGGTCCCGTGTTCCGGATCCGATTTTTCGATGGTCAGCGGAATGCGTTCGCCGTTTTCACAAATCCGTAGGATGACAAACTGCCCCGGCCGCTGCTTGCGCGCGATCCGCGGCGCCTCAATCGTGAAGCGCTTGATCCCAGGGGCAATAAACTGGGCATGAACGATTTTGAACACGGAACCTCCGATGCACTTCTTAGCTATTTTCCCGGTCTGCCTGCCAAGAGGCTGTGATCCTGGTCACGTCGCTGTGGTTGGGGTTTTAGCGATGCTGGGCGAGGAATCGGATGTGCCCGCCAGCCACAATGCGGCCCTTCGGGACGGGCGAGACGCCCGTCCCCCACCAATCGGAATTCGAGCTAACTGACTGCCTTTGCATGGAATTGCCGCAGTCCGACCGCCAGAAACAGCGCGTCAAACGCTGTCAACACGATCAGCACCGCCAGCACCGGAAGGTGGGGAAACTGCGGCACGAGCGTGCCGCGCAGTCCCTCGCTGGCGTACACCAGCGGATTGATCAGGACGACTTTTTGCAGGATGGGGAAATGCGCCAGCGCGCTCCAGGGATAATAGGTGCAGCCGAAAAAGATCATCGGGGTCAGGACCATGCTGAACATCAATCCGATGTGGGTCTGGCTGACGCTGCAACCGAGCGCCAAACCGCCGCAGGCTGAGAAAAGCGCGACCAGCACGGTAACCCAGGCAAAGCGCAGCGGAGAGTGCAGGTTGAACTCCACCGGACGCAGCAACAGCCACGCCATCGGGATCACCACCAAGCCGGCAACCAGCGCCTGCATCGTGCCAAAAATTACCTTCTCGATGGCCAGCCACGAGATTTCGATCGGCGCCAGCAGGCGGTCTTCGATCTCGCGCGTGAACTGAAACTCCGCAATCAAAGGCATCGCGACCGCCCAAACTCCCGTGAACACCATGCTGATCGCCATGATCCCGGGCAGCAGCAGGCTCTTGTAGGCAGCCGGCATGTAGCCGCTCGACACCATCACCCGGCCGAAGACAAACACAAACATCATCGGCTGCAGGAACGTCTGCAGCAGCAGCGGCACAATATTGCGGCGAGCGACATGAGCATCGCGCCCGAGCAACGCTAAGAAAGTCGTCCAGTTCAATCGCGCAAGCTCCTTCCCGTGTGGTGCAGAAAAAGATTCTCCAGACTGGGCTCCGAAATGTGCACGTCGCACAATTCCACCGCGGCGCCCGAGGCGAGATTGGCAATCTCCCCGACGAGCGAGCCCCCGCGATCGGCATACACGTCGGCGGAATGATCGTTGTTTGGGCGTACTTCTCTCACACCCGCCAGGGCCTGAAGACGCTGGAGCATCTCGGGCGAGTGCTGGCCGAAGCGCAAGCGCAGCAGATAGCCGCCCGGGACCGAAGCCTTTAGTTCCGCCGGTGTGCCCAACGCGATATTCTTCCCATGGTCGATGATGGCCAGGCGCTGGCAGAGCGCATCCGCCTCCTCCATATTGTGCGTGGTCAGCAGGATCGTCTTGCCGCTCTGGTTGTATTCGCGGATGATCTCCCACAGCAGCAGCCGCGTCTGCGGATCGAGTCCCGCGCTGGGCTCGTCCAGAAAAAGTACCTGCGGATCATGCATCATGGCGCGGGCAATCGACAGACGCTGCATCATGCCGCCGGAAAATCCCCGCACCATCTGGTCGGCGCGGTCGGTGAGCTTGAAGCGGTCGAGCAGCTTCTCCGCGTGCTCGCCCCGCGTTTTCGAGTCGACGCCAAAATATGCGCCGTGGAAGAGCAGGATTTCGCGGGCCGTAAGAGTAAAGTCGAGGTTCGGGCGCTGCTGCACCACGCCAATCAACCGCTTGACCGGGACCTGCTCCCCCCACACGTCATGCTCGCCAATCCACGCCTGCCCGCCCGTTGGACGGACACGTGTGGTGAGTACACCCACGGTCGTCGATTTGCCCGCCCCATTCGGTCCCAGCAGCCCGAAGATTTCCCCCGGCGAAACTTCGAGGGAGATGCCGTCGAGCGCAACGATCTCGGCTTTCGGCTGTTTTTTCCCTTTGCCCCGCGCCGCGCCGAATCCGAAGCCGCCACCGGAGGCAAGCGGTGGCGGCGACGTATAGACCTTGCGCAAATCGCGGGTTCGAATACCGGCTAACATACAAAAAATTGTGTACCGCTGGATTCCGTGGACCCCAGGAAGATTTCGACCAGCATACCAAACTGGAGACTCTCCGGTACTGTGCCGATCTGCTTTTTTCACCAACCCTACCGCCGGCAAGCCGAGCAATACCCGCCGACTTCGAGCCGCGCCACCAGGATGTGGAAGCGGCACTCTCCCTCCAATTGCTTCTTCAGGGACTCGAAGGTCTTACTCACAAATTCGGTGATTTTTCCGCACCGGAGACAGGCCATGTGGATGTGATCGTGGCCCGTCTTGCGCTCGTAGTAATGGCGCTCTCCGTTCAGGTGCATCAGGTCGAGCTCATCGATCATCCCCTGTCGCTTCAGCAGGTCGAGCGTTCGATAGACGGTGCTGCGATCCACCGACGCATCCACCGTGCGCGCCTTGCGCAGGATCTGGCTGGCGTCCAGATGTTTGGTCGCGGTCTCAATCACACTCAGAATCGCGCGGCGTGGACCCGTCATGCGAATCCCGCGCTCCGCCAGTTGCATCTGCAAGCGTCCGGGAATCTCGGTCTGCGGCAGCGGCATTCGAATCCTCCTTGTTCGAGTTGCGACTCCATCGCAAATAATCTGCGACGAAAAATCTAGCTGTCCATTGACAGCGCCTGGAAGCGCACTTTACGCTCACATTGTAATCGTTATGCGACTAAGTCGCAATAAGAACGATTCGGAATCAACGAATCGGAATCAATGATAGGAGAGACAATGGCCGCCCGCGTTGTTCCCGAGCGTCTCCGGGAAATACTTCCCCGTTCTGTGGTCAGTGCGTTGCTTGTGGCCCTGTTTCTCTGCCGGGCATCCTTGCTTGCAGCCCAGGAAAGCCCTTACATCGTGACGTACGACCACTATCTCGAAGAGCCGGGAAGTCTGGAAGTCGAGTATTTTTCCACCTTTGGCACGCAGCGCGGCGGCAATGACTTCGATGCCTTCTGGACGGAATTCGAGTACGGCGCCACCGCCTGGTGGACGGCCGAGGTCTATGTGTCCGGACAGACTACTTTCAACGACAGCACGATTTTCACGGGCACTCGTTTGGAAAACCGATTTCGCCTGCTGCAGCGCGAGCACTTCGTGAATCCGGTGCTCTACATCGAATTCGAAAATACGAATGCGGCGGACAAAATTCTAAAAGAAGTCGAGGGACACGACGTAGAGTCCGACTACGCCGTTTCCAACGCCGTATTGCGAAAGGAGCATGACCACGAATTGGAAATGAAGCTTCTGCTTTCCAGCACATTCAAAGGATGGAATGTCGCTGTGAATCCCATTGTTACCAAGAACCTGTTGCCGAGCGAGCCCTGGGAGTTCGCCTACGCCGTTGGCGCCAGTCGTCCACTCGCGCTGAGAGCTTCGCCGAACCGCTGCAATTTCTGCCCAGAGAATTTTATAGCCGGAGTGGAAATGTACGGAGGCCTGGGCGACACGCAGAGTCCCGGCCTGCACGACACGTCTCATTACCTCGCCCCAGTCGTCGCCTGGAATCTCCCGTCGGATTGGACAGTCCGTCTTTCGAGTGGCTTCGGATTGAACGACAACAGTCATCGACTGTTGCTGCGTTGGGGACTTTCACGCGAGTTCTCCGGCTTCGGGGAAGTCCTCTCGCGTCTGTTCGGAGGCCGTCTATGAAAGAGTTCGTCGTCCCATCTCGCGCCGCAGGGCGTATCCATCGAGCGGCCCTGGCCATTGCCGTTTTTGGAATTGGCGTCTGTGGAAGTGGTCGGGCTCTGGCGCAGGCGGCTGCGCCGAAGAGCCAGGTATCAATCTACGCCGTACTCGACGAGGCTCCGGCAAAGGCGAGAGAGAAGACAAACCCTCTGTCGGGCGACGCCGAGGCGGTGGCCGCGGGCGGAAAGCTCTTTGAACAACACTGCGCCGAATGCCATGGCAGGGGAGCCGGAGGCACAATGCACGGCGCGAATTTACTGCGCGAGGAAGTGCAGCAGGCAACACCGGGAACGCTTTTCTGGCTCTTGACCAACGGCGTGGTTCGCCGAGGTATGCCGGTTTGGTCGAAGCTCCCGGAGCCCGAGCGCTGGCAGATTGTTGCATTCCTGCAGTCGTTGCGGCCGCAACCGCAGAAGGCCGGTACCGGCGATCCCGGCGGTAATTAGACCTCGCGCAACGGATGCGCCTGCTAATCTCGTTTCTGCGTGGAAAAGAACTACGACGTCATCATTCTCGGAGCAGGCGCTGCCGGCCTGATGTGTGCCATCGAAGCCGGCAAGCGCGGACGCCGCGTCGTCGTCCTCGAGCGCTCCGACCGCATCGGCAAGAAAATCCTGATCTCCGGCGGCGGCCGCTGCAATTTCACCAACCTCCACACCACCGCCGAAAATTTTCTTTCGGCCAACCCCCACTTCGCCAAGTCGGCACTCGCGCGCTATACGCCCGCCGACTTCATTCGCCTCGTCGAAAAACATCGCATCGCGTATCACGAGAAAAAGCTCGGCGGGTTGTTCTGCGATCGAGCTGCCAGTGACATCGTTGCCATGCTGGAGCAGGAAGGCCGCGATGCTGGAGTGGAAATCCTGCTCGACACAAAAATCAAAGAAGTGCGCAAGAACGCAAATCAAAACCAGTTCACAGTGCAAGCAGAGGGCGTCAGTTTCGACGCGCCCCGCCTGGTCGTCGCCACCGGAGGCTTGTCCATCGCGAAAATCGGCGCCACGCCGTTTGGCTACGATCTGGCCCGCCAATTCGGACTGAGAATCCAGCCCCCGCGCCCCGCGCTGGTTCCTCTCGTCTTTAGCGAACGCGACCGCAAGCGCTGGTGCGATCTGGCGGGAGTCTCGACCGAAGTGGTGGCTTCCACTCCGGGCTCAAGGCAAACATTCCGCGAAAATATGCTGGTCACTCATCACGGCGTTAGCGGGCCGGCAATTCTCCAGATCTCTTCCTACTGGGACGGCAAAGAGCCTATCCATCTCGACCTTGCGCCCGGACGCGATCTTGCCGCCGAGATGCGAAACGGCGGCCATCGCGATCCGTCGAACTGGAAGTCGCTGTTGCGGGAAGTCTTGCCCCGGCGTTTCGCCGACCGCTGGATCGAGAACCATCCTCTCACTGGCAACTCCGATCGCGCTTTCGCCGAAGCCGAACATCAACTGCATGCGTGGGAATTAAACCCGCAATCGACGGAAGGTTACGGAAAAGCGGAAGTCACCGCTGGCGGAGTCGATACCGGCGAACTTTCCGCAAAAACCATGGAAGCAAAGAAAGTGCCCGGCCTTTTCTTTATCGGGGAAGTGGTCGACGTTACCGGCCAACTTGGCGGCTTCAACTTCCAGTGGGCCTGGGCATCCGGTTTTTGCGCCGGTCATGCGGTGTAAAGATTGCGCGACAACCATGCGCGCGCGTTACGGTGCTTCAAATTACAGCTTACAGCCTAAATCTCCGCGCCTTCCTGCATAAACGGCATCCGCGAGACAATCTCCGCGGCCTTTTCCAGTTGCACCAAGTCGGCGGTCGTGAAATCTGCGCCCGACAAGGAAGCATCCAGGCCTTTGCGCGAAACCTGCACCACTCCCATCACGTGCCCGGCCGAGTTCGCAACCGGAACCGACATGATTTTCTGAATCGGCATCTGATCCAGGCTCCGATCTTCTTCCTCGGCTCCCAGCTTGACCGCTTCAAACAGGCTGGCATGTTTCACCCGCATGAAGGTATTCGACAGAAGTGGAGTGCGAGTCGCTGCCGTTCGCGCTGCCACCGCCGATCCGCCCAGAGGTATTGCGCCCGCGGAACGCAGTTCCGGCGGAAAGATGAACCGCAGACTGCCCTTGTCTAACCTGAGCAGAGCCACTTCGTTGCGTCTCACCCGAAGGATCTGGGCCAGCTTTAGACAAACTCGGTCCGAGCTCGGTGAAGCGGGGAGCATGCTTTCCAGGTCGCCGAGAGTGGCCTTGGCGGTCTTGGCTCCGAACGCTTGATTGCCGGTCAATGACATAGGTATGGCTCGTAGAACTTTACTCATCTATCCTGAAGGCACTATAGACTTTTGGACAAGTTACTAGAGTACTTTTGCCGTTTTTCGCGAGTTCGACCGGCGCGACGTCGGCAAAGAAGTGACTTTTCTTATGCGGTCTATCGATTTTTTCGATGACTGGCGCGAGCATTTCCACAGGCGTTCGCGCTATAGTAGATAGATCATTCATCGCAAATACTCGGGCGACGATCGGTGTGCAGCATATGTCGCTGATTCAATACGTAAGACCATTCTTGGAATTAGGTATCTGTAAGGAGTACTCCATGGCTCGCAAAACCACTACAACCACCACCACTCGCCGCAAGAAGACAGAAGTTCCCGCCGCCCCTGCCGTTGTGCAGGTAGCGCCGGAAATTCAGAAACAAGCTCCTGAGGAAGCTCGCAAGGACGCTAGCAAGATTGGAACGCTGCTCAACCAAACGCCGGTGAACCAGGTTCCTGTCATTGTTGCTTCGGTCAATATCGAGGAAGAGATTCGCCGCCGGGCTTACGAACTCTACCTACAGCGCAGAACGACTGGTGGAGGCGGCAACGGTAACCAGAATCAGGACTGGCTGATTGCCGAGCGCGAAATTCGTTCGCGCCAGGGCGTGAGACAACTCACCGCAGCAGCCGGCCGCGCTTAATTGCCGGCGAGCGCCCGAGCGACGGCGACAACAACAACAACAACAACAACAACAACAACAACAACAACTAAAGACCGCCGCAGGCTGCCCGTCGAGGGCATCCGCCCATCGACCTACGGCTGGACGGCTTGCACCAGGGCCGGTTTCACCTGCTCACGCCGAATTTCCGAGGCATCCCATGCCCCGCCCAGCGCTTTGACCAGGTAGACCGAAGTGGTCATCTGCTGACCCAGCAACTGCGTTGCCAGCCGTTCGTTGCTCAGCAGCGTGGATTGCGCAGTAATCACGTCGAGATAGGTTGTAAGTCCGCCGACGTAACGGTCGTTGGCGATGTCGAGTGCGCGCCGCGAATCGGCCACCGCTGCTTTCTGAGTTTTTGCCGCCTGATTCAACAGCGCCAGACCGGAGAGCCCATCCTCCACCTGCTGAAATGCCTCCAGCACGCCCTCACGATAGTTGGCGACCGATTCGTCGTAAGCGGCGCGGCTGAGCGCCAGGTTGGCGCGATTTCGTCCGCCATCAAAAATCGGCTGCAGCAGATCCCCGCCCAATGACCACATCGCGCTCGGAGCGGTGATCAGCGAGGCAATGTCCCGGCTTTGCCACCCGCCACCGCCGCTCAGCGTAATGTGCGGATAGAAAGCAGCCATCGCTAAACCGACCTGGGCATTTTCATACGCCATTTGCCGCTCGCTCGCCGCCACGTCCGGCCGCCGCTGCAGAATCTCCGAGGGAACGCCGGTAGGAATCGCCGGCGGAGCGTCGTTCAATGGCGCATCCGCCAGGCTGAAGGCCGAAGCGGATTTGCCCGTGAGCGCGGCGATGGCATGTTCATACTGCGCCCGCTGTTGTAGCACGAGTTGAAGTTGCGTGGCCGTCGAATCGAGCAGCGCCGCCTGCTGCGCCACCTCCAGTCCATTCGCGACTCCCCCTTCATGGCGGCGGTTGACCAGGTCTAATCCTTTTTGCTGGATTTCGACCGACTGCCGCACCACTCCCGCTTCGCGGTCAAGTTCGCGCAGGTTGAAATAGTCGGCCGCGAGTTCCGCCGTCAACACCAGGCGAACATTCTCCAGGGTCGCGGCGCTTTCCTGCAGCGAAGCATTGGCCGCTTCGAGATTGCGGCGCACCCTCCCGAATAAATCAAGCTCGTAGCTAACCGAAAACGGGACGGTAAAATTATTCTGGGTAAACGGCGGCAATTCGCCGCCCGCGAACGGACGGTTGGCGGCGACTTCCTCGCGCTGCCCGCTGGGATCGGCGCTGACGGCGGGAAAGTAAGCCGACGATGCAATCCGCGCCTGTGATCGTGCCTGGGAGAGCCGGTCCCGCGCCGCCGTCAGCGACTGGTTTGCCTGAAGCAGTTCTTGCTCTAGTTGGTCCAGTTCCGCGTCATGAAATAGCTGCCACCACGCACCCTTCGGAATGGCATCCTTCGGAACCGCCGCTTGCCACGGTCCTTCGCCTTTCCACATATCGGGAACCGCCGCAGTCGGGCGCTTATATCCCGGTCCCACTGTGCATGCCGAACTCGCGAGCAGTGTCCCAGCCAGCAACGCGCAAAATCCAACACGGAGCCACGGGTCCACGAAGGAGGGCCTCCTTGAGTGCTTTTTGTCGGATCGTAAGTGCTCTATGGGAAACGAAATCATGAGCTCGCTTTTCTCCGTGCCGGAGCCTGCCCTGAGCGCAGCCGAAGGGTGTCTCCGTGGTGAGGTCTTGCCTTCACGAGTGCGCATCTCCTGCATTGGCCTTGGCGACGTGCACCTGCTGCCCCTCTTCAAGCGAGTCGGAGGGGTTGATGACGATCTGATCGCTCACCTCGATACCACCCAGAATTTCCAGAGTAGCGCCGAAGTCGCGTCCAATGCTGATCGGGCGCAGATGCACCTTGCCGTCCTTGTCGACTAGCGCAACTTGCGCGCCTTCGGCTCGGAACAGCATAGCGTTGACCGGGATCGTAATCCGCGGAACCGACGTCCCGGTGGCAAAATGCACCTGGCCGAACGAGCCCGGCAACAGCTTGCCATCTTTGTTGGGAACATCCACTTCCGTATTCAAGGTGCGCGTGGCAGGATCGATCGCGTCGGCCGTCCGAGCGATCGTGCCCAGAAACTTCTGGCCGGGAAATTCCTGTAGCGTAACCACCGCCTTTACCCCTACCTTCATCGACGGCGCATACGCCTGCGGAACACTTACGTAAACGCGTATCGGGTCGACGCGCGCGATATCGAATAGCTCCTTGCCCGTCGCTTGCGCTCCGGAATTGATGAGCGCCCCCGGATCCACATTGCGCCGCGTCAGCACGCCGGAAAACGGAGCGTATACATCTTTGAACGACTCGAGTTGTTCTAGCCGGCGAACGTTCGCGTCTGCTGCGGCCAGGTTGGCAAGCGCCTGCTGGTAGCCGCTCGCCTGCTGGTCCGCTTCCTGCTGCGAAACCGAGTCGGTCTTCCGCAGATTCGCCCAGCGGTCGGCGGAAATCTTCGCCAATTCCAGCGCCGCCTTGATCTGCTCGCGGCTGGCTTTGGCCTGCGACAACTCCTGGTCCACTTCCGGAGTGTCAATCGCCGCCAGCAGTTCCCCTTTTTGAATCTTGCTTCCAATATCCTTGTACCATTTCAAAAGGTAGCCGTTGGTGCGGGCAAAGATAGGCGATTCTTCGAATGCCTGCAAGTTTCCGGGCAAAACCAGTTCGTCGTTTCCGGGTTCGGCTTTCGGCTGCACCACTGCCACCGTCGGAACCGACATGGCCTCGGTTTCTTTCGCCAGGGCTTTCGTTTCGCTCTTTCGGTTCAGAAACGTGATTGCGCCGGCGACGATCAGAACCAGCAACGCGGTGCCAACCAGAAGCTTCCCCCGGCCTGCCGGCGCCGGCCCATTCGGTTCTGTGGCTACAGGTGGCGATTGCTCTGGCATGATGAAGTCTCCAACGTTTTCCTGAATCTGTGCTCTTTCGAACCTTAATCTATCTAAGGAAACTCCGATTAAGCTCCGGTTTCCCCGTGTACCTCTGTGTACCCTGTGGTTTACGCTTTCTGCCGACGCTGAATCAGAGTTTTCCTAACTCTTCGAACGCAGCCGTGCCTCGCGGTGGCCATGGATCATCGTAAATACGCTGGGCACGAAAAATAAGGTGGCGACGGTCGCGAACAGCAGCCCGCCAATCACGGCGCGGCCCAGCGGAGCATTCTGCTCGCCGCCCTCGCCGAAACCCAACGCCATCGGCACCATTCCAATAATCATGGCCAGAGCCGTCATAATCACAGGACGCATGCGCGTGTAGCCCGCTTCGATCGCCGCTTCCAGCGCCGGTACCCCTGCATTCATTCGGTCGCGGGAAAATGAAACCAGCAGAATCGAATTCGCCGTCGCCACGCCCATGCACATGACCGCCCCCGTCAGCGACGGAACACTGAGCGTGGTGCGCGTAATCAGCAGAAACCAGCAGATTCCCGCCAGTGCTCCCGGCAAGGCCGTAATAATGATGAAGGGATCTAGCCAGGACTGGAAGTTGACCACGATCAACAAATAAATCAGCACGATCGCTCCCAGCAGGCCGAAGCCCAGCCCGAAGAACGAAGAACGCATGGTCTCGACCTGCCCGCGAACCACGATTTGCGTGCCGCGCGGCAGATGGTCCTGGAAGGGCTTGAGCGCCTTCATGATGTCCGACGCGACTCCGCCCAAATCGCGCCCCTGCGTGCTGGCATACACGTCGATGACCGGCTGCACGTTGTAATGATTGACCACTGCGGCCCGCGTGACCGGCGTGACTTGCACCAGATTGCCGAGCACCTGCGGAGCCTGTCCACTCGTGCCTGTCACCGGCGTATTCATCAGGTCCTGTAGCGACGTTTCCCGATACTGCGGCGTCTGGATCGCGATGCTGTAGGTCACGCCGTTCTTTGGATTCAGCCAAAAATTAGGCGCCGTCTGGAAACTTCCGCTTAAGCTGATCAGCACGTTTTGAGCGACATTCTGCGCCGTCAGGCCGACCTGGTTGATGCGCGTGCGGTCCATGTCCAGATGGAGCGTGGGCAGGCTCAGCATCTGCTGCACGTGTACATCGGCCGTGCCCGGAATCTGGCGCAGCCGGTTTGCGATTCTCTGTGCAATATTGTAGTTCCCTTGCATATCGGCGCCCACCACCTGAATATCGATCGGTGCGGGCAATCCAAAATTGAGAATTTGCGAAACAATGTCGGCGGGCTGGAAGAAAAATTCCACTCCCGGAAAGCGCGCCGGCAGTTCGCGGCGCAACCGGCGAATGTACCCCGCCGTTGGATGATGATGCTCCGGGTTCAGCGCAATCAAGACCTCCGCATCGCTCGTCCCGATCACCCCCGAACTGCTGTAGGAGAGATTGATGCTCGAGTAGGGAAGGCCGATATTGTCGACCACGGTCTGCAATTCTTCCTTCGGAATCTCGCTGCGCAGCACTTGCTCCACTTCGTCGCACAGACGCGCGGTTTCTTCCACGCGCAGCCCCGACCGGGCGCGAAAGTGCAGCCGGATCAGGCCCGCATCCACCTGCGGAAAGAAGTCCTGCCCCAGAAAAAACACCAATCCCAGCGACAGCACGCAGAAAGCCGTAAAGGCGATAGCGAAAAGTTTTCGGTGCTCAAGCGTGGTTTCCAGCAATTGCCGGTACCCGCCGCGGACCCTTTCAAACCAGCGCTCGAATCTGCGCTGGAATTTTGCGAAGACGTTCGTAGGTTCGAGGGCCCGGTGCTCGTGCCCGCGCATGATAAACATCACCATCGTCGGAATCAGCGTCCGCGACAGCAGATATGACGCCAGCATGGCAAACGACACCGCTTCCGCCAGCGGGACGAAAAGATACTTCGCGACTCCCGTCAGAAAGAACATTGGCACGAACACAATGCAGATGCACAGCGTCGATACGAACGCGGGCACCGCAACCTGCTGCGCGCCATCGAGAATGGCCTGCTTCATCTCCTTGCCCATGGCCAGATTGCGCTCGATGTTCTCGATCTCCACCGTCGCGTCGTCGACCAGGATGCCGACCGCCAGCGCCAACCCTCCCAGTGTCATGATGTTGATCGTCTGCCCCAGCGCGCTCAGCAGAATCACGGAGACGAAAATAGACAATGGGATCGAAACCGCAATGATCACCGTCGGACGCCAATCGCCGAGAAAGATCAGGATCATCACCGCCGTCAGGCACGCGGCGGTGAGGCCCTCATGCAACACGCCCTGAATCGACGCCCGCACGAAAAGCGACTGATCGAACAGGGCCTTGATGCTTAGATCGGGCGGCAGACTCTTGGCCGCAATGGGCACCAGCGCCTTAATGGCATTGACCACGGTCAGCGTGGAGGATCCGCCCAGTTTGTACATCGACATCAGCACGCCGCGCACGCCGTCCTGTCGCACGATGTTGGTTTGCACCGCGAATCCGTCGCGCACGTGCGCCACGTCGCGCAGGTAAAGTGTGGACGAGCCCGAAGTCTTTACCGGCAAGTCGTTCAATTCGGCGATGGTTTGCGGAGCGCCGTTCATCTCCACCGTATACTCGGTCGGCCCAATCTTGGTCGTGCCGGTTGGCAGAATCAGGTTCTGGGCCGACACCGCGTTGACGATATCGGCGGGCGACAGCCCATAGGCCTGGAGTTTGGCCGAGTCAAGGTCCACCTGCACCTGGCGCGGTTTGCCGCCATACGGATACGGAGTCCCCGCGCCCTGCACCGTGCTCAACTGCGTGCGCAGAAAATTCTGCGACAGATCGAACAGCTGCTGCTCCGGAAGCGTCTTGCTGCTTATGCCCAGTTGCACCACCGGCGTCGACGATGCCGTATAAGTAATCACCAGCGGCGGGACCGTCCCCGCCGGCAGTCCGCGCAGCACCGTCTGGCACATCGCCGTCACTTGCGTCAGTGCCATCGAAATGTTGACGGTCGGCTGGAAGAAAATCTTGATCACAGCTTTCCCATACAACGACTGCGATTCCTGATGCTCGATGTCGTTGACCGTGACCGTGAAACCGCGCTCGGAGTTGCTCACGATTCGGTCCGCCATCTCCTGCGGAGACAGGCCGTCGTAGTTCCACACCACGCTGACCACTGGAATGTTGATCTCGGGAAAAATATCAACCGGCGTGCGCAGGATGGTGACCGGCGTGAGAATGATGATGAGCAGCGCCATGACCACAAACGTATAAGGACGCCGAAGCGCTAATGCGACAATCCACATAAGAATAAGAGTGACGAAAACTGGTAACGCTGAATACCCATACTAACGGGTTTCCTTCGTGACCTTCGTGTCCTCTGTGGTTAAGGGTTTTGCGAATCGACCCATCACCTAAGATTCAAAACACTACGTTTCGGATTTAAATTATATTAGACTTCAGCCATGGAGCAAAATCGTATCCGAAGAGCCGCTACCCGGAACGGAAGTAATAATCATAACGGATCGAACGGCAAGCGCCCGCCCGGACGCCCCCGCAGCGAGGAATCGCGTCAATCGATCCTGCGCAGCACTCTGAAACTGCTCAAGCAGCCCGGCGGATTCCCCGAACTGAGCATCGAAGCCATCGCCGCCGATGCCAATGTTGGCAAGACAACCGTCTACCGCTGGTGGCCCACCAAGGCCGCCCTGGTCGCCGACTCTTTCTTCGCCAGCGCCGAGGACGAACTCCAGTTCCCCAATACCGGCTCCGTTCAACGCGACATGAGCCTGCAGATGCGGAGAGTAATCCGCATCTTCCGCTCCGACCGCGGCAAGGTCGTCGCGGCGCTGCTCGCCGGCGGCCAATCCGACCCGGACTTGCTCGAAGCCTTTCGCGAGAGATTCATGTGGCCCAAGCGTCGCCAGGCCTATCAAACCCTCCAGCGCGGCATCGACCGCGGCGAACTCCCCGCCGACAGCGATAAAGACCTAATCCTCGACTCCCTCTACGGCCCCATCTACATGCGCTTCCTAATCCGCCACGACAAACTAGCCGAAAGCTTCGCCGACGAGCTTTGCGGATTGGTCCTGCAAGGGTTGAAAAGACAAGTGCGGCCCTGAGACGAACCGGGACCCGGCGATCCGATTCGTGAGCACAATCTGTTTTCGCCAATCTGCGCTTAAAAGCGTATACAAGTACGAGGTTCAACGTGCGGGAGTACGACCTAATAGCGGAGTGGTATGCATCAGAACGCGTCGATCAGACAGGCGTACCCGAAGCGACCACGCTAGCGTTATCCATCCCACGCGGATCGGTTGTTCTCGATGTTGGTTGTGGCAACGGCATACCCATCACCCGTGCATTGCTGAGCGGTGGCCACCGAGTCGTCGGTCTAGACAGCTCCGGTGCGATGCTTGCAAACTTCAGGCGCAATTGCCCCGAAGCGTTTGCTGTTAGAGGAATGATTCAGTCCTGTCCGTTCGCCGATTGCGTGTTCGATGCTGTGGTTGCGTGGGGCGTCATGTTCCATCTCAATTCCGAGGACGCGATTAGGGCAATTGCGAATGTCTCGCGCATCGTTAAGCGCGGTGCGCCGTTCCTTTTCACATCCGGAGACGTCGAAAGCTTTGATGGCAAAGAGGGCAAGATGAACGGCGTGACGTTTCGGTATTTCTCCCACAGCGTCAACAGCTACCGACGTATCCTCGGCGATCACGGCTTCACATTGGCCGACGTCCACGCTGATACCGGGCACAACACCTATTACCTCGCGAAGAAAGCTGAGCCCCGGAGTTGATGGTTGCAAGATCTCGTGGGTGTTGAAACACTCCATTTTTCTCAAAACGACGGGAAAAATGGGGATAGAAAATGTCTCAGAAAACGAGAACGTCGCTTATAGGGTTATCCTGACGCAAACTTTCTTTGACCATTTTCGAGAGATCGAGTTTTTCAACACCCACTCCCCATGGCACTCATAACCCTTGGGAGCGATCGTTCATTCTGCCAATCGTTAGCCATCCCCGTGTTTCACTCCGACCCACCCGAAAACGAAATTCTTACCCATCCCGCTTGGAATTGCTTCCCTAAACCGTTTACCCGACACCACTTACCGTTCGACCCCAAAATCATCCCAATCCCTGCTCGCCCTTGCGCGAACTAGCCCTCCGGGTCTAGAATCAAATTGCGACCGAAACAGTCGGAGTTTAATCCGATCATATAGGTCGCCATTCGCACCATGCTCAAACTCACCAAAAAAGCCGACTACGGACTCATGGCCATGAAGCACCTGGCCGAGCACGCTGACCAGGGCGCATGTTCCGCCAAGGATGTCGCCGAAGCCTACGGCATCCCGCAGGAAGCGCTGGCCAAGATTCTGCAACGGCTGGCCAAGGTCGGCTTGATCCGGTCGCAGCATGGCATGAACGGCGGTTACACGCTGACCCGCGATCCGAAGACGATTTCCGCTTTCGAAGTGATCAAGGCCATCGACGGCCCGTTGTTCATTACGTCGTGCGTCACCGTTCGCGGCGAATGCGGCCAGAGCGATCGCTGCACCATCCGCGAGCCGCTGCGCAAAGTGAATGAAAGCATCGAGCAGGTCCTGAAAAACATCAAAATTTCGCAGATGAAAGAAGAGCCGGAAGTAGTCCATATCGACAAACAGGAGACCCGGAAGCCGGCGGAGTTGGTAACGATTTTGTAGCACTGGTTTTGTGTTAGGACGGATTTTGTGTAGGGCACGGCTTTAGCCGTGCCGTTCAACGCAACAAAATTTGGGGGCTTTAGCCCCTGAGGCACGTTTTAGGAGACGGCAATCATGAGCACGCACGTAAAAACGGCGACCCCCACCAGCAGTAAAGACAATGGACAGCACACCGCCCCCAACGGCATCAAGCTCCCGATCTACATGGATAACCACGCGACCACGCCCATGGATCCGCGCGTCCTCGAGGAAATGCTGCCCTATTTCATGGAGAAGTTCGGCAACGCCGCCAGCCGCAATCATCCCTTCGGATGGGCTGCCGAAGAAGCCGTCGAGCTGTCGCGCGAGCGTATCGCCAAGCTGATCGGCGCGACCGCGAAAGAAATCATCTTCACCTCGGGAGCCACCGAAAGCGACAACCTCGCCATCAAAGGCGTCGCCGAGATGTATCGCGAGAAGGGCAACCACATCATCACCGCCGTCACCGAACACAAGGCCGTCCTCGACACCTGCAAGCATCTGGAGAAACTCGGCTTTCGCGTCACCTATCTGCCCGTGCAAAAAGACGGACTGGTAGATCTCGACGACCTCAAGCGCGCCATAGATGACAAGACGATTCTGGTTACGATCATGGCCGCCCAAAACGAAATTGGCGTCCTGCAACCGGTCGCGGAAATCGGCAAGATGTGCCGCGAACGCGGCGTCGTCTTCCATTCCGACGCGGTGCAGGCCATCGGCAAGGTTCCGATCGATGTGAACAAGATGAATATCGACGTCGCGTCCATCACCGCCCACAAGCTCTACGGGCCGAAAGGCGCGGGCGCGTTGTATGTGCGCCGCAAGAATCCGCGCGTGCAACTGGTGGCGCAGATCGATGGCGGCGGCCACGAGCGCGGCATGCGCTCCGGAACCCTCAACGTCCCCGGCATCGCCGGTCTGGGCAAGGCTTGCGCGATTGCGCACGAGGAGATGCCGCAGGAATCCTGCAAGATGGCGGGCCTGCGCAACCGTCTGAAAGACAGCATCATGAGCCGCCTCGATGAGGTCTACATCAACGGCTCCATGGAGCATCGCCTGCCCGGCAATTTGAACATCAGCTTTGCCTACGTGGAAGGCGAGTCGCTGCTGATGGGCATCAACGATATCGCGGTATCCAGCGGATCGGCCTGCACCTCCGCAACGCTGGAGCCATCCTATGTTCTGAAAGCTCTCGGCACCGGCGACGATCTGGCGCACAGCTCGATCCGCTTCGGCATCGGGCGCTTTAACACCGAAGCCGAAATCGATTATGTGGGCGACCGCGTCGTCGAAACCGTTCTGCGCCTGCGCGAACTCTCGCCGCTCTACGAAATGGCGAAAGAGGGCGTGGACTTAAAGAGTGTGAAGTGGGCAGCAGAAGCGCATTAGAGGTAAGGTTTCAAAGTTTCAGGGTTTCAAGGTTTCAAGGTGCCTTGATCCAATCTGTAACTTTGACGACTCGGTGGGGTAGTCATTGAAACCTTGAAACATTGAAACTTTGAAACCTGAAGGGGTGAACGATGTCATACAGCGATAAAGTAATCGACCACTACAACAATCCGCGCAACGTCGGCTCCATGGATAAAAAGGACACCGATGTCGGCACCGGCCTGGTTGGCGCGCCCGAGTGCGGCGACGTCATGAAGTTGCAGATCAAGGTCAACCCGCAAACCAACGTCATCGAAGACGCCAAGTTCAAGACCTTCGGCTGCGGCTCGGCGATTGCATCGTCGTCGCTTGCGACCGAGTGGGTCAAGGGCAAAACCATCGACCAGGCTCTCGAGATCAAGAACACCGAGATCGTGAAAGAGCTGGCCTTGCCGCCGGTGAAAATTCACTGCTCCGTGCTCGCCGAAGACGCCATTCGCGCCGCCATCGGCGACTGGAAGAAGAAACAGGAAACCGCCAATCCCGCGGAAGTGCGGGCAGCGCAGTAAACGAAGATTAGAATGAATGTGCCCCAGGTTCGCGCCCGTCCTTTGGGCGCTAACCTGGGTGCAGCCGACTCATGGAAGACACGCTCAAAACCGTAGCGCCACCTGCACCGCCCTCGGCTCCGCCCAAAGGCATTCAGGTGACCGACAACGCGCTCAAGAAGATTCGCTCCGCCATGGTGAAAGAAAACGTTTCACCGGAGCAGGGCGGCCTTCGTCTCGGCGTGCAGGGCGGCGGATGCTCGGGCCTGAGCTACAACGTAAGGTTCGATACGCAACCGCGCGAGCGCGACCGTGTGTTTCAGTTCGGAGACGTCCGCGTTTTTGTCGACCCAAAGTCCTTCATCTATCTTCATGGCATGACGCTCGATTACCAGGAAACCCTGATGCAGCAAGGCTTCGTATTCGTGAACCCGAACTCGACCAAGTCCTGCGGCTGCGGCAGTTCTTTCTCGTAGAGGAAGTGTGGCGGCCTCGCCCGCGCAGGAGTCTGCTGAAAAATCAGACTGAATTGTGAGGACGGGCCGCGCGCTCGCCCTGAATTTTGTAATGGCTAATACTCAATCTAAATCGTCGTTGATCATGCCCGGACAATCGCCCGCGCAGTCGTCCACCGACGTAACCCCCAGTTGCTGGTCCTGCGGCACCATGCGCGCCGTTCACTTCTGTAGTTCCTGCGGCAAAGTGCAACCGCCCGTCCCCGTGGATTACTTCACCTTCTTCGGTTTTCCCCGCAAACTCAACCTCGACACGGCCGCGCTCGAAAAAGAATTCTACGCGCTCAGTCGCCGCCTTCATCCCGACGGATTCGGACAAGCCGACGATCGGGAACGCGCATGGAGCCTGGAACAAAGCTCCATGCTCAACGACGCTTACCGCACCCTGAAAGATCCGATCAAGCGCACCGAATATCTGTTGCGCCTGGAAGGCGTCGAACTCGAAGAGCAATCGAAACAGGCCACGGAAAAGGCTCGCGCCACCGGCGAACTGAAGAAACAGGTCGTGCCGCCCGATCTCCTGGAAGAAGTCTTCGAGCTGAACATGCACCTGGAAGAGCTGCGGGCCCAGAAGACGCTCGGCGAAGACGACCCCGCATTACTCGAGGAAATCGGCAAGGCCAAGCTGTCGCTGGAAGAAAAATTCGACGCGCTTTTCAACGAACTCAAGATCGAATGGAACCACTGGGACCAAGCTGTAGACAGCGGAACCGGCGACGATCGGCGGAAAGTACTGGACACAATGCTGGATGTCCTGAACCGCAGAAACTACGTCCGCAACCTGGTACGGGACGTGAACGAAGCACTGGAAGGCTAGGTAAGAGGTGAGAGGTCAGATTGCAGAGGTGAGAATCTTGAAGGGTTTCACCTCTGCAATCTGACCTCTGACCTCTGCAATTCTCGACAAAATGTCTACCGACTACATAGTAGGAATCGATCTCGGCACCACGAACTCGCTCGTGGCCTACATGCAGGGGGATGTCCCTGTCGTCATCCCCGGCGAAGACGGCCTCAACCTCGTTCCCTCGGTGGTCGCGCTCACCCTCGACAACAACGAGAACAACCAAATTGTCGTTGGCAACGCCGCCCGCAAGTATCTGATCGAAACACCGGAGCGCGCCGTCTACTCCGTCAAACGCTTGATGGGCCGAGGCGTGGAGGACATCCAGGAAGAACTGAAGCTCTTCCCCTTCCAGTTGGCGGACGACATTCAGCCCGGCGAAGTCCTGCGCATCAAAATCGGCGACCGCACCTACACCCCGCCCGAGATTTCCGCGCTGATCCTGCGCCAGCTGAAACGCAACGCCGAGCGCTTTTTCGGAGCGCCCGTCACCAAGGCCGTCATCACCGTCCCCGCATATTTCAACGACGCGCAACGGCAGGCCACCAAAGATGCCAGCCGCATCGCCGGCCTCAATGTTTTGCGTCTGGTCAATGAACCGACCGCCGCCGCGCTCGCGTATGGTCTCGACAAGAATAAGAACGGCATCATCGTCGTTTACGACCTCGGCGGCGGCACGTTCGACATCTCGATTCTCAAGCTGCACGACGGCATTTTCGAGGTCGTCGCCACCAACGGCGACACACATTTAGGCGGCGACGACATCGACAATCTGCTGATCGCCGTCGCGCTCGACGACATTCGCGGCGACTTGGGACTCGATCTTCGGACAGACGCCCGCCGCCACGGAGAAACCGTGGCCCGCATCCGCAAAGCCGTAATTGAAGCGAAGATTGCGCTTTCCTCGCAGCCCACGGCGAAGCTCGACGTCGATTTGCCCGGCGGGAGAAAATATCGGCGCGAAATTTCGCTCGAAGGTTTCGGGCAGATGATCCAGCCCATCATCGACCGTACCATCGGCCCCTGCAAACAAGCGCTCAAAGACGCAGGCCTGAAGCCCGAGCAAATCGACGAAGTTGTGCTCGTCGGAGGCTCGACCCGCATTCCCAAGGTGCGACGCCTGGTGCAGGATCTATTCAGTCGCGTGCCGCACACGGGTCTGAATCCTGACGAAGTGGTGGCACTCGGCGCAGCCGTGCAGGCAAATATTCTGGGCGGTGGCTCCGAAATCACCAAAGAAATGCTACTGCTCGACGTAACCCCGCTGTCTCTCGGAATCGAAGTTGCAGGCGGCGTGACCGATAAGATCATCCTGCGTAACTCGACCATCCCGGCGTCCGCGACCCAGTACTACACCACTCAGATCGATGGCCAGGCGAACGTAGCCATTCATGTGTTGCAAGGCGAACGCGAACTGGCGCGCGATTGTCGCTCGCTAGCCCGCTTCGACCTGAAAGGCGTTCCACCGATGCCCGCCGGCATGCCGCGCATCGAAGTCAAATTTCTGATCGATGCCAACGGCATCTTGCGCGTTTCGGCCCGCGAGCAGCGCAGCGGAAAAGAAGCCGAGATCGACGTCCAGCCCAGCTACGGACTCACCGACGAGCAGGTCGAGAACATGCTGCTCGAGTCGTTCGACTTTGCCGAAGAAGATTTCCGCCAACGCCAGATCATCGAAGCGCGGCGCGAAGCCGATACCATCCTGACCCCGCTCGCGAAGGCGAAGAAGGACCTCGCGTGGCAGCAACTCACCCACGAAGAACGTCGCAACGTCGAAACTTTGGAGAAGGCTCTCGTCGCCGTCAAAGATGGCAACGACTATCACGCGATCCGCGAAGCGATCGACGTACTGAACAAAGCCACCATGCGCCTGGCGGAGTTGATGATGGACACCGCCGTCTCCACCGCGCTTAAAGGAAAAGCCATGGATGACACGGGGATTGAAGTGGGCGAGCAAGCCGGCCATCCGGTGGCAAAAGCGGATTTTGAATGAGTGCAGGGTTCAAGGTTTCAGAGCTTCACGGTGAAACGCTGGCCTGTAGACTTTGAAACATTGAAACCTTGAAACCTTGAAACTTTGAAACTTGGGGTTTTCATATGTCTGACGAAAAAATGCAAAGCACTGGAACTACCACAATGGACGCTCCCGCCGTCAAAAGTGGCGAAAACACGGTTGAAGTCACCTTCCTTCCCGAAGGCAAGACCGTCACCTTCGAACACGGCAAGCTGCCCTATAAAGACCACGGCAAGCAGGAATCGCTGCTCGACGTGGCCTTGAACTTCGGCATCCATCTCGATCATGCCTGCGGAGGCAACTGCGCTTGCACCACCTGCCATATCTGGGTTAAGGAAGGCGCCGACCTCATCTCCGAGATGGACGACGACGAAGCCGACAAGCTCGACATGGCCGCCGATCTTCAGCTAAACTCACGCCTCGGATGCCAGACGGTCATCAAGAAGCCGGGCAAGGTCGTAGTAGAGATTCCAGCGTGGAATAGAAACTACGTTTCCGAAGAACACTAGAAACCATAAGAACTGGCCGTTCCAATAAGAACTTGTCATTCCGATTAAGAACTTGTCATTCCGAACGAAGTGAGGAATCTCTACCCCACCAGACTCGTCAGTACGTGGGGATCTTTCGCAAACGTTCAGCACAACAACGCGCCGAGGACGCACAAAGCCAATGCCCAAAGAACTGACCTGGAGCGATTCCGACGACCTCGGCATTCTGCTCTCTGAAACCCATCCCAAACTCGACCCGCTCGCGGTCCGCTTCACCGACCTGCACAAATATGTGCTCGCGCTCCCAGGTTTCAAAGACGACCCCGCGAAGTCGAATGAAGCCAAACTGGAGGCCATCCAGATGGCCTGGCACGCCGAAGTTCTCGACCGCACCCAGGGTTAGCACCCCAGTTCAGCCCGCACCCGGTCTCACCGCTCTTTATTGCGGACTTAGCGGAGCGGACAAATCACCGGCAAAGCACCAGCCGCAATTGAAATTTCGGCGGGCGTCTCGCAAACAAACTCTCCATCGGCGTAAATCTCGATCGGAGTCTCGGTCTCCACCCTTACCCGCTCTGCCTTCGAGTACTCAACCTTAGACGACAACCGATGCTGCCCGAAATAGACCGTGAAAAACATACACAACAGATGAAAAGGATTCAACGTCGAGATCCGGCACACATCCAGCTTGCCGTCGGCAAAATCCGCTTCCGGCGCGATGCGCATGCCGTCGCCATAGAATTGTGTGTTCGCGAAAGCGGCGAGCAAGGTGGGCTTGGCCGCTTCGTCACGATGGTTTTCATTGCCGCCGTCTTGCGTCAGCCGCATCGCAAACGCCGGAAGCTTGCGCAGCAGCGGCAATACCGCCAGAACATAGCCGCCGTGTCCGCGCAGCCAGCGCGGCATCTGGTTGGCGCGCCTGGCGGCGGCCGAATCCAAACCGCACCCGGCGACGCAGCAAAAGTAGTGCGTGCGCTCCGGCGAAGCGGACGCAACGATCACGCCCAGATCAATGGCCCGCGCCTGAATCTTCCCCGCTTCGAAATCACGCCACAAACGCACAGAGTCGCGCATCGAACGCAGCTTCAACGCGCGGGCAAAATCGTTTCCACTGCCCACGGGGACGATCAGCACCGGTAGCTGCAACCGCACCAGCGCCGTCAAATGGCGATGAATCGTCCCATCCCCGCCAAAAATCAGAATGGCGTCGGCGTCACTGGAAGCAGCGGGCAACCCCTCCAGCCATTCGGTTCGAGAGTCCGTCTGAAACGGCCTCAAGTCTGCCGGCGAAGTTCCCAGCCCGAAGATGACGGCGGCGCGCATGGACTACTTCGGCAGGCACTTCTCCATGAACTCCACCAGATCTTTCTTCATCTTGTCGTGCTCCGCGCGATCGATATACACCATGTGTCCCGAGCCGTAGGTGGAGTACGAAATGTTCTGCCGGTACTGCCCGTCCAGATCCAGATGATCCATGGTCCAGTTGGCAGCGGCGAACGGCGTGGCCAGATCGTAATAGCCTTCCATCACCAGAATCTTCATATACGGATTCTTAATCATGGCCGACCGCAACCCGCTCGCCGTGCTGGGGAAACCTTCCACGGCGTTGCCCCACTCCCAAGTCTGGAAGCCCGGCTGATCATAGGCAAAGACCCTATACGGCATGTCGGATTTGTAGTTCAGTTCGGTGCGTAGGTAATTGTTGAACGCTGAGGTGTACGGAGGCAAAATCGCCGCGCTCGTCGGATCGTAGCCACCACGCTCATCGCCCGGATTGGGGCTGGTGAAGCGGCCATCGAGCCGCCCGCTGATCAGCTTCCGGTCCAGCAACAACTCTTTCGTAAAGGCCGGAACGTCAATCCGCAAATCGTGCGCCTCAATCACCTCCGGCTTCAGCCCGATATACCGCGACAGTTGCTCGACAATCTTGCGCCGTTCTTCCGGCGTCATCGCATCGCCCTTGCCGAGCGCGAGCGCGTATTCGTTGCTCGACCAGCGCACGACCTCCTCGCGCGTCTTCGCCACATCCTGCGTTAAATCGGCCGACAGTTTGTGGTGGTAGCCGGCGATCATGTTGAAAGTCGGCACCAGCAGCAGATACGGCAGGTCGTTCGACTTGTTCCATTCGAGCGTTTGAAAATCCACCGCCATCGAAAGCAAAGTCACGCCGTTAAAAGCGATGCCATGATCGGCCAGATACCCGGCGATGCCCGCCGCGCGCGTAGTTCCGTAGCTCTCGCCCAGCAAGAACAGCGGAGAACTCCACCGCTCGTAACGGGAAAGATAGAGTCGTATAAATTCTCCGAAGCCTTGCACGTCGCCCTTGACGCCCAGAAATTTCTTGGTCAGTTCGGCGTTTGCGGCTCGCGAGTATCCAGTGGCCATGGCATCGACCATGACAATGTCGGTGCGATCCAGCAAAGTGTCGGGATTGTCTTCTAGGCGATACGGTGCTGCCGGCATGAATCCATTCGGCTGCAGCACCACACGCTTCGGCCCCAGCGCTCCCATATGCAGCCACACCGAAGCCGACCCGGGCCCTCCGTTAAACGCGAACGTCAGCGGACGCCGCGCCGTTTCCTGCCCGTCCAGCGTGTATGCCACGAAAAACATCTCCGCTTCCGTTTTTCCGTCGCCGCGCTTGATGGGAAGCCTGCCGGTCGTCGCCGTGTAATTGAGGGTCTTGCCGTTCAGCGCAATCTGGTGATGCGTGACCACTGGCGGAACTTCCGCGACGTCGTAGTGTTCTTCCTTGTCGGTGGCTTCATTGGCCTCGGTTTTAGCCTCCGCCGGCTTGGCGCTTTCCGCGGCCTTATCCGCAGTTGCGGCGCTGGTCGTTGCCGGCTGCTTCTTGTCTTTCTTGGCAGCAGCCTGCGCCGCACTCTCGGGCGCTGATCCCTGAGATTGATCTTGCTGTGCGATTGCCGCCGAAATCGTCAGCACGGCAAAAAGAAGAACTCGCAAAGTCCTCATGTTCGTTTTCCCCCACAAAGGAACTGGACCAGCATTATAGCCGCTCGCCGATTGCGTTTCGACAAAGCGAGCTTTGAGGTACAATTTCGCTACCCCGGACATTTCCACCAGAATCTTCGGGGAGTGTCACGCGCGCAGCAACACTCAGCGGCAAAACTCAAAGGAGCATCCCAGTGAAAAAAGTACTCGCGTTGCTATTCTCCGTAGCTCTCTCCATCTCGCTGTCGTCGTTCGCCTTTGCCCAGAACGACAAACCGGCCGATCAACCGGCGGACAAGACGGGCCAACCCGCCGACAAGAGAGACGGCACCTCCACCTCGGCGCACCATCACCACCACCACAAACATCACAAGAGAACCCAGAAAGACGAAACCAAGGACGAAACCAAGAAGGACGACACGAAATAAGAAGCCGCCTTCCCCTGTTTCAGCCCCGGCCCTGTCCGGGGTTTTGTTTTTCGCATCGACGGCCCGTTCCGCCGGGGGCAACTCCAGACGTGCTAGAATTTGTTGCGCGCGAAAATGCTTCGACCGGCTCGCTGGCGCAGCAGATCTCTCCACCCTGGCAATGACGGACTGAACAGTGGCCCACAATCCCAACGCCCCAAGCGACTCGATCACCTACGCGGATGCCGGCGTCAGCATTGATCGCGGCAACAAAACCAAGCAACGCATCAAGTATCTCGCCCACAAGACCTTTACCAAGGGCGTCCTCAGCGAAATCGGCGGCTTCGGCGGCTTGTTTTCGGTCGACAAGAAATATCTCGATCCAGTGCTGGTCTCCAGCGTCGATGGCGTAGGCACCAAACTGAAAGTCGCCTTCGAAATGAAGATGCACCACACCGTTGGCGGAGACCTCGTGAATCACTGCGTGAACGACATCGCCGTGCAGGGCGCCGCGCCCCTGTTTTTTATGGACTACCTGGCGACGGGCACACTCGACCCGCAAGTTGCGGAAAAAGTCGTGGGCGGCCTCGCCGACGCCTGCAAGCACAACGGCTGCGCTTTGATCGGCGGCGAGACCGCCGAAATGCCGGGTTTCTATCCCGAGGGCGAATACGATCTCGCCGGATTTATCGTCGGCGTCGTCGAGCGCGATCGCATCATCAGCGGCAAGGACGTGCAGGTTGGCGATTGCGTCCTCGGCCTGCCTTCCAACGGCCTGCACACCAACGGATATTCACTCGCCCGCAAATTGCTGTTTGAGGTCGCAGGTTACTCGCTCGAAACCTTTGTCAGCGAAATCAAGAACAAAGTCGGCAACGAGCTCATGCGCACCCATCGCAGTTACTGGTCGATCATCCGCAAATTGATCGCGGGAGATTGCGTGGCGGCGCTGGCCCATATCACCGGCGGCGGCATCACCGAGAATTTGCCGCGAGTGCTGCCCAAAGGCACCTCGGCCGTGATCGAACTCGGCACCTGGCCCGTTCTGCCCATCTTTGAGCATTTGCAGAAACTCGGCAACGTCGCCGAGGAAGAGATGCTCCGCACCTTCAATATGGGCCTTGGAATGTTGATCGTCGTCCCCGCCGCGAAATTCAAGAAGGCGCAGACGCTCCTGGAGCGCGCCGGAGAGAAATTTTACAGCGTCGGCCGCATCGCCAAAGGCGATCGCAAAGTAGTGTTCAGCTAAATGAGAGTCCGCTTCGCAAGCGGTTGCATGAAATAAAATTGTCATCCTGAGCGAAGCGAAGGACCTGCTTTCTTCATTGTGTTCCATGAAAAACCTCGGCATTCTCCTCTCCGGACGCGGCTCCAACTTCGTCGCCATCGCCGACAGCATTGCGGCCGGCGCGATACCCAATGCCCGCATCGCCGTCGTGATCTCGAATCGCCCCGACGCCCCCGGGCTCGAAACCGCCCGCCAGCGCGGCCTCAACGCAATCGCCATTCCCTCGAAAGGTAAGCCCCGCGCGGAACACGACCGCGAAGTTGTCGCGGCTCTTCTCGATAACAAAGTCGATCTCGTCTGCCTTGCCGGTTACATGCGCCTGCTCTCGCCCTGGTTCGTACAGCAGTTTCGGGCAAGAATTCTCAACATCCATCCTTCATTGCTGCCATCGTTCCCTGGCCTGGAAGCGCAGCAACAAGCATTCGCCTATGGCGCGAAAGTGTCGGGATGCACGGTGCATTTTGTGGACGAAGAACTCGACCACGGCGCCATCATCGTGCAGAAAACGGTACCAGTGCTGGACTCCGACGACGAACCCACGCTAGCGGCAAGAATTCTGCAGCAAGAACACATCGCCTACACCGAAGCGATCAACATTGTGCTCGAAGGAAAATTCAATCTCGTCGGACGACGAGTCGTGAAAGGTCAGAGGTCAGAGGTCCGATTGCAGAAGTAAGAATCCAAAATTAAAGACGCGCCTGTTTTCACCTCTGCAATCGAACCTCTCACCTCTCCAATTGTCCCCTGCAATCCTACATAATGAGGTCGTTGCTGCGGCGCGCAATCGGATGCTGCATCACCTCAAGCTCATTCTTCACCAGGTTCAGCCCATACACGCACTGCTCAAATTGTTGCGAGAGTTGCGCGAACAGCGGCGCCACCTTGGCGTATTCGAAGTGCTCGAACTTCGACACGATATAGTAGCTTTCTTTCCCCGCCTTCACCCAGTCCACGAAACCCTCTACCCGCTGTCGCCGCAGGCGATAGTGGTTGACGCTCTCGGGAAACATGCCGGCATAGAACAGCGTGTAGTCGCCAATATGTTTCCGCACCTGGCGTTCGCGGTCGAACGACGGTGAGGGGCCGTAGATTGGGTCCGACTCGATCAGCATCTCGCCCACATCGTTCAACGGTTTCCCCGCCGTATTGCGAATCTTCAACAACTGCTCGGCATCGCAAAACTCCGAGAGCAGATGCGCGACATAGCTCACAATTTGCGGATCGCGAATTCCGATCTCCTGGGCGTAATGACGCCCCACCAGTTCAAGAAACAACTGCTGTAGCGGATGGTCTTCCGAAATCGGTTCCATGTCCATTGTTCCCCCCAGCCCTGACCCCTCTTGTCCTTAGATCGGAACAAGATGTTGTTTGAATTAGATACTCTGAATCCGAATCCCACACAAGGGCACCATTGAGCCATTCGTGTGCTTACAACCCTTGCTGGGCGCGGAGTTTGGATGCGTTCACTGGCAGCCAACGGACCCGACTGCTAACTTTGCGTCAAACTGCGAGCAATCGGTTCCATCGCATTTGTTTAAATAATCGGTCAGGACCAAAGGAGGCAAAGTGGAGCGAATCCAGATTTCCAGCGGCACACCTTGGGAGCCCATTGTCGGTTACTCTCGTGCGGTTCGAGTTGGCCCGCACGTCCACGTAGCGGGTACCACCGCAACTGGGCCCGATGGCAAAATTGTCGGCGCGGGCGATGTCTACGCGCAGGCGGTTCAAACGCTCAAGAACATTGAGCGCGCACTCGATCGCGCCGGAGCTTCGCTCAAAGATGTCGTCCGCACCCGCATATTCCTAACCAACATTGCGGACTGGGAAAAGGTGGGAAAAGCACACGGAGAATTTTTCCGCGACATCCGCCCCGCGAGCTCCATGCTGGCGATCACCGCCCTGGTCTCTCCGGAAATGTTGGTCGAAATCGAAGCGGAAGCGATCGTTCCCGGCGGAAAATAGCCCGGCAACAAGAAAATGGCGGAAGCCGGAAAACCGTCCTCCGCCATCACGATATTCACAAACGTGGCCGACTAGCGTCGGCCTTTCTTGCCGGCGCCTTTTTTCTTCGCCGCTTTCTTTTTTGCCGCTTTCGCGGGCTTCTTCGCCGCTTTCTTCTTGGAGGCTTTCGCTTTCTTCCGGGCAGCCGGTTTCTTTGCCGCTTTCTTCTTCGGCTTCTTCGCCGCCTTCTTCTTCGCAGGAGCTTTCTTGGCGGGCGCTTTCTTCGCTGGCGCTTTTCTCGCCGGAGCTTTCTTCTTCGCAGGTCCGCTCTCGCCGCTGCCACCACCCGACGGCACTACAGGCGGAGGTTCTCGCATCACTGGCGGCAAGCCAATTTCGTCATCTTCCTCTTCCTCGGCCAAAACCGGCTCTTCTTCCTCTTCTTCCTCTTCGTCCAGATCCTCTTCCAGCGATTCGCCGTAGGCGCCGCTGTCAATGTACTCATCCGTCTCATCGTCCCGGCCATATAGGGTCGGATCATTGAAGCGCATATCTCCTCCTCAAATATTGAATTAGGACAAGCCTGCCCGAGAAACTGCAATGCCTCTACGGAACGCAGCGCGATTCTAGCACGAACAGTTTCACCGGGCAGTATCGTGCATTCTCTCCAGATTTGCGAGGAAAATTATGAGGAGAATTCCGAGATTTGGCGTCAAAGCCGACTATAGGCGAATCAAAAGCGAAATAGAAATCGAAGAACGAAGCTTCTCTTATTCGTAAGCCAAAGCGTCGATGGGATCTTTCTGCGCTGCCTTGAACGCCGGATACAGCGCCCCGGCAATCGCGCCTGCAATTGCAATCAGGGTCGCGCGCACCACCCACCCGCCATCCACCACCACCTGCAACAGCGGAAACCTCTGTGCCAGCGCCGCCCGGGCCGCCAGACTGACCACGATCCCCAGCACAATGCCGCCCACCGCCAGCAGCACCGTTTCCCGCAGCACGACATTCACGATATACAACCGCGACGCTCCCAGCGCCTTCAGAATCCCGATTTCCCGCGTCCGCTCCATCACCGCCGTGTACATCGCCTGGAAAATCACAATGAACCCGATCACCACCGAAATCCCCACCACCACATCGAGGAACGTCGAAAGCCCCGGATAATTGCTCGTGGTCATCATGGCCAGGTACGCGGCCATCGAGTTCGCCACGTATCGCTCCATCCCCGGAACCTGCTTGATTTCCTCAACCACCGCGTCCGCATTGGCCGGATCGTCGAGTTTAAGATAGAAAATCGTGGCCTTGTCCTTGGCGCCGACCAGATCCTGCAGCGTCTCCAGCGGAACAAACTTGCGCGCCCCCTTGCCCCGTTCCACGATCCCCGCGATGCGGAACTTGTTGTTCAAAATCTCAATCGTGCCGCCCACCTTGGCATGATTCGACTTGGCAAACAGATCGTCCACCAGTACGTCGTACGGCCCTTGAAACGGACCGCCCGCCAGATAGTGGAAGCCCGCCGACATGCTTTCATAGCTGGGCAAGTCGATTCCCGCAATAATCTCGAGCGAGCCGGTCGCGGCGACCTGCGTGATCACCGGAGCCACGCTCTTCACATGGGGCAGTTTTGCCAGCACGCCTCCAATCTTGATCGGCATCGGCGCGCCCGAGAACGCACTGATAAACGAAGACCCCGGCGGCCGCACCAGCACGTCAGCCCCAATGCCGGCAGTCCGTGTGCGGCTGTCCTGTAGCATTCCCAGCGATAGACCCACGATCAACAGAATCATCGTAACTTCCAGCGCAATCGCCACCACGCTGATCAGCGAGCGCAAGGGCCGATGCACCAGATTCCCGACGATCATCCGATTCATCATGTCGTTTCTCAACACACGGCTGGCCGTGCGCAGCTACTTGCTTTGGCTGTCCGCCTTTGGCGCGTCGGCATTCGACCGGTCGAGCCGCACCACTTCCGCCCCCGCCGGCTGTTCCAGCGCAAACTGGTCGTCGGTCAGCGCTTTATTGATTTCCAGTTTGACCATGTTCAGCGTGATGTCGTAATTCTCCCGCGGTCGTTCGATCTCAATCGTGCTGGCAAACATCGTCCCCGCGTAGTCCTTGTACTCGTGGTAGTGGACATCGGAGGCAACATTGCCCTGCTGGTCATAGATCCTTTGCCGATATGGCAGCAGGTCGATGCGGCTGAAGTCGATCTTGCGCGACAGATATGCGCCCTTCGCTCCCTTGCGGATCACCAGCAAACTGTAATTCGGCTGCTCCACCCGATGCCGTCGCGAGTCCAGAACGGTTTCATAGCCGTTCTCCAGAACGGCATCGTCTCCGTCGATTTCCGGGATCAGCAGCGCATCATAGATATACTGCGGCCGCATGTTTTCCAGACGCTTGTCCGGTTGGTAGCCGCCGGCGTCATTCGCGCCCATGACGAACTTATTCCTGGGCGGAATCCACAGCTTGAATTCCTTTCCGTCGCTCACCATGTCGAACGCCGTCGTCCGCACCACCGGCATCAGCCCCTTCATCCGGAGCATCGCCGGCTTGCGCGCCAAAACATAGCCACGAATTTCTTTGTAGTCCGTAACCTTCCCGTTTTTCGGATCGCCCGCCGAAGAGTCGATATCCACCGTCGCCTGCATGGACTGAATCTTGCCCGCCTGCGAGTTCACAAAGTCGATCAGTTCCTGCTGCGTCGAGGTTTTCAGCGGACGATCGGAAAGCGGGCGGTCCACAGTCCGGGTCCGGAACAAGCACCCGCTCAGCGGGATAGCCGCCGCCAGAAATAGCAGAAAAAATACTCGCAAATGAGGACGATACATTCCTATGCCGTGACCTGCGTAAACCCTTGTCTGAGTATCTAATTAGTATAAGGCAGCAAACGGTTCAACGCTTAGATCTGGTCTCATAAATGGTTTTGGGCAGGGCACGGCTTCAGCCGTGCCGCCAAAGCCCAATAAAGACAGGGGCTTTAGCCCCTGAGGGCCAGACAGCCCGCTCAAGAAACCGCTGATAAGGCCAGTTTTAGCGGGCGCGTCCCAAACCCGACTCATTTCAGCGGCGAATGGCCTCGCCGTCCCCCCGTGGTCTCCTGTGCTCCCTGTGGTGGAAGGTTCTGATCTTTTTCAATCGGACCGCAGAACGTGGCCCCGCACGAGCTACCGCATGCCCACCGCCCGCCGATAAGCGTTCACATTCCGGTTGTGTTCTTCCAGGTTCCGGGCAAAGCGATGATGCCCATTCCCGTCGCTGACAAAATAAAGAAAGTTTGTGCGATCGGGGTGCATAGCCGCTTCCAGCGCGCTTTTCCCCGGATTCGCAATCGGCCCCGGCGGCAACCCCGCAAACCGATACGTGTTATACGGAGATTTCACCGCCAGATCGGCGTGATGAAGGCTCCCCGAATACGTCCCCGTCAGTTGCTCCGCATAGATCACGCTAGGATCGGCATCCAGCGCCATCTTCAGCCCCAGCCGGTTGTAATAGACGCTGGCCACGCGCGGACGCTCCTCCGCAGCCGCCGTCTCTTTCTCCACGATCGACGCCATGGTCACCACCCTGGGCACGTCCGCGCTCAGCCCGATCTGCTGCGCTACCTGCCGGAACTGGTGCACCATCTCCGCCGCCATCTCTTCCAGGCTCTGCGTGCGCGTGAACTGGTAAGTGTTCGGAAAAAGATACCCCTCCAGCGACTTGGCCTCCGGCGCAAAATCCGAAACCAGCTGGGTCTGAGTCTCAGCCACGCGCAAAAAATCGCTCGCCGACCCCAGCCCCGCGTCCTCCATCGCCTGTGCGATGTCGAACATCGTGTACCCCTCGGGAATCGTCACCACATGAAAGTAAATATCCCCCCGCGCGATCCGCCCGTAAACCTGCGGCAGCGTCGCCGCCCGCTCAAACCGATACTCGCCCGCCTTCAACGACGGCTTAGGATGCGCCCAGTGCCATATCCGAAAAGCCAGTTCATTGCGAATCACTCCCGCCTTTTTCAACTCCGCCGCAATCCGCCGCGTCGAATAGCCGGAATGCAGCAGCAAAGAAGTATTGGCTGGAGGCGTAACCGGAGCATGCACCACCCACGCCGCCCAGCCCCCAACTGCCGCGGTAACAACCAGAAATAGTGTGATCAGAGCGCGCAAGGTTCCAGTGTAGAAGCCTTTGCCGATTGCAACCAAGTGGCTGGAGTACAGGACCCCTGGACTAATCCGCCTGGGTCATCGACAAGCCTCCGACCCAGGACTAATCCACGTGGGTAATTGCATGAACCATCCACCGAAGCGTAAAAGTCTTGCAAACGCGCCAACGATAGATTTCCTCCCCCCTAGCTGCCCGGCGCCGCAACCATGCGGTATAGGAGTATCCACCATGACAAAGAGACTCGTGTTTCTATTTTCGATCCTGGCCATCGCAATGACTCTTGGGGGGACTGCATCCGCTCAGAAGGCGCGGGTAACCGGCTTAGGCCAGAAAACCGGTGGAACCGCTCCTGGCCAGAACACGGGCGGCAATGCGCCAGCCCAGCCCGCGGGCGACAGCAGCGTCTTTTTCGTCGCCTACTATGCCAATGCCAATACGTCTGGAGCGCCCGACCAAACCGTGCGCATCATCAACGATGGCGACATCGGAGCCAGCCTGTGGGCTTCTTTTTACGTGTTCGACGACAGCCAGGAAATGCAGGAGTGCTGTAGCTGCGGCGTTTCGCCCGACGGGTTGCTCTCGGAATCCGTGGACAACAATCTCGCCGGCAATAGCCTGACCCGCAAGATCAACCAGCGCGGCGCTATCAAAATAATCTCTTCCTCGGTAGCTGCCGGTGGCCCCGTGAACTACACCAACACACCGACCGCCGGGCTCCGGGTCTGGTCCACGCAAATCCAGAGCGCCGCTGGGAGCTACGGCGTCACCGAAAACTTCGCCGCCCGTTCAAACCTAGTATCGTCGGAGGAGACGCTGGTGGAGACCCTGTGTTTTTATATCAATCTTCTCGGCGGCAGCGACCAGGGAGTTTGTAGTTGCACCCCCGAGGGCCAGAGTTTCTAACCGGAAGAGCCCAACCGCTCAGAAGCGAATCCGCTGCAAGCAGTGCGGGGGTTTCACTTCTGCAATCTGACCTCTTACCTCTGACCTCGCTTCACTCCCCCAGCCAATCCGCCCACGGTTTCATCGACTCCACGTGGTCGCAAATAATCTTAAGCGCGCCGGTAATCGGAATCGCCAGCACCAGCCCGACCGCGCCCCACACCGCTCCCCAGAACAGCAGCGCGATCGTCACCGCCAGTGGATTGATCTTCAACCGACTCCCCAGCAGCTTCGGATAGAGCACATTCAGCGCCAGCAAGTGCATTCCGACCACGCAAACCGCCACCACGACGAGGTCTCCGGGTTCGAGCTGCCCAAGTCCAACTAGGATCGGCGGCACCATCGCCAGCACAATCCCCAAATACGGAACCAGGCTCAGGAACCCGCTGAGAAAGCCCACGAAGTAAAAGAACGGAACGTGCAGCAACCCAAAGATCCCCACGCTGACCGCGGAAATCAGCAGTCCAATCAGCAGGTTCCCGACAATAAAGCTCTGTAGCATCTTCCCGATCAGCCCCAGCGTCACGAATGCCGTGTTCCTGTGCTCCAGCGGAAACAGCATCACCGTCGCCGAACGCGCATGGCTCTGCCACGTCAGCAGAAAGTAGGCCAGGAACGGCACGAACGACAACGCCAGCGCAATATCGGTCACCGTACCCGCTCCATGGGTCAGCGCCTCCGACCAGCTCTGCACCTGCCGCACCGGCACTATATTCTTGTCTTCGGGCCCAACTACGTCGCCCGTTTTCTCCAGCCGTTCCGCCTGCTGCTGGTAAGGCTGCAGCATGGAGCGGATCTTCTGCGAATACTTCGGCAGGTTGTCCGCGAACGTCAGCGCCTGGTTGTACGACGCCACCGTGACGCCATAGAGCACCGCCAGCAGCGCCACCACGCTGATCAGCGCCGCCATCGCCCGCGGAAGGTGCACATACTCCAGCGCCTGCACCACCGGAGAAAGCATGAACGTCAGCAGAATGGCAAAGAACAGCACCGCCAGCACCGACTCGCCGTAGTACGCGAACATGATGATCAGGCCCACTCCCAGCAGCGTCTGCGACCAGTGATGCCCGTTCCGTGTTTCCGTTGTTTCCATAGCGTGTTGTCGTGTGGTTGCGACTGGCCAATAATTCTGCCCTACAACGGCAAGAATTGCACCACCTCAAATCGAGGGTGGCTTGCGCCGGGCCATCGCCGCCTCAGGGCGAAACGGTGTCAAGCCCCAGTTTCGACGCTTTTCCCGGTAAGTCCATGAAAACCCACGGAAAATAAAGTTGGAAATCATGTCCAAACTACCCTGTTGAAACTGATAAAATAGAAGTAGAGTTTAAGAAACTGAGAGCTGAAAGCTGAGAGCTGTACTTAAGTCCTTATTCCGGAATATTTTACGAATAAGTCCTTCAAAATCAAAGATCTAGCTGGATTTTTTCCCTAAATCTATGATTCCAAAGAACCAGAAAAATAAAAAATTGCGAAACTGCCGGAATATTACTTAATAGTAAACATGTAAGTTAAGAAGAACCCGCCGCACCAGGAAGCCTTCCCCCCACTCCAACTACAATCAAACCATGCCTGCACCCGGAACTCCCGGCCACAAACGAATCCTGGCCCTCGATGTCGGCTCGAAACGCATTGGCGTGGCCGTCACCGATCCGCTCGGCATCACCGCGCAGGGCTTGGACACCATCCAGCGTCAGAACAAGCGCCGCGATCTGGAAGCCCTTGGCCAAGTGCTGGCGAAGTATGAAGTCAGTGAGATCGTGGTTGGCCTGCCCCTGCGCCTGAGCGGAGCCGAAGGCACGCAATCGGAAAAGATGCGCACCTTCGCCGACGATCTGCACGCGCATTTCGGCCTTCCCGTCCATCTGTGGGACGAACGCTGGACCTCCACCGAAGCCAACCGCCTGTTGCGCGAAACCGATCTCTCGATCAAGAAGCGCGGCCAAGCCGTCGACCGCATGGCCGCCATCTTGATTCTTCAATCCTGGATGGGAGCCCGCCAATCCCGATGACAGCACTTGTATGGAACCGCGGGGAGCCCCGGCTGCACCCGTCGTTGATCGCCCAAAAGAAGTAGGCCGCTGAGTTCTTGTACCTCGTGAAATCTGCTTCGACGATTACAAAACTATTGACAGTAGTCGCGTGCAAGGCGTAGCGCTGGGCAACTAATTTCGTGGGTCTCGACGCGGCCCCCTGGGCTCTCATCGAGCACGGGTTCCTTTTAACGGGGTTCATCCATAAGACGCAAGTTTCAGAACGGGACGAGGGTAGAAGTGTCGTTCTGTGATTTGTACGGCGCGTGACATTGAATTTCTGTCTTCCTCAGTTCGGTATTTGACCCAGGTTGTGAATTGCCTTAGGAGGCAACTGTTATGGGGACTAAGCTTGTGCGGTTTCTCGCAGGTGGCTGCTTTCTGTCATTCGTGTTAGTGGTCGTGTGTGCCATGCCTGCGGCAGCGCAGAGCGTCTCCGGTGAAAAGTCGGCGCAGAGCGCCCCCGAGAAATCAACACCCGCCGCAGCGCAGAGCGCTGACCGGGAAGATAAGGAAGAATTCGAAGGCGCGGACTTCCTCCGCCGGCGGGCAGAGTATTTTACCCGCCAGCGTGCGTACCCGCAGGCTCACATTCCGGCTGGCGCACGTCTGCGGGCGCTCGACGAGCTACATGCTATGCCGCTTTTTGGGACAGGGCCGCTCGCGACGAGCGCCTGGACACAGATCGGGCCGAGCAAGATGCTGCCGGGGCAGCCATATCCATTTTGGGGGTCCCCGTCGGACTCGGGGCGAGTGACCGCGTTGGCGGTTGATCCCACCAACAAGGACATAGTTTATTTGGGCGCGGCGGAAGGGGGCCTGTGGAAGTCGACCAATGGCGGCACGACCTGGACTGCCCTCACCGACAGCCAACCCTCCCTTGCCGTGGGCAGTATTGCCATTGACCCGACCAATTCGCAGACCATCTACGTGGGCACCGGAGAGGGAGACAATGCTACTGGCGACGGCTATTACGGCGCGGGCATCCTGAAGTCGACCAACGGGGGCAGCACCTGGACTCAAATGGGCGGTAGCTATTTCGCCACGTGCTCCGCGGGTCAAGGGTTACCTAGCAACTTTGCCGGCTCTTATATAAATTCGCTTGCGGTAGACCCTGGGAATAACCAGGTTGTGCTCGCGGGTAATTTTTTCTGTCCGTATGGGAATCAGGGCGTGTACAGATCAGCGGATGGAGGCAATACCTGGACTTATGTTCTCGGCGATCCAGCCAACGGTACCGTTGCCGGCAGCTCCGTAGTTTTCGTGGGCAGCAGCGGGGTCGCTTTTGCCGCGTTAGCGGGTCCCTTCGCGGGTGGCGATACTGCGGGTGGCGTTTACAAATCCACCGACCATGGGCAAACCTGGACCCCGGCCAACGGGACGGGT
>Ga0187875_10000072_pt1 | contig 88179 bp, 83 predicted proteins | sample June2016WEW_17_1_2_FD_132978 | JGI IMG/M metagenome (GOLD analysis project Ga0187875, IMG submission 132978) | Peatland microbial communities from SPRUCE experiment site at the Marcell Experimental Forest, Minnesota, USA - June2016WEW_17_10 | ecosystem: Environmental > Terrestrial > Soil >... | reverse complement strand
TTCAAGAGGGTAGGTCTGCACTACATCGCTTTTTCTGAACCCGCGACTGCAAAGACAAGGCTTGCCTCGCTTGTGTCATCAAAAATCGAAGAATTTAGCAGTACCGTGACGAACTTCGGCTAAATCTCGTAGCACTGTGGAAGAGCGGCGCTTCAGCGCCGCATAAAGAATCCCGAATGGATAGGGCTTTAGCCCCTGAAGGCGCCACAGCCAAGCAGCCAAACAAAAACGACGCATGGCCCAAGGCCCCGCGCCGCTGCTTGCTTACTCCGTATTCCGTCATTCCGAATGGGGCGGAAGCCCGGTGAGGAACCTGCAGTTCTCGCTCCGATGCCCAAGCTGTGAAGTTCTCACCCAGCCAGCAGCGCCACCCCCGCCGCCACGAGACTGGCCGCAATCCACCGCCGCCGATCCACCCGTTCGTGCAAAAAGATCTTCGCCGCGGTGGCGTTGCCGATGTAGGTGAGGGAAGCTGCCGCGGGACCGACCAGGCTTACATCCCCCCAGGAGAGCGCGAACAGCAGGCTGAAGAAAGCCACGGCCATCGCCAGGACTCCGAGGACAAAATAAGGATTGCCCAGCGTTCGCCGAATGACCGCAAGCAGACTCGATTTCCGCCACAATTCTCCCACGTCCCCAACCTGCTTCATCGCATGGGCCAAAAGAACATCGCCCACCACCGAAGCCAAGGTGATCGCCAGAATCCCGCCCCAGGTGTAAACGCCCTTCATGGCTTAACTCCGCTGGGCGCCCCATTTCTCGCCGTTCTTGCGAGAAGCTTGTCCTGAGCGGAGTCGAAGGATGGCGTTGCCGCCGCGCCGCTCGGTTCGTCCACCGGCTCGGTGGCGTCGTGATGCTGCGTCAGCGCCGGCCCACCGGCAATAAATCCCACGCCTCCCGTAATCAACGCAATTCCCAACCACCGCATCAGACTGATGTGCTCATGCAAGAGAAATTTGGCAACCAACGCGAGCAGTACATATCCCAGGGAAGTCGCGGGTAACACATAGGTGAGATCGGCCCAAGAAAGCGCCGTCATATAAGTCGCGAAAAATGCGAGCAAGAGGAGGATCCCAATAGAAACCCAGGGATTCAGGATGGCGAAGATAACGCCTTGCAGATGATTGAGTGAGATGTTGCCGGTTTGCTTCATCCCGTGCGAGAGCATGGAGTCCCCGGTGGCGGCGAACACCGTGACTCCGGCCAGCACAAGATACTTGCGAAAGTTCACGGGAAAATTAGACGCCGCGCTTACTACGATTAGGTATTAAACCTTCACCATGGAGACACCGAGAAAACAAAAGGAAGAGCAGTCAGCGGTTTTCTCTGTGTCTCCGTGTTAGGCCTTAACGAGCTCCGCTGCCGCGTCGTCGCTATGCTTCTTCACCATCTTGTTGCGCGCCGAACGCAGCTTCAGGAACGTCTTCGCTTCCTTGTAAAGCCGCTTGCGGTCGTTACTGTCAAACGCGGCTTTCTTCAAAATGCGGAGTACAGCCTTGGGCCGGAAATAATATTCGTCGTAAAAGCGATGCACCGCGGAAAGAATCTCATCCGCCGGCAGTCCCGGATACTGAATATGAGCCAGTTGGTGCCCGCCTTCATCCACCATCTTGTTGTCGCCCACGATAAAGCCGTTCTTCAATGCATAGTCATAAAGCTCGGTTCCAGGATAAGCGTGCGCCACGGAAACCTGAATGGTTTCCACGTCCAACTCTTTGGCAAACGCGATCGTGTTGTTGATGGTCTCCCGCGTCTCGCCCGGAAGCCCCATGATGAAGTCGCCATGGATCACTAGACCAAGCTTGTGGCAGTCCTTTGTAAATTGCCGCGCCCGCTCAATGGTTGCACCCTTCTTGATGTTCTTGAGAATCTGTTGATCGCCCGATTCATAACCCACGATGAGCAGCCGGCATCCAGCTTCTTTCATCGCCTTCAGGGTTTCGAAATCAGTGGTCACGCGCGAGGTGCACGACCACGTAAGTCCGAGCGGTTTCAGCTTGGCGCACAGCTCAATCGTGCGCGCCTTCTGAATGTTGAAGGTGTCGTCGTCAAAAAAGAACTCCTTCACTTCCGGCCAGTAGGCTTTCACCTTGGCCATTTCCGCAGCCACGTCATCCGTGGAGCGCTTGCGCCACGGATGTCCGCTCAGAGTTTGCGGCCACAAACAGAATGTGCACTGCGCTGGACAACCGCGCGTGGTGTAGAGCGAAACATACGGGTTCAACAGGAACGGCACGTTGTAACGCGTCACGTCGAGATCGCGCTTGTATACGTCGGTAACGTGAGGAAGCGCGTCCAGATCCTGAATCTGCTGCGCGTCCGGATTGTGCACAACTTTCCCATCTTTCAAAAACGAAATGCCGAGAATCTCCTCCAGCGGCTTGCCCTTGGCGTAATCGACCACCGCGTAATCAAATTCCTTGCGCGCCACGAAATCGATCGCGGGGCAATCGCGCAAAGATTTTTCCGGCAGCACGCTGACGTGTGGCCCCACAAAAGCAATCTTGATCTTAGGATTCGCCGCCTTGATAGCCTTGGCCAGCCCAATGTCCCCCGGAAATCCCGGAGTGCTGGTAAACAGAACCAAGAACTCAAAGTCCTTGGCAATCTCAATGGTCTGCTCCGCCGAAATGTAGTGTGGCGGCGCATCCAGCAACCGTGCTCCCTCGAGCATCCCGGCCGGATAAGCCAACCACACCGGATACCAATAGGACTCGATCTCGCGGGTGGCGGGCCAACGGGATCCGGCGCCGCCGTCGAAGTTCTCAAAGGAGGGTGGATTCAGAAGCAGTGTTTTTAAGGGCATAGTAGGTGAGGCTTCATTTTACCATTGGCATGCGGTGGATGTGGCCGCAAAGCAGTGTTTCTGCAGGTTCTTGCGTTGAACATGCGGTTTGATGCAGTGAACAGGGAATTTGGTTCGTGTTATTTGGTGCCCAGGGCCCAGCTTTCGAGATTTCCATTGGCACGCAGCAGTGCGACCTGATTTCGCTCCACTTCGAATGTGACATCTTGTAACGCTATCAGTTTTTCGCTGGCTTGGGTTTGGGCGTTATCGAGATCGTGGAGATTTGCGGTAGAGGATTTCATGCGGGTTTGAACGGCTTCCACATTCTTCTGAGCGATCTCGTATTCCAATTCCGCAACGTCGCGGGCAGCTTGCATCTGGGTGACGGCGCGCTGCAGGCGGAGGGTTTGCTCGGAGACCTGATTGCGGGCAGCTTCCGCCTGCTTCTTTGCCTTGAGGGCTTCCGACTCGGCTTCCTGTACGCGGGCGTGTTGGGCAAGGTTTAAGAAAGGCAGGTGGATGGACACGCCGACGGTAGCGTTGTTCGGCTGGAAGCTTTTGTAATAAGCGTCATAGTTGTTATACGTGGCGAGGTTGGCGTACTGAGCGGCGAAGTCGACGCTAGGCCACAAGGACCGGCGTTCTCCATCCACCCGCAGATACTGCGCTCGGGCATGTTCAACTGCGGCTTGTACTGTCGGGTTCGCGTCAGTAGTTTTTGCGAAGGAATCGTCATCTTGCTGTAGCGCGGTCAAGACTGGCACTGAGTCTGCGTCGATCTCGATGGATGCGGTGGGTACTCCCGTCAATTTAGAAAGATGCTCGCGGAGAACATCAGCTGCTCCGCTGGCCTCGGCCAGGCGCAGGCGCACGCGTGCCACTGATAAGCGAGCCCGGCTGTCATCTACTTCGCTGTCGACGCCTTCTTTTACACGGTCGGCCACGGCTGCTTCCATCTTCTGAACATCGGGATAAATTTCGCGCAGGCGATCGAGACGATGCTCCCATTTTTCGAGTTCTGCATAACTTAGAACAGTGTCCTGAACGATCTGATTACGCTGATCCTTCGTGCGCAGGGCGCTGACCTTAACGTCGGACTGGGCGGCGCGAATGAAATCCTTGAGTGCCGGATTGATGAGCGCCGATTGCGCGTTTACATTGAAGAGGGAAGGAGCAGCGCCTTCCAGGCTGAGGGGAAAACCATCGGACCAGCCAATCCCTGCTCCCGCGGTTAGTTGAGGAATGTAGCTATTGCGCAACTCGCGGTAGCTGGCCGCGGCGTGTTGCTCATCGGCCGCGGCGATGGCTATGCCATTCGCATGTTTCAGGGCAAGTTCCACGGCATGTTTCAGAGTAAGAGGTTCTGCCAGCGACAACGCGGGCTGAAAGAGAAGCGTCGCCAATAACAATCTATGAATGCCCTTGCCAATCCGTGATCTATTTCTCATGGTTGTTTTCACCTTTGTGATCGCTAGGAAGATTCTACGGACTATCAGATGCGAGAGAAATGATAAGGATGGGTCAAAGCCACAGGCGAGAGCCGGCGGGACAACTGGAACCTAAGGTAAGGCCCAACGGCTATTTCGGAACAGCTCTGATCATTCCTTCCAGACCGTTCCAACCAATCTGTACACCGATGCATAGCAGAACAAATGCGACTACGCGTAAGATCCCATGTACAGTTTGTGGCGAGATCCTGCTGGTCATTCTGGGAGCATAGGCATAGCTCACCAAGACCAGAATACCCAACGCGACAAGGGCCAGTGCGATACCAAAATGCGCAATAATATTTTGCGCGACGGCATGCCGTGACGCATGCGCGCTCAACGTGACCGTGACCACGATGCAGCCCGGCCCCGCAGTGATAGGGAACGTGAGCGGGTAAAAAATCTGATCTTCAATGGGTCCTCTGCTGGTGTCGGGCGACGACTTTGCGGGCTTGTCGTCCTTATCTTTTTCGTTCAGCAACTGCCATCCCATCGCGGCCAGGACCAAGCCGCCGGCGAACTGCACGACCGGAAGGGAAATCCCGAAGAACGCGAGCAGCATCGCCCCTGCAAGTTCGATGATCAGCAAAAACAGCACAGTACTGACAGCTACGCGTCGCGCAAGCTGACGAAACTCCGCGGACGGCAAATCGCCAACGACTCCCAGAAATACCAGTGCGGAGCCCAGAGGATTGATTACAGGCAACAACGCTCCGAACGCGAGCACAAATGATTGCACGAAACCCAACATAATTCCTGGTCACTCAGCGCGCGCCTATTGCAACGGCGGCGGAGTCATCCCCACAAATGTCGTTCCGAGAAATTTCCCTTGGGCGTCGAAATTCCAGGTGAAGATGGCCAATCCGGCGCGCTCGCAGGCGTGGCATCCATCGAGCAACGGATAGCCAACGACAAACTGTATTCCGCCATTCGGCCCGGTTTGCGAGTTGGGCCAGCTCTTCCCATCCCGATCCCCCGGCCACACATCGATTTTGGGGAACTGGTTCTTGAGATCTTGAAACTGGGAACTCTGTTCCATCGTTTTTCTGTCGAGCAGCTTCAAGTCTTCGATGTTCACGATCAGGGGGCGTCCATTCACCAGCAAAAGGCCATAGTTCGTGTTAGCGCGGAGGGGATATGTGATCCATGCGAAGGCCACCGGGCCCTCGTCCTGAAAACCGGTCATAACGCCGAACTCGCCGTGGCTCTCCGTGTAGAGTTCACGCGTAACCCTCACGGCGTCGGCGGGAGCTCCGGCCTTTGCCATCTGATCGGTCAGGCACTCCACCTCGCCGGTAGAGGACGAGTTGTCACAGGCGGCATGGGCGGCAGCCATAAACTGTTGAGATACATGCCACACAGCCGAATTAGTAATTTTTGCCGGGCGTTCTTCTGGTTGCGCAATTACCCATCCAGCCGCACACAAAACCACGAGTACTAGACCGGCATTACGCATGTTCTTCCTGAATATTCTGGATGGGATTCGGTTTTGACTTTCCGCCCGACCGATAATGTACACGCGCACCTGTCACTCCGCAATCTTCCTGGCTTGCGGTTTTCATTCCACTGGTTCGCCTCTTGAGGATATAATGTGGCGATTTCCGCGGCTCTACTTCAGCCGCGTGGGGGGTCGCATTGCGTCTATCCCTGGAGACTCGCGAGGTCGGTCGCGTCACCATCGTGCGCTGCAACGGGCGGATTGTTGCGGGTAGCGAGAGCGAGTTGCTGCGCGCGCATGTAACCTGGTTGTTGCGCGATCGCCGTTCCATCGTCTTGCACCTGGGCGAGGTTGGATTCATTGACAGCAGCGGCCTGGGCACAATCGTCCGCAGCCTGACCAGCACTCGGCAATCGCGCGGCGACTTGAAGCTCTGCAATGTGCCAGAGCATGCGCGCAAGATTCTGGAGATGTCGCACCTGATCAAGTTGTTCGATACGCACGAATCGGAGGAGAAGGCAGTGGCGGCTTTTTACGCTCCCGCCGCTCGCACCGAGGCGCCTGTCCCGACCGGGCGCAGCGTTCTGTGCCTGGATTGCAACGCCGATGTGCTGGCCTACTTGCGCGAACTCCTGCGCCGCACCGGATACGACGTCCACACCAGCAGTCGCCTGGGCGACGCTCTGATCCTGATGCGGGTTACGCATTTTGATCTCCTGCTAGTAGGGCCTGACCTGAACGCGTCTCCGGCCACACGGCAGGCGTTCCAGACCGCGTGTGCGGGAGTTCCCGTGATCGAGCTGGGCAACGGATTTTCCACCCAAGAGGCCGGTGAAGCCGGTGCCAGATTGCTGGCAATGATCGAAGCTCAACTCAGCCCGGAGACTGCATGACGCCGACTTAAGTGTCCGCTCCACATAAACATCCTCAACCTCTGCCGCGGAACTGGATGATTCTCCGGCGATCGCGTTTGGAGGGACGAGTTGAGGGCAGCTGTTCGAACTGGCGCATGGCTTTGCGCTCCGCCGCGACTTTCTGGCGCAGTTCTCGGCTGGCGTCGGTTTCGCGGTAGCGAGCTTGGGCGACGGGGGCGGACCGCCGCTCATCGCTAAGAAGCAGGACTTCTACTTCGAAGTCGCCGCCGTCGTTGGTCACGCGCAACATATCGCCGATGTGGACCTCACGTGCGGCTTTGGCGGGTTGATTGTTGGACTGGATTCTGCCGAGTTCGCAGGCGCGCGCCGACAGCGATCGCGTCTTAAAGAATCGCGCAGCCCAGAGCCATTTGTCGATGCGAACCGAGGTCATGAATCTATTTCTTACAGCTAGCGGGCGACGCGCTCGAGGCCGTCCTGGGCGCGCATGAAGGTGTGAGCCATGGACAGGGCGGTGCGATATTCCTCGGCGGCGGCTTGGCGGTCGCCCTGTTTCTCGAGCAATTCGCCAAGCAGGCTGTGGGCTTTGAAGGCAGGCCATTCTTCGTCCGTGGCAGAAGTGAGATAGCGACGGACGAGGCCGATGGCCATGGGATAAGAGCGGCCGGTGCGAAACAACATGCTGGCGCCGTCCATTAAAGCGGCGGGATGATCGAGAGGACGAGTCTCCATGGTGCGCAGGGCCTGCTCCATGTCATCGAGGCGGCCGCTGCGGCGATAAAATCCAGCGAGATTGAGCCAGGAGCGAGCACCGCCGCGAGTGGCCTCGATGGCGGCGCGATATTCCTGCTCTGCCGTGACCATATCTTTGTTCTTTTGCGCGATACGAGCTCGCACCCAGTGTGCCATGCCAGGATCCAGGGTGATGAGAAGGTCGGCTTGAGCGCGAGCTTTGTCTTCTCCTCCGCCAACGATGCCGGGAGCTTCCAGATAAAACTCGGCGAGATCGATGTGGGCTTCGCAATTGTTGGGGGAGAACTCGACGGCGCGCTCGAACTCAGTGCGAACTTTCTTGGCGAGGCCTGCCGCTTTCAGGAAATTAGCGCGATCTGCTTTCTCGCCGTAGATCCGGCCCAGCCACAGGTGATAGAGGCCGTTGTCGGGGGCGAGCGAGACAGCTTTTTCGCAGGCGGGGATTCCGGCATCCCAGGCATCGAGCTCGAATTGAGCGCGGCAGAGCAGGTTGTAGGCTTCGGCGGTGGGAGTGGTATGAATCTGCTGCTCCAGGTTTTGGACGGCTTGATCGACCCGTCCATCAGCAAGAAGCTGTAGCGGAGCGTCGGCGGCCGCGGCCACCGCGAAGAACAGAATCAGCAGCACCAACTGGAAACTAATCCGCTTCATGGTTACGGAACCACCTTCACCCGAGCACCGTCGGTCAAAGGCTTGGACTCGATTGAGGACAGGGCGACGAGGGAATGTTCCGGAAGTCCGGCCGTGATTTCGACCTCGGTCAGGTTTTGCAGAGAGACTTCCACATCGCGCCGCTTGAGTGTGCCGTCGACCACTTGATAAATGTAAGGCTTGGTGTCGTCCATGTGCACGGCTTCGCGCAGCAGCGTGAACACATCGCTGTGTTCGGCCGTGATGACGGTCACGCCCACATTGACGTTGGGTAGCAGGCGAAGATCGTGGTTGTCGACCGAACAGGTCACCTCACCGACATTGCGAGAACCGCGAAGTTTGACAGTGGCAGGAACGGTGCTGACCGTGCCTTTCCAGATGCGTCCGGGCAGGGCATCCCAAGTCACTTCGATTCTCTGTCCGGTTGCCAGGCGGCCGATGTCAGGCTCGTCGACGAAAGTGCGGACGAGCATTTGGGAAAGATCGCCTTCCTGCAGCAGCAAGTCGCCAGCCTGCACGTAGGCGCCTTGCTTGACGGGAAGGGCGTACACGAAGCCGTTGAAAGGAGCGTGCACGCTGGATTTCGCCAATGCATCTTCGGCTGCATCGTAGGAAGCTTGCGCCTCCGCACCCTGGGCCTGAACTCTCGCGACCTCCGGCAGGGAGTAGCGGGCCTTCTGCTTTTGCTCCAGAAGAGTGGTGTCGGCCTGGGCGCGCTGCAAGACTTCTTCGGCCTGCTGGACTTCTCCGGCGGAGGCTGCTCCTTGTTGTTGCAGGCGGCGGAAGGCTTCAAGGTCGCGCTGGGCTTCATCGCGCGCGCTGCGAGCTTTGATGAGCTGGGCATCGAGGGTAAGGAGTTCTTCGCGAGTGCCACCGGTGCTGAGGTCGGCCTGATCGGCTTGCGCTGCTTTTATCCGAGCTTGCGCACGCGCCGCTTGACTGCGCAGATCGGCATCGTCGAGTTGCAGGAGGAGTTGTCCCTTACTGACGTGATCGCCTTCCTTTACAAACAGACGCTTTACTGTGGTGGCGACGGGCGCGTGAGCTTCGAAATTCTGTACGGGCTCGACCTTGCCATTGGTGGAAATGAGGCTCCGGATGGATCCGCGTTGGACCGTGGTTGTAGTGATTCTCAGCGGGGCCGGGCGGTGGAAAAAGGGGATGGCCGCAAGTGCCGCGAGCACACCGACGGTGATCAAAGTGCGTGCCTTGCGCGTGGCGGGATGCCCATTCGAATTGTTGGTTGCTACCAACCGGTTATCTTTCAAGGTGCGGCGAGGACAACTGCAAGCATTAATTTACCACCGCGGCGGCTACGAAAAATTGCACACCTGCCCAAGCCGTTGAATGATTAGATGCGGGCGCACTGTGGCCGATGCATGAACCCGCGACCTCGTGCCTGCCAGACTTGCATGCGACGATGGAGCGTCCGGAAAGCAGAGTCCAATCGCTACAATAAGCTTATGCCTAAATCGAGAAGATATACGCCAGAACACGCCGAGGCCGGACTGGACTCTAAGTTTCCGGAGATTGAAACCTGGCCCAACCAGTTTCCGGGATACGAGATTGTGATTGACGATCCGGAATTCACTTCGGTGTGCCCGAAGACGGGGCTGCCGGATTTTGGTGTGATCACGCTGCGCTACCAGCCGGATAAAGCGTGCCTTGAATTGAAGTCGTACAAGGAATATTTGCAGTCGTTCCGCAACCTGGGGATTTTTCAGGAGAACGTCGTAAATCGGGTCCTGGAAGATGTGGTGCGATGGGCGAAGCCGGTGTGGGCCGAGGTGAAGGGCGATTTCCGACCCCGGGGCGGGATTTCGACCACGGTGGTGGCGAAGTGGCCGGGGGAGAAAAACGGAAACTAAGCCGAGAGCCAATTTACGACCTGCGCCGTGCCTGTCGGCTCGCGCCAAACATTCTCGGGTCATAGTTCAGCGGTTCGAGTCGGGAAGCAACCACCCTGCGAAAATCGGGGTGCAGCGGGTTGAGCAGCCAATTGCTTTCGTTCGGGGCGAGGGCGGAGGGCACAATCAGGATGCATCGGCGAGCCTTTTCGATGAATTGGTCTCCGATGCTCGCGAGTTCAGGTGGGGCGGGGGAGCGGCGCCATAGCGACGGAAGCTTGTCGGCAGGGATTCGTTCCTTCGCCAGATCGTCGGGTATCTCAGCGGTGACCAAAACCAGGTCCGCCGGGGCGCTGTCGGAGTCGAGGTGGACGAAATACTCGAGCATCGCGAGAGACTGATGCTCGGAGCTGTAAGCGAGGCGAGTCCCCGGGCTCGACCAGCGGCCACCATAGCGGTACGCGCCTTCGCCATCGAACGGAGAGTCGGCGAATGCTTTGCGCAATACACGGTACACCTGTGTCAACTGATTCCGCCGTAAGCGATCCTTCCGAGAACATCTTCGACTTGCCGCGCTCCCAATTCTGTGTCGATGGCGCTGATGGGTGGGGTTCCGCCGAGCGCGCGATTGGAGCGCTTCAGCCAACGTACCGCCTTCTCTCGAGTGCCAAGACTCTGTTGTGCCAGAGCGACGATGCGGGCCAGGCGGTAGAGGCGGTCGGATTCAAAGCGCGCCAACCGGCCGCTCCGGCGCCGGCGCTGAAGGCTGCGCGGCGAGAGATCGAGGGACTCAGCTAGCTCCTTGAGTGTAAGACCGGAAGAGTGCATCAGCTCCTGGACCACCGCGGGAGGGAAACCCTCGCGGATGGCTTCGCACAGATCGCGCTGGCTGGCCAAGTGTCGTCCGAGAGTAGATCGGCCCCCGAGTTCCTTTAACACCGCCCGGAGTTCGTTTACCATTTGTCGTGTATTGTAGCGACAAATGTCGTCATCGTCAATCGCCTTATTAAGGCGGAGCCGGCGTTTGCGGGTACCATGCTATATTCGCTCGACCCGTGACTTCCGCGAAACTCCATCCGCGCACGGCGCTGGCCCTGCTAACGGCGCTGAACTTGCTGAATTACGTGGACCGCTCGGTGCTGTTTGCGGTGCAACCTCTGGTGCAGAGCGAGTTTCGGCTGAGCAATACGCAGGTCGGTTATCTCACCAGCGCTTTTCTGCTGTTCTACATGTTTGCGGCGCCGTTCGTCGGGCCGCTGGCAGACCGCTATTCGCGCAAGAGAATTATTGTTGGAGGCGCGATCTTCTGGAGCGGGCTCACGCTGCTCACCGCGGTTACCCAAACGTACACGGAGCTTCTGATTCGCCACACGCTGGTCGGCATCGGCGAGGCGACATTCGTAACGATTGCGCCGACGTTTGTGGCTGATTTGTTTCCCGAAGAGAAGCGTGGGCGAATCCTGGGTGTGTTCTATCTGGCAATTCCTGTAGGAACGGCCGCGGGATATCTGCTGGGCGGTAACCTCAGCCCGCATTATGGGTGGAGATTTCCTTTCTACATTGCGGCGGTTCCAGGATTTCTGCTGGCGCTGGCGGTGTTGTTCTTGCACGAGCCGGAGCGGGGTCAGTTCGATACGGAAAAGGAAACTCCCGAGCGCGGGACGCTGATTGGGCTGGCGCGCAATCCTGCATTCTGGACGTCGACTCTGGGCATGGCGATGATGACGTTTGCTTTAGGGGGAATCCAGGTGTGGATGCCGACCTTTTTGTCGCGGGCGCGCGGCTACTCGCTCGAGTCGGCGAACTTTATGTTCGGAATTATTATCGTGGTGGATGGCATCTTGGCGTCTCTAGCGGGGGGATGGCTGGGCGATTACTTGCTGCCGCGCATGAAGGGATCGTATTACTTCGTTTCGGCCGCGAGCATGGCTATGGGAGTGCCGTTCATGATTGCAGCATTGTTTATGCGCGGTCCGGTGATGCTGCCGGCGATCGCGCTGGCGGCATTCTTCTTGCTGCTGAACACTTCGCCGCTAAATGCAGCAGTGATTAATTCTGTGGGAGCACACATTCGCGCCACTGCGCTCGCCGTGAACATTTTCGTTTTCCACCTGCTGGGGGACGTCCCTTCGCCGACGCTGATGGGTTATGTGGCCGATAAACGCACGCTGCAGGCCGCGTTCATTCTGCCCGTGGTGGCCATGATCGCTTCTTCTGCCATACTGTTCTACGGGATGAGATTCGCGCCGGCAGTGCAGATTGATGGCGCGCAGGCAGGATGATTTAGGCAGAATGCATTGTTTTCATTGGATTGCCGGCACCATTTTGGCGCTGGCCTGGTTCTCGCGCATCGTGGATGCCGCGATTGGAATGCCCAGCGTCGCCGATGTTTCCAAGCCTGAATGGGATCGCAATCCGGTCAGGGCTTCCGGTAATCCGCGAGTTTCCATCATCGTGCCAGCGCGGAATGAGGAAGACCACATCGAACAATCTCTGACTCGGCTGCTGGAACTCGATTACGACAATTATGAAGTGATCGCCGTGAATGACCGGTCGACCGATCGGACCGGGGAGATCATGGAAAGAGTTTCGGAAAGTCCCCACCCTTCGGCTCCGCTCGGGGCAGGCTTCTCGCAAAAGACGGGAGGAATGGGGCACCCGGTTCTAACAGTGATTCATCACCGGGAGTTGCCTGCGGGGTGGTTGGGAAAAACACATGCGATGTGGACGGCGGCGAACGAGGCGAGTGGCGAGTGGTTGCTGTTCACCGATGCCGACGTTTTGTTCAAGGCAGATTCGGTGCGGAGGGCGCTGGCGTACGCGGAAGCCGAGAAGGCTGATCATGTTGTGCTGTTTCCGCGGATGATCATGAAAACTCCGGGCGAGTACATGATGATCGCGTTTTTTCAGACCATGTTTGTGTTTGGACACCGGCCGTGGAAAGTGGCAGATCCGAAATCGCGGGATCACATGGGCGTAGGGGCCTTCAACTTGATTCGGCGCAGTGTGTACGAGTCGGTAGGCACGTACGAAGCATTGCGGATGGAAGTGCTCGATGACATGAAACTGGGCAAGGTGGTGAAGAACGCCGGGTTCGCGCAACGCAATGTTTTTGGCGGCGATTTGATTTCGATTCGATGGGCGAACGGCGCGCTGGGAGTGGTTAACAATTTGACGAAGAATTTCTTTGCGGTGTTGTCCTTTCAATGGCCCCGCACCCTGATCTCGGCGTTTGGACTGGCCTTTCTGAATCTCACACCATTTCTCGGCGTTTGGCTGGCGCACGGTTGGGAGCGAGTGCCGTACGCGGTGGCGCTCGGGTCAATGTTCTTGATCTATCTGGGGATATCCTGGCGGTCGGGCGTTCCGGCTTACTATTTCCTTCTGCATCCGGTGAGCACGGTGCTGTTTGTCTATACCTTGATGCGGTCGATGTTTCATACGCTGTGGAACGATGGAATCGTGTGGCGGGGGACGAGCTATCCGCTGGAGGAGTTGCGGAAGGGGATGGTATGAGGCTGCAGGGATCCTTCGACTGTGCAGGACGATTCGCTTTACGAATCCTCCCGCGGCACTCAGGATGACAATGGATTGGGAGGGCGGTCTTGCTGCTGCGGGGGTTTCGCCTTCTACATCTGCTTCGTTGCCGTAGGTTGCGGTAGTGTTGGGCGTACCTTTAACTTTTGCAGGCTTTTTGGTGGGACGCCTGCGGCCGGCGCTTGTAATGGCCCTGCTTTTCCACGTCGTAATTCTAGGCATCGGCGGATCAAGGTTGAACCGCCGGTGAGTTGGCCGACGCGGTTGAGAATGATTTCGGCGCGTGCCGTCGTAGAGCTTGACGGGCCCATGGATTTCGATGAGCCGGCCTTCGAGGCGGCGTACGTCGCCCACATCCCTTAAGATCGGAAGCAAAGACGACCACTGAAAACGGGCACGCCGCCCGATCCTCGCAGACGCCGATGAACTGAACTCCTTTGGGGCCGTCTTTCACGTGCAACACTTTGCCGGTAATACATTTGCTTTCGCCGACGTGCTGGCTGGCTTCGCCAACGGGGTAGCAATCCGATGTGGCGAATACCGATGTGGGTCGCAAGATATCCAGTACAGCCAAGAGCAAGGCCGGGCCGCGCCCGACCGGACAGCCGGCGCGGCTGTCCCCACCTGAGCAGTAGTCGCTTTGCTGACAACTGAGGAGGGCGCCAGATCGAAGACGCGCACGTGGCCACCCCGTAGATGATTCTAAGGGGCTAAGAATTCGCGGCGAGAGTTTGAGAAAGAAAAAAAGGGCCGTTTCCCGCAATGAACCTGGCTAGAGGAGGAAGAACGCTAAGGGACCGGACGGGCCAGTCCCCGGGTTCGTTCTCGCCATCAAGACTAAACGGCAATGGTCTACTTAAAACCTTTGACGGCGGCGGTTTCGTCGTCCTTCACGTCGAAGACGGTGTAAAGCTTAGTGATCTGGAGCAGGTCGTGCACCTTTTTTGTGAGGTGCAGAAGCTTGAGTTCGCCGCCCTGGTTCTTTGTGGTGGTGAAGGCGCTGACTAGCTCGCCGATACCAGAGCTGTCGATGTAGTTTACGTCGGCGAGGTTCAAGACGATCTTCTTGTTGCCCTTGGAAAGCAGTTCGCGTACGGTGTCGCGCAAGGTGACGCTGCCCTCGCCCAGAGTGATCCGCCCGCTGCAGTCCACAATGGTGACTCCGTCCACCTGCCGAGTGCTAAGTTTCATGCTCACTGAGAACCCTCCTTGTTGCCCACGGATGATCCGTGGACGTGCTTGATCAATTTCACTTCTGTACCCGTTTGGGACGGGCGGATTTCCACCACGTCCATAAAAGAACGCATAAGAAAGATGCCCCGCCCCGAGGTCTTGAGCAGGTTTTCCGGGGCCAGAGGATTGGGAATTCCACTCAAGTCGATGCCTTTGCCCTGATCGCGGATGGTAATTACCAGGTCGTCGCCGGTTCGCTCGAAGCCAAGCATCACTTTTTTGTCGGGGGCATATTTGTTGCCGTGCAGTACTGCGTTTACCGCAGCCTCTCGCACCGCCATGGAAATCTGCATGACTTCTTCCTCTCCAAAGCCCAACTCGGTGGCAATGCGGGTAGCGCTTTCTTCCGCATGGTCCACCGTTTCCAACGTGGAATCGAGCGTATAGGAGACTGTTTGCTCCATGGTGATAGACTACGGCTTAGGCCCGCACCTGTCGTATTGAGTTGCCCATAGAAGGCTCGCCGTCCGCCGTATGCAGCGAATGCGGTAGTTTGCCTGTCGAAACAGAAATTGTCAACGAGAGCGTCAAATTGCCCGCAGGGAACATGAGAATGCGCCCCAGACGACGAGTCCATGTGGCAAGGGCGCTTATAATTGTACGCCGTGACTCCCGTACTGAGCGCGAGAATCCGGCATTTGCTGAAGCGCTTGGCGGGTACGGCGATCCTGTCGCTGGCGGGCGTCCTCCTGATCGCTTATGCGGTAGACTATGGCGTCTTTCGCAATCGAGTCGCTGCGCATAAGGGCTTCGGGGAAGTCACGGTCACCAGCTACGATGCGGTGCAGCAGAAAAACGGCAAGACGGAATTCCTCTTCAACCTGCCGCAACAGCAAACTTGCGTGAACTCGCTTTTCCCGCGCGCGGGATACCCGCCGTGCTGGTATCTACAGCGTCATGCCGAGCAGCGCACAGATATCTAACTAGTTGGTTAATTTCGGCCGCACTGGTGCATTTCAACCATCCTTAAATCACTCGTGCTCAATGGCATGCGAGGGCATCGTGAGGGCGTTGGCCAACATCTAATGCAGTAGAGACCAAGAAAAAAATTGGTAAGGAGGTTGAATACTTTGACGAGGCTGTTACAGGGATTCGCGAGCCTATTCCTGGCAGCGCTTCTATCTGCGCCCGCATGGGCTAGTAATATTGCGAGCTCAAATTCAGCAGTGCCGGGAACATTAAACTATGTTGAGGGACAGGCGTATTTTGACGACCAGCCCCTTGACCACAATTCGATCGGCAAGACTACGCTGGAAGTTGGCCAGTCGCTAAGTACCGATAGAGGAAAGGCAGAGATTCTGCTGACTCCGGGTGTGTTTCTCCGCGTGGGAGACAACTCCTCGGTGAACATGGTTGCGGCCGGTCTGGAGGAAACAGAATTAAGAGTCGACAAAGGCCATGCCATTGTCGAAGTCGATCAGATCTATCCGCAGAACGAGCTGCGCGTAACCGTGGGTCAGGCGACGGCGAGAATCTTGAAGCCAGGGCTTTACGATTTCGATTTGCAGCAAAACGAACTGCGCGTATTCGATGGCGAAGCCATGGTGCAGGAAGGTGACAGGCAGATCAAAATAAAGGCTGGACACGATCTGGCCGTTACCGGCAACTCGCTTTACAAGGAAGCGAAATTCGACAAGAAGGCGATGAACAGCGACGATTTGTATCGCTGGAGCAGTTTGCGATCGGACTATGAGGCCGAAGCGAACCTAGATGCGGCGCGAATTGTGGTCGCTGACGGCTGGGGTCCGAGCTACTGGGGCGCGGTCGGATGGTATTGGGATCCGTGGTTCTCGGCTTATACGTTCATGCCTCTGGATGGAATTTTCTACAGCCCGTTCGGCTGGGGATTCTATTCGCCAGGGTTCGTATACCGGGCTCCGCTCTACGGCGGACATTTCTACCACACATTTAGTGCGGCCAATGTTCGCGCCTGGGGACCAGGTCCACGTTACGCGGGCAGCAGCGCTTATTCCCACGGCGTCTACACAGGAGCAGGAGCTGAGCGGGGAGCTTTCCATTCCGGGCCGGCGATGGCTTCGGGAGGCATGCGTGGCGGCTTCGGCGGAGGCGGTGGTGGATTCCATGGAGGAGGCGGAGGCGGCCACGGTGGTGGACGCTAAGCTAATCCGCTGACGAAGCAAATGTGGAAGCGGGGCGCGAAATGGGCTCCGCTTTTCTTGTGTCTGGATTCGGATACAATGGCGATCTCTCGGAACCCGAGCAAAAAAGAGGGATGTGAATGTTCAAGCCTCGCGCCGCTTTGTCACTCAGTTATTTCGCCATCGTTTTATTCATCGTGCCCACTGGCGCCCCGCCGCGCGCCTGGGCGGAGTCGTCTAAAGCTCCGGCCACGGGATCTTCTGATGCGCGGCTGGAGAAAAGCTATCGCTTCCAGCAAGGCGGCTGGACTTATGTTCATCTGGAAGGCTCGCCATCCGACATTGGCTTTCAGCACGGTTATCTGCTGGCTCCGGAGATTGCCGATGGATTCCAAGCGATTAAACTGTTCGATATCCACCAGACGCAGCGGGATTGGGAATTCTTCCGGAAGACGGCCCGCGAGATGCTCTGGCCGCACATCGACGCCGAGTATCAGCAGGAACTGCAGGGCATCGCCGACGGCGTGAAAGCGCATGGCATCGACCTGGATGTGTATGACATTGTGGCTCTGAACGCGTTTGAAGAAGTCCCCGACTACTACGTGCCGTGGCTGAACAAGCGTGAGAAACAGGCGCGAGCTCCGAAGCTGAAGGCTCCCGGAAATTGCAGCGCATTCATCGCTACCGGTGCCTACACCAAAGATCATCAGATTGTCATCGCGCACAATAATTGGACCAGCTATCTAGCGGGCGAACGCTGGGTTGTCGTCTTCGACATTTTGCCGCAGCATGGGCAGCGCATATTGATGGACGGTTTTCCTGGAGTGATCACCAGCGATGACGATTTCGGCGTCAACGCGGCCGGGATCATGATTACGGAAACGACCATGGCCCAATTCGAGGGGTGGGACCCGAAGGGCAAGCCGGAATTTATGCGCTCACGCAGGGCGCTACAGTATGCCGAGAGCATCGATGACTACGCGCGCATTATAAAAGAAGGGAACAATGGCGGATACGCCAACGACTGGCTGATCGGCGATCGGAAGACGGGTGAGATCGCTTATCTCGAACTGGGTTTGAATAATACGCCGATGTGGCGAACCAGGGATGGATACTACGTCAGCGCGAATTTTCCGCGCGATCCCAAGCTGATTCGCGAAGAGACCAGTGGATTCGATCCGAGCGATATGTCTTCTTCAATGAACGCGCGGCATGCGCGCGCCGATGAACTGGTGCAGCATGCCAAGGGAACGATCGATGTTGAGATGGCTGAGGGTTTTCTGGCGGATCACTTCGACAGCTTCGAGAAGAGAAATCAGCCGAACGAGCGCTCGCTGTGCGGGCATGTGGACGCCTCGTCGCGGGGGGTGAAGGAGTGGGGCTGGGACACCTACAATCCGGGAGGGGCTGTGCAGGGGAAAGCTACCGACAGCAAAATGGCGGCGGACATGAGCTTCGTGGCGCGGGCGGGGCATCCCTGCGGAGCGGATTTTGATGCGGCTGACTTTCTGGAGCGGCATCCGGAATACTCCTGGCAGAAGCCGCTGCTGCGCGACATGAAGGCGGGGCCGTGGACGAAGTTTCAAGCCGGGCAGAAGGGTAACCAGTAGTGCCCGTTCCGCCGGGCTTGGCTCCGCCGGGGCAGCCGAGGCGGCTGTCGACACATCGGTGTTGCAACTGGAGATGAGCAATGAAAGAAACCGTACAGCAGTACATTCAACGGATCAGTGGCTATGCAGAAGGGAAGCAGCCTCTGACAGTGCAGGCGTCCACGGCGAAGAAACTCGAACGACTGATCAAAGGCAAATCGACCGCGAAACTGCGCAAGCGACCTGCGCCTGACCGATGGTCGGTCAGTGAGATCCTGGCGCACCTTGCGGATGCAGAAACGGTTGGCAGTTTTCGAATGCGTTTGATATTAGGCGCGCCGGGCACTCCGATTGCGGCGTTCGACCAAGACGCATGGGTGAAAAGCGGGCATTACGAGAAACGTGATCCGCGGAAATCTCTCGAGTTGTTTCGCGCGCTGCGCGAAGCCAATCTTGCCCTGCTCAAGTCTCTGACGCCCGAGCAGTGGACGCATCATGGAATGCACGCCGAGCGCGGCCAGGAATCTATCGAGCACATCGTTCGCATGTTTGCCGGCCACGACATCAACCACCTACAGCAGATTGAACGCATCCTCGGACGGGAGTGACGTGAGTCACGAGGCGATGCTGGGGCTCATTCAGCGGCGTCGAACCACCCCGTATAGGCGCTAACTCTACCCCCTATCTCTTCTCCCGAAAGTAAAATCTTCGCTCGGGGCTTTGGCCGCTCTGCCAGATTTACAGGCGGGGAGAATGGAACACGTTCCGGCGCAACCAATACACCTCAGCGAAGAGGCAGAATGGCTACAGAAATAAATCCGATCATCAGCCGTTGAAAATGCGGGTTGAGCGCTTTGCGAAGCGTGCTACCGTCGGAGCCAGATCTGATTTGCGCTCTTAAATTGGGAGCGTGGCTGACGAGGCGGTTTGGAGATGATGACCAAGGCTTGTACGAACACGAGATGTCCGGCTTACGCTCACTTTGTTTATACCGTAGCGATGCGCTGCGTTCTTTGCCGATGGGACCTGAAGGGAGCGCAGCGGAGCAGCGACGCGGTGGGGGACGGCCTCAATCGTACGAGGGATGGGACGCCGGCCCGGCCGCGAAAGTCTGGAACGCACGCTACCAGGTAGATATTCAAGAAACCCATCCTGGTCGAAGCTCAAAACAGGAGATCGAGCAAGGGCGGCAACGCCCCTCCGCCGAAAGCTGTCGCCCCTGCGACCGCCTCCCGTCGGATCGCATTTGGCACTCCAAGCCGACCCGTGTCTATATCGTCAGATACATAGCCCTATGAGCACCGTCACACTCGAACCGAAGCAACATGTTTAGCGACAACCGTGTGGAAGAAATTGGAAGAAATTGCTGGAAGAAATTGGTCACGTGACCGCGGTATAACCTGTGATACCCTGCCTCGGAAAAGAGGTGTGAATATGCCCGCGTTCGAGCGAGCGGCTAAGCTTAGCTTTCTGTCCTTCCTGATCTGTGGCGCGTTGGCTTTGGCGGCGCAGCAGGCAGGCCAGTTACCTACGCCGAAGGAGGGTGACTACGTTTCCCACGATTTTCATTTCAACTCGGGCGAGAGTCTGCCTGAGTTACGATTACACTACACGACCTTTGGAAGCCCCGTGCGCGGCGCGAGCGGGAAAGTTACGAATGCCGTGCTACTTTTACACGGCACCACCGGTTCCGGCGGACAATTCCTGATACAGCAGTTTGCCGGTGTTCTGTTTGGTCCTGGGCAGCTTCTGGACGTTGCCCGATATTACATCATTCTGCAGGATAACATCGGCCACGGTAAATCCAGCAAGCCGAGCGACGGCATGCACGCTCATTTTCCGCAGTATGACTATGACGACATGGTTCGATTGCAGCACGAGCTGCTGGAAAAAGGATTGGGCGTGAACCATCTGCGCCTGATCCTAGGCACCTCGATGGGATGCATGCATTCCTGGGTTTGGGGCGAAAGCTACCCCGATTTCATGGATGCCCTTATGCCGTTGGCCTGCCAACCGGTGCAGATTTCAGGACGGAATCGAGTGTGGCGCAAAATGGTGATGGACGGGATTCGCGACGATCCTGATTGGAAGAATGGAGACTACACCGCAGAACCTCGCACGGCGCTGAAAATCGGGGCAGAGATGTTCTACATGGCCGCGGGTTCGGCCGCGCAGATGCAGAAAGATTTTCCTGCACGCGAAGCGACCGACGCGGCGACTGAGGACTATGTGAGGCGGTTCACCGCAGGCCACGATGCCAACGATCTGCTTTTTGCATTAAATGCTTCGTGGAGTTACGATCCTTCATCCCAGCTTGAGAAAATCATCGCACCGGTAATGTTCGTCAATTCCGCCGATGATTTCATCAATCCACCTGAACTGGGAGTAGCGGAGCGTGAAATCAAGAGAGTGAAGAAGGGACGTTTCGTGCTCCTTCCCATCTCCGATCAAACCCACGGGCACGGCACTCACAGCTGGGCAGCGGCGTGGCAGCAATATCTGAAGGAGTTGCTGGATAGCTCGCAGCATTAAGGCATAGTCGCTTTGCCAGTTACTTGCGCGGCGATGCGCTAGCTCTAAGCGCCGCACATCGGATGCCGAAAGCCTGCTCAAATCCGCGTTCTCCCGAATGCGTCAGCTGGACGGCACGCGTGTCGCGCATTCGGGCTAGCCACTTCATTTCGATAAAGCGAGTGAGCAAGGCAGATCCTACTGCACCTCCGATGTGGTGACGGCGCTCCGTCCAATCCAGACATTTGTGCGCGAAGGATCGCCTCAACTCGCGGAGTGAGTCAACGTCGATGTCGATAGTACGAAGAAGGTGCTCGCCCTTCGGCGTCACTGCGAATGAGTGTTCCTGATGATGCAGAGCGCGGATGCGCAGCAATTCGGTATGCAGAGCGATCGCCAGCACACCCGCGAGGTGGTCATAGCAGGTCCGTGCAAAACGAATCTCAGGCATAGCGGAGGTTCTCGACGGTTCAGCGAGAGCTCCCAGCGCTTCAATGGCCACCGCCACCTCGGCGTTCTTCAGACGGAAAAGCCGCTGTCGGCCAGCGCGCTCGGAGACGACAAGGCCGCCCGCAAGGAGTTTCGAGAGATGCGAACTCGCGGTCTGGGGAGATACGGCGGCCGCCATCGCCAGCTCCGACGCGGAATGACCATTGCCGTCTAATAGGGCTGTCAGCATTCGGATACGCCCGGCTTCGCCAATCAGGCCAGCAACGCGCGCGATCGGAGTTGCATCCATAGTTCAATGCACATTTAAACATAGTCGCATCGCTCAACGCTAGTCTGGCTGCAGGTCGGCGGCCGGCGTCGGCAAGGTTTCAGGGAGGACTCGCCATGATTGATTTAACGATCGCGCTGGAGAATCGGCCCGGTGCGTTGGCAGAAATGGGAGATGCCCTGGGCCGAGCCGGAGTTAGCATTGAAGGCGGAGGAGCATGGCTTGCCGATGGCCGACGATACACCTTCGGGCGTGATGCAGGAAAATGATGACGGCTCTGGAGAATTTGTCAGAGTGACGCTGAAACCGGCGGTGAAGGTTTCTGCGGGCGACGACAGGGCCAAAGCTCTCGCTCTGCACGGCGAGGCCCATCACATGTGCTTTATTGCGAGGTCCGTGAACTTCCCGGTAGACGTAGCACCGGAAATCGTGGAGGAAGCGCAAAGAAGCGTTTCATAGCGCCCTTTTTACACCACCCGAGCTTTCGTCCGGCCCCCTGATCGCTTCGATTCTTGATGGTTCCGGTTTTCGCTTCTCAGGAGCGGGATTAACCACTTGCTCCAGTTGGTTCATTAGAGTTTGAAGGTGCTGCTCGCCCACGTCTAAGATCTTGCGCAGTTCCGCACTGGCCCTCATCGCTTGCTCGTACGAGTCTCGAGCCTTTTTCAGAAGCGGGAGCTGTTCAATGAACGCATTCGCATTCTTGGTGAACTCGTTTACCGCTTCTGTGTACGTCGCCATGGTTGTCGGCGGCACTGGTTGATCGGCAAGAACCTTTTGAGCACCGACTCCGAACTTAGCTTTCTCGGCTTGGCGGTTGCGATAAGCCTCAACCAGCGTTTCACTAGCCGATTCCAAGGTCATCTCCGGCGTCTCCCCCATCCGCTTCGAGGCGAACTCTGGTTGCTCACCCGCTGCATCGTCCAATTTTTTCCACATGTGTTTTCCTCCTTAGCATCTTTGACTTCTGACCGAAGCGGCGGCAGGTGTGCATTATGTACTTGCTGGCAAAGAAGAGTCAACCTTCACAGCGGACACCTTCACAGCGGACCATTCTCCGAAAGGCCGCCGTGCTCCACAGGTACCGCAGTTGGCAGTTGATTAGACGCAGTGGGCACCAGCTTCCGTTCTACCACCGGGAAATTTACGGGAATTTGGTGACGAACTGGATGGGCAAGCCCACTCGAAAGTAGCGCTGGAACTTCGAACCAGTAAAGCGGGTCTAAAAACGGGAAAAAGCTCAAGAAATGGCGGAGAGGGTGGGATTTGAACCCACGATACCCGTTAAGGTATGTCCGCTTTCGAGGCGGATCGTTTCAACCGCTCACGCACCTCTCCGGAAAACAGTTATCAGTTGCCTAGTGTCCAGTTGCCATCTAAAACCTAGATTCCTCGCTTCCCTTGGAATGACAAGCGACGGTAAGCCAGAGCTAGCGACGGTGTCTGAAAAACTCCTGCAAGATTTCTGCGCTGCGTCCTGCCAGCACGCCGCCGCGCACCTCCATGCGATGGTTCAGTTGCGGATGATTCAGCACCTGCATTACCGACTGAACCGCGCCTGCCTTGGGATCCGGTGCGCCATAAACCAAGCGCTTGATCCGGGCATGCACCATCGCACCCGCGCACATCGCGCACGGTTCAATTGTAACAAACAGGTCGCAGTCCTCCAGACGATGGTTACCGACAATCGCACCGGCCTTGCGCAGGGCGACGATCTCGGCATGGGCGGTGGGGTCGAAGTCGGAAATGTTGCGGTTCCACCCGAGGCTCACGACGCGGCCGTCGCACACCACCACGGCTCCAACCGGAACTTCTCCGGCTTCAAGAGCGCGCTGGGCCGAGCGGAGAGCCTCCTCCATCCAAACTTCATCGTTGGTTGTCGTCAAGGAAAAAGTCCTGCGCCGCACAGAGTATCACTGAAAGAATGGGCATGGTGAAAAGTGTTCGCTGCGGAGCGCGGAGTCCTGATTTAGATCAGGCTGAGCACAGAGCGCACAACATCGGGCACCAAAGCTCGAACGATTGCCGGAACGAGAATCATCACTACCGGATAGGCAACGACGATGATCGGGATGGCCAGCAGCATCCGGGCCTTCGGCGTTAGTTTGGCGAGATAGGCTCGCATCGCAACCTCTTGACATGAGTTACGTAACTCAGACAGCAGAAGTTCCCGTGAATTGACAACTGGTAACCGGCAACTGGCAAGTGTTATGCTTAGCCAGTTATGGGCATGCCGAGCCTGCTGCGCAAAGTTTTTCTTATCGACCTTCTGCAGGGATTGAAGGTCACGTTTCGCTATCAGGATCCCAAGGAAGTTTGCACCGAGCAATATCCCATGGAGCGGCCGCAGGTGGCGGAACGCTATCGTGGCGCGCCCCGGCTGAATACCAATCCTGATACTGACGAGACCATGTGCATTGCCTGCGACCTGTGCGCCCTGGCCTGCCCGGAGCATCTGATCGTGGTCTCGAGCGCGCGCAACGAGCAGACCCGGCGCAAGGAACTGACCAACTTCACTTATGACCTGAGCCGGTGCATGTTCTGCGGGCTCTGCGAGGACGCCTGTCCCGTGGACGCTCTCGAACTGACGCAGGATTTCGAACTCGCCGCCTACACGCGCGAAGGCGCAATCTGGGACCGCGAAATGCTGGAAAAAGGTCCAGCGCCAACGCAATACAGAAAATAGGTTTCTGGTTTCTGGTTTGCGGTGGGCCAAACTGAAACTGGAATCGGCTTTCTAGTACATTTCCTCCCGCTCTCTTTCCTTAGCTTCTACGAGATCACTTGCGAGAGCCTACCGCATTGGCCGGATATTCCGGGCGGATTCTGCGCGCAGACTAAGCGGGTGGATTCTTTAGGCCAGTCCGTTAGGCCAGTCCGTTCCGCCGACAGTGTAAGCAATCAGCAAAATTCGATGCTGGAGGTTTCATGATGTCAGCGAAAAAACTCACCTTACTTTCCGCGCTCTTGTTCTGCGGCACTTGGGTCGTGGCGCAACGTGCACCAACCGGAGGCACCGCGCCGGCAGGGTCGGGAACTCGGGGACAGGCGACACCATCCGCGCCGCCAACCGGCAGCACCGGTCGACCCCCTACGGGCGGCACAACCCAACCGCCGACCGGCTCACCAAGCGAAAACCCGGAAGCGACTCCGAACAACCCGAATGCGCCGGGCGACGGTTCGAAGCCTTCTACGACGAATCCGAATAATCCGAACGCGAACCCGAATAACCCGAATCCGAGCACCCGCCCCAACGGAACTCCGACGACGCCAGGATCGCCTTCGAATCCGGGAACGTCAAATCCGGGCTCGAATCCTGTTAATGCGAACCCTGGGTCGAACCCCGGTTCGAATCCTGGGTCCTCGAACCCAAGCGGAAGTTCGCCTTCCGGTCCGGGTCTGTAACAAGTCAGAACGGTTTGTGACTACCTAAGTACGGGCCCGATTTGCGGGCCCGATTTTTTTGGCGCGGTGGAAGGAGCATTCTTCCCGCTACGGAGCTGGCTGTTGTTGAGTCATACAGTGCATTGTGCCGAGTCCCCAGATGAGGTCGCCAGAGTAAATCGGGACCACATCGCGCGTGGGGAAGAGCGTTGCGAGCGTGTTCAACGCGATGCGATCGTTGGGATCGTCAAAGACGGGCGCGAGCACGACGCCGTTGGCGATGTAGAAATTGGCGTAGCTGGCGGGCAGGCGCCGCTCCTCGAAGACGACGGGACCGGGCATAGGAAGTTCGACGATGTTCAACGGCTTGCCGCGCTGGTCGCTGGCGGCGCGAAGGCGGCGAAGATTGTCGCGCAGCGGTTTTTGATTCACATCTTTGGGATTATTTTCGACCATGGTGACGACGCTGTCGGCAGAAACGAAGCGGGTGAGGTCGTCGACATGGCCGTGAGTGTCATCGCCGGAAATGCCGCAGCCGAGCCAGATGGTGTGCGGCGCTCCGAGGTACTCGGCGAAGACCCTCTCGTAGTCTTTGCGGGTCATGCCAGGATTGCGCTGCTGGACTTTACTGAGCAGGCATTCTTCGGTAGTGAGGAGCGTGCCGCGTCCGTTGACGTCGATGGATCCGCCTTCGAGAACTACGCGGGCGTCGTGAGATAGCGGGCGAATCTCTTCGGCGTTCGCGCTCTTGGCCATCAAGGTGCCGATCTTTTCGTCGTGCCGCCAGTTCGAGTATTTCGCCCACGCGTTGAAGTGGAATTTCGCGGCGAGCAGATCGGAGTCGTGTTTGACGAAGATGCAGCCGGAGTCGCGCATCCAGGCGCGGTTGGTGGGCCAGCGGTGGAATCGGACGTTCGTCGCCAGCGCATTTGCTTTGTCGAGCAGCTTGCGGACTCGACGTTCGGCTGCGGCGTCGCTGACGATCAGCTCAACCCGCTCGTGACGAGCGAGATTGCGGACGATTTCGGCATACACCCACGGGATCGGCTCGAACTTGCCGGGCCAATCGCCGTGATAGTGGGGCCATGCAAGCCAGGTTGCGGCGTGCGGCTCCCACTCGGCGGGCATGCGGCAACCGAGCGCGCCCGAGGTTTGCGCGGTCGCGCCAGTAATTAAAGTATTACTTGACTGTTTGGATCGCGGCTCTGTCACAGTCGATTCTTACCGTCCATCCAATAAGCGGTTGGAGATGGGAGCATAGGCGTCGATTCTCCGGTCGCGCAGGAAGGGCCAGTTGCGGCGGATGTCTTCGAGAGCTTTCAGATCGACGTCGCCCATCAGGATTTCTTCGCGGTCGGGAGAGGCCTCGGCGATGACGCGGCCGAAGGGATCGCAGAAGAACGACGCGCCCCAGAATTCCAATCCCTGTCCTGGGGTGGACTTGCCTCGAACATTGCCGGTTTCGAAGCCGACTCGATTGACCACCGCGACATAGACGCCGTTAGCGATAGCGTGGGCGCGCTGAATGGTGCGCCAAGCGTCGTGCTGGGCCACGCCGAACTCGGCTTTCTCGGAGGGATGCCAGCCAATTGCGGTGGGATAGAAGAGCACAGACGCTCCCTGCAACGCGGTAAGGCGAGCTCCTTCGGGGAACCATTGATCCCAGCAAACGAGGGTGCCGAGGCGTCCAGCGCTGGTATCGAGGGCGCGAAATCCCAGATCGCCCGGAGTGAAATAGAACTTCTCGTAGTAGAGCGGGTCGTCCGGGATGTGCATCTTGCGATAGAGGCCGCTAAGAGAACCGTCGGAGTCAATAATGGCGGCCGTGTTGTGATAGATGCCGGGAGCGCGTTTCTCGAACAACGACGCGATGAGTACGATGCCGTGCTGGCGGGCGGCGGCGGCAAGCCTATCGCTGGCCGGCCCGGGAATCGGCTCGGCCAGGTCGAAAAGCGCATGATCTTCGCGCTGGCAGAAATATTGGGTTTGAAAAAGTTCGGGCAGGCACACGACTTGTGCGCCACGTCCGGCAGCATCGGCGACGCGTTCGAGGGCTTTTGTGAGATTTTGTGCGGGCTCCGGTCCGCACGACATCTGGACCAGGGCCACGCGAAATTTATCAGGGGGCACGCGGTTCATTCCTCTGCCGATCAATATAGCATTCGTGAAAAGGAGTCCCAGCAGGTCCGTGGCCAGCTCCGTCCAATTTCCACTGCGAGCGCGAGTCAGTAACTCTCAGTAATGCAACCCGAACCCATAGGGGAAAAGCGGGGATTGCGAATCGTGAGCTAGATCGCTCTTCTGTTGTTTCACTGCTTCGGGTGAGGACGGAAGTTCGAAGGGCAGATGCCCCTGCGGGGATCGCTTGCTGGTAACCAGAGCAAACAGGGCTTCGTCGCAGATGCCGAAATCGCCAAGCAACGCGGTGGCGTGCGGGCGTACATTGATCAGAATCAAGGGCCGTTCAAGGGTTGTCACGAACGCCGTGGGAACTATTGCACTCACGCGAAGCAGCTCCGCATATGGTGCATCTGTTTCGAGGAACGCGAGCCTTCCTTCGTGCTGCCTCGATCCGAAGAAGTAGTTAGGATGTTCGCTCTGATAGGGAGCGGGCGCGCGAATGATCGCGAGGTCCGCCTGTGCAGGGTCGGCCACCACGGTAAATCCGGCGGCCTCTGCGGCTTTGGCGGCTACGCCATACAAGTAGATCCTCTTATTCGTTAGAGCAATCGGAAGCAATGGCTTGCCGGTTGAAGCAACCTGCTTATTCTCCAGCAAAACAACCGCTCTCGCTTGTGCGGCTTGTCCCTCTCGCACAAACTCCTCGCTGCCGGCGACCGCCGCAGCTCGGGTCTCGTCTACATAGGGCTGTTCAAAAAGACCAAGCTGAAATTTTTGCAGAAGAATCCGGCTTGCAGCCTCACGGACACGCGTTTCTGAAATGGAGCCGTTATGAACGGCCTCGACAATGGCGTTCGACTGTTCGGTGCCGCCGACCTGATCCACTCCCGCATTAATGGCCTTGGCGAAGCGCTGCGCCACCGTTAACTCTTCCACTCCCCAGGGCATGCCAATGTCGGCAGGCGCGGGCTTATTCCCAGCGCTTGCGCCGTTGCGGCAAGCCGCAGGGCACTCATTTGTGATTGCCCAGTCACTAAGAATGACGCCGTTAAATCCATATTTTGTCCGCAGCAAATCGCCCAGCAGTTGACGATTGAATCCCGCACCTACCTGCTCGACCAGACTTCCATCGACAGCGAGATTTTGCGGAATCGAATAAGTTGGCATCACGCTTCCAACATGAGCCTCAAAAGCGCCGGTGAACGGAATCAGATGTTGCGCGAAGTTATGTCCCGAAAACTCGGCATAGCGGCCATAATAGTTATGACTGTCCCACCCGTCCTTCGCCGCGCCATACCCCACCCAGTGCTTCACGACCGCCGCTACGCTGCTGGAGTTCAGACCATTGGGCCCATTTTGTACGCCAATGACATAGGCTTCGACCATACGTTTTGCAATTTCGGGATCTTCCCCAAAGGTTCCATTGATACGAGCCCAGCGCGGTTCTGTAGCCAGATCGGCCTGCGGCGCGAGGGACTCGCGAATGCCAACCGCTTCGTATTCCCGGCGCACAACATCGCCGAAACGGCGCGTGAGCTTCGGATCGTCCAAGGCTGCAAATCCCAGAGGCTCCGGCCACATGGAGAACGTGTTGTCCCGCGTGCCGGCTCCTAGGACTTGATTAAAATGGTTGCGGGGATCCGAGGAAATGGTGACCGGAATGCCCCACTGCGAGGACTCCGCAATGGCCTGCACTTCGTTATTCTGTGTCGCAAAGCCCGCCGCGCTTCCCTTGAGTCGAGTGATGAAGGTGTTGATGTGGTCTTCGTTGACGAACTCACGCACCTTCACGAGGTCATATTCTGCACCCACACCCAGCGGTGACATCGGTCCGACGCTGGGCAGAGTGCCGTGGACCATGAGTCCCGCCAATTCCTCCAGGCTCATTCTTTGGACCAGGTCGGCGGTTCGGACCTGCGCCGGCAATCGCCAGTCCTCGTAGGGATCCAGTTTTCCGTTTCGGTTGAGATCCTTGAAAGTGAGTTCGTTCACCTTAAGCAAAGGCACGGAACGGTGGCCGAGGATCGCTTGCTTTGGCGCATTCGCGCCAGAGGTTGAGCAGGCGAGCAGGATTAGCGACAAGAGGATCTTAGAGGTATTAGGAAGCACCGGTTCATTCTCCTCGGGCGGCTAGCGACCGTCAACACCCGTGCATATTATGCAAGAAGAAGCGATTGCATTTCCTGCATAGAGATCCTGCATAGAGATGCGTGGCATCCTTTAACATTGATCCTGTAAAGTAGTTGGTTGCGACGGTCGCGAAATTTGTTTGGAGGCGGTCATCTTGAAAAACGGCAATCATCACAACAAGGTCGGGCATTCGGCGGAGAAGTCGCATGCCGCTGCGGGACATGAGGGTGCGGGGAAAGATCGTCGTCTGCATAATCCGATTGAGGACCGGTTGATTCCGCTGGAGCCGCTCGATCTGGGCAAGGTGAAGTCGATCGACGATCTGGTGCGGGCGATGTCGAAGACAGCGTTTACCGGGCGCCAACTGGGCGAGGCTGCAGACGTGCTCGAGGCGATGGCTCGCGACGAAGAATGTTTCGTCGTGATGACGCTTTCGGGCGCGATGACCGTAGCGAAGCAGGGACTGATCGTGACCGAGTTGATCGATCGCGGCATCGTCAATGCGGTGGTTTCAACCGGGGCGTTGATGGCTCACGGGCTGGTGGAGGCGACGGGGCGGGCGCACTTTCGGCACAATCCGGAGGTTTCCGATGAAGAGCTTTACGAGCAAGGCTACAATCGCGTGTATGACACGCTGGAACCAGAACAGAATCTTGATGATGTGGAAGAGGTGATGTCGGCCGTGCTGGAGGGTTGGGATCACAACGAGGTGATGTGCTCCTACAAGCTGAACCACGCCATCGGGGCGTACCTGGCAACGAACGTGAAGGGCCAGAGGGGAATTCTGAAATCGGCCCACGAGAATGGCGTGCCTGTATTTGTGCCGGCATTCAGCGATTCGGAAATGGGACTGGATACAGCGCTGAACAATCGTCTGCGGGAGTCGACGGGCAGGTACAAGATTCGCTTTGATCCGTTCGAGGATCTGGAGCACTTTGCGGCGACGCTGCTGCGCCAGAAGAAGCTTGGAATTCTAACTATCGGCGGCGGAGTGCCGCGCAACTGGTCGCAGCAGTTTGGTCCATTCTGCGAGTTGCGGCATCGCCGGCTGGGCGAGAATGTTCCCCTTAAGCGCTACCACTATGGCCTGCGGATTTGTCCGGAGCCGGTTTATTGGGGAGGGCTGTCGGGGAGTCCTTACAGCGAGGCGGTGTCGTGGGGGAAGTTTGTGCCTCCAGCGGAAGGCGGAAGGTTTGGGGAAGTTTTTGTGGATGCAACCGTCGGATTGCCGTTGATCGTGGCTGCGGTCCTTGAGCGGCTGGATAAGAAGGGAAGCAAGACGAACAAGGTAAAAAACGCCGCGACAAGGAAATGACGAGGCTGTGCGCCCAGCCGGGCTAGCTGGCGCCGGCCTCTGATGGGGAAGAATCGGACACGAACTGCGCCGTGTCCGAATTCTTGAGTTGATCGGACGAGACAGCTTCTGCGCGACTCTTGCGGTAGAGTGGGGCCAGAATGCTGTTTTCCAGGACTCGTGATTCAGCTTCGACCCAGTCTTGCAAGGCATGCCCGTCAGCCTGACCGCGCTGATTGTAAAGATGTTGCGCGTGCAGACGGATCTTCCTTTCGATTAATTCGGTCATCAACGCCTGCTGCTTTTGTCTGCGGGTATCGTTATCCAAAACTACTCCTGTTGCCTAAATTAGGTATTTGTCTACAGCTCTATGATACGGGAAGAATGTTAACGGAAGATTACATCGGGGAGGGCTGAGGGTTACTAAAGTGCTATTATAGCACGGAGTCCGGAAGACCAATCGACTCCCCCTGGCGGCCAGAGTCGGATAGTTTTGGCTGAATTTGAGGCGCGGCTGAAGCCGTGCCCTCCCTGAGCCCAAGGCGAGCAGTTCTAATGCACTTCTAATCGAAAATCAGCACGGCTGAGGCGATTACTGTGGTCCACAGGCCGCGCTTGTCGCCGACAGCGGATTGGGTGACGTTAGCGGTGCGGACGATTTTGTTGGAGAGGCGGTAGATCTGCTTTTTCTCGTCCCAGGAGCGGTCGGGATCGAACTCGACGTTTAAGGTGGTGGCGAGCATTTCGGCCGCGAGTTCTTCAGCGTATTCCCCGGCCGCGTCTTCGGTCTCGCCGAAGGAGTGATGCTCACTTAGATACCCGTAAGTGTTTTTGTCGGACGGAATGGCGACGCCGATCGATGAGGCAAGCAGGCGATGGGCTTCGTGCGTAGAGTTTTCGGCTACGACGGCGAAGACGACTTCTCCGGGGCTGAGATACTTCACGCCTTCTTTGCGGGCCAGCATTTTGCAATTCGGGGGAAAGATGGAGGAGACGCGAACCAGGTTCTGAGCGGCGATTCCCGCGTCACGCAAGGCCAATTCGAAAGATGTCAACCGCTCGCGATGCTTCCCGACTCCCTTGGTGAAGAACATCCGCTTGGGAACCATGTCTTTGCCCAACTCTGTAGCCTCCGGCAACCCAAAATGTTGAGAATGAGAATGCACAATTTAACACAATGGTTTGTAAAGAAAGTGTGAATTTAAGCGGAGAGCGAAAAAAAAGCGGGAAGCCGCGAGCGCGGTCCCGCTCTTAAGCCCGGTCGCATTTGGGGGGAGGGCTCCGGGCAAAACGCGATTGAATGTATCACAAGCCTGGCCGAAACGTGCAAGAGAGTTTCTCCTTCCGGATTTCCGAACAGGCGGGGCACTCACTTCAGCAGCCGAAGCCGACCGTGAGTCATGCGAAAATGGCTTTGTTGTGAAGGCCAGCGCCTTACTTCGCGGCGACCGAACTGACTTCGATCGTATCTCCGTCCACCGTGCCGGTGACCGTCGCAGTCTTTCCGGCCTGCTTGTCCAGAGTGTCCAGCACCGCTTTGTCGGCGGTGTCGAGGGTGTAGATTTTGTCGCCTACCACGAGAGCGAACTTGGACCCGTGCGCCACGCATGCGCGGGTGCAGTCTGCCGCCGTTGTGCCTTCCATATGTTTTCTGCCGCACATCGCATCGCCGACTTCCCCGTTGAAGGTGTGCTGCTTACCACCAGCGAGGGCGTAGAGGTTGAGGAGTGCAGTCGCTGAGAAGATGCTTGCCGCGAACCACCTCGAGCTTCGATCCATTCAATATTCTCCTGGCGTCTCCATCTAGTTTATTCCCTGATTGCGATGGGAAACATTGTTGGAAGTAAAAAGGTTCCCGGCATTACGAACGTGGTTCATTGGGGCGCCTTTGCCGTATATTGCAGATCCACGTCGACGGTTTTGTCCTTCGCCATTGCGGTCACGTGTGGGGAAACTTCCCAGTCGATGGTCGAAGGCAGAAGTTTCCTGGCCTGCGGCAGGAATTCGTTGAGGTAGGTGGCGTCGTAGACGTCGCCGGGACGAATCTTCCATGCGGCCCGGAGTTTGGCCGTCAAGCCATTATCGATACCGCGAAATTCCAGTTCTCCCATGTGATAGACAGAACCTTCGGTGACCACAAGTTCATAAGCCACGGCTCCGGCGGCATCGTCAAATTGAGCGTCGGCCTTCACCGCAGCCGTGACATAACCGCGCGAACCGTAGAGGCGCTGAACCCCCCGCAGATCGGCCGCCAGTTGCACCGTATTGGCTGGCTCCCCGATCTTCGCGTGGACAAGCGACTGCAGATTCTCCGCCGGAATATTCGGGTTTCCCGACCAGTTCCATCCCGTGACTTTGTACTGAGCGCCGGGAGTTACGGCAATCGTGATATCCAAGAGAGTGATTGCCTGCTTATCGTCGACGGTGTCCGGGGCGGCGTTCTTGACCAGTCGCGGCTGCTGTGGAACGCAGGATGCTTTCAGGTAGCCGCGCTCGTGATAGAGGGTGAGTACCGCATGTTCGTCAAACGCGGTCAAGAGCGCACGGTAATAGTCACGCCCAGAGAGCTTTTCCGCGGCCGCCTGAAGCAGGGGCAACTCGCTGGCTCCGGCGCCGGTAAAATCGACTTGGTGGATTCGGATGATGACATCGGCGACAACATACTCGAACGACGCCAGTTGACCGTTTGTTCCGGGGCTGCGCTGATATTGGACATGCCCGGGAATGGCGCCTTCGACCAGGAGGGCTTGAAGAATGTCCGAGACCTGATCGGGCAAGCGTCCTGAGATGGGCAATTCCCCATCGAAGAGAGGAACGCGTTCGTGCAATTTCTGAATCAATTCCTGGTCAGAGAACCAGACGAAATCCAAAAAGTGGGCGGGAACAAACTTGTCGGCGTCCTTGACCTGGAAAGTGAGCTTGGTGCCCGCCGATGAGTACGAGAAGGTGTAAGCGATGTCGTTGAAGGCTCCGCTCTCGCCCAGTTGGCGGGCCGCTTTGCGGAAGGATTCCTCTTCCACGGTGGTGTCGAGCGGAAGGCCACAAGCAGCCGCAACCTCAGTCTGGGTGAAGCGCTTACTTCCGGTGACTTTCACCTCGATCAGCTTGGAGTCGGCAGCCGGGATTGGGCGGGCTGTGCCGTTGGGGGACTGAATTTGAGCGTCGGCGCGAGTCGCGCCCGGGCTGAAAAATGGTAAGGCGACCAATACGAGCAGGAATCGCCTGAGGGCGATCGAAGAGAGCATCTTCATCTGCCGGGCCGAATGCATCGCTGCATGTATGTTACGGCAGATGTTGGCAGTCAGCCAGAGGCGACGCGGGGCTAAGGCTTTAACTGTTTCTCAATCGCCGAAGTCACATCTTTCGAATCAGGTGTAACCGCAGGTTCGAACCGTTGAACCACGTTACCCTTGCGGTCGACCAGAAACTTGGTGAAATTCCACTTGATATCGCCTCGGATCCCGGACGGAGTGTCTTTCGTCAAGTAGGCGTAGAGCGCCGCCTGATCGGCACCTTTCACCGAAATCTTGGCGTAGATGGGGAAGCTGACGCTGTATTTGCGGGTGCAGAAGGTCTTGATCTCTTCGTTGGTACCGGGTTCCTGGCCGCCAAAATTGTTGGCAGGGAAGCCGAGAATGACAAATCCCTGACCCTTGTACTTCTCGTAGATCGACTCCAGCGCGCTGTACTGCGGGGTGTAGCCGCACTGGCTGGCCACGTTGACCACCAGAATCACTTTGCCCTGGTAGTCGGCGAGTGGCGCGGGTTTGCCGTCGATGGAGTTTAGGGTGAACGTATAGATTCCCGAGGCCGCGAAAAGCGATCCAGACATCACCAGCAAAGCTGCGCACACGAGATAAGCGCGAACCGAGAGCAGCGACTGCAGGTACGAAGATTGCATTTTGACACTCCTGACTGCTGCTGGCGGCGGGACGTGAACCTGCCGGAATCAGCGGATCTCAGGATAGCGGGAGGAAGGAGAGAGACGCAATTGAGTAATTGCAAAATTCTCTACATTTTAGGTAATCGTGTGGAGGTTCAGGATCGGCTTAGGCGGAGCTGCTGTAAGCTGCATGCTTGCTGGACTGTTTGACCACTCTTTCAACCAGCTTGAATGTTGCCCTGGTCGACTCGGGCCGGAAGGCGTCGTGGTTGGTAGCGTCGGTAAAACCTTCTTCGATAGCGTCCAGCGCCTGGCAAGAACGTCCCAACACGAGGAGGAGGTATTTTTGGGCGATCGGACGATCCGTCGGGTGAATGAGCTCCCACCAGCGGCGGATGGACTCTTGAATCTCGACTTCCGACTTTTCCCCAATGACCAAGGTATCGATCAACCGGTAGACCTTGCTCTTGATGGCCTGATAGGAGACGGATACTTCCTGTGGCATCTTAGCTCCAGGGGCTTCTAGTAGATAAGGACTAGCAATCCGTCATCCAAACCCTAGATGATTGAGACTGCAAGCCTTGCGCGGCTACGGGCGCAAATCAATTCTATGAATGGAATAAATCCGAATGCTGAATATGGATTCTGGAAGCTTTCGCCGTTTGATCTCGGAGTGGCAGCTTCCGCCACTTGACTCTCAGTCGCAACCGAACCGGCAAGCGCGGCTCCGACAACAGGTTACAATGTTCCGCTCCAGTGAAGCCGTTTTGATCCCATGCAAACCATGGAAGGCGGGACTCTTGGGCGTTAGTAAGAGCGATCGATTCTTCATAAAACAAAAAATTCGGAGGCGGGATGAAAACGTTGGCTTGGATTCTGGTATTTCCTCTATTGATTTGTACTCTAGGCAGGGCGCAGAATTCGCCGTCCGCAAATTCTCCGCAGGATTCCGGAAGCGGAGAAAGAACGTTTTTCCCGCCCGACATGTTTTGGGGATGGGCGCAATTTGATTTGGCGCCTCCGCACAACGAAATCGATCCGAACATCTGCGCCGGCAACGCGGGGCAGTACGGTGGAGTCAATGCGCCGTGCAGCATGTTCGCTCGTTACATGTTGTCGGGCATGCTTGAGGTGCGTCCCTTTGGCCGGGGAGAGTTGCGGCGCTTCATGGTGTTTGGCGCGCCGTCGTTCTTATTTGGCAAGACCATTCCGCAGACGCTTTACACCTGGTCGCCCGACGCCATTGGCATTGAGCACTCGTGGGGCGCAGGAATCTATATAGCAAAAGGATTCGAGTTTCGCGTGACCCAGCACTTCCTCTTTGACCGGCTGGGCGCGCGCGATACCCACCTGGGTGTGGCCGATTTGGGTAATAACGGTCCTTGGGGACGCTACATGACGGTGGGCGTACGCAAATCTTTCGGGACTAGGCGGTGGTGACGAAGATCACGCATGGCTGTGATGCAAAGATTAGGGAGAGGGCGGGCCAAGGGGTATCCTACCTAGATTGACCGTTTTTCAGGCGGTTGCTGCGAAACTCTATAGGGAGGCATGAATGGCAGGTTCTTATAACGGTGTGGCGGTTCCGTCGAATGGGAAAAGGATCGGATACGCGAACGGGAAATATGAGGTGCCGGACCATCCGATCGTTCCCTTTATCGAAGGCGACGGAACCGGGCGCGATATATGGAAAGCATCGCTGCGTGTGTTCGACGCCGCAGTAGAGAGGGCGTACAAGGGTAAGCGCCGCGTCGCTTGGTATGAAGTGTTCGCCGGCGAAAAGGCCAAAGCAAAGTTCGACACCTGGCTACCCGATGACTCCGTGCAGGCGATTCGCGAGTTCCGCGTATCCATTAAAGGTCCTCTGACCACGCCGGTGGGGGGCGGCATTCGTTCGCTCAACGTGGCGCTGCGGCAGATTCTCGATCTCTATGGTTGCGTGCGGCCCGTGAAGTATTACAAAGGGGTCCCCTCGCCGGTGAAGCATCCGGAGCGCATGGATTTAGTCATTTTCCGCGAGAACACCGAGGACGTGTATATCGGGATCGAATGGGAAGAGGGAACTCCCGAATGCGCGAAGCTGATCGAGTTCCTCAACAAAGACATGCTGAAGGGCGGCAAGAAACAGATCCGGCTGGATTCCGGAGTGGGCATCAAGCCGATTTCAGTGACGGGAACCAAGCGCCTGGTGCGCATGGCGATTCGTCACGCGCTGGAGAGCGGACGCAAGAGTGTGACCTTGGTTCACAAGGGAAACATTCAAAAATTTACCGAGGGCGCGTTTCGCAAGTGGGGATACGAGCTGGCGACCGAGGAATTTCGCGACAAAGTTGTGACTGAGCGCGAGAGCTGGATCGTCGACAATAAAGACAAGAATCCGAATCTGACGGTGGCGCAGAATGCGGAACTGGTTGAGCCGGGGATGGAGTTCGCTCCCCCCGAGTTTCGCCAAGCGGTGGAGCAGGAAGTGAAGGAAGTTTTGGACCACATCTACGCGACGCACGGCAAAGGCCAGTGGAAGAAGAAGATCATGATCAACGATCGCATTGCTGATTCGATCTTCCAGCAAGTTGTCACGCGAGCGGACGAGTATTCGGTGCTGGCCACTCCGAACCTGAACGGCGATTATATTTCCGATGCGTGCGCGGCGCAGGTAGGCGGACTGGGCATCGCGCCGGGCGCGAATATCGGCGATGGCTACGCGATTTTTGAGGCGACGCACGGTACGGCTCCGAAGTACGCCGATAAAGATGTGATCAATCCCGGTTCGGTGATGCTCTCGGGTGTGATGATGTTTCGCTTTCTAGGATGGAACGAGGCCGCGGATCTGATCGAGCACGGCATGGAGAACACGATCCTGCAAAAAAAAGTGACCTATGATTTTGAGCGCCTGATGGAAGGCGCGACCAAGGTGAAGACGAGCCAGTTCGCTGATTGCATCATTGAGAATATGGGCGTTGCGCTGCTGGTGTAGGCCAGCAATTTGCACTGGGAGTAAGTGCCCAACTGTTTGTCATTCCGAGCAAAGCGAGGAATCTGCTGCAGAGCTAATTGCCAACTGCTAGCTGCTAATCGCTTAATTTCGAAAGGACTCATTCATGCGCAAGAAAGTAACGATCGTAGGTTCAGGAAATGTGGGCGCGACGGCGGCTCACTGGATTGCCTCGAAGGAACTGGCCGATGTGGTGCTGATCGACATCATCGAAGGCGTGCCGCAAGGCAAGGGGCTGGATTTACTGGAGGCGATGCCCATCGAGAAGCGCGACTCCTACATCACCGGTACCAACGATTACAAGGACACGGCGAATTCCGACATCGTGGTCATCACCGCCGGCATTCCACGCAAACCCGGCATGAGTCGCGATGATTTGCTCAATACCAATTACGGCATCATGAAGGTTGTAGTTGGCGAGGTGGTGAAGTATTCGCCCAACTGCATTCTGATTATTGTTTCGAACCCGCTAGATGCCATGGCGCAGGCGGCTTACAAGCTCAGTGGATTTCCCCGCGAGCGGGTTGTCGGCATGGCGGGTGTACTGGATTCGGCGCGCTTTCGCGCATTCATCGCCGACGAATTGAAAGTCAGTGTGGAGAACGTGACTGCGTTCGTTCTAGGCGGCCACGGCGACACCATGGTTCCGTTGCCGCGCTATTCCACGGTTGCGGGGATTCCGATTACGGAGTTAATTGAGGAATCGAGGCTCGAAGCTTTGGTGCAGCGTACTCGCGACGGTGGCGCCGAGATCGTTAAATATCTGAAAACCGGCTCGGCCTACTACGCGCCTTCAGCTGCGGCGACGGAAATGGTCGAGGCGATCCTTAAAGACAAGAAAAAGATTCTGCCTTGCGCCGCATATTTGCAGGGCGAGTACGGGATCGATGGGCTCTATGTGGGCGTGCCGGTGAAGCTGGGCGCGAAGGGGATTGAGCAGATAATCGAGATCAAACTGACGCCGGAAGAGAAAGCCGGGCTCGATAAGAGCGCGGCTGCGGTGAAAGAGTTGGTGGGAGTGATCGGGGTCTAGCTACGCCCAGAGGCTAAAGCCGGCGAGACTACGGCCGTTTGATCGGCACGACTGAGGTCGTGCCCTACCCGAACCCCGCCCGAGTCGGAAGACCTATTGACCCTGTGTTCTTTTCGCCATGAAATCATCTCTGCACTTCTTCGCGGCGGAAAGCAGTTCGGCAAACTCCTGCGTGCCTCGCAGCTTGGCCCACATGGGATCGTTCTGCAAACCTGTGTAGGCGCAAAAGTGACCGCCGACCGAACTCTTGAGCATCCGCAGAGCGAGATCTTTCTGCGCGCAGAACAGGACATCCTCCGCAACCACGTAGCGGACCTCGGGGTCCGGGTCGGCCAATACCGCGGCCGCCGTTTCGCGGACGAGGCCTGCTGTGTTCGAGGGCGACGGGTCGGTCAGACACGCTTGCATCGTGCGGTTATTCAATTTCTGCGCCATCTCCTTCGCTTGCGCCAATTTCCCATCGCGAATTTGATGCCGCATGAGGTTGTCGAGCGACCACTCTGATCCGGCATCGAGCTGGAGAAATTCCACGGCGCGCGCGTAGTTGCCGAGTTGGTCAAAGGTGAAAGCGCACGAACGGAACTCATAACTTCCCGGGTCCATCGACAAGGCGGCAGCGCATTCGTGCGCGGATTCCTCGATGGCTCCGCCATAGCGAAGAACGTAGGAAAGGGCGAAATGGACGTTAGCATTCTCCGGATGGCGAGCCAGCAAAGCCCTCCCGCTTTGATAGGCTTTGACCGTTTCCCCGCGTTCCACTTGCATGAGTATGAGTTCACCCGCAGGGTTGATGTAGTTGGGATCGAGGGTCAAGGCTCTGGAAAACCCTGCTAGGGCACGCTGAAATGCCGCGTCGCCACCGTCGGAATAGGCGGAATCGTAATGGTAGCGAACCCCCAGAGCGTCCCAGGCGGGGGCGTAGGTGGAGTCGAGTCCCACGGCATGCTCCAACATTGCGATGGCATCCTTGTTGGGAAGCGGATCATGCGGCAGAGAAAGGCTGCGAAGATAAAGATCGTAGGCTTCTTCATTCCTGGGGCGGGTAGCGCCCTCGGAAGAATCGGCTCCGGCACCAAGCGCCGGTACGAGCCCCTGGCGAACCTTCGCCGTAATCTGCCCGCGCATGGCGATCATGTCCGGCGCGGCAACGGTCATGGTGTCGCGCCAAAGGGTGCGATTGTTCTCGACATCAATCGCTTCGAGCGTGATCTGGAGCTGAGAGCCTTCTTTCAGAAAGTGCCCGGTGACTACGTCGGTCACGTGCATGGCTCGACCGGCCTCCTGCAGGTCGAGCGCGGGGGAGTCGTATTTGCTGGTGGTCGCAAAAGGGCGGATCGTGAGCGAGCGGACGTAACTGAGCGAAGTGGCAATTTCGTCGGCCAGGGCAAGGCGTAGAAAATCGAGGTCTTTGTCGGCTCCAATGTTTTGCAGTGGGAGGACAGCAAGGGTCCTTGGACCGCTGGAGCTCGCCACCGGTGCGGTCTGGCGGCGCGTTTGCCAGAAAAGAACGCCCAACACGAGGACGGCAACAGCGACAACGGCGGTCGCGATCTTTCCGTAGGGACGCTTCGGCGCTGCGACGGCCGCAGGAATCTGGCCCTGTGCGCTGCGCTGGCCGGAACTCGATGGTGGTGACGCGGCGCTGGCTGAGTTGCCCACCGCTGAATCTCGAACCGAGGATATGGGTAACGGCATCCGCCCCGAGTCGCTGTCGCGCTTAAGGCGCTGGAGATCGCCGCGCATCTCCGAGGCATGCTGGTAGCGCAGGCTGACGTCCTTCTCCAGAGCCTTGTTGATGATGTCCTCCAACCGCGCCGGAACTGAGTGATTCAGACGTATCACCGGCACTGGCGCCCGATTCATGATGGCCTCGCAGATGACCGCCGAGCTCTCTCCGTGGAAGGGAACGTCGCCGGTTGCCATTTCGTACAGGACGGTGCCGAACGAGAACAAGTCGCTGCGAGCATCCAGGTCGCGGCCGCGCACTTGTTCCGGGGACATGTAGGCCACCGTGCCCAACATCGTGCCGGGGCTAGTGAGGTGGGCCTTGTCCAAGGTTTGCGCGTTGTCGCCTAACGTCTTTTGTGCGCCTCGGCCGGCTCCCACTTTGGCCAGGCCGAAGTCCAGAATCTTGCCGTGGCCACGCTTCGTAATGAAGATATTCGCCGGCTTGATGTCGCGGTGGACGATGCCCTCCGCGTGCGCAGCATCGAGCGCGTCGGCGATTTCGATCGCCAGATTCACCAGCGTGTCGTTCTCCATCGGGCGGGAGCCGATGGCGTGCTTGAGCGTGAGGCCGTCCAGGAATTCCATGGCGATGAAAGCCTGGCCTTCGTGCTCGCCGATCTCGTAGATGGTGCAGATATTCGGATGGTTCAGGGCCGAGGCGGCCTGGGCCTCGCGCTCGAAACGGGCCAGCGCCTGCGGGTCTCTGGACACTTCATCCGGCAGGAATTTCAGGGCCACGAAGCGGCGCAGCTTGAGGTCCTCAGCCTTATACACAACCCCCATGCCGCCACCGCCCAGCCTCTCAACCGTTCGGTAGTGCGAGATAGTTTGCCCGATCACTGGAGGAGAATCGTACGTGGGTGAATTGGGCAAGTCAACGAAACGGCGCGGGTTGGCGCGATCATACCTTCTCGATCGTCACCTTCTTGAGCACCACATCTTTTGCCGGCCGATCCTGCCGGTTGCGCGGGACCTCGGAGATCTTCGTAACCACGTCTTGTCCTTCCACGACCTCACCGAAAATTGTGTGCTTGCCGGTCAGCCACGTCGTGGGCGCGACGGTGATGAAGAACTGCGAACCGTTGGTGTTGGGACCGGCATTCGCCATGGCCAACAAGCCGGGCTTGTCGAGCTTGTGCGGCGAGCCTTTGGTTTCGTCTTCAAACTGGTAGCCGGGGCCTCCCATGCCGGTGCCTTGCGGATCGCCACCCTGGATCATGAAGTCGGGAATGACGCGATGAAAGATCGTCCCATCATAGAGACGGTCCTTGGACTTCTTGCGCGTCGATGGATGGGTCCACTCGCGCGTGCCGTCCGCGAGTTCCACGAAGTTGGCTACGGTTTTGGGTGCGTCGTTTTCGAAGAGACGGCACACGATGTTGCCTTCGCTGGTTTCAAATGTGGCGTAGAGCCCGGGTTGGCAAGTCATGGAGTCCTTTCAATTCTGAATCGTTCGTAAGTCCATCAGCAAATGCCTGGCTTCGCCAGGCCGGACAGCCGACGACAGCTGTCCCCAAAGAACGAGTATTAGTTCGTAGTAACCGGCGTCTTGGCTGTGCTGGCTGCCGGCTTCTTTGCCGCGGCTGGCGCCGCTTCGCCCCGAACAATCTTGATATGGACGATCTTCACCGGACGGAAGGGACGATCGTTTTGCGGGTCCGTGGCCATGTGCGAAATCTCTTTAACCAAAGCCACGGTGGCAGCGTCACACTGGCCGAAGATGGTGTAGTTCCCGTTGAGATGTGGCGTGGCCACCTCGGTAATAAAAAACTGGGAGCTGTTGGTGTTAGGGCCTGCATTGGCGTAGGCCAGACGGCCCGGCCGGTCAAAGAGCAAATCGGAGGAAACTTCGTTTTTGAACTTGTCGACGGGGTCGGGGCCCGATCCTGTGCCGGCGGGATCGCCGCCCTGGATCATGAAGCCGGCGATCACGCGATGAAAAATGGTGCCATCGTAGAGTGGCACGCCATGCTTCGTGGCTCCTCGCACTGTCTTCCAGTCTTTGGTACCGCTGGCGAGGCCGATGAAATTTTGCACACCGATGGGCGCTTTATCGGGAAACAGCGTGCACGTCATGTTTCCCACACTGGTTTCAATAATCGCCGTAGGCTGACCGGCCGCTCCCTGGTGCACAGGCGGTTTCGCCGTAGTGCCGGATTTCTCACCCGGAGAACTCGACTGCGCCCAGGTGAGCGCGGCCGCAATAAACAAAACGGGAATTATAAAAGCGTTACGCATGATTACTCCTACATGGCTCATCGTGAAAAACGCTTTGAGGTAACGTTGCATTGTACGACACGGAAGCTAGGCAATGCAGCCGTCAGTGGGACTCGGATTGCATCTCATGGCTCACGGCTTCGACCTGGCGGAGGACGCGAAGCAAATTGCGGCCGAGAATTTTCTTGATGTCGTCGGCGCTGTATCCCCGATCGAGCAAGGCTTGTGTGATCTTGGGCACGTCGGCGGCAGAATCCATGCCTTGAGGTGTGGCGCCGCTGACTCCATCGAAATCGGAGCCCAGGCCAACGTGATCCACGCCGGCCACTTTGGCGATGTGGTCGATATGGTCGATCAGCGACTTGAATGGTGGGCGCGGAAGTTTCGCGATCCACTCGCGCTCGAGGCGGTCAACTTCAATGTAGCTGACTGGTTTACCCTGCGCTTTCAGCGAGTCGATATGTTTCTGAATCGCGGCGGTCTGGTCTTTCTCCTGAGCTAGCATCGCTTTGCGATAATCTTCGTCCACGAAGCCGGAGAAAAAGTTCACCTGCACGACGCCGCCGTTCTTGGCGACCGCGCGCAGCATGTCGTCCGTCATGTTGCGGGGCGCATCGACCAGCGCACGTGCAGAGGAGTGCGAAGCAATCAACGGAGCCTTCGTGGTTGCGATCGCATCCCAGAAAGTTTTGTCGGCGACGTGAGAAATATCGACCATCATGCCCAGGCGGTTCATCTCCAGAACAACCTGCTTGCCGAAATCAGTGAGGCCATTGTGGTGCTGCATCTTAGGATCGTTGATGTCGCCAGAGGAGTCGGCCCACTCGTTGGTGTTCGACCAGGACAGCGTCATGTAGCGTACGCCTAGGCGGTAGTAATCGCGCAGCAGGTGCATGTCGTTTTCGATGGAGTGTCCGCCCTCGATGCCCATGAGAGCGGCCAGTTTGTGTTCACGGTGGGCGCGCTCGATGTCGGAGACGGCGAAAGCCATCATCATGCGGTCGGGATGATGCGCCGCCTGCTCGTAAACCGAGTCGATCAGATCGAAAGTGTGCTGCGCAAAATGGCCTTGATTGGTCACGGGGTCGACCCAGATGGAGAAAAACTCCGCCCCGAGATTGCCGCGACGAGCCTTGTCGAGGCTGAGGTGACCCACATCGTTGGGATCGGTCGAGCCGATATCGAAGCCTTCGTCGAGAAATCGCTGCGGCGTGTCGGCATGAGTGTCTACGACGATGGCGGCCGCGTGAATCGCGCGGGCGCGAGCACTGACAGTCGGGCCAGATGGATTGGAGGTCTGAGCAGCGCCTGAGGCAGTCGCAACAAGCAAGATCGAAAGCAAGAGAACCCGTAAGCGAGGCATAGTGTTTAGTGCTTGGATAGAACCCATAGAAGCGAGCACGATTGTATAGGGGCGAGGGCAACGGAAGGAAGTGATTCAGCGGAGAATCACCAAGGCCTGCTTCACGCAGGTCTCCAGCGGTTCGCTGGTGTCGATCACAGTCTTGGGAAGGGGGATGGCTTCGAATCGTGATTTCACTTCCAGATAGAGCTGGAAATCGCGATTACCAGCAGGATGCGCGCCTGTGGCAGATTGATCTTCCAGACGCTTTCTGCAGATCCCTCCCGGGCAGACGCACTCGAGAATACACCAGCTTTGATTCAAGGAAGCAGCAGCATTGACTGCGTTGTCGATCTGGTAGCGCCGCGAGAACGGGCGGCCGTCGAGAAAAAGGACGAGAGAGGGATTACGGTGCAGAAGGTAGCCAGCGGTTTCCAGCATGACTTGCAGGCAGAAATCATCCTGCCGGGAGGAGTATTCGATTTCGTCCGGCATAAAAAGCGCGTAGCGAACCTCGTCCTTGCTGAGCACCCGCCCGCCCGTGCGGGAGGCCAGTTCGCGGGCGAGAGTAGTTTTGCCGGTGCCCGGAAGGCCCGCCATCAAGACAATCATCACTTCATTAAAACACTACCCGCGTATGAATCGCACTGAGTAATAGATTCATCCATCTATGAGACGGGTGGCGATACTGAGTTTAGAGGAGGCGGGAATGCCGCTGGTTCGAATTTCATTACGCGAAGGCAAATCCGAGGAATATAAGAAAGCCGTGGCGGAGGGTGTGCATCGGGCAATGGTGGAAGGCGCAGACGTGCCGTTACAGGATCGGTTCCAAATTATTACCGAGCACCCGGCCGGCGGCCTGATTTATGACCCAACCTACCTCGGGGTGCAACGCTCGGACGACATTGTTCTGGTGCAGATAACGCTATCGACCGGGCGCAAACTGGCGCAGAAGCGCAAACTAATGAAGCGTATGGCGGAGATCCTGCAAGACAATCCGGGACTGCGGCCGCAGGATTTGCTGGTCAACCTAGTGGAAGTCGCGTGGGAGAATTGGTCGTTCGGCAACGGCGAAGCGCAATATACGATGTGACTGACTATTCGGCGCGGCTGTCAGCGGTCATCGTAGGAGTGGGCTCGGGGCGTTCCATGGGTACGATATCCTGCGTCTCGCGCCAGTCCGCATAGCGGCCCGATACCATGATGTGGAAGACCCACTGATGGCGCTCTTCTTCCGGCTCAACCAGGCCGAGAGCCTTCATGTAGAAGAGGTAGTGCTCCGTCCAGTGAATCTGCTCCTGGCTCATGCCGCGGCGTTGCAAGTCAACGGTGAGGCCGGCCAGGTGCGAGGAGGCAGTGTCGCCATCGGCCGGAGCCGCATTGCGATTGTGGCGGCGAAGTTTCTTCTGCACCTTGACCGTGCGCACCGCGGAGTTCACTTGAATCTGCTGGTGGAAGCGATTGTAGTAGGCTTGCGCGATGTCCTGAACAAAGTCGCGGGTCCAGGGGCGGCAATAACGGCGCGAAGGATCCAGCCGGGGATCGAAGCGCAGAGACTCACCCGCGATGATCGGCTGCAGCGCTCCGCTAGCTTTTAGCGCTTCCAGTTCGTCGTCATCCTGAATGCGGGGCAATTCCAGCCGGTCGACTTCAGCGTTCTGTAATAAAAGAGATTCGTGCGACGGACGGAACATCGGATTCCACCGCGTCCAATGCAACCGGTGGTGCCGGCTATGATGAACCGGCTTATGCATCGTTGTGGCGGTGGCCCCAAACAGCGGGGCGCAAAGGCAGGCCAGCAACGATAGACGAATTAAGTGGCGCTGTAGCTTGGATTGCAAGGGTTATCTCGTAAGTTTTCCTTACAGCTTGCTCTGCAACCGTCCCGACATTCTAAGCCATGATGTCAAGTCGGCCAAACATTGTCGCCTGTAACTGTTACTGGCGGTTACCGGAAAGCCGCCGACGCTGATTACCTTATGGTTACTCTCCGGAATTTCCGGACAGCTGCACTGAAGGTGGAGCACGCCAAACGCCAATCCCGGCGCCGGATCAGGGCCAAGTGATGTGCTCCCCTGGCAACCAGATAGCGGTGATTAGACACCGAACCCGTGTGCTCTGTTGTGGCAGAAGTGACAAAAATCAGCGCCGGAAAAGGTCATCCGGGCAGGCAGATCGGTAGTGAAGTCTCGAGCTAAGGCTGAATCAGGACTTCGCTAAACTGAATCACCGTTCTGATGTCGGTGTAGTGCGGGGTGTCCACCTTGGATTTTCGCAGCGTTGGGCATGAACGCCACCATGAAGTCCGCTGCCGAATTAAGCAGAAAATGGCACATGGCGGCGAATGCCGGATCTGCTCCCGGCTCAACGCCGCTGATCCCGCGATCGACGGAAACGCCTTTATAGCCGGGATGAGGGCTGAGAAACCCGACCGCCAACGGCATGTGGGTGTCGATGTAATAACGCATATCGAATCGCGAGCCTTTGGCATTCGGATAGAAGATGCCGATCTTCGTCGTCAATCTTCTCTCATCAGTGCTTCATTCAAGATTGATCAGCTCCGGAAAAGGTCACCGATGGCTTGCTTCATGACCGCGCCGCCGACCTCGGAGATCGACTTGGTCAGCGGGATATCCTTGGGGCAGACCTCGACGCAATTCTGCGCGTAGCCGCACTCCTGGATGCCGCCATCGCCCATCAGGGCCGTCAGCCGTTCGCGCTCGAGCACTTTGCCCGTGGGATGGGTGTTGAACAGCCGCACTTGCGCGATAGTAGCCGCACCTACGAAGCCGGTTTCTTCATTGAACTGCGGACAGGCCTCCATGCAGCAGGTGCAGGAGATGCAGCGGGAAATGGGATAGGCGATCTCCTGCTCCTCCGGCATAACGCGAGGGCCGGGACCGAGGTCGTAGGTGCCGTCGATCGGAACCCAGGCCTTGACGGCTTTGAGATTCTCGAAGATCACGCTGCGGTCGGTGGCCAGATCGCGGACGATAGGGAACTTGGAGAACGGCTCTAGCTTTACGGGCTGTTCGAGATTGTCGATCAGAGCCGAGCAGGCCATGCGGGCGCGTCCGTTGATGAGCATGGCGCAGGAGCCGCAGACTTCTTCCAGGCAATTGGAGTCGTAGGTGATGGGCGTGGTGGCTTTGCCTTCCCGGGTGAGCGGGTTCGCGGCAATTTCCATCAGGCAAGAAATCACGTTCATGCCCTGATGGTAGGCCAGTTCGAACTCTTCCCAGTAGGACTTGGAAGCGGGATTGTTCTGGCGTTTGATTTTGATGATGACGGATTTATCAGCCATTAGCTTTTAGCGCTTAGCCCGATCTTTGTCATTCTGAGCGCAGCCAAGAATTCCTGTGGCTTGCACCAATGCCGAGTTTCATCGGTCCTCCGCTCAGGATTACAAGTCAATCTGTACTACTTTGCCGCGTCATACTTCCTCGGCCTCGGCGGAATGAGGGACACATCCACCGATTCGAACTCAAACCTCGGTTCATCCGCATCCGGTGCGAAATACGCCTTCGTCGTCTTCAAGAAATTCTTGTCGTCGCGGTCGGGGAAGTCCGGCTTGTAATGCGCGCCGCGCGATTCATCTCTCATGCGCGCGCCTTGGGCGATGACTCGTGCCAATTGCAGCATGTTGTAAAGCTGCCGAGTGAAGACCACGCTGGTATTCGCCCACTGCGTACGGTCGCTCAGGTTCACCTTGCGGAAGCGTTCGAGTAGCTCGACCAGCTTCGCGTCTGTCTGCTGCAGATTCTTGTTGTAGCGGATGACGGTGCAATCCTTGGTCATCAGCTCGCCGAGTTCCTGCCACAGCCGGAACGGGTTTTCCGTGCCCGTATTGTTCATCAGCAGGGAATTGCTCTCTTCCTGCTTTTTCTTCTCGGCATCGAAACATGCGTTGCCATCGGAGAGCGCCTGCAGGCCGCGCGCATATTTCACCGCATTCGGCCCGGCAATCGCTCCCCCGTAGATGCATGAGACCAGCGAATTCGCGCCCAACCGATTCGCGCCGTGATACTGATACTCGCACTCACCGGCGGCGAAAACGCCGGGAATGTTGGTGGCCTGCTTGAAATCAATCCATAGCCCGCCCATGGTGTAATGCATGCCGGGGAAAATCTTCATGGGTGTGTCGCGGGGATCGTCGCCGACGAACTTCTCGTAGATCTCGAGAATCCCTTCGAGCTTGCGGTCGAGAATCTTGCGGTCTATGTGGGTGAGGTCGAGGTAAACCATCGGCTTGCCATCGATGCCGAGGTGGTGCTCGTAAACAACCTTGAAGATGGCTCGCGTAGCCACATCGCGCGGAACCAGATTGCCGTACTTCGGATACCACTCTTCCAGGAAGTACCAGCGCTCGCTCTGGGGGATGGATTTAGGATCGCGCTTGTCGCCTGGAGTCTTCGGCACCCAGACGCGTCCGCCCTCGCCGCGCGCCGATTCCGACATCAAGCGCAACTTGTCGTTGCCGGGAATCGACGTGGGATGGACTTGAATAAATTCACCGTTGGCGTAATAACAACCTTGCTGATAAAGCGCCGACTGTGCCGATCCCGTGCAGACTACAGAATTGGTTGATTTGCCAAAAATTGCACCGATACCGCCGGTGGCGATGATGATGGCATCGGCAGGGAAACTACGGACTTCCATGCTCCGCAGATCCATCGCACAGATGCCCCGGCAGACGCGGTTTCCGTCGAGCACGACGGAGAGAAACTCCCAGTGCTCGTATTTTCTTACTTTGCCTTCGGATTCATAGCGGCGTACTTGCTCATCGAGCGCGTAGAGAAGTTGTTGGCCGGTAGTGGCTCCGGCAAACGCCGTACGGTTAAATAAAGTTCCACCAAAGCGGCGAAAATCGAGCAAGCCTTCGGGTGTGCGGTTGAAGGGAACACCCATGCGGTCGAGCAAATCAATGATGCCCGGGGCGGCCTCGCACATGTCTTTAACCGGCGGCTGGTTCGCCAAGAAATCTCCGCCGTAGACTGTGTCGTCAAAGTGAATCCACGTCGAATCGCCTTCGCCCTTCAGGTTCTTGGCCGCGTTGATGCCGCCCTGCGCACACACCGAGTGCGAACGCTTTACGGGAACGATGGAGAACAAATCTACACTCGCGCCCATCTCGGCGATCTTGATTACGGCAGACAGGCCGGCGAGGCCGCCACCGATCACAATGATTTTGGGAGCTGCTGCCATCTTTACTCCACCGGTCTTCGGTAAGCTACGGTTCGATCATTCGATTGAGCCGCGGAATTTGATTGCACTGCTGATGTGCCCGGTTCGGCAATTGGTTGCGGGAAGCGTCCCCGGAAGGTATAGAGGCTCACCAACCCGACTACGGTCATCAGGAAAAATAATCCGAGGCAAACTTTCAAGAATCTTTGCCGCGCTTTTTCCCCCGAGATGATGCCCCACTTGGCGGCGAAGAGCCAAATGCCGTAGGCAAAATGCCAGCACGCGGCGAGCAGGCCGACGACATAAAACGCGAGCAGCGCAGGGTTCATCAATTCTGCCTGCACTTTGCCGAATGAAGCGTTGGGATAGGCGTGCAGATCGGTTCCGGTGAAACGCATCGTCCAAGTATGCCAGACGATGTAGAAGAAAGCGACGCCGCCAGTCCAGCGCTGCAGCGTGTACATCCAGTTGCCGGTCCAGGGATATTCGACCGCATTCCCTTCGCCGCGGTACCAAATGTAGAAACCATACAGCGCGTGGAATGCGATGGGCAGCCAAATCCCGAACAGCTCAAGAAAAAAAACCAACGGGAGGCCGCCGAGAAAGGCTACTTGCTTGGCGTAGGCATCAGGCCCGCTGATCGCGGTGGAGTTGGAAATGAGAATGTGCTCGAAAAGAAACGCGCCCACGGGCACGATGCCGGAAAGCGAATGCAGGCGGCGCAAAACAAATGACGTACCCTGCCCGGCACGCAAAGGCGCCACGCCATGCACTGCACCTTTCGCTACGTCTTTCGTTATACCGGGAGCAGTCGAACTGGCTGCTGAAGCCACGAATCGCTCCTTAGGAATTCTTGTTCGTTCTTCGTTAGGGCTGCTTGTTGCTTCGATGACGACAAAAGAACTTTTCATTATCCGGCTGCGGGAGAAGCGAAGTCAAGAAATCAGTTGCGAGTCTTCAGGTCTGAATTCTCGTCACACCAATTCAGAAACTGCCGGAACGCCGCGCCGCGATGGCTGAATTCAGATTTTTCTTCTGCCCTCAGTTGGGCGAACGTTTTTTGAATTTGCGGAAAATAAAACAGCGGATCGTAGCCGAAGCCATTCCTGCCCCACGGAGCGTCGAGGATGGTTCCTTCAGCGACGCCACGAAACGTGGCCAGCGTTTTACCGTCACGGGCAGCGGCCAGCACGCAAACGAACCGCCCCGTTCGGTTGGCATGTGGAATGTCCTTCAGTTCGCGCAGAACGCGTGCGTTATTTGCCTCGTCATCGGTGTTAGCATCGGCGTCGTGCGGCTCTTTATTGTGCAGATCGGGAGCGGCGTAGCGGGCGGAGTGCACGCCGGGTGCGCCGTTCAAAGCATCGATTTCCAAGCCGGAGTCGTCGGCCACGATGATCTCTCCATGAGCGTAACGGCTGTAGCCCTCGGCCTTCTTGCGGGCGTTCTCTTCGAACGTGAGGCCATCCTCGACGACGACGGGCAGGGAAGCGAAGTCAGGGATTCCGGCGATCTCGACTCCGTGCCTGAGGGCAGCGCCGGCAAAGTCGCGTAGCTTGCCCGGATTAGAAGTTGCAATGAGTATTCTTCGCATTAGGATTTCGATCGCAAACGATCAGGCGGCAGACGACCGCAAAGCTCGTCGCAGTAGCATGATCGTCAGCACAAGCGCGTTTAGCGAGATCCACCCACCGGCCGTGCGATCCCACGTACGCGTGAAAATGATTTGCACCTGATTCGTACCGGCTTGCACCGGGACCAGCATCTGTCCCGTACCCTCGCGCGGGCCGGCTTGCTCCGGGCGTCCATTCACTTCCACGCGCCACGCCGGATAGCTGAATAGATGCAACACCAGATGATCCGGGCCTGACATCTCGGCGGTGAATACCCTGCGCTCCGCGCTCCAGTCGATGACGCGGATCGCGGCATGAGCAGGTCCGTCCACGGACACGCGGCGCGCGGCTTTGTCGACGGTGGAGGGGTCGGCTCCGGTGGGCGTGTATTCGTCGGTGCCTTCGTATCCCACGCCCGTAGCCACGTTGTCCTGCATCTCGCGCAGGTCGGCCTTGTTGTCCCACCAAGGTGGTTGGAAGTGTTGCCACACAAACGCCAGCACGCCCAGCATAGCCAGGTAGAGTGCGATTCGTGCCCACCATCTGCGGACTCCCAGCGCCGTGAGCAGGGTGAATGGAACGCCGAGGCAAAGCATCCAGCGCCAGGGGAATTGCATGAAGCGTAGCTTCGGCAGAACGTTCCACAGCGGATTCGAGATCGACAACATGAGGAATGTGGAAGCTGCGGCCCAGAAAGCCAGCGAATACCAAAGCCCGGAACTCCGGGTGTGCGCGCGCCAGCGTCGCGCGGCCCAAGCGGCCACAATCGTCAGAAAAATCTCAGCGATCGCGACCCAGGAAATTATGCGGTTGAAGGCGTCATGATCCGCATCGGTCGTATGAACGAACAGAAAATTATCCAGGGGCCGCGACCCCGGGGAGATGGCCTGCGCAATGTTGACCCACTGTTGTTCACAGACTACAGGAAACAAATAAAATGCGGCCAGTGCCGCGCCGAGAACAACCGCAACCGACCCCGCCAGCACGACTCGGGGCGAGCGCCGCTGCCAGGCGATCACCACAATCAGCAAAACTAGGGAATAGTGAACCATCACCGCCGCGGGCGCGTTGATCAGCCATGAGGCCGCAAGGACGATAGCCAGAAAGACAATTACACGCCGGCTTTTTTTCTCCGTCTGCAATAGAAGCAAGAGCAGCAGCGGCAGCAACGAACTGGCCAGCAGTTCCGCGAACGCGCTGCGCCAATAGACAATCACCAGATGATACGGATTGACCGCGTACAGCACCGCTGCAAAGGTGGCATCGCGACGGTCAAGCCATTGCCGAGCCAGCAGAAACATCGATACCCCGGCGCCTACCAGCACGAGCCAAATGTAGATGTCTGAAACCAGCGTCCAGGGAAAGATGAAGCTCAGGAGCGCTCCCAGAGTCCAGGACGCTGGTGGATAGAATATGAACCGTGGCTCACCATAGGCGAAGTGAGCCAGTGCCGCCCAACGTGGATAAATGATCCCATGCTTCCATTGCGAAAGAACTTCCAGCCATGAGTACAAGTGGAACTCCACATCGTGTCCGGAGGGTGTCCCGAGAAAGAAGAACGGAATCTCGATCGCGAACGCGGCTGAGGCGATCGATAAAAGCGGCGCCCAGGTCAGTTTGCTGGCGGGCGCAGAGGCGGCCTTGCCAGCCTGACTCGACTTTATAGCTGCGGACAGTTTCGTTCCCACCAAGCTCCGCGCAGAAGGTTAGTTGACGTGGATGTTGACGAGGTCCATGTTCGCACAAAGGCCGTCGCTGCGCACGCAGTCGCAGAACCTTATCCGGAAGCGAAACCCTAACCCTCTCCGCACTACTTTTTTATTCACCCAGATTTAATATTCCTGAAACCTCGGTGCAACAGGAATCCGCTACGGTGATTCAACAGGGGTGGAACAGACCACGGAGAGTTGAAGAACCCTGCCAGAGACGGGGTATCGGGTTCTTCACTTCTCTGAATGGCCCATCGCAGGTCTCTCGCATGTTTCTTTAGTTCTCGCTGCCTGCTCGTATCCTGCCTCGCGTCCTTCCTGAAGTTCTGCCGGAAACACGGTGCGAGAGGCCTGTATTAATTGCAGATGTGGAGGAAGGGAATCTAGCCGGAAAAGAAGAAGCCGTAAAGAATAAACGAAACTAGGTGGTGACGCTCTCGCCTGATCGCTGGCGGTGGAGTTCCCCGAGAAAATCATCCTGCTGCATGGTGGTCGCGCGACGCAACAATTCGAGCAGCGGATCTTGAAGTACTTCGTCTTCCAGAGTTTCGTTCGCGGCGCCCGGGGCCGCTTCAAACTGACTCAAGTCCGCAGTCAAGGCGCGGGGAGAAACGCTCAGTTCCGGCATCGATTCGGGACAGCCGCGGAGGAAACTGATCAGATTACCGACCTGCGCCCGCTGTTCTGGCGTGCGGGAAGGGAACTCCACTCCCATGCCGTGGCCGGGATGCGAGACCCGAACCATTCCTTCGGTGTGCACAGCCATCTCATCGGTTCGAAGGCAAAGGTCGACCAACGCCTGTTCGGGGAATGGCGAATCGGTTTCCACATAGCAGCCGCCCAGGCTCAAATCCGTAAGCTTGCAGTGCGGAACCGTCTCTTCCGGACCTTCGCCGTGTGCGGCAGCCGCAGCCTGTAACCACCCGCGCAACTGGGCTCTGATGGACTCGTTCAGGTCTAGGAAGTGAACGCCGGTTTGTCCGTTCGCCTTGGCCCATGCCACCTGCCCGTGGACCTGGATCTCAAGAGACCCGTCGGGCAATTCAAAGCGAAAATTGATCAAGGCCCCCGGAACCTGAGGTTCCGCAGTCAGAACATCCATTCCCGTCTCGCTGAGGTCGAGAAGAATGCCTTCCATCTTGCGAGTACCGGGCAAGCTGAGTTCGACCGGCGCTTGCACGGGAACGCGGTAGGCACGACGCCGTTCGCGATTCAACAGCGCAGTAACCGCACGCAGGCCAGCTTTAGCTTTCTCTTCGGAGAGAGGCTTATACAGGACGAAATGCGCGCCGCTGCTCAGAATGTCGCGGGCTCGGGCGCGCTCGGCAACCAGGGCCACGGTGATGGGCGCGCTTCCGGAGTTCAACCGGCAGCCCTCTTCGAAAATTTCAGTGGCCGCCTTCGCATTTTCGAAATCGATGACGAGAGTGTCGAACCGTTGCTGTCGCAGACGGTCAATGGCAGTGGCGAGATCACTGAAGCGCTCCACCGCGATGCCCGAGGCCGGAAGTACCCGGCCCAGGATCTCGGCAGCGGAGTCGTCAGTGGAAATCAACAGTGCCAGAAGGGTGGTCATAACGAGATTCCCCGCCTAACCAAGCGAGAGACTACGGCCACCGCGGCGCCGTGGGTCGAGCTGCTTTGGACCCTCCAGAACCGGCTGCAGCCGCTTTCGAAGCCACCGCCTCAGAACCGGGTGAGGCTTCGTCCACTTCCATCAAGACCGCATTGTCTTCATCATCATTCTCAGCCAGCAAGGGAGCCACTTCACGGAGTTTCTCCGCCGCTTGCTGTAACATCTCAATCTGCTTACCCAGTTGGGCATACTTGGTCTGTTTCTGCCGCAACACTTCATGAATATCTTTCATATGACCCCCTCAGGCGAATGTAAGGATGCGGCACGGCAGGCGTCAACGGTAATCCCCTCCCACCGGTTACTGGGGTAATTGGAAATAGCTTCACAAAAGGGCTTGGCCGGAATGGAAATAGCGAAAAAAGCGAAAGCCCCGCGGAGTGCGAGGCTTTCGAGAGGCGGATTAGGTGCGTCTTAGACTTTTAGCTTTCGGCGCAAAACTCCTGCTATGCCGATCAGCCCAGTTCCGAGCAACCCGAGAGTACCCGGTTCCGGAACGGTCGGGGTCGGGGCGGTAATGTTCGTATCGCCGCTGCCGAGAGTCGCGCTTCCACTAAATCCGCCCAGGCCGGTGTTTGTGGTTAGCTGCGTAGTCATACCGAAAACCGTGTGGCCCTCATACGTTCCCGAGACTGATCCGGTCAAAGTGTATTGCCACTGGCCATTAGCATTCTGAACACCAAGCAACACGGGCGGTTTGCTGAACGTGCCAGAAAAAATGGTGCCGTCCGGAACACCGTTGCTACCGTTGCCGGTAATGAGAAAGGAGCCGCCAGCCGCAAAGGTGGTGACGGTGTCCCCGTTCCCAAGAGTGATAGAGCTCACTGCCGTGGAGGTTGAAAAGCTTACCGAACCCAAGTTAGTTCCCTGGATCGGCCCCATTCCGTCGAAGCCCCTAACCTGAGTCAACACAGAACCGCTCAGGCTCAAGCCTGAAGAAGTGCCCGAAAGCGCTCCCGAAAGCGTTCCGTCGTTATTCTGGAAATCCACTGAACTGTCTGCAAACGCCGCCAGAGGCAGAGCCAATGCCAGTAAACACATCAACACAATCCGCTTCATCATAACTATCTTCCTCCTGAACCTGTGTAAAACCCAGCTAAGTGTCCAACCGCCGGTCTAGCCTCCGTGGGGGCAGAGCTCCACGGCATCGGTCTTTATAGTGCATCCCGTGTGCCAAACCATAGGAAATTGTATGTCATTGAAAGTAAGGTGCTTGCCATAAATCCACCCCAAGTCCGCCGACCGTGAAGCTGCAAAGCGATGCATACTAGATACTTCCTTTTGCGTTTCTCTTCCGACCACCAGAGCCGCCTTTTCGGGCAAGATCGTCGTCCTGGAAGCCATGACCGCCACCGAAAATCTTGGCTGGCGTGCCATTTCAACCGCACCGAAGTCTAATGTATTACCGCGCTAAGTGCAAGTGAATGTTCGTAGTCAGTAGTACTACGGGCGGACTGTTCAGGTGCTCACAAGCCGAAAAGGCCAGACCACTTCTTTGCTTTCCGAAGGAGCGAGATGGGGCTGGGACAACGGTTTGAAATCAAATCCTCGGATTATCGAGTGAGGTTGGGTTCAATCATCTCCCGGAGGCGGCGGGAGAGATTCATAGCCAAAGAACGGTAGAAGCGCGAAGCCAGATGAGGGAAAAGCTCGAATAAACGCTCGAGAGTGGGCCGGTCCAAATGGAGAGCTTCCACATCTTGGTGTGCGATGACGCTGGCACTGGCGGGCGTGTCTTCCAGAAACGACATCTCACCGCAAATCTCGCCGGGTCCGATCTCGGGAGATGCGGTTTGCGACGGAATCTGCACGCGGGCCGTTCCTTTCACTAAAAGATAGATGCCATTCGATTTCTTGCCTTTATGAACGACGGTGTCGCCCTTCCGGAAATTGACTCGGCTCGCTTTGTCGGCGACCAGCGTCCAGTCGTTGAGCGTGAGATAAACCAAGCCGTGTTTTGATGAAGAAAGTACAGACACTTCCTGTTCGATAGCCTTATGCATGGCGCGCGAGCCCGAGCTCCGGAGATTCGCACCGGTCGATGACCGAAACAACATTCGCACAACCGGGCGGGATTAAGACTAGCAGAAAAAGACAGGAAATGGGGTCGCCCGCGGTGCTCCGCCACACACCGAGGTACCTGAATCATCAGCACTTTTTGACTCGCGCCCGGTTCTCCAGTAGCCTGTTTCCCCGCGATGAACTCCCCGTCCGCAGCGATCTCGGTCCACTGTCTGAAGAAATCCTACGGTGAGGTCCACGCCGTGAAAGGAATCGACTTCGAGATTCAGCCTGGAGAAGTTTTCGGCCTGCTCGGACCCAACGGCGCCGGCAAGACCACGACCGTCGAGATTCTGGAAGGCCTGCGAGCGCGTAGCGGAGGCGAAGTCTCCGTTCTCGGCTTTGATCCCGACCGGCAACGCCAGCAACTCAAGGATCGCATTGGCGTCTGCCTGCAGGCCACGAACCTTCCGGAAAAGATCCGCGTCCGTGAAGCCATGCAGGTGTTCGCGTCCTTTTACAGCCGGCACGTTGACTTAACGAGACTGCTGCAACGTTTGCAACTGGAGGAAAAGCGCGATGCCTTTTACAGCACGCTCTCGGGCGGTCAGAAACAGAGGTTGGCTCTGGCCCTGGCTTTGATCAACGATCCGCAACTTATTTTCCTGGACGAACCCACCACCGGCCTCGATCCCCAAGTCCGCGTGGAGATTCACTCCTTGCTCGAAGAACTCAAGCGCGAACATCGCACCATCCTGATGACCACGCACTACATTGAGGAAGCCGAGCGTCTGTGCGACCGCGTTGCCATCGTCGACGAAGGCCGCATCATCGCACTCGATACTCCGGCGCGCCTGCAACAGCAGAGCCGAAACGCCTCCAGCATCGTCGTGACTTGTGCGACTCCATTTCCCCAGGATCGTCCGGTCTGGGCGGAATCTATCCACAGTGTGATCGACTCGAGCGGCCGAACCCTGACCGTCAACTCGCGCCGTCCCGCGGCTACGCTTGTCGATCTCGTCAAATGGATCGATCAGCACGGCCTGGAACTCACCGACGTTAGGCTCAAGCAGCCTAGCCTGGAAGACGTCTTCATCGAACTCACCGGAAAGTCCCTTCGCGAGTGATGAGCTGAAATGAAAGCCTATAAAGCACTTATCGCGCTCGATCTGAAGCTGGCTCTGCGCAACCGGTCCGTAATCTTCTTCAACTACCTGTTCCCGCTGGTTTTCTTCTTCATCTTCGGTCAGGCCATGCACGCCGAACGCGGCGCAGCCATGACCATTGTGATCGCCATGGTCCTCATCATCGGGATCCTCGGCAACGGACTCTTCGGCGCCGGCATTCGCGCCGTGCAGGAGCGCGAAGCCAACATTCTGCGCCGCTACAAAGTCACGCCCATCACGCCCGCTCCCTTGCTCTTCGCCTCCGTGGTCACGGGTTGGATTCTGTACATGCCGAATGTCATTCTAATTTTCACGTTGGCACATTTCTTGTATGGCATGCCCTGGCCTCAATCGATGGCCTCCATTCTGATTTTCATCACGCTGGCCATCGTTGGATTTCGCTCTATCGGCTTAATCCTTGCTTCTGTTGTCAACTCCATGCAGGAAAGCCAGCTGCTGGTACAGTTGATTTATCTCCCCATGCTGTTCTTGAGCGGCGCGACTTTTCCGCTCGCCATGTTTCCGCCTTGGCTTCTTGTAGTGACCCAGTTTGTGCCAGCAACCTACATGGTGACTGGCATACAAGGCATGCTTCTGCGGCATGAAGGGATCCTGACGGACATCCAGCCCGCGATGGCGCTGCTGTTGACCGCATTCGTCGGACTTCTCATCTCGTACAAACTGTTCCGCTGGGAGAAAGAAGAGAAAATTCGCGCCTCAGCCAAACTATGGCTGGCCGCTGTGTTGACGCCATTCTTGTTACTCGGTTTCTGGCAGATGCATGCTCGCACCGGCATTGCGAAAACCAAGGCTTTGAACCGCCAACTGGCCCGCAGCGACACTTTTCTCATTCGCCACGCGCGCATCTTCATCGGTGACGGCAAGGTGATCGAGAATGGTTCGGTTTTGGTTCGCGGCGGGAAGATCGCGGAAGTCTACGACGGCGACGGACCCGATCCGAAAACCTTGAAGGCGGAAACCGTGGAAGCTGCCGGCAAAACAATCCTTCCCGGCCTGATCGACGTCCACGTGCATCTCGGGGCTCCGGGCGGTTTCTGTCCCGACATGAGCAAATATGACGCCGAGAAAAGTATGCAGCGCAATCTGGCAGCGTATCTCTACAGCGGCGTCACCACGGTAAGAAGTGTCGGCGACAATCCTGGTCGCATTCTCAAAGTGCGTTCAACGGTGAGCAGCGGCGAGGTCCTCGGCGCAGACCTGCAAACCTGCGGCCCGATGTTCACTGCCCCCAGCGGACATGGCACCGAATACTTCAAAGATTTCCCGCCTGCGATTCGCTCGAAACTCGAAAAGCAGAACCTGCGGCTGCCCGCCTCGACCGATGAAGCCCACCAACAAGTCGATGAACTGAAAAAGCAGGGCGCGGATTGCATCAAAGCGATACTTGAAGCTGGTGCTGGAGGCCACGTATACAACCGCCTCGACACCGGCTTGTTTAACGCCATCGCCCAGCAGGCCCGGGCAGACTCGCTGCCCCTCGCGGTGCACACCGGCGATGTCCGCGACGTAACCGACGCGGTCGAAGCGCAAGCCAACTCGATTGAGCACGGATCGTTTCGCGAACGCATTCCTGACTCCCTTTTCGACCAAATGGCACGGCAGGGAACCTTTTACGATCCAACTCTGAGCATGGGGAAGCTCTGAAAGATTTCGCGGCGGGCAAAACGGATCTGCTCGAGCGATCTCTGGTGCAACAAGTTGGTCCTCCGGAACTCTTGCGTGGAACCGAAGAAGCTATGGCCTCCGCCGAAACCGATTCGCTGCGCACTTCGCGGGGAAGGTATCCCCTCGATATGGCCATCGCTATCGACAACCTGAAACGCGCCCACCAGCATGCCGTTTCACTCGTCAGCGGCAGCGACGCCGGCAACTATCTCGTAATCCACGGACCCACCGTGCAGCACGAAATGCAACTCTGGGTGCAGGCTGGAGTTCTGCCCGCCGTAGCCTTACAAGCCGCAACCATGAATGCCGCCCGCCTGCTCCGCTCCGACGACCGCATCGGCTCGATCCGTCCGGGCGAAGACGCCGATCTCCTGGTAGTCGACGGAAACCCTCTCGACGACATAACCGCCACCGAAAGAATCTCTCTGGTCGTCTTCAAAGGCGAACGTATCGATCGGACGGAACTGTTCGATCAGCACTAAAACGAGAGCCTCGAAGAGCGTCCAGGGTAATCTCGCAGTGCCTTCGGGTACAAAAGACGGCCATGAGGCGATCACGAACCTGTGTGATGCAAGTCACAGCATGCCTGTCCCTAACGCCCTACGATTGCTCCGCATCCTGCTAGGCACAGGCCCTGGCTCCGTTGGAGTGATACTTATGGCAACCACGCTCGCACCGGCCGAGACGCCGGTTCAGCCGCCGGTCAAGATGCCGGCTCTTCCGCAAGCAAACTTATTGGCTTCCTCGGCGGTCATCATTATCGCGGCGATCGCCGCCGTCGTGATTCTTAAAATCCCAGCTCTGTCATTGCCGTGGTTACAGGGTTATGATCCCACCGGCCACTGGTGGCTTTCCACAATACTGGCGGCGTTGCCGATTATTGTGCTGCTGGGTAGCCTGGCGCTTGGACACGTCAAGGCGCACTATGCCGCGCTCGCCGGCCTGGCAGCCGCACTGCTCACCGCCATCTTTGCCTTTCATATGCCGGCGCGTCTGGCCGGAGCGACGGCAGTTTACGGCGCAGGCTACGGACTTTTCCCCATTGGCTGGATCGTGCTGAATGTCATCTTCATGTACCAGCTCACGGTCGAGTCTGGACAATTCAACATTCTTCAGCACAGCCTCACCGGCATCACCCAGGATCGTCGACTGCAGTTGTTGCTCATCGCCTTTTGTTTTGGCGCATTTTTTGAAGGTGCTGCGGGTTTCGGTACGCCGGTGGCAGTGACTGCTGCTCTATTGATTGGGCTCGGATTCAAACCGCTGCAAGCTTCCGGCCTGTCGCTGATCGCCAACACCGCGCCGGTGGCCTTCGGCGCGCTGGGCACGCCGATCGTCGCGCTCGCCAAGGTCACCGGCTTCAGCGAGATCACGCTGGGCGCGATGGCGGGACGCATTCTGACCCCATTCTGCGTGCTGGTGCCATTCTGGCTGGTGTGTGCGTTCGCCGGATGGGGCGGAATGATGGAAGTTTGGCCGGCCATTCTGGTTGCCGGCGTCTCCTTCGCGATTCCGCAATTGTTGATGTCGAATCTGCACGGGCCGTGGATAGTCAATGTCGTGGCCTCGGTTGTCTCCATGAGTTGTCTGATTGGTTTTCTGTTTATCTGGCATCCCAAACGCGTTTGGACATTTGACGGCGAGGAAAGCAAGACGGGCCACCATGCTGACCATGGTTTTACTCGATCCCAGATCACGCGGGCTTGGGTCCCCTGGGTCATCCTGAGCGTGATCGTTTTTCTGTGGGGTACGCAAACCGGCAAGACCTTCATGAATGCGCCAGAAAAAACCTTTGCCTCGATGGCCAGTTGGAAAACTCCGCCAAGCAAAATCACTAATCCGCAGTTTACGGTTACGCCGCTGAACAACCTTGTGCTTCGAGTTCCGCCAGTAGTTGTTAAGCCGACCAAGGAAGGGGCGGTTTTCGGATTGAATTGGGTCAGCGCGACCGGCACCAGCATCTTGCTCGCGGGCATTCTGTCAGGCCTGGTGATGGGACTCAGCTTCAAAAAGATTGTTTCCGTTTACGGACGAACCATTGTGAAGGTGCGCTTCTCTCTACTCACGATCGGCGCAATGTTGGCGATCGGAATGCTAACTCGCTATTCCGGACTCGACGCGACCATGGGTCTGGCGTTCGCGCGCACCGGACACTTGTATCCATTTTTCGGAACCCTGCTCGGCTGGCTGGGTGTGGCTCTAACCGGGTCGGATACTTCATCGAACGTGCTGTTCGGTAGCCTGCAAAAGATTTCGGCGCAGCAGGTGAATGTTTCTCCGGCGCTGATGGCAGCCGCTAACACTACCGGTGGCGTGATGGGTAAGATGATTGATGCGCAAAGCATCGTCGTCGCCAGCACCGCGACTCAGTGGTATGGGCACGAAGGCGACATTCTGCGCTACGTTTTCTGGCACAGCATCGCGCTAGCCTCGTTGGTGGGCGTCTTCGTGTTCCTCATGGCCTATGTGTATCCCTTCACGCAGATGGTCTTACGCTGAAGAGTGCCGTTGACCGTGGCGAGGTTCGGGATCGGCTGCCGCAGCGGCCTTTCTGAGACTTAGGAAAGGATGACTTATGGATGGCGTCTTCGAGACCTTCAAGGCGCGCGCCGAGGCGGTTAACGCCGAAGTCCATCACTTTCCTCAGAAGAGCGAAGCTCTGGCTTTCATCCTCACTTATCTAAACGACACGGGGGTACGCGATGTGCCGCAGGCTTATGCCGTGTGGGCCTCGTGTCCTTTTCTTGACGGACTCGACCAACGGCAAATCTCCGTCAGCCTGCCGGGCTTGACTTTTGATGTGAACCGCGAAAGCTCCGCCCAGGCGAAAGTCGGAATCAGCGAACTCGACTGGGCGATAGCGAACACCGGAACGCTCGTGCAAGACGCCTCGTCCATCGACAAGAGATTGGTTTCCACGCTTCCCCTGATTCACATCGCACTGGTTCGGAGTGATCGCCTGGTTCCCGACCTGCCCTCGGCGCTGAGCAAGATCCGGCCGGAGCAAACGAACTACATTTCCTTCATCACCGGACCTAGCCGGACAGCGGACATCGAGCGCGTGCTCACCATCGGCGTGCATGGCCCGGAGAAGCTCATCATCGTCTTCTTTGATAGGCCGGGAAGCGTGAACTGATGGAAACCAAGTTTCGCGAGTCCATCGTCAAGGCGGTTCATAATCCCAATCTCACGGGGGCTCTCGGGCGATTTTCCGAAGCCTACCGCATCAGCCGCACGAAAGCTTATGAGGACTACGACTTCGAGGCGCTGCGGACCCAGATAGCAGAGCGAAAATCCTATGCCGCATCGCATCTTGACGAACTGGCGGACCTCTTCACGAAAAACGCCGAGGCCCGCGGGACAAAAGTATTCCGCACCAACGATCCCGCGAAGGTGCGCGAGTACATCTTGAATCTCGCGCGAGCGAACGGCGTCAAGAGCATCGTCAAGTCGAAGTCGATGGCTTCGGAGGAGATTCATCTCAACAAGCATCTCGAAGTGGCCGGCATCGACGTGGGCGAAACCGATCTAGGGGAGTGGATCATTCAACTCGCCGGACAGACGCCCTCGCACATGGTCATGCCCGCCATCCACATGACCAAGGAAGAAGTCGCCACCGTCTTCAATGAGCAGGTTGAGGAAGGTCAGAAGCCGGACATCCCTAAACTCGTGAAATTTGCGCGAGAGAAATTGCGCACCAAGTTCCTCTGCGCCGAGATGGGGATCACCGGAGCGAATATCGCAGTAGCGGAGACCGGAACCCTGGTCATCGTTACCAATGAAGGCAACGCGCGCCTGGTAACAACGCTGCCGAAAATCCACGTAGCCATTGTTGGCCTCGAGAAACTGATGGAGAAGTTCGACGACGTTGTTCCCGTGCTGACAGCTCTGCCCAAGAGCGCCACGGCGCAGTTGATGACCAGCTACGTCTCCATGATCAGCGGTCCCGTGCCGAACACCGACGGAACGCCCAAGCAACTGCACGTCATCCTGATGGACAACCGCCGCACCGAGATGTCGCAGGATCCGAAGTTCAAGCAGGCGATGCAATGCATTCGCTGCGCTTCGTGCCTGAACGTCTGTCCCGTCTTTCGTCTGGTGGGCGGCCACGTCTTTGGCAAGATCTATACCGGCGGCATCGGAACGATTCTCACCGCATGGTTCGACGCGCTCAAGGCGTCGGACGACATCCAGAGTCTGTGCATTCAATGTGGCAACTGCACCGAAGTCTGTCCCGGTAAGATTGATATTCCCGGATTGATTCTTGAACTGCGGCGTCGCATCGCCGTCGAAAAAGGGCAACCACTGGCGCAGAAGGCGATTTTTTCTGTGGTCAACAACCGCAGGCTCTTTCATTCTATGCTGCGCGCGGCCTACGTGATGCAGAAGCCGCTGCAGAAAGGCAACTTCATTCGCCATCTGCCGTTTTTCCTCTCGGATATGACGGAATTCCGCAGCCTTCCCGCCATCGCGGAAGCTCCGCTGCGAGACACGATCAAGAAGATTCAGCAACCTGCTTGCAAAGAGAAGATTGCATTCTATGCCGGATGCCTGATCGACTTCGCTTACCCAGAGATGGGCGAGTCGCTGGTGAAGATCATGAATAAGGCCGGCATCGAGGTCGTGTTTCCAGAGGGCCAGACGTGTTGCGGCGCGCCCGCGCGGTACAGCGGTGCCTACGAAGTTGCTGCACAGAATGCGACCGACAACATCAAAGCCTTGTTGGCGAACGATGTCAGCTATGTAGTTTCCGCATGTCCCACTTGCACGGTAGCGTTAAAACACGAGTTCATCAGCACCTTTGAAAGTCTTGGACAGACGGACTCACTGCCCTGTGCGCAACAATTGGCCGATAAAGTGATCGACTTCTCCAGTTTGGTGAAGAAACTGGTGGATGAAGGACGATTGAAATTCAAGGAAGGGCAGCAGCTAGGAAAGATTACTTATCACGACTCCTGCCATTTGAAGCGGAGTCTGCACGCCAGCCAGGAGCCGCGGCAATTGCTCACGCAGGCCGGGTACGAGATTTCGGAGATGTATGAGGCGGATATGTGCTGCGGCATGGGTGGATCCTATTCGCTCAAGCTGCCGGAAATTTCCGCGCCTATCCTGGAACGCAAGCTGGTCAACATAAAGAAGACCGGAGCGCCGATTGCGGTGATGGATTGTCCCGGTTGCGTCATGCAAATTCGCGGCGGTTTGGATAAGCAAAACTCAACCATCAAGGTTGAACATACAGTGCAGCGCCTAGCGGAAGAACTGGAATAGCCCGGCTTCCGGCAGCGCGAGTGGACTTTTGGTGGAGAAAATTATGGCGGTGGCTGAAATAGTTCCTCTACAACTTTCTTCTAAGGATATTCAGACTAAGCTCGCCGCTTTTGTCAGCAAAAGTCGCATTCTCATCCGTCCGATCGAACTCATCGCCTACGCTTCGGACGCCAGTTTTTATCGCTTGATCCCAAAAGCAGTGGTGCAGGCCGAGGGACTGGAAGAAATACGGGCCCTGTTCGCCTTTAGCCAGCAACAGCGCATCCCGATGACTTTCCGCGCCGCCGGCACCAGCTTGTCAGGGCAGGCGGTTTCTGATGGCCTTCTAGTCGACATCGCTCGAAACTGGAGAGCAGTCAATGTGGAGGATGGGGGCAAACAGATAAGGCTGCAGCCGGGAGTGATTGGGGCGCGCGCTAATGCCGCGCTGGCCCCCTATAAAGCAAAGATCGGCCCTGATCCTGCCTCGATCGCGACCTGCACCATGGGCGGAATTCTTTCCAACAATTCCAGCGGTATGTGCTGCGGCGTCGAGCAAAACGCCTACCACACCCTCAAGTCCATGAAGTTCATGTTGCCTTCGGGCACGGTGATCGATACATCACACTCCAACGCGGACGCGGAATTTCACGCGCGCGAACCGGGACTGGCTCGTGGCGTTCTGGAGTTGAAGCAAAAGCTGGAACGCAATGCCGATCTGCGGGATCGGGTGCGCGAGAAATACAAGCGAAAGAATACGACCGGATACTCGCTGAACGCATTTCTTGATTTTGATACTGCTGTCGATATTTTCCAGCACCTGCTGATTGGATCCGAAGGAACTCTGGCGTTTATCGCAGAGGCTGTATTGCATACGGTTCCAGATCTTCCGGTAAAGTACACGGGGCTTTTGCTGTACTCCGATCTGTACGCCGCCGCGGACTCCATCGTTCCTTTGCGCTCGGCTGGCGCCAAGGCTCTCGAGATCATGGACCGTGCCTCGCTGCGCTCGGTCGAGAATCAAGCTGGGATACCCGCCTCGATCAAAACGCTTCCCGAAGGGGCGGCGGGTTTACTCGTAGAGTTTCAATCTGCAGAAGAAGAACAGCGGTCCGAGCTGGAAGCACTGGCCAAGGATGCCGTCTGCGGGCTGAAGTTGTTCGAGCCCGCGCGGTTTACCCACGCTCCAACCGAGCAAGCATTATTGTGGAAAATTCGCGCCGGCATGTTTCCTTCCGTTGGCTCGGTGCGTCAGAGCGGCACAACAGTGATCATTGAAGACGTCGCCTTTCCGGTCGAAGCCCTGGCCGATGCCACGTACGATCTCAACCGTCTGTTCATCAAACATGAATATTCCAACGCGATCGTCTTCGGGCATGCCAAGGACGGCAACCTGCATTTTGTGATCACGCAGAGCTTTAACGATCAAGCGGCCATCGAGCAGTACTCCCGTTTCATTGATGACTTGGTCGAGGTAGTCGTACATCGCTACGATGGCGCTCTCAAGGCCGAGCATGGCACTGGGCGAAACATGGCTCCGTTTGTGGAAACGGAATGGGGCGGTGACGCCTACCAGATCATGCGTCAACTGAAGCGCTTGGTGGACCCCGACAGTCTTCTCAATCCCGGTGTGATCATCAACTCCGATCCCAAGGCGCACCTTGCCGATCTCAAGCGGATTCCGTCGGTCGAGCCGGAGATCGACAAGTGCATTGAGTGCGGCTACTGCGAACCAAAATGTCCCAGCCGGGAGCTGACGCTGACGCCACGGCAACGCATCGTGGTACGTCGCGAGATGGCCCGCCAGCAGAATGCAGGGAACTCGGAACTCTGGAAGGCACTGGATCGCGAATTCTCCTACATGGCGCTCGACACCTGCGCGACGGATGGGCTTTGTGCTACGGCTTGCCCGGTCAACATCGATACCGGACAACTGGTGAAGCGTTTGCGCAACGCGCGCGCTTCACTCGCTGAGCAGCACTGGGCAGAGCGTATCGCCAATCATTTCGGAGCAACCGAAAGCGGCCTGCGCTGGGCGCTACGCCTGGGACATGCGACGGAAAAAGTAGTCGGCATCCGCGCTATGCGTTCGTTGACTGGTTGGCTGAAGGATTTTTCCGGAGACAACGTGAGCGAATGGATGGCCGATACTCCCTTCGCAGCGCCCGCTGTCCCTCGCACGCAAAAGGGGAATGCAGAGGCGGTATATTTTCCGGCGTGCATCTCGCGGATCATGGGGCGGTTACCCGGCGAGCCCAGAAACAAGTCTTTAATGGAGGTAACCCTGGAGTTATCCCGACGGGCGGGAGTGCCGGTCTATATTCCAGGCGATGTGGCCGGCACCTGTTGCGGCATGCCGTTCTCTTCTAAAGGATTCACGCGCGCGCACGCCATCGCGGCGAATCGAGCCGTCGAACGATTCTGGAAATGGTCTGACGAGGGAAAACTGTCCATCGTGATCGATACTAGCCCATGCGCTTACACTCTGAAAACAGCGCGTCCTTATCTGACTCCTGAAAACCAGAAGCGCTTCGATCGGCTGACCTTTCGGGATGCCATCGAGTTCGTCCACGACGAACTCCTACCCAAGCTGACCATTCGCGCGAAGGCTGATTCCGTCGCTCTGCATCCCGTGTGCTCGGTGACGAAAATGGGGATCACAGCAAAACTGGAAGGCATTGCAAAGGCCTGCAGCGACCGGGTATTGATTCCAGAAAGCGCAGGCTGTTGCGCCTTTGCCGGCGATCGAGGCTTTCTCGTTCCAGAACTGACCCAGTCCGCCACAAAACGGGAAGCAGCCGAGGTTCTGGGCCAACGACCCGACTCGTGCTATTCCAGCAGTCGAACCTGCGAAATCGGTATGAGCCGAGCCACTGGCCGAGTCTATCGTTCCTACATGTATCTTCTCGAAAAAGCCACCCGCTGACGCCCGCTTCCAACACCGTCCGAGAGTGTTCGAAGATGTATTTACCGCTAGTTCCTTCTTAGTCCGATCAAAAACCCCCACGCCCCGCGTAAAAACACTAAAAAAGTGATTATTATCACGCTGAAGCGTGATCCACGTTCCTGATCCATTTCCACACTCTGCCCTAACATCCGAGTGGCAATTCCAGGGTGGGATTTTCTCACTCGGGTCCCCAGCTAGTTTAGGGTCTCCCATCTGACACGGAATTGCGCCCGAATCCTTGGAGACAAATTTATGAGAAACACATTATTCATCCTGTTCGCGGCAGTGTTCGTCTGCCTGATATCAGTGTTTTCCGGTACTGCCGCGGCCCAAAGTAGTCCCACCCCCAGCGCCGAAAAGAGATCTACCACTACGGCCAAGAAAGCTGTAGCGAAAAAGAAAGGTCCGACGGTCGAAGAACAACTGCAGCAGGTAACTGAGCAGCTCAAGAATCAGCAAGATCAGATCCAGCAGCAGCAGACTCAGCTGCAGCAACTGCAGCAAACCAACAGTCAACTGCAGCAGCAAGTGCAACAGCAGGGACAAACTCTGCAGCACTCGGTGCAAGATGCTACGCAACAAGCCGCCGCGGCACAGCAGAGCGTGAAGGCTCTAGACACGACGGTCACTGGCCTCCAAACCGAAACCAAAGCCGCAAGCAACGCTTTGCTCGAGAATAAGAAGGCCGTGGATGCTTTGGAAAATCCCCTGGCCATCCATTACAAAGGCCTCACCGTCACACCGGGCGGCTGGCTGGAATCGACCTTCATCGTTCGTGGACGCAATGAAAACGCCGACGTCACCAGCAACTTCGCTTCCTCTCCCTTCGACGGCGTAGCCAACTCAAACCTCTCCGAGTTTCGCGCCACCGCGCGTGGCACTCGCCCGATCGTGGTTGCTACCTCCATGGTTGGCAGCACCAAAATGACTGGCTATTGGGAAATGGACTTCCTCGGCCAGGCTCCCACCGGTAACCAGGTTGAAACCAACAGCTTCATCCCCCGGCAACGCCAGTTGTGGATGCAGGCTGAGTTCAAGAACGGCTTGACTTTTACGGCTGGCCAGTTCTGGAGCTTGATGACCACGGATCGTAAAGGCATCGCGACCCGCGCTGAATTCATTCCTACTACGCTGGAAGGCAGTTACGTGGTTGGCTACACCTACGTCCGGCAAAACGCGGTGCGCGTCGTCAAGAATTTCAGCAATAAGACCTGGGCGGGATTCGAAGTTGCCAACTCTGAAACTACCTTGAGCACCAGCTACACTCCGGCGAACCTGATGGGTTTCAACACCAGTAGCAACGCGGCTTCGCCGAACGGCAGCACGCTGAATTACCTGGCGGGCAGCACAAACGGCTTCTCGACCAACCTAGCTCCCGACTTTATCGGCAAGGTGGCTTTTGAGCCCGGTTGGGGACACTTCGAGATCAAAGGACTGGCTCGGATATTCCGTGACCGCATCGCGTCCACGGGTACCGTGCCGGGAGCAACCAACATCACTGCTGGCGGCGGCGTTGGCTGGGCCGCAATTTTGCCCCTCGTAGCCAAGAAAGCCGACTTTATCTTTGAAGGTCTGGCGGGTAAAGGCATTGGACGCTATGGTGCCGCGAACACGCCCGACGTCACCGTGGATCCGACCGGTCAAATTCATCCGCTACCTGAGGTTCACAGCCTCGCCGGTTTCGAATTTCATCCTCAGCCGAAGTTAGATCTGTATGTCTACGGCGGCGATGAATATGTAGGACAGCAGAGATACACGACCCTCAACGCGGATGGCATCGAGGTGCCTGCGGGCTACGGCTCCACGCTGGTGAGCACCGCAAACTGCAATCTGGAAGTAGTTCCCACGGGCGGAGCAGAGTGCACTGGCCAGAACAAGAATCTTTATGACGCTACCGGAGGTTTCTGGTATCGCCTGTTTAAAGGTTCTTTCGGCACATTGCAATATGGCGCGCAGGTGGAATATTTCCATCGCGCGACCTGGCCGGGACAGGGCGGAGTTGCGACTGGCAACGATGTCGTCGGAATGACAGGCATTCGTTTCTATCTGCCGTAGACCCCAGTAAATTAGAAGTGCATTAGAACGGCTGCCGATTCTAGGAAATCGGCAGCCTTTTTCCTTTGCCGTCTCGTGTTTTTTCGGCTAGAATCCCGACCCAAGATGATGCCTCCGAAGTCGTCATACTCCTTACTCGACCGAATGGTTCCGCGTTGAACTGATCCGCTGTGGGCGGATTTTATATTTTGATGAAAAATGAAACCAGTCGGTGCCGGTTGGCATCAGAGAACGAGTTTTTATGCGCCCGGGTGGGCGGGCGCGCCCGATGTATTCAAGGAGTACACGAACATGCGACGGCTACTGACTCTCGCAGCAGCATTTGCTGTTATGTCACCTTTCGCGTCCGCACAGGATGTGCCGGCCGGAACGGTTATTCCCGTGATGTTGACCGTCACTCTCGATTCGAACAAAGCCAAGGCAGGGGAACCGGTGGCCGGCAGGATTATGCAGGCAGTTCCGCTTTCTTCGGGCGGAGACATCCCGAAGGGTGCAAAGGTCTTGGGGCATGTTGCGGAAGTGCAGCCCGGGGATGGATCATCGCCTTCGGTGCTCGCGGTGCAGTTTGACAAGATTCTGGTTCGCGGCCGCAGCATGACCATGAAGACGAACGTACGCGCTCTCGCCAGCATGATGGCCGTGTATGACGCGCAGGTTCCGCTGTTCGAGCCAGACACTACTCCGCGCAGCGCGGTGCTCACCGCGCCGGTGGGCGGCGACGCATCCTTCCAGCCGGATAATCCCGAGAAGTCGCGGGGAAAGCTCGTGCTCTTCAGCGGAGTTCCGGCGATGGGTTGCGGTACGCGCGTCGATAGCGAAGGCTGGAGTGGAGCGCTGTGGGTGTTTTCCCCTTATGCTTGCGGGGTCTACGGCTTTGGAAAGAGCGTGGTCATCGTGAATGACGGATCCACGGAGCCAGTGGGGAACATTGTTCTGGCGTCGCGGAAGAACGTCTTAGTCCATGCGGGCAGCGGTTTCTTGCTGCGAGCCGAATAGCTCGCGTCTAACGGCTGTGCCCATAGTCGGCGGTCCAGGGGTGGCTACTGTCGCCGCAGAACAATAAGTTCCAGAGCTTCGGGCGCGAGAGGATTGGATAACTTCAAACTTCCTCCCGCGCCCGACTTTTCCTCTACCAGATCGAGATTCTGCGTCTTGCTAATGCGGTAGCGCTTGATGCTGAATCCCTTTGCGCCCCACGGCAAATTCTTGATGGTCAGGTCATAGCTGGCGTTGTCGCGATGAACGACATCGGTTCGCGGAGGCAGCGGCTTCATTTTGGAAAAGTCCGGTAGCGTTGATGATTGTTTCACCACTTCCGGCGGCATCTGCATCGCGCGCGGTTTGAAGCCGGCGGGAACCGCGTAATTGCTGATGATGATCTGGACGGTGTTGCCATCTACTGAGCGGCCTGCGAGCGCGGCAAACCCGAAAGTGTCCGTGCCCTCAACCGCCAACCGCTGCGGTGTGTCCTGCATCTTGCCCATGGCTTGAAAGGCGTACGCCGTCTTGTAAGGCTGTCCTTGTAGATCGAAGAGACCCATCCACGCGGCGTCTCCGCGATAGAAATGGGCGTGATCGACGGGCGCGTCCTGAAGATAGCTGAGCACGGCGCCGATGTAGGCGGCGTTCTCCACGCCTTGAAGCCTAGCCTTCTCAGCCTCGGTGAAGTCGGGCGTCAGATTCCACTCCGAGAGAATGCTCTCGGCATGGGGATACCCATGGGTGTCCAGAATTCCGCGAATTTCCTTGGCCAGGCGGATGGCGTCATAGGGATCGGCGGACGAATCCGTGTAGGTGTGCCATGAGTAGAAATCGAGCGGCAGTTTGTGCGAAGCGCAGTAATCGATGAAGCCTTCGCGGTAACCGCTGTCGTCAGAAGCCAGGGCCTTTGCGTCGCCGCCAATCTTGAGCGTGGCATCCACCGACTTCAAAGCCAGTGCGGTTTTCGCATAGAGCGAATAAAACTGCTCGGCCGTGCCGGACCAGAACAGGCCGTCGGGCTCGTTCCAGAATTCCCAGTAGCGGATGTCGTAGTGAAAGCCGTTTGCCCATCCCCGGTTGTAATGCAGGGCGATGTGCTTCACCACGCTGGCAAACTTGTCGAAATCAGCCGGCGGATTGATGTTCGCGCCCCAGCTGCGACCGATCCGATAATAGACTTCCGCGCCGGTGGCGCGAATGGCGCCCAGCACTTGGTCTGTGGGCGCGAAATTGTAGCTTGCGGCTTTCTCGGGGTCGGCGCCCCAGTCGGGGAAAATGATGGTGGCATTTCCGGCCTTCACCACTCCAGCACGCTGCGCCGCGTCGGGAATAAGCCAAGTGAGCAAGGCGTCCGACTCCTCGAATTTCGAGTCAATTTCTGACGGACCCATCAGGTCGTGAGTTCGAACCTGGTTCACACGCAAAGTTTTGTATTGCTCGACGAGGTTTGGGAGCCCCGCCATTAGCGGGGTAGGCGGGCCATTCAATCCCTGGAACGATCGAATCGTGCCGGTCACTCGGCCGGCATCCACTTGCAAGCTACGGAATCCGGTCTCTTGGGCGACTGCGGCAGCACACAGCAACAGGGAACAGAGACAATAACGTGACACCGTGTTCATCAGTAAACTCCTTGTGCGCCGGTTAAACCGGCGAGGTGTAGTGAATGAAAGAGTCATACAAATGTGAAGTAGCGCGACCCACGTCGGCCCTGAGTCATGCGGAGCCGCTCGTGAGGGCGGCGTCGAAGCGTTGACAAGGGAACGTGCGGGCCGGGTATTCAGCCGCGTAAGAACCTTCCTCCGGGACGCCGACGCTGTAAGGAGATGCGGAAGGCCCCATCCGGTGCACCGATATGGCGAGGTGCAACGGAGTCCCGCGCGGTCGCAGACCCCGTGCACGTACGGAAGCACCTCGAACGGGAACCGGGAGATCCCAGGTTTGCCCAGGGCTGCAGTTGCCCTGGGACGCATCGGGAAGTCTAAGGACGCACGCCGATGACGAACGGAGCTGGGAAGTCGGACAGACTTACTGTACCGGAGAAGTCCTCGAACAACGCCGGGCAACCGGCCGCGGAGGGGATGGAGGGAAGAGGCCTGGCCAAAGGGAACCTGCCCCAACCAAACGCGTCCCGGACACCGAGCCGGGAAGACGCGCTCAGCGCGTTGGAGCGGGTACGTCAAGCAGCAAAGAAGGATAAGAAGGTGCGGTTCACCGCGCTCCTGCACCACATATACAACCCGGAAGCACTGCGCAAGGCTCACTTCAGCCTGAAGAAGGAAGCTGCGCCCGGTGTCGACGGAGAAACCTGGCGGCACTACGGCGAGACCCTCGAGGACAGTCTCCAGGATCTTTCCCATAGGCTGAAGCGAGGAGCGTACCGAGCGAAACCGGTGCGTAGGGTGTATATACCTAAGGCCGACGGGCGGCAAAGGCCGCTCGGAGTTCCGCTCGGAGTTCCAGTCCGAAGCGGCTGGTATTGGCATCGCTCGCTGTCGCGGCGGAGCCAGAACGGCCGTGTCCTCTGGGATCGCATGCGGCGCCTCCTCACTCGCTGGCTGCCTTTGCCTCTTGTCTGTCATCCCTTGTCTGTCATCCCTATCCTTTGCGACGCCTGGGCGTTATCACCTAAGGCAAGAGCCGGATGCGGGAAACCCGCTCGTCCGGATCCGTGGAGGGGGTCATGAGTAATCCTGATCCCTATAATCCTGATCCCTACTCCGACTGCGGCTCTTCCGCCTGGATCACGAGGCGGCAGGAAGTCGGTTATGCCTTCATCTGCTTCTGCAAAAGTGTGAGCAGCGGCCGGTCGAGTTTGTGCCCCTGCCAGTCCTCAAATTTCGTTCCCGGTCGTTCCGTGTCGAGCACGCCAAAGGGTCCGCGGAAATTCCATAAGGCCCAGCCGGAATGCAGTTCACTGAGAACGTCGAGAGTGTCATCAAACCAGGCCAGCACAACATCCGGCGGAGTGTGCTTGTAACATCCCATCTCGCCGAAGTGGATGGGAGTTCCTTGGGCGGCGAGTTCACCCCATGGATGAAAGAGCGTGGCGAGGGTTTGCCGGTCGCAGATCACTTGCCCCTTATCATCCTTGAGAGGCCACGTCGGCAGCGCTTCTCTGCCGGTGAGGATGCCGCGTACCCACTCGCATTGATGATGAGTAACCTGGATCGGATTGTAGGTATGGCAGCTCTGGAGCATGCCCGTGCCCACGAGACCAGAAATCGGCGAGCCGGCTCCAGGATAACCGTCGGTGACGACCAGGCGTTCAGGGTCGCGCGTGCGAATCGCATCCGCCGAAGCCTTGGCCAGACGCGTGTAGTCCTTGGCATGACGTTGCAGAAATTCTGGGCTGAACAGATCTTTTGTTTTGACCGGGCGGTGCTTCTCCATCCCCGCCAGTTCAGACTCACTCGGTACGGCGATAGGCTCATTTACCAGGTTGAAGCTAAGCTTTTCGCTCGAGATGCCTTTGTAGCGATCAGCAAAGAAGGTCCATTGGTGAACGAAAGCATCGAATGTGTGCGCGTCGCTGAATATATTCGTTTTTTCCTTCGTGATTGCAATGCGCGTAAGCTTTTCGTCCATCGTGTCGAGAATGCATAATCCCGGCGCACGATGAAGACAAACATTCACATGAATTCCATATTTTTCTCCCAGCCGGATGGCTCGTTCGATCGGCTCGACATGCTTCTCGTTGATGGTAAACAAGTCAGGAGCTGTCCAGAAGCGATAATCCATGGGGAGGCGCACCCAGTTGAAGCCCCAGTCGCGAATCCAGCGAAAGTCGTCCTCGAGAAACATCCCATCATTTTTGTAGGGAAAATATTTCATCCAGTCCGTATCGGTGGAGAAATACTCGAGCAGATTGAAACCGTACCAGCGGGGGTTCTTCGCCGGCGCAGGAGAGGGCGACGATTGGGATTCGGTTGCTGAAGCGCCTGACCGTGAGAATGCGAAGCCAGAAGGCAAGAGCGTGGCTGATGCAACAGCGACGGCCGACTTCAGTAAAGCGCGGCGAGTGAGACGAACAGGGCTGGGAGCTGAGACTTTGGTTTCTGCTCCTTCTTGCTTCTCCATTGCTCCTCCTAAAAGTGTGGTGCTAATATCCACCGATACTTACCCCACCGTGGCGGGTTTTTCCGCCATCCAGAATTTCGTGATCTCTTCGAGCGATCGTCCCTTGGTTTCGGGAATCAGCCAGCCGACAAGAATGATCGTCAACAACGCGCCCGCGCTGAAACACCAGAAGGTGCCATCCGAGCCCAAATGTTTCTGCATGATGGGAAACATCTGGTTTCCCAGGTACCCCACCAGCCAGAGTGCGGTGGTGGCAATCGACATAGCGCGCCCTCGAACCTTCGTGGGATAAATCTCCGAGATGATCACCCAGCACGCCACTCCATTGCCAAACGCATGACCGGCGACGAAGCTCATCACAAAAATCAGGACCGCCAAGCCGCTACCCTGGACGTGATAGAACCACCCGACCAGTGCGAAAGAGAGGAATTGCACGGTGGTACCAGCCAGGATCAGAGTCTTGCGCCCGGCGCGATCGACGAGCCAGAGTGCTAACAGGGTAAACAAAAGATTGATCAGACTGACCAGGACGGACTGAAAAAATGCGTCGCTGGTCGCCGTACCTGCCGACCGAAAAATCTCCGGCAGGAAAGAAAACAGCGGCGTGATGCCACTGATTTGCTGCAAGCCCGCAAGCATGATGCCCAGCAGCAGCGGCCGACGGAAAGTGGTAAAGAGTTCCGAGATGTGGCCCTCTTCCGTGGCCAGCGAGTTCTCGATCGCAGTGGCTTCCTGCAGCGCAATTTCAGCGCCGTTGATCTTAGTCAGCACGCTGACGGCTTGAACCCGACGGCCGACCTTCATCAGCCAGCGCGGACTTTCAACCGCAGGCAGGATCATCAATCCAAACAGAATAGCCGGCACGACTCCGGCGAGAAACATCCAGCGCCAGCCGGTAGAGATGTTCCACGCTTCATCGCCGCTGCGCTGAATGAGCATGTTGACGAAGACGGCAGCGAGAATTCCAACCACAATTCCAAGCTGGTAGAGAGTCACGCAGCGGCCGCGCACTCGTGTGGGAGCAATCTCCGCGATGTAGTTCGGAGAAATCACCGAGGCTGCGCCGATCCCCACTCCGCCAATCAGCCGCCACAGAACGAACTGATGAAGATTCTCGGCAAAAAGCATGCCGACGGAAGAGAGCGCGAAACACAGAGCGCAAAGCGCGAGACCTTTTTTCTTTCCCAGATAGTCGGCAACGGTACCCGCCGCCGCACAACCGGCGATGCATCCCACCAGCGCGCAGCCCGCGGCCCAGCCGATCCCGGCCGCGTCCAGCTGAAAGAGTTTGCTCAGAAATCCAATCGCGCCGCTGATCACAATGTTGTCGTAGCCAAACAGCAGACCGCCGAGAGTGGAAACCGTGGCTGCAATCACGAGAGGAGTGCGCGAATAGCCTGCACTGGATGATTCGTTCAGGTCAGTCGCCTCCAATGAGTGGCGGAAGACAGACGGAGTCGTATCGCCGGGAAGACTCGAGAAACTTCTTCGTCGCCAGCATGAAGCCGAGCGTGTGCGCCATGCCCGCATGCCAGGGAGCCGAACACGTCATCTGAGGAGTGTGGTCGGGAATCAACACACCGTCAAAATGGTCGCGGTGAAGAATGGCGAGGATGCGAATCATGTCCACATTGCCTTCGTCGATGAAGGTTTCGCGATAGTGTGGCACCTTCCCCAGCACATTGCGCAGGTGAATGTAGGCAATCTTGCCTTGCTTGCTGTATCGATCCACCGCGTCGTAGATATTGCCTTCGGTCATTTCGGCGAGAGTTCCCACGCACAGCTCAAGCGAATTACTGGGGCTCGGAGCGAGATCGATCAGCCTCTGATACATGTGAGGCTGGTAAACCAGGCGCGGCTGCTGGCGCATGGTTGGCATGGGAGGATCGTCAGGGTGGGCGGCAAGCCGAACTCCAGACTGCTCGGCCACGGGAATCACTTCTTCGAGAAACCTTTGCAGCCGCCGCCACAGCTCTTCGTGCGAAATCGAAGGCAGGGTGCCCGCCGCGGCATTCTGGTCGTAGATCATGTTCCAGATCATCCCATTCGGAATGGGGACGTCTTCGGCAGGGCCGTCCATTCCCAGCGTGATGGCATGGCCGCGTCCCAACGGCGCAGTTACTCGGCCGCATACGCCCGCCAAACTGAAGTTGTAGCCAAGCACCGGAATGCCGGCTTCGCCCAGGCGGCGAATGATCGTTTTCACTTGCTCGATCTGTTGTGCTCGTCGCCGACCATCGAGCAGAATATCGTGCCAGTGTGCGGGATCGAGATTCTCGACCGCGGCCAGGACCAGGCCCGCATCTTCAATCTCCGCGCGCAGGGTCCGGAGCTCTTTTACCGTCCAAAGCTGATTGGGATCGCCGGCCACTCCCCAAGCTTCGTATTTCGCGCCAGTGGGCTGATTGTCACGCGGGTTGGATGGACCTTGTCTGAAATAATCGACCAGATGAACCACGACATGAGTGCAACCCGCCTGCCGCGCGAAGTCGTAGTAGTCCCGCGTCAGCATGTGACGGTAGAGGCCGAGGCCAATTTTCACAGGCGATTCCCGATACCTGCGCCATAATCGGGACTGAGGACTTGTCCGTTGATCTCGGCGGCCAGTGGCGAGCACAGAAAAACAAATGAGTCCGCGATGGACTCGGGGCTGTTTCTTCTTCCCAGCGAGACTCGCAGCACAAATTCCCGGTAGGCAGGATCTTCGTCAAACACTTTCAGCGAGCTGCCCGCCGCCACGTTGCCCGGAGAAATCACATTCACGCGGATACCGGTCAGTGCATATTCAAGAGCCAGGCTGCGTGCGAAGTTCTCCAGCGCCGCTTTGGCCGAAGAATACGCGGGGATCAAGGTGTGCGGCATGCGAGCCACATAAGAAGATGTGAAGATCAGGTGGCCGACAATCTTGCTCCGGGTCCATTGTCCAAGCACCGCCCGCGCCAGAAAAGTTTGCGCAAAATAATTGAAGCGAAAGATGCGCTCATAATCGGCTTCCGATGTCGTGGCGAATGGATGCAATCCACAGCCGCCCGCATGGCCGATGACCGTATCCATGCCCGGGAACTTTTCGAAGGCCGTCGTAACCATGCGGTTCACCTGGCTCGAATCGGTAATATCCGCGGCGAAATAGAGATAAGAGGAAGCCGGGATCTGCCAATCGTTGAGCGTCTTCTGGGCCTCGCTCTCTCCTTTTATATCGGTGAGCACGAGGGTTGCACCGCTTGCAGCCAATCTCCGTACCATGTGCTCGGCAATCGCGCCCATGGCTCCCGTGATCAGAATCCTTTTTCCGGAAAGATCAATGCTGATCATGGCCGCCCGCTCCTGCTGTGCGCGAAAGTACTTCGTGACTTGATTCGGTAACCAGCACGTTGTCTTCGATTCTCGCGCCCCCGCCGCGTTCGGGAGCGTAAACGCCGGGCTCAATCGTGATGACCATGCCGGGTTCAAGCTTGGCATCAACGCCGGGAGCGATTAGAAATCCGGGATCGTGATAACGAAAGCCAACGTGATGACCGGTGTGGTGAGGGAAGAAGGCAGCCAGTCCTTTGGCTGCGATTTTGTCCCGGGCCATCGCGTCGATGTAGGCCGCGGAAACACCCGGCCGTATGGCGTCGACTGCGGCCCGCTGTGCGTCTTTCGCAATGGTAAGTATGGGTTCGATCTCCTCTTTCGGCGAACCTACGGCTGCCGTTCGGGTGAGGTCGCTCCAATAACCATTCACACAAGTGGCGAGTTCGATCAAGACCAGGTCGCCTTTCTCGAGACGCCGTCCGGTCGAGCGATTGAATCGCCCCGCATCGGCGCTGTTGGGGCCAGACTGCACCATAGCCCATCCTCGGGAATGAAATATCCTCTCGCTGCCAATTCGCCGATATATGGCCGACTCCACCGCCGCGGCAACTTCCGCTTCTGTAATTCCGGGTCTCAAAGTCTCGAAGAAGGCTTGCAACCCAACATTCGCCACCCGGTTGGCCAGCCGGATTGCCTGAATTTCGTCCGGAGTTTTTCTTAAATAGAGATCCGCAAAAGTCGCCCGGCAACGAGGCTCTCGTTTGGCTGCGATCGCAGTAAGCTGTCCAGCAAAATCCTCCGGGATAGGAATCTGTTCCCCCGCCTGAATCGGCAGGGAAGTTCGGGCCGCGCCTGGGTTCATGCCAACCTGCTCACTGCTAATTCCGGCGCGGCGCAATTCGTCGCCGATCAAACCCACGACCACAGAATAAGGATCAGCGCACTTGAGATCGCCCCAAGGATATTCTTGCACTCGCAAACCAGCAGGAACATGGTCTCGCGGTTCAATCTGCGGAACGAACAGAAGAGGCTCGGCCTCGGCGAAGCAGACCAGCAACGAAGCGCCCCAGAAAGGAAAATAGCCGGAGAGCATGAGTAATTCGTCGGGCCGCCAGGCAATCCATGCCTGCAAACTATTTTTCTGAAGAAAGCCGCGTATCTGTTCCGAACGAGACGGTGGATTTGTAATTACCTGGCTTGCACTTTTAGTCGGAGTCTCCATGGCCCTTTACATGATCCCGTATTTGTCGAACGCGTCCACGGCACTGCTTCCTTCTTCAATCGCTCTCTTCACCAACTTCTCGCCACGAGCTTTTTCCAGCGCCCGCGAGAAGACCTCGATCTCGGCCTCGGCGGGGACTAGCAGAACTCCATCGATGTCGCCCAACAAAATATCGCCCGGACGAACCCGCACCACTCCAATCTCCACCGGAATCCGGTAGTCGACGACTTTGTAGCGCGGCGCCGAGTCTTGTCCGTAAGAACCGAAGCCGAATGTGGGGAAGCCCATGTTCAGAATGGCTTTAGTATCTCGCACATAGCCATTCAGTACGGCGCCCCGGCTGCCCAGTTTGCGAGCGCGCGTACTCATCAACTCTCCCCAGAGCGCGTTGCGCGGAGAGGAACCGGTGTTCACATAGACTTCGTTATGGTGGAGATCGTCGAGCGCTTCCAGCATTAGGCCAAAAGGCTTCTCCATTAACCGATTGGCGCTGCCGACGATTTTTTCGCTGAACACATCGACCGCCAGAACGGGCAGGGCACGGCCGATCACCACCATATCTTGCCGCAGCGGCTGAATCTGCGGCGGCAGGAACTGATGTTGAAGGCCCAGCTTGTCCATCACATCGCCCACCACGCAGGTGAACAGTTCGCGCTCTACGATAGCGAAAAGTTCGTCGTCGGACTTCCACATCTGCGTCGTGCTTCCGGGCGTGCCAGTCCTATCGCGCTCACTGCCGACCCGCCGCCCCATTGGTTGTTTCTTCTGTTTACTCAAAGAACGGTTCTCCCGGACGCGCATAACGGCGCGCCACATCTTCATTCAGTGTTACACCCAGCCCCGGTTTTTCCGGCATCTTGATAAAGCCGCCTTGAATCAGCGGCTTCGGCAATCCATCAATCAGCTCATTCCAGAAGGGAACGTCGGAGGCATGAAACTCCAGCGCAAGAAAGTTCGGGATCGCCGCGCAGAAATGAGCTGAAGCCAGCGTGCCCACTGGACTGCTGATATTGTGCGGCGCAACCGGCATAGTGTGGACGTCGGCAAACTGCGCAATGCTCTGGGCGATGGACAACCCTCCCACCTTCTGCAGGTCGGGAGTAACAATGCTCAGGGCGTGCTGCGCGATAATCTCCTGAAAGCCTTCAAAGAGAAAAAGGTTCTCTCCGGTGGCGATCGGTACTCGCACCTTCGCATTTACTTCCTTCAGCGCGGCGGTATTGTTCGGAGGAACCGGGTCTTCGAGCCACAACAGGCGGAAGGGCTCCAGTTCGTGCGCCACTTTTACCACGTCGCTGGCGTTATAGCGCCAGTGGCAATCCACGGCGATGTCGGTATCGTTGCCCACGGCCTCGTGAACGGCGGCGATCAAACTCACCATGTGATCGATCGCGCGATTATTGAGCGTTCGATTGTGGGGATCGAAACCTTGTGTGCCGGGCACATCCAAATCAAACTTCAGAGCGGTGAAGCCCTCCGCTCGTTTTTTGAGAGCCTGGCGGCGATAGTCATCGGGCGACGAAGGAGCCTCCTCTCCGGCCTCGCCAAAGTAATCTTTCGCAACGTGTTGGCGGTTCTTCGACTCCCACGATGCTGCGCGCGAACGCAGCACTTCATCCAGACTTTCCAGCGCTTCGCCGCCGTGGCAGTCGGCGTAGATTCGAACCCGGTCGCGAAATTTGCCGCCCAGCAGGCGATAGATGGGCACATCAAGCCATTGGCCAAACACATCCCAGAGCGCGGCCTCGATGCCACTGATCGCGTTGTAAACGATGCCCGCCACCGAACCGGATCCCGAAGTTGCCAGCTGCAGTTTGCGGAACAGCCGATGCATGTCGCGCGGATCTTCGCCCACCAGCAGTGGTTCGAGCGAGCGCAGAATGGAGGTGAGGCCAGGAGCGAAAAAGCACTCGCCTAACCCCCCAACCCCTTCGTCCGTTTCAATTCGAACGAAGGTCCAATCAAAGTTGCCTTCTACTACCGCAGTCTTTAGCCTGACGATTTTCACGTTATTGAGGACACCCGGGAACCGGAGATTATACGCCGCACTGGATTTCACTGCTTGACCACATCCCGCCACTGAAACAGCTAGAATGCTGCCATCACAAAATGTGCGCTGAGTGACAAAGAGACCTGTGAGCTGAGGACCCAACTCCCAATGAAAGAATTTGACGGAAGAGTAGCAGTGGTGACGGGCACGACCGGAATCGGTCGCGCCATTGCCATTCGTTTGGCCGCGGGAGGCGCTCAAGTGGTTGCGCTCGGCATTGAGGCGGCCGCTAACAAAAATCTGGCGCGCGATGCGGCACGACTCGATGCGAAGTCAGATGGGTCAAGCCTGCAGGTCGAAACCTGCGATGTAACCAACCTCGACCAGGTGCGCTCGGTCATTACGAAGACCGTTAGCCGGCTTGGGGGTCTGGACATCATTGTCAACGCCGCCGCGATTCATCCCTTTGGCACTGTTTTGGAAACTGACCTTGCTACCTGGAATCGCTGCATGATGGTGAACGTCGGAAGCATCTACCTGCTGGCACACTTCGGCATCCCGGAGATGAAAAAGCGCGGGGGCGGATCGATCATCAATTTGGCATCCGTTCAGGGATACGCATGCCAGCGCGGCGTCGTCGCCTATGCCGCATCGAAGGGGGCGATTCACAGCTTGACGCGAGCTCTCGCCCTTGATCATGCCGCCGACAAGATTCGCGTCAATTCCATCAGCCCGGGTTCGATCCGCACGCCGATGCTGGCGCGCTCCGCGGCGCACTTTTCGCCAGACATGCCGGCCGAAGAAGTCTTCGCACGTTTCGGTGCGTCGCATCCGCTCGGCCGCATCGGCACACCTGAAGAGGTCGCTGAATTGGCGGCTTTTTTGGCGTCGGATCGCGCGGGATTCTGCACCGGATCCGACTACGTCGTCGACGGCGGACTCCTCGCGGGCATCGGTGTGCAGTAACCAGCGCTGAGGCGGGAGGTTATCGATGATCTCTCTGCGCGAATACGCCGCCGCTGATCCAATTCCACGCTCGCGTGATGTCCGCGGGATCGACAAAAAGAATGTAGGCCGACAGAACATCCCATTGGAACAGTGGAACGTTGAGAGAATATTCAAGTGAGAGATGGAATAACAGTCCAAATCCCAGCAGAATGTAGCGAAGCTCCTTGATCCAAATCAAAACGCCCAAGGAGAATTCGAGAGCTAGCGCCAACCAACTTCCTACCTTCAGGATCGTCGGCTGCAGAAGCCAAGCTGGAATAGGGAACCGCTTCAGTGCAGCGAGATGGTAGACGTAATACAGCGCCGCGCCGTGAAGCCAAAGTGGCCCCTTCATCTTCCAGCAGAATGCCGCAAAGTAAAGGAGCGATAGCTCGATCTGAATCATCCGTTGCGCCCACGGACTCAGCGGTTGGATGACTGCAGCTTCTTTCCCTCGCCAGATCCGCATCAGCCGATCCACGGAAAGAGCGGCGCCCGCGGGCGCGAACATCAGAAAGAACCCAGTCACGCGCAGAAAAGTATCGCCGCTGTTCGTAATGAACAGGTTTCTCTGCTGAATTGAAACCAGGCACAGAAATACGATCAGACCATTGATGCGGGTGAAGAGGCCGACCGTGAGCAGTATCGCCGAGGTCAAGAAAACCCAGAAAAAGGCATTGATCCAGCCATCGCTTTGCGGAATGATGGTGAAAAGATCTATCCGTCTACCGGGCTCAATGGTTTGCATGGTTGGCAGACTGATCCAGGCGTGGGTTCCGTACCAGGTCAACCAATCCGGCCGTAACAGCAAGAGGGTCGCAAGCACTAACACGCCATAAGCGATGCGAAACAATGCGATCGGAAGCGGGGATTGTTTCTCAAAAAAAAAGGCATTCCAGGCCTTCAGCCACGCCCTCGGCGTCATCGCAAGTCCTCGGGCTTCACGCCGTAGCCGTAGAGAACGTGCTGGTCCCAGGGTTCAGGCTGATAAGCGCTATCCGCATGAGGCACAATAGGCGACCACCTTTGAATCAGAATGACGGTTTTTGCCGGGTTCGATGGCGTGCTAGTGATGCGCGCGATGCGACGCGCGACGTCCGGCCACAAAAGGTCGTTCTGGTCATTTTGGAGGTTTTCGGTGAACTTGCGGTAACGCTCTTTGATGTAACGGTCGTTGAGACTGAGTTGCTCCATTCTCGGAAACGCCCAGGTTGTTCTTGAGCCGTCTTTGAAAACGATGGTTGCTTCGACATAACTATTTGCCAAGGCGGGCGTCGGCGCGAACATATCCCAGGATTGAAACAGTCCGGCCCACAAGAAATAGGGGCGGACGAGATGCTTGCCCCACGAGACTAATGATGTGTCGATTGGCAGACACCAGCAAGTGATTGCCAAAATGTGAAAACCCAGGAACAGGTTGATGGCGATGCGCTTTACCTTTTGTGGCCCGAAGACTTGTCTTTTCGAAAGTTGAGGCGAGTCGAACTGGATTACTTTTTTCTTCATTGCGAACTGGTCGTCGGGTCGAAAAGCCTCAGAGCACAGCGCCGAAGATGCTCATTATAGGTGGTGTCTGCGCGCCAGCTCGTCTAACCGCAGGACACGTAGCAAAGAGAGCGACTCTCTCGTCAGCCTGTTTATTAGGAAGATAACGTGGGAAGTTTGTGGTTACGCCTAGGTAAGCTGTGAAACGATGGTGCGCCTTGAGAGATTCGAACTCCCGACCTTCTGGTTCGTAGAGTAGAACAGTCAACGCTAACTTACTGATCTGGAATCGCTTCGAAATCAGAGTGCGTCTGAGTTGCACCCATACACCCAAGTTGGACTACGCGGGTTCCGGAAGCGGAAGCCATGCAGCGCAAGTCCAAGACGTTTGCGCCAAGGTTCATTGCTGCCAAGAAAAGCCAACGCAACCGGCCTGCAGGCGATTTCCGACTTACTCCATACAAGCGCCCGCCCTAAAAATCCTCACCCCCGTGCAAGATCGCGGCTCAGATTGGCTGTAATGCGCGAGAAACAGCATCCCAGCATCATGCATTCCCCGCGTCCGACCGTGTGAATTCACTGTAACGGTTAGGCAGTATGGGTAATTGTATTGCCCGAGCCACAGGCTATAGTGCCGTCGGCTGCCCATATTCGGCGTTCCCCCAGGCCGTAGGCGTCACACAAATTGCTCAGGAGGCCAAGAAAATGAAGAAGCTCGGGTATCTGTTAGGGTTGGTCGCGATCGCCCTGACCCTCGGGGAAAATGCTCTGGCCCAAGGCGACAAGAGCGTTTACTTCACGACCTACTATTCCAACGCGCTCACAGCCGGGCCGGATGAAACGATTCGTATCATCAATGACGGCGACACGGGAGGAACTTTGTGGGCGTCCTTCTATGTGTTTGATGACAGCGAGGAACTGCAAGACTGCTGCAGCTGTCCGATTTCGGCGGACGGCCTGCTTTCAGAGTCGGTGAATAACCAGCTCGCGTCGTTTGACCTGGTCCTGACTCCCGAACACGACTATCGCGGCGTCATCAAGATCATTGCGTCTTCGACTCCCGCCTTTGGTCCGTCATTTACCAATACGCCCGCGGCCGGACTCCACGGCTTTGCGACGCACACCCAGAGCGCCGCCAACAAATACCCGTTCGGGGCGGCGCCCTACTCGGTAACCGAGTCGCTCTTGCAGGATTCGAATCTCTCAAGTTCCGAAAAGACCTTGCTGGAAACCCTGTGCTATTATGCGCAGCAACTCGGCAGCGGCGAGTTCGGGTACTGCACGTGCACGCCGGAGGACCGCAACTTTTAGCGGAACAGAAGCGAGCGGAAGAGAACGATCTGTGCGGCAAGAAAGGAAAGGGCTATCAACATTTCTGTTGATAGCCTTTATTTATGCCGGCTGCAGATCGGCCACCGATCCCGGTTCGATTCCGTATTCCTCCGCCAGCAAATTCTGCATGGCATGCACGGCATATAAAGCGCGGTCAATTCCGTAATGTCAGGTTTGTCCGGGAGTAGTTGTTTAATTCCGCCAAACAGTTCTGCCGCACGCTCATGCAGGGCTGGCGTAGCCGGGATTACTACACTTTTCCGTTCTGGTTCTGAATCCCGTACTGCCGACTCGAAACCGTTTTTTACGTGGCACACTGCCGCGTAGAGCGCTGCCAGTTCGACCGGTTCGGGCGGTTATGGTGGTTTTGGCTGGGGCTGCTGCGGTTGCGGCCTTGGCTGGGGTTGGGGATGGGATCCGTTCTGGGATTGGCCACCGTCCTGGTATAACCCATGGTGGTCGGACTATGGCTATTCCCCGGCCTACATTTACCCGAATACGGACGACCCGAATATGGACTAGCAGGTTGCAGGTCGGCGCGGCACCCGGACTTTAGCTAGCGAATCGTCTCCGGCAGACGGTTGTCGATGAGAATCGCGCACTCAGCGCCGCGGTGCGTTTCAGGGAACTTTCGCCGAGGGCATAAATCAGCCGCCGTCGCAGCACGCTGTAATTCTCAGTTGTCCTTCTGAGTGTGACCGTGATGGCCGTACCCGGCTACACTAGCCCGTATCAAGATGTGCGGTTTTACAATACGGGGGGTAGCGAGTTGACCCTAACAATCTCTGTTAGCGGCAGCATGTTTGCCGCTCCAGAAAATTGGTGTACCAATGGTGTTAAGCCCGGCACCCATTGCAACGTGTATGTGACCTACACACCGCTTGGAATCGAGACGGACAACGGCAGCCTGTTATTTGCGTTCAATGATCAGATCGTATCTGTTCCTTTGACCGGCGAGGGTGTGCAGAGTATTCCGACAATTAGTGGGATGCGAGGGAGTCACCAAGGCATGCAGAATGTCGATGCAAAGGGAGGGCCTTCCGATGGAAACGGGGATGACGAGTAAATTGAGGAATACGGGAATCGGTCCAGTAGGATATCGACCTTGGGGAACGCATTTCTGCAATTTCTACGCGACCAAGACTGACTTGGTTGAGATGCTAGTGCCCTACTTCAAGGCCGGGCTTGAAAACAAGGAATACTGCGTATGGGTTATTTCTGAGCCGGTCACTGAACCGGAGGCCTGGGACGCTTTGAGGGAAACGATACCTGAGCTTGATGAATACCTAGCCGATGGATGCATAGAAATCCTTCATGGGCGGGAATGGTATCTGAAACATGGGATTTTCGATATGGAGCGAGTGACCCGTGCGTGGAACGACAAACTGAGTCGGGCATTAGATCGCGGATATGCAGGAATGAGAGTTTCCGGAAACACTGCCTGGCTGGAAAGAAAGGATTGGAGTAGCTTTTGCCACTACGAGAAAATGGTCAACGACAGCGTGGCGGATCAGAATATGACCTTGCTCTGCACCTACCCGATGGCAACGAGTGGGGCGGCCGATCTGCTCGACGTGATAACCACGCACCAGTTTGCGGGCGCCATGCGAAATGGGTCTTGGGAGTTGATTGAGACTCCGGAACTCAAGCAAGCTAAGGCAGAAATCAAAAGAATGAATGACGAACTCGAATTGCGCGTGGTGCAACGCACTGAAGAACTCGAGGCTGCCAATCGAAAGTTGAGAGAGGCTCAGGCGGAACTGGCCCACATCAATCGGGTGATGACGATGGGCGAGTTGACCGCATCGATTGCGCACGAGGTCAACCAGTCTCTTGCAGCCATCGTCAATAACGCGCACGCTGGCATTCGCTTTCTTGCAACACAGTCGCCTGACTTGGAAAAGGTGGCAAGCCCTAGTGGATATTGCCGAGCAAGGAAGAATGGCGGGCGATGTCATCTCGCGCATTCGCGCACAAGTGAAAAAAGAGCCTGCCAAGGCGGAAGTGGACGTCAGCCAATCTATCCAGGAGAGCGACCGACGATCCCAAGATGTCCAATCATGGAAGCAGTTATACAGAGCTGCCGTCCGTGAAACAAACAGAGAACTTGTCCCTCGACGAATACTTGAAGCGCGAAAAGCTGCTGGGGAACGCGCAGTCTACTTGATCCGGGAGGCTTCGGAGGACGAACCAGAATTACAGGACTTGGTGTATGCAAGTGTGGTTTTGAACGAGTTGAACAGAGAGTTTCAGTCCGCTGGACATGCAGAACCCAAGCGGTCAACCTCGGAGGTTCAGGCTGAGGGTGTAAATAAATCTGTGTAAACGGCCACCCACACGCTCAACGTCACCCTCCGCCGGTGGCGCGATCTGGGGTTCGTTCTAGTCGAGGTCCAGCGCGGCGTTGAGATGCGCCTGGCGCGCGAGCAGGTCCTTCATGCGCGCTTCGTGCTCTGTCAGGCTAAGAAGCGTTTGCGTTGTTCAGGACTGGGAACTAGGCAGGCGGCCGCTTTGGATGAGAGCCGGCGACGGTTTTTGGCGATGAATTTATAGACTACGTTCAGGATGAACGAAGGACAGAACGAACCGAGGACTGCTAACCGGCGCCACCAGCCGCCGAGGTAGCCTGCCGCCTTCATCACCGCGCCAGATTCGGCAAACACTTGGCCGCCTTCGATCCACAGCATCGACTCGACCGATTGCAACCCATGTGTGCGACGCAGTCCCTTGCCCAGTTCTGAGTTGCGCGTCACGAACGACAAGTCATGCCGTCGTTCATGACGCAATATGAACCGAACCGAACGGCTACAGAAACCGCAGGTGCCATCATAGACCAACATTGGTGAGGGGTAGGCAGTGATTTCTGAGTTGGTCACTGGTGTCATTGGGCTGCGGCTCAGTTTAAGCCGCGCTTGAAAGACTTGGCAAATCGCGGTCGTTGTCGCAAGACGCGCATAGATCGGCGGGGGTGAGCGGGGGGATTGGATTTGACCCCCTTGCTTATACCCCTTGTAGTCCTTGCTTATACCCTGCCTAGAGACAGAGTACAGCGTCATTTTTCCATCAAAAACGGAAAAGTCTACCCGCGTAATCTCAGCATCGTTATGGTTTGCGTATGGTAAAACCTACGCGCCAACGCGAAAGTTTTGTCACAGGCGGGGCCTTTTCTAGGTCTAGGTTACGAAAGTAACACTCTTCGTGAACGGCGTCTCCGCTCTCATCTATTGTGCAATTTTCGGGGGAAACCGTCTGGCAGCACACGTCGCATGTTGGAATTAGAAGAATTGGCAACCAGAACACATGGCCTCCAAATTCGGACGGCTTGTCGTGTTGCACGATAAATTCCAAGAACAACCATCTCCAAGTTCAATGCCCTAACTATTCTTCACAGGAGAGTCTTATGTGCGATCTTGCAATTTTTCGGACGAGGCGATATGAGTCGCGGAGGACTGATGCTGCTGCGGGCGTTGCACCCGAGCAATGGACCGCAAAAGAGAATGATCCTTATTTTCGAGGACGAGCCCTTGACCAATACAGTGTCAGCGCTGTGTCTTCGGATTTCCGCAACCATTTGGCGACATCTTCTTCTTGGAAAGGGCGGTCCCCGCACTCCAGGTCGCGATTGAGCAATTCGGTGATCTCACCAGCGGTGCTAGGCTTCTTAATCTTGTTCACCGCTTTCAAAATGTGATCGTTGAACCTCTGCTTCGAGTTCGGAACCTTCTTCATCGGGGCGGGAGTATTTTCTACGGGGCCGCTATCACGAGGGCAAGAGGAGGATACTACAAAAGGTAAAAGCTGTGACATTGGTTATGCTCTAGCCGCTAGCTCCTGCGAGGCAGCCAACAACGTGGAGGCATGCACCGTCACAGCCCTTGATGCGATCACTGCTTTCGCAGTTCCCAACCCCAACTACTCCT